>Ga0247727_10016388_pt1 | contig 11972 bp, 5 predicted proteins | sample WisWelCaveWW1625_FD_202498 | JGI IMG/M metagenome (GOLD analysis project Ga0247727, IMG submission 202498) | Biofilm microbial communities from Wishing Well Cave, Virginia, United States - WW16-25 | ecosystem: Environmental > Aquatic > Deep subsurface > Groundwater > Cave microbial mat | place...
ACGTGGACAAGGATTATGCGGTGGTGAACCTATCCATCATAGAAACTGCATTCGCCAACATCACCTTTTATTTATACAACTCCTCCCTTGATGTGGTGAACGAGACGAACTCCTCTTCTCTCCTCTCATTCCTGAATTTCTCCAATCTTGCAGACATCAACGAACGGTATTACTATAACGCAACTGTCCGCGACAGGCTTGGTAGGGAAAATTCCACAGAGACGCGCGTGATAACGCTGGACAACTCCCCTCCTTTGGCATTCAACTTAAGTATTCCATTGAATGATACCCAGTCAATCAATGCCTCTCCCTTCCTCAATTGGACTGCTGCAGCGGACGTGCCAGATGACTCTCAATTCTGGAATTACACCGTGTACGTTGATGACAGCATGGATTTCTCATCCCCTAATTTTGCCTATCTCGTCGGCTATAAGAACTCGTCAAACAATTCCTTTTTCGTGCGTGACCAATGGAGCGGGAACATGCAATGGTACTGGAAAGTGGCTGCCTTTGATATCTTCAACCACACCATAACTTCGACAGACTATTACACTTATATTATCGACAATGCAACCCCCCAAATTTCCCTCATCACTCCCTTCAACCACTCCTACGAAAACATCTCCCTTGTTTCGTTCAAATTTAACGTCACCGACCAATTCACCGCGGCCAACTGTTCCCTTCTCATCAATGGAGACGTGTCTTCCGTCGACTCCCCCATTACCAAAAACTCCACTTTAACCATCCCCATAAATCTTCCAAACGGCAACTACAACTGGAGTATCAACTGCACGGACAAGGCAGGGAATATGAACACCTCTGCATACAGAAACATCACAGTGAATGCTCCTCCCCTCATCACACATTATTTCCTTGACACCTCTGAAACGGATTTCAATCAGGGAACCAAGCACTTAACAAACATCACGGGCTTAGGGGATGAGGCGAACGTGACGCTCAATTATACCGAAAGCCAGTCAGGGGCATCGAGAGGACATCGCATCTACAACACCTCAGGAAATTTCACCTCACGAACATTCGACAGCGGCGCAAACAACACAAGATTCAGCCACATCCTATGGTCCTCCTCCCTCCCCAATTCAACAGACATCATAGGCATAGCCGCGGACAACACAGACAACACCGTTGGAGTATTCTACAGGAACGGCAGCACAGGTGTCGACACTCTCCAGACCAACTACCTCACCGACATCACTTTCACCAACTACTTCCAGAGATACACCCTCCCGGCAGGCTACAGCTATGATGACATAGCCTGCCTCACTATGGATGATGACGCCAGCCAGCGCGTAGATGTCTTCTTTAGGAACGGCACCATCTTGTCTACAGGGGACTTGGGGGTTGGCAGCTTCAACCAGACCCTTGCCATACCGAACACCGCATCCACCTACACCCTGCCGGCAAACTTCAACACGAGCAACCTCCTTGGATGCGCCCTCGATTCCGGCGCCGGCTTTTACGCGCTCTTCTTCCTCAACGGCAGTTTCCTCTCAACCTCCGCTGCGGATGAAGTTCCCCCTATCGCCTTCAACGCTGTCCGCGCATATGCGCTTCCGGCAGGATGGAGTTACGGCGACATCCTCAGCACTACCTTTGATGACGGCGCAAATGACCTAGGCGTTTTCTTCAGGAACGGCAGCGTGCTGGTGGATGCCGCAAGCGCTTTCAGCGCCGACATCCTGTCAACAGACTTCACGGCAGTGGTCAATGCAGTGTACAATTCAGGTAGCATCACCGGCAACAACATCACCGAAAGCACCAACATCACCCTGCAGACGAGAGTGAGCAATGACAGCGTGGCGTGGACAAATTGGGTCTTCTCCAACTTCTCCCCGGCCCCAATCCCGGACATTGCCCAATACATCCAATATAAGGCGGTCTTAACAACTAACGACAAGTACATCACCCCTTCCCTGCAGAATGTTACGATCAACTACACCGACCTCCAAGCGCCAAACATTACATTCACCCCGCCAACCCCCCTCAATGGAACATTTATAAAAAATACCTACGTTTTTATCAACACTAGCACCTTTGACGGGCACAGCACTTCACAATGCATACTTGAGTTTGACAATGTGAATGAATCCATGCTCCTGCGAAGGGACGGCCATAATGCCACCTGCTTCCTCAACAAGACTTCCCTCTCAGAAGGAGTGCACCACTATCGGGTGTGGGCAAACGACACATGGGGCAACACGGGCTCATCAGAGCAGCGCAACATCACCGTTGATTTGACAGCGCCTTCCCTAACATTCATCTCTCAAAATCCATCAATAGTGTACAACTTCAACAACGTAACTTCAATTGTTTCAATAACGGACAATTACCAAATCAACACGACCTTTATTGAAGGCAACTGGAGCAACCGCTTCACCAACGACAGCTTAAGCCCCAATGTCACATCATTTTACAATTTCACCATCCTTGAACAAAATCTTTCAAGTAGGGAAGTCGTTTTTTACCGCTTCTATGCCAACGATACTGTAGGAAACCTTCAAACAACACAATGGTTCAACTTTTCCGTAGTTCCCGCGATAGCCAATGTGTCCCTTCTCCGGCCGCTTTATGAAATAACGATCTCAATTAATGAGACACTAATCGTGAACGCGACCCTTATGGCAGTCAACGGCACCATAGAGAACTGCATGCTCAACATCTCCAATCAAACGGGATTGGTGGTTTTCGGGCAATCGAATAGGACAGTAGGCACACTTCCTAATGGGACAACAAGCGCCACAGCCGGCTGGATACTCAATGGCACTATTCCCGGCATCTATACGGCAAATATCACCTCGAACTGCACGGACGGCGACTCAACCAGAGCCACAACCCCTCCAATTGAAGTGCTTTCTTCATTGGCAAACCTTTCTGACACCACTTACATCGAGAAAAAGACCATTGACGGTGTTTCCTACTTCCATTCCACTACAGACACAGGAGTCAACTGGTGGCTCAATACCTCCAATTACGAGCAGCTCTTGACATTTGATTCTCCCTATCCAAGCTCTGCATGGTTTAAGGGCAGATGGCTTTTGGTGTTGAATGGCTCCATTGTGCTTGATTTCACCAACATCACATGGGACCAGCAGAAAGCCGGCATCAACAACGAGTCCAATTACACTTTCCTCCAGCTGACTGGAAGGGCCCTCAACTTCCAGCTTCAGGTGAACCTCACTCAGAGGTGGTATGAGCACTCCCTCTACGATAACCTCACCTTCGATGTCAGGAACTTGGGAAATGCGCCGTTTTCCGATGTCAAGCTCAAATGGGCTTTTGCAAATTTCAACATCGGGAATAATTCCAACACAGATACCTTGCTGCTGACAAATGCCACTACACAAACTGAAAATTATACAATGGACTCCACAACTTCCTTAGAATACAACCAAAGCAGGCTCAATGCAACACGGTTGTTCTTCTCAGATACGCAAGCTGAAACAAAAGGCATTGTGTATTGGGATTTCAACATGACGGTAAATGGAGTAAAGCAGGCAATCCAAAACTTCACGTTACAGGCAGGCGGAACCAATTTCAACATTAACCTGACTTTCGGACTCGGGACCTTAGCAGTTGGGCAGGTCAAAGGCCTTGATCCAGGAGCAGGCTTGGCAACTCCGGGCAGCATCAGGAGGACAGCAGCTATCGCAAACATGGAAGCATCGGAAGCAGGAACAACATACACAGACGTAACAGCCGTGTTGACAGATAACAACTTTGGGACGCAAAGTTTCTTGGATGCAAGAACCGGAGATGTAGTAAGGGTGCTGAACATTGTCAACAACACCGACCCCTCTCCATTCGACCAAATCTTCCTGAGAGTAAGGGTGGACAGCATGACACAAAGCCCGTACTATACTGCTGTCTATGCATACAACTCCAACAATGTCACCGTTAGTCTCGCAGCGAACGGCAACCACACGTTCACGAACGCCATGGCCAACACCTGGGTGCAGGTCAACATCACCAATGTGGCGCACCTCCAGGACGGCTTTGGATACATGCGCGTTCGCTTCACTCCAAACGGTTCTGTAGTTGGCACCAACTTGCGCCTCACCCTTGATGAAATAAGGTTCAATCTCACGGATATGTCGCCTCCCTCCATCTCCCTTGTATCGCCGGTCAGCAATTTCAACACCACCTCGGACACCATTCTCTTCAACTTCACTGTAAGCGATAAAGTGGACATGAACATCACATGCAACGTCACCATTGACGGCGTTGTCAATCAATCCGTCCTCAATATCACCAACGGGACATCCTTCAATTTCACCAAAGTGAATCTTTCCGCGGGGCCACATTATTGGAACGTCACCTGCTGGGACGATTCTGCAAATATCAACACCTCCTTGACAAGAAACTTCACCATCGTGCAGGGGCCGTCTGCCTTTACCATTGAGCTTGCCCCGAACAACGAGTCATTGAACCTCACATGGTCGGTTTCAGGAGGAGCAGATTATTACAACATCCACATGATAGACCAGTTCACCGACGCATTCAGCGCAACCCCTAATGCCTCTGTCGCCGATACAAACTTCACCGACTCGACTGCAGGAAACAAGACAACCCGGTTTTACAGGGTTTATGCGGCGAAGGGAAGCGTTAATCACACCACCAATAAGACTGTGGCCAAATACGAGCTTGAGCTCATCAACAACTCGAACGAGGTTACCGACTGGCACCTCATCAGCCTGCCGCTCAATATAACCAATTTCAACCTGACAAACGGCTCAAACGCTGGCATGGACTTGCGCGTCAAGCCGCACGGATGCATCAAGTCGCTGTATTTCTACAATGCCACCATCCCAAAATTCATGCGCACTGATTACAATGGAACTGCATGGTTCCCTGCAGCAGGAAGCGAGAATTTCACCTCCCTGCAGCCTGGAAGAGGGTACTGGGCGGAAATCAATATCAGCTGCAACCTCACTTTTGTCGGGGAAGTGCCGCGCTTGAACATCACCTCTTCCCTTGCGCAGGGATGGAATGTGGTGGGATGGTACTCTCCAAACATCTCCACACTGCCAACAGACTCTGCTCCTCCTTACCCTGTTGTGGTTAATCCAGAAGACGCAATCCAAGCCATTGACCGCTATAACCCTGCAACCGACCAATTTGAAGTCACCATCCATTACACTTTCGGCGGCAGCGCGTGGGGATGGTGGCCCTCCTTCAATAACCAGGACTTCACTTCCCTTGAGCCGACAAAAGGATATTACTTCGACACAGCGCCGGCGGCAACATGGGCGCACAAGCCGAACACACAGAGGGATGACTAAAACAACCATGAACGCCGAAAACAAAAAAAAGAGATCGGGAGAAACACTTTTCAAAAACATCATAGTGTTTTTCCTAGTAGGATTTTTCCTCATTCCTTTTGCATCTTCCATCCCAACCCCCCTGGGCATAGACGGCACCGTTTTTGAGCTTGACGGAATAACGCCAGTACGCAACGGAATAGATTTCTCAGTCACCAATCTCAACAACGGGGAAATTGTCACAGGAAAAACAGGCAGAGGCTCCCCTGGAAGATATTCCTCGACTGTCGGCGGCAACAATGGCAATACTCTTCTCATAAGCGCATGGAACAAGTACAACAGCGCGAATTTCACCATTGCTGCAAATGGTGTCATCCACAACGCGCATTTCGTGCTGAACACGACTTACCCTCCCCTTGCGCCAATCATTACAACAGCTCAGCTTCCTCCAGCCACTGAAAAAGTCCCTTATGTGTTTGCCATTGAAGCACTTGATGAGAACGAAGACATGCTGACATTCACATTACTGGGCGGGCCAGAGGGAATGATGATAGATTATGGCGCTGGGACCATAGAATGGACACCGACGAACAATGATGTTGGCAATCGGTCTTTTTCTGTGGGAGTTTCTGATGGCGTACACATCACCAATGCGACCTTTCTTATCGAGGTGCAGGGCGTAAATGATGCTCCGGTCATAACTTCAACGCCACCCACAAATGCGTTCCTTGGCCAGGAATATGCGTATCAGGCTTCTGCCTACGACGCTGAAAATGATCCCTTATCTTTTGCACTGGTGGAAGCGCCATCTAACGCCGAGTTAGAATCCGCTTCTGGCATGCTGAGGTGGAAGCCAACAGGCAATCAGAAAGGAGACAATCACTTTGCAATAAAAGTGGACGATGGGGTTTTTTCATCAACCCAAGTGTTTACCGTGGTTGTGTCCCTCCCTTCAGCACCGGAAAAAGGTGGAAGTTCCGGAGGCGGAGGAGGCGGTGCATCAGGAGCTCCTGGAAAACCAGACAAGCAAAATAAGGCTCCCAACCAAGGACAGAATCAGGATGTTAAAACTCCCTTGCAGCTGAAGAACCTGCTCTCGGAAGAAGAGCTTGCGATCATCCTTGCAAAGCTTAGGGCTCAGGACGTTCTCGTATTGCCGGACCAGCAGAATTCCATTGTGAGCATTCTCACCCAGCGTCCGCAGCAGGTCGTTCCGCTCCAGTCAAAAGTCTACAAATATCTTCAAATCGAAAACCAAAATCAGGCAGAGCAGCCTTCCCATCTCATCTCGTTCCGCTTGGGAAAAAGCTGGCTCGCAGAGTCGTCGCTTAAACCGGATGATATTTCGATGCGGCGTTATGTGGACGGAGAATGGACACACCTTGCCACATCTCCGGTTTCAGAAGACGAATCCTATGCATACTATCTTGCAGAAACCCCCGGGTTCTCTTATTTTGCGATTACCGTAAAAGAGGGTATTGCTCCTGCATACAGCTTCAAGCCGGATATCTCTTCCTTCAAACTGCCGTACACCATTGTAGGCACTGCGTTTTCATTCGGAAGACTCAAACAAGTGCAGCACGGAATCCCGATGACTTTGGAAAACCTCAACACTTCAGAAAGGCTTGAATTCCCGACCGGAGCCGGCAGCTATGGCGGAGCGTACGTTGGCACGCTTGTCGGAGAGCCTGGTCAAGTCGTGAAGGTAACGCTCGATGCCACCTCCACACTTATCATTTTGGGAGATGATTCCATCATCATCGTGGATTTTGTCAAAAGGCTTTTTGGCAAGGGTTATGTGGCTGTCCAGCGGGAAAGCGCATTCTACCGCGTGCTTTCTTCCCTCTTCACTTTGTTCCTTATCATGTCCCTGGCATTGCTTATTACTGTCATGCTGCAGAGGAGATTTGAAAAGGAAAGGCAAAAACGCCAAAAAACAACAGGGCTGCAAGGAGAGCTTTCAGAAGCGCAGCAAAAAAAGTCTCCATAGGAATATGAAAAAAGAAAAAAAAGCCCAGAGAATTCATTTTGCCCTTTTTGCACTCAGCGTGCTGCTCTTTTCGCTTCTCCTCATCCTTCCTGCGCTTGCCCCTCCCTCGCCCCACAACGTACAGGGTAGGGTATTTCATAGCGATGGAACAACGGGCGTTGCAAATGGAATTCCTGTGAAAATCAACAACACAAATGCCACCAACACGCTTGTGTTCACTCAAGTGAGCGCCCCGCCTGCCCCTCAGTTTCGTGGGAGTTATTCAGCAACCATCAACGGCTCTGATAACGACACCATTGAAGCCTGGGCGTGGAACACCACCCACTATGGCTACAACCGTACAAACCTCTCTGTAACGACAACATCACTCAACATCGTGCTTTCCATCCTGCGGCCAAGCGAGCCGAATGTCACCATCCATGTTCCGCAAAACAACACTTTGCTCAACATCTCCCGCGTGTTGTACTTCAATGCAACCATCGGCATCATGGGCGGTCAAAATGGAGTGAACTGCAATGCAACCCTTTCCTTCACCAACGAGCGCGTTGTCAACATCACCCAAGACCAGAATTTCACCAACCAGCTTGGCAGCATGCAGTTTGGAACGAGCAAAACAACACGATGGAACGTTTCCGCTCTCTCGACCGGGGCAACCAACATCACCGTATATGCGCAATGCTCCTCGGATGGCATCAATTTCCAAAATCTGCACATACAATCTTCCTATAACATCACTGTCCAGGATATTATTGCGCCAAACATTACCCTGATCTCTCCTTTCAACAACTCCATCTTCACCGCAGACGTAACCAACCACAGTGAGATGTTCTTCTACTACAATGTAACCGACGGCTCGCCCATCAAGAACTGCACGCTTGTCCTGAATGGCCGGCTTAACGTGAGCAACACAAGCGTCACAAGAGGGGTGCAGCAGTTTTTCCGCGAGCGGCTTGTCGTTGGCGACTACATCTGGACCGTGAACTGCACGGATAACTCAACCGTTCCTTCCACGAACACCGGCAGCACATTCTTTTACAATGTAAGTATCATCCCCAATCTTCCGCCAATTGTGCAAAATCTTTCCTTGGTATCACCATTTGACCTTTCTTCAGGGAGCGCATCATTTTTTTCCTGCAACGCGACAGTTTTCGAGCCAAATAATATTTCAGACATTGCAAAAGTGAACGCCACCCTCTTCCAGAATTCAATTGGGGGCAATGCTCCTGATGACAACAATAACCGCTACACCAACTCAAGCTGCCATTCCATCTCGAACAGCACATTCTATGCAAATTATTCATGTGGCTTCATGCTGCAGTATTACGCGAATAATGGAACGTGGCAATGCAACATCACAGCCACTGACAGCGTAGGCTTCACGGCACCCTCCAACCGCTCCTTCACCATCAATGAGCTTCTTGCCATCGAAGTGTCTCCTGGCGTGATCGATTATGGAAGGATGCAGGCCACCAACATCTCCGCGGATGATGTCAACATGACGGTAACAAACAGGGGCAATACCCCTTTTAATGTGACTGTGGAAGGCTACGGCGAAATTCCTCTTGATGGATTGGCCATGCGCTGCGAAACCGGCACCATCCCCATCGGAAACCAGCGCTACTCTTCCAACCATTCACGGCCATTCAGCAGCATGGTGCCCTTGACCGGTTCTGCAGTTGAAATCAAAAACCTCACGCTTGCGCAGCGCACAGATGACGCTGCGCTTGGGTTGAGCTCCAACCTAACCTATTGGAAGCTGCAGCTTCCTACACTCGTGAACGGCTTATGCAACGGCACAGTGGTCTTCCGCACATTTTTAGGCACATAGGGCAATACGTTTAAATAGCACAATGGCGCAAAAAAACATCAGGGCAACAATGGCCAAAGGAAAAAAGAGGACGCTTCATATCGCAGTACTCTGCGCGCTTATGCTCATGCTCTCATCCACTCAAATAATGGCTTACTTTTACACCATCTATCCGGAATGCTCGACAGTCCCCTGCATCACCAACCAGCCAATGAATTGGACCCTTGAAATCTTCAATGACGGCATGCACAAGCTCGAGTACACCTCAGTGGAAATCGCGGACAGCACAACAGACCAGGTGGTTGCGATATGGAGCATTGACTTCCAGCCCTTGAGCTCAAACCGGGGAGAGGTTATTCCGGTCTCGCCAACGCGCAAGGTGAACATCACGGTTTTCAGCCCAGTGCCAAAGCAGCACTACAATAGCAGGTTTTACTATTATCCCTGCTTTACCCATGTCATCTCCGATTCACAAACATTGGCCAAATACGGGGAATACACCAATAGGCATTGCTACAAGGAAAACGACAGCATTTTTGTGCTGGGATGCACCGCAAACTCCCACTGCAAGGCAGACGAGATATGCGGCGGCAATCTCTGCAAGCCGTTAACATGCGGCCCCTGCCAATACATCAAAGACCACACCTGCGTCAGTTACGGATGCTGCATGGATGACGATTGTGCATACGACTACCAATGTGCAAACCACACCTGCACACCCGTCTTATGCTTCGAAACACAGTACCTCTTTAACAGGACATGCGTTGACATCCAATGCGAGGAAAGCGAATTCATCTTCAACAATTCATGCTCGCCTTTGGAGTGCGCAGATGATGAAGGGTATGCAAACCATACATGCCAAAAGCTTGAGTGCGCAGATGACGAATTTATTTTAGGGCATCGCTGCTCGCCTTTGGATTGCGCGGAAGATGAATATGCTAAAAACCACCTCTGCAACCCGCTGGAATGCTCCCCTGAGCAGGGCTACACAAACCACCAGTGCTACGACCTTGAATGCTACGCTTTCCAGACCATCGACAACCACCAATGCAAAAATAATGGGCGGCTTATCCTCAAGCTCTCTGTTGAGGTGCTCATTGTTATTCTCATCATTGCTTTTATCGTGCTGGACATCTACAAATACAGGCATCGGGGCACAAGCAGCAAGGGCACACCACTCCGGGAAAGCCTAAAGAAAGGATCTTTAGAAGAAGAACTAAACAGTTTCAGGAAAAAATGAGGGCAATTGGCACAGCAGGACAAAGAAGAATGCTCATTATTTCTGTACTTTTGCTTGTCCTTATCATGGGAAATGCTGCCGCGCTGAGCATTGGCATCTCCCCCGGAAGAGTGCAGTTCAATGGCGTCTTGAAGGGAGGCTATGCAGAAAGGCAGGTTACTATAAGCACCAATGTTGAGGAAACATTGACAGGGCATTTCCTTCCAAACGGGCCAATCAAGGAATGGCTTTCGTTTAATCCAAATGGTACGGACATGACATTGTCAAACGGAAACCCGTACAAGCTCACCATTCGGGTTGAGCCGCCTGCGGACACCCCGACAGGAAACTACACTGGCTTTATTGAGTTTATTACTGACGGTGTTGCGGATATTGAAGGGAGGGCAGGCGGTGTGGTGAAGGCTGCGGTTGTCCTTATCATCAATGTTGAAGTTACGGGCGATCAGCGCATCGAATGCCGGGCAGGCGGTTTCTCTATTCTGGATGTTGAGCAAGGGTTTCCTTTGGAATTGAAGTTATCCGTCATCAATGATGGCAATGTCCGGCTGAACCCGACCATTTCCGTTGATATATGGGACCAGCTGCAGGAAGTCCAAATGCTGAACACCCAGCTTGAAGGTGATTTGGTCTTACCAACCACCCAGCGAAATCTCTTTGAGCAAATTTCACACACTCTCGGCATCGGGCAATACTGGGCAACGGTTCGTGCAGAGGAATGCAATGTCGAGCAGCTATTGACATTCAACATTGTCGAGAAAGGTGTTATCGCAGATTCAGGAGCACTGCTTTCCCTCATCAACAAGCCATGGATAAACCTTGGGGAAACTGTGGAGGTGCTTGCAAATTTCCAGAATACCGGGCAGCGTGCTGTTGATGCGCAGTTCAAAGGTACTATCCGTAAAGATGACAGCATTGTCAAGATTATCGAGACCGAGCAGCTTTTAGTTCCTGCAGGGGAGGTTGTTGACTTTCCCATCCTCTTTACACCCTATGAGGCTGGAAGGTATGTGCTCTCTGGCCGCGTTGTTTATAACAAGAAATTGACATTCGAGAAAAGCACGGTGATTAACGTTTTGCCGCCAGGAGAAGAGCCGCAGGTGGAGAATTGGTTGGCGCTTTTGTTGTACTTGATATTGATTATCACTATACTTTACTTGCTGAGGAAGATTGCGAAGAAGAGGAAGGAGAAACACAAAGAGCACAACGTATAGCTTTTATTTCTTTAACTTGACAGCCGTTCCATATGCCATCATCTCCGCAGCTCCTGGCATGACTTCCGCGCTCATGAACTTGACGTTGACAATCGCATCGGCCTTCAGCGTCATCCCGTGCGCAATCATCCTTTGGAGGGCTTCTTCCCTTGCCTCATTCATCATTTCCGTGTAGCCGGTCAATTCTCCGCCAATCAGCTGCTTTAATCCTGCAAGAATGTCTTTGCCGATATGCTTTGCCCTGATAGTGCTTCCCCTTGCGATGCCCAATATTTGCGATATCTTCTTGTTCGGGACTTCCTGTGTTGTTGTTACAATCATGTTCTTCACCCCCGATTAAGATATGATATACAATAAACCATTAAAATATTTTTCCCTAAATCCCAAGCCCTGCTCTAATGAACTTGACACCCCATGCAATCGTGATAAGCCCTAAAATGGTTGA
>Ga0247727_10016389_pt1 | contig 11972 bp, 10 predicted proteins | sample WisWelCaveWW1625_FD_202498 | JGI IMG/M metagenome (GOLD analysis project Ga0247727, IMG submission 202498) | Biofilm microbial communities from Wishing Well Cave, Virginia, United States - WW16-25 | ecosystem: Environmental > Aquatic > Deep subsurface > Groundwater > Cave microbial mat | place...
CGAAAAGGGCACTATTTAAAGAAGCCATGAATGCCCTGGATCGCAATGAGCTTTTATTTTTTTTAGTAGATCAGCATTATGAAGGCCAGGGGAGTTTTCCTGTAAGTTTCTTAGGGAGCCAATTTTCGATGGCGATGGGGCCTTTTTCTTTTGCCCAGCGTAAAAGAACGGCTGTTTGTTCGATGTTTATCGTTCAGCAGGGAGAAAGGCGTCATAAGATTATGATCGAACCGCAATTAAGCCTTGAGGAGATCGGTGATGGGCAGTTTACTCCCCATAAGGTTGATCGGATCATCGCGACCTTTGAGAAATATATCAGACAATACCCCGCTCAGTGGGGCGGATGGTTGAATCCCCGCTGGAAGGAGCCTTAAAGCCATGCAGAAGAAAATAGGCGCTTGTTTTATGGTTGTTTTTTTTCAGCGTATCTTTTTCCAGTGTATTTTTGTGTGCATGGAAGAAGAGCAGATAACAAGAATGGTCAGGATTGGATCCATATCCTACAAGACTGTCTCTCCAGATATCATGATGATTTCGATAGGGAGGTCTTAGAAAAGTTAAAGAAGAAAGTCAAAGAAAAATAAATGTTGGCGAAAATACGGGTTTTATTTTTTAAGCCCCTCCCACGAAAGGTTATAGCGGGCCAAGAATTTTCTAAGGCGGTCGGCATCGTTGGAAGTTGATTTGAGTTCGCGGGAGGAATTATAAAGAGTGCGGCCGGCCTCAGACAGATTTCTTGATTGTTGACAGGTTTTTATCACCTCTTTTAGTTGGACCTTTTCAATCAGATCCAGGGCCTTTAACTGGTTTGGATCTAGCCATTCATTAAGTTCCAAGGTAGTATCTCCTTTAGAAACATTCCAGATATGGAGCAGGCGTTGGATTTCCTCCGCAACAATAGTCACATTAATTCTGCCGTTTAGGGCAAGTGTGGCCATGCGTGTGATTGAAGCGTTGAGATCGCGGAAATTGGCTTTCCAAAGGGCTTTTTCCGATTTGGCGAATTTGAGGAATGCGTCTTTGGCTTCTTTATTAAAGGTAACACGCATGTTATTTGTCTGGGCGAATTTTTCGAGTTCATATTCAATATTGACGTCAATATCTTCTGTGCGTTCTTTAAGGGCGGGGAGATAGAATGTCCAAAGATTAATCCGTGAATACAGATCTTCACGAAATGTGCCCCGGTTGGCCTCTGCGCCCAGATCGCGGTTTGTTCCTGCGATCAGTTGAAATTGGCTTCTCGCTTCCTGATCCGAGCCAACAGGTAAAAACCGTTTTTCTTCAATTGCTTTAAGTAGCATCGCCTGTTCATCCAGCCCCAGTTCGCCGATTTCATCGAGAAATAAAATGCCTCCATCTGCTTCCCGAAGAAGGCCTGGTCGTTCTTTGACGGCCCCTGTGAAGGCCCCTTTGGTGTGCCCAAACAGGGTGGACATGGAGACCTCCCCCCTTAGAGTGGCGCAGTTGACTTCAATGAAGGCTCCTTTGATTTGTCCGCGTGATTTTCTTAATTCATAAATGCGCCTGGCCAGATGTGACTTTCCCGCTCCTGTAGGGCCCATAAAAAGAAAAGGTGAGGTGGAGTGGATAGCCACCCGTTCGATCTGTTCGATTAAGGTGTTGAATTTTTGATTCCTGGTCTCTATGCCTGATTTTAAAAATGAAAGACTTTGTTTATGTTCTTTTTTGAATCTTTGAGCGATCTTGTCGTATTTTGAAAGGTCAAGGTCAATGATTCGGTATTCTCCTTTTATGTCATCAGAACGGCGTCTGGGTGGAGAGGTTTGGATAATTTTGGCTGGAAAATACCGGCTTTCTGTCAGCAGAAAGGTGCAAATTTGCGCCACATGAGAACCCGTGGTTATATGGACAAGATATTCTTCTTTTTCAATATTAAAAGGATAATGACGGGCGAAGTCAAATAAGGCGCTATAGACGTTTTCAAAATCCCAAGGATCTTTGAGTTCGATTTGATGGAGTTGAATTTTAGTTTCGGGTGAAACAGATTGGATGTCTTGGATAGTGAGGTCGGCCAGAGCCTGAAACCGTTCTTCATAAAGCAACTCCAGGCGATGGATTAAAAAGTCTTCATGTTGGAATAGGGATATTGTAGGCCGCCAATAGTTCCAGCGGTCCTTTGTCCGTCCTTGATCAAGGGTGGGGCCTAAAAGGCCGATCGTTACAATAGGTAATTTCATAGAATTAAGTATATCATATTATAAAATATTATAAATTATTTGTTTTGTCTTTTTCTTCGCGGATCATTAAATAAAAATACTTTTTATTATAAATATTTAATTTTCAATGTATTGTGATTAATAGGCGGGTGGATGATAATATTTGGCACGGTTTTGGCTATACAAATTAAATAGAGAGGAGAAGCTTATGGACAATAAAAATTTGTATCAATCTCAAATTCACCCAACAGGAGAAGCAACAGCATTTATTCCTGCCCCAGACAATCATGGCAAGCCTATTACTGTAATCGGGACAGAACCGATCAGGAAGACCTTTGATGATCAGTGCATTCAACAGGCTTTGAATTCACGTTCTGCCCCTGGAGTAACGGATTTGGTTTTGAACCCTGATGCCCACTGTGGTTACGGGGCCCCGGTGGGATGTGTGCTAGTTTCACCAACCCATATTTATCCTGGGCCGGTTGGCGTGGATATTAAATGTTCCATGAGTTTACTTCAACTGGATTTGCCTTCAGAGACGATTGCTCAACGGCAGACACGCAGGGCTATTATTCACGCGATCATGGAACGGACTCCCACAGGGGCCGGCAAAGGCCAAAGATCAGTTAATAAAGGAAGAGAAATTTCAAGGGAGTTAGGAAAAAAGGTCGCGATTGAAGGGGCCTCTAAGGCCGTCTGCGCAGAATTAGGGATCCCTTCAGTTTGGGCGTCACGGTGTGAAGACTCCTTTCACATCGGGCATGACGGGACATCCGGCGCGTTGGCCCAAAGACTTGAATATTTAATTCAATCCGGAAGTTTTAACCATTTTGACAAGAAAATTATGCAGTTAGGATCCTATGGAGGGGGAAACCATTTCGGAGAATGTGAAGTCGTTGAAATCGAAGATAATGACCGGGCCAGAAAGACGGCGGATATATTTGGTTTAAAGAACGATCATGTCGCGTTTCTTTCTCACTGTGGTTCCCGTGGATTTGGTTACCATTTGGCCAAAGAGCAGTTTCACGCGTTAGAGCAGAAATTTACCGCATGGAGTATTCCTCTGCCCGGGAATGATCGGGAATTGGTGTACGCGCCTTTAGGAACGCCGGAAGCTGACGCTTATTTGGACGACATGGCTTTGGGGGCGAATTTCGCGACCGTTAATCATCTATTGATTAATGCCCTTGTCCTTGAAGCTTTTCAAGAGGTGATCCCCGGGATCAAGGGACAACTGGTTTATTTTATCAGCCATAATATTGCCCGGCAGGAAGTGGTGAATGGAAATCTATCTTGGGTGCATCGCAAAGGGGCGACGCGGGCTTTTCCCGCAGGGCATTTTGCTCTTAAAGACACGCCGTTTGCCGATACGGGGCATCCGATTTTGCTTCCTGGAAATCCAAAAGACGGGTCGGTGGTCATGGTCGCCGACCCGGGGGCACAGAAGAGCTGTTACAGCGTCAACCATGGCGCCGGACGAAGGATGAGCCGAAAAGAAGCGATGCGCACGTTAAACCAAAGCGTTATTGATGATGAGTTTACTGCGAATGATATTCTCAGCAACTGCCGATTCTATCCTTTAGACGAAGCTCCTGACGCTTACAAGGATTTCAAAGAAGTCCTGCGGTCAGTTGAGTTGGCCGGTTTGGCCAGCAAGGTGGCGCATCTTAAAGCGCGGTTTGTCATAAAAGACAATGATAAAAGTTATGGAGGGGCAGCATAAATTTTTTTGATTAACAATTCGGGAGCCGGTAGCGCGATGGGATGGCATCGGCCATGTCATTTAGCGAATTGCCCTCTCGCGGTGTGGGTAACCACCAGGGTTCGACTCCCTAACGTTCTGTCTTAAGGGGCTGTTTATTAAGGAAAGTGGTCTTGTGGGCCGTTAAGCCCCCACCTTGATCTTTAGGTCTCTTAAGACAGGACTCTTTTGAAAGGAGAATGTATTATGCAAATTTTAATTATGATCGGTATTATTTTGGGTTGGATAGGTGTACTGTATTTGATTTCCCGTTATTCAATGATTATCTTTGAATACGAAAGAGGGCTGAAATACCATAAGGGTAAATTTGTTGGTATTCTGGGGGCCGGGCGTTACTGGATTTTCCCTCACAGCACGACCATTAATAAAATAGATATTCGTCCGAAGTTCATTTCCATCCCTGGCCAAGAAGTTTTAAGCGCGGACAGCGTGCCATTGAAAGTCAGTGTGATGGCCAGATATGAAATTATGGATCCACATTTGGTTGTGAATAAAATTGAAAATTATACCGAGGCCTTTTATGCTATGGTGCAGTTAGCGCTGCGCGATATCATTGGTTCACTAAAGATAGATGAAATTTTCCAGCGGCGCGCAGAATTGAATCAGAGATTGTTGGAGTTGACCGCCTCCAAGATCGAAGAGATGGGAATCAAAATTCAGTTAATCGGTATTAAAGATATTATGTTTCCAGGAGAAATGAAGAAGATCTTTGCTAAGGTGGTGGAATCGCAAAAAGAAGGTTTGGCCGCGCTGGAACGGGCCCGCGGCGAGACGGCGGCCTTGCGTCATTTGGCCAACGCCGCCAAGATGCTGGAAGATAACCCGGCTTTGATGCAATTGCGCGCGTTGCAATCCGTTGGCAACACGGTCATCTTTGGTCTCCCAGGCGTTGTTCCGGTTAAACAAAACAAATAAATATCCTTTAGCCAAAGGTGAGGGACTAAACCATGATTACCATTGATGGTTCAATCGGAGAAGGCGGAGGACAAATTTTGCGGACGGCGCTAGGGTTGTCCTTGGTGACCGGAAAACCGTTTCGGATAGAAAAGATCAGAGCTGGCCGCCGGAAGCCAGGACTTTTGCGTCAGCATTTGACGGCGGTTGAAGCGGCCATTCAAGTTGGTCAGGCAAAAGCCAGCGGCAATATTATTGGATCACAGGAGCTATTGTTTGAACCGGGACAAGTGACACCGGGGGAATATCATTTTTCCATCGGGACGGCCGGCAGCGCCACCCTGGTCCTGCAAACTGTTCTGCCTTCATTATTGACTGTCCACAAAGCTTCAAAATTAATCATTGAAGGAGGGACTCATAATCCCTACGCCCCGCCTTTTGATTTTTTAAACGCGGTTTTTATTCCGATTTTAAATCAAATGGGAGTGACCGTTGATATGACGCTTCATCGTTTTGGATTTTATCCGGCCGGAGGAGGTAAAATTGAAATTAATATTAATCCTTCAGCGCGGTTAGATCCAATTGATTTACTGGAACGAGGTTGTCTGGTTCATGTTCAAGCTAAGGCATTGGTGGCCCGGCTCAGCAAAGAGATTGCCTTGAGAGAATTGGATGTCATTAAGAAAGAATTATTATGTAAAGAAGAAGATTTGGAATGGGTGGAGGTGAAAGATTCTTCTGGGCCAGGGAATACCGTGATCATTGAAGTGAGGTCGGAAAAAGTTACCGAGGCCTTTGTGGGTTTTGGGGAATTGGGTAAATCGGCAGAGACCGTGGCCAGGGAGGCCACAGATATGGTTAAAAAGTATTTACAATCGAATGTGCCTGTAGGTAAGTTTTTAGCCGATCAACTGCTGATTCCGTTGGCCCTGGCCAAGGGAGGATCGTTTAAGACCCTTGCGCCCTCTCAGCATACAATGACGAACATAGAAATTATCCGGCTATTCTTGGATACAGACATTCAGGTCAAACAATGTGATGATCAGCAATTTTTGGTTTCTGTTTTGTCCTAATCTGTCCCGTTGACATTATTAGTTCAGCGTAATAAGATCAAGCCCTTAAGTGATGGATTAAGTTAAAATTGTGGGGTATAAATCTTGGAATTCTATGGTGAGATTTCTTAAGATAAGAAAGGAGAAAGAAAATATGCGATTGTTCAAGTTATTATTCATTTTGGGGATGGTTGTTTGGTTTGGCGTGAATCCCATGTCAGCTTCTGCTCAGTTAGGAACTTTTGAAGGGCCGGTTTGGGTTCCTTTAGAAGACTCATCAAAACAGAAGCCTCTGGAATTACAAATTACTGTTATCTCCAATGGCAAGCCTGTGACAAAGAACGTTAAAGTTGAAACGATCAAGAAATGGGTGAGGACAGGCCTGATGCCTGGCGAAACGATTCCCCAGTGGCATCAAAGAAAGACAAACGAAAGAAGTGCCGCTTCACAGGAAAAATCCAAGGAAATCGCTAAGGCCATCAACGCCGCTTTTGCCGCTGAATTTCAACAGATCGGTCAGCAAGTCACCACGGAAACTTATAAGAGAGTTGACCCTGAGACAGCCCTTCAAGGTGATTTTGGTATGTTCATTATTCCCGGGATTTCACGGGATCAAAAACAACCGTGGCGGGTGGTTAAAGATCCTACAGGTCAACTTGGCAGTAACGGCGGACGGTTCCGGCCGGGGGTCACCATCCCTTCCTACGGATCCATGGGAAGCATGGGATTGAATCGAAGTCTCTTGGATAATCCGTTTATCGCGACAGGCTATGATCCACTGAATGACCCATCAGTGGTTCAAATTGGTGTTGAAGAACTGTATGTGGCGAGGTTAAATCCAAGCGCGGGGATGACGGATGAGGAAATTCTTCAGACATTGGAATCTTTGTTAGATATTAACGGTATTCCAGCGACCTATAACCCTAATTCATTAACATTGACTTTGGATTATCGTATCCTTGATGGACAAACATTTATCTGGGGTTATAGTGATCCAGGGTTAGATTATCATATTACATTTGAAAGTGTTGTTCCTGAACCAGCTTCTTTGGGATTGGTGGCTTCTGGTCTGTTCTTCGTTTGGAGAGCTAGACGCCGCGGCCGCCATGGAGAGGTAAATTAGGGGATGATAGATCTTATTCCGGGCGGGATCCAACATTCGAACCTTTTTCTCCATATGCCGCTTTTTGACGAAATTTATTATGAAGGCATGAAGAAGGATGGGAAGGTCAGGATGTTCAAGGCTGTGCGTGAGGAACAGCCTTGTCGTATGCTATTTTTAAATGTTATCCGAAAGGATGAGGATGTTATTTGGGATGCGCTTGAAGATATGATTAAAAGAAGCGTCAATCAAGCAGGCGCCGCAGTGCGTGGTGTCTATACATTTGATCTGTTCACCGTTGATATTCATAAAGAACTTAAAACATTTAATTTGAATGAAATGTCTGCGACCATGATCAATCATGCCCGTCAATTAAAGCCTGGGGAGTCCCGCCTTGTTAAATATTCCAGTCTATATGGCCTGCTTCAGAAAATGGTTCATGAAGATTGGGGCAAGATTGCTTTAAAAACTTCTGTTGAAGTCTTTAAAGATAAACCGAGTTATCTGGATTTGCTGGTTAAACAGCTCATCGCCAACTTTGATTTTAATCATGACCCCTGCATCCTTCTTCTTAATGACCATAGTCAAAATCCTCTTTTTGATGCCAATGACGGTATGCAGAAAGAGCGTTTGCGTATACTTATGGATGCGCAGATTCCAAAAGCCATTGATTTCCCTCCGGAAGTATATATTCAGGACCGTAATGCCGTTAGGGAACTTTTATCAGGTTCGGTAATTTAATTCGATTCCCAAGAACTGTTATCATAATTCAAATTTGAAATTTGAAATCCTAAAAATTCTTTATTGAATTTCACCGGCTTTTCTAATATCATAGACATTCTGTGTTTTTAGTTGTGACAGTTTTCATTAATTTTTAAGATATCCATGAGGGTTATATTGGGCCATTAGCTCATCAGGTAGAGCATCTGACTCTTAATCAGAGGGTGGCAAGTTCGAGTCTTGCATGGCCCATTTCTTTTCGGGTAAACCTGTCAACGGTAGATATGAATCTTAAAAAAGAAGCGTTTGAAAGATGAGGGCTCTGGTGAAACTGTTATAAAATGTAACGGTTTCAAAAGGTTTGACAAAGGAAAACATTTTGTCTGAACAATCCATTGACGTTAATCAATTAATCAAAAAAGCCATTCAGGTCCGTCGCGATATTCTTGAAACGCTTTTTGAAGCGCGTAGCGGTCATCCCGGAGGATCTCTTTCTTCGGTTGAAATCCTTTTGACCCTTTATTATTATCAGTTGCGGCATCGTTCTGATAACCCCGGCTGGGACGGCCGCGACCGTCTTATCATATCCAAAGGACACATCTCCCCGGCTGTTTATGTAACGTTGGCCCATGCTGGTTATTTCCCGATGAGTGAATTGAAAACATTCCGTAAATTTAATAGCCGTTTACAGGGACATGTTCATACGAAAGTCCCGGGGGTTGAATTCAATACCGGCTCTCTAGGCCATGGCCTGTCAGTGGCTAATGGGATGGCATTAGGGGCTAGATTGTTAAAAAAAGACACAAAGATATATTGCCTTTTAGGAGACGGTGAGATCCAGGAAGGTTCTGTCTGGGAAGCCGCTATGACATCGGCGCATTATAAGATAGGCAACATCTGCGCGATTGTCGATTATAACAAAGTTCAGGAAAACGGGCCGACAAACGAAATTAAGAACCTCGAGCCGTTGGCGCAAAAATGGAAGTCTTTTGGCTGGGCCGTTAAGGAAGTGGATGGTCATAGTTTTGTCGAACTTGTCAAAGCATTTGATGGCTGGAAAACGGTCAAGGACCAACCGTATGTTATCCTCGCCCATACGATTAAGGGAAAGGGAGTGTCCTTTATGGAAGGGGATCGCAACTGGCACGGAAAAGCGCCCGGGGAGGAAGAATTGGCCAGGGCGTTAGAGGAACTGGAATAAATAAGTCATAGAATCTGGGGAATCTGGGGACGTGTAACGAAACCCAAATTTTCTTAATTGGTCAGACGTCTGACTAATTGCCCTGAATATCCTGGGACATATGTTGTGATCCGAATTAGATAAGATTACGTTACACGTCCCCAGATCCTATACGTCAAGACAGGAGTTAATCCATGCCAGAGATGGTCGCCACAAGAGACGGCTTCGGTCAAGAACTGGTAGAACTGGCCAGGGAAAATAAAAAGATTATCGTAGTCTCCGCTGATCTGGAGGATGCCACCCGGGCTGAGTTTTTTAAAAAGGCCTATCCTGACCGTTTTTTCAGTGTTGGGATCGCTGAACAGGATATGGTGGGAACCGCCTGTGGCCTGGCTAAACAAGGATTTATTGCTGTCGTCAATTCGTTCGCTGTTTTCTTGACTAACCGGGCCTACGATATGATCCGGCTGGATGTTTGTTATAACCATTGCAATGTCAAAATCGTTTGTTCTCACGCGGGACTTACTGTCGGGGAAGATGGGGCTTCAGCCCAGAGCCTTGAAGACTTAGCCTTGATGAGGGTTCTGCCAAATTTAAAGGTCATCTGTCCGGTGGATACAATCGAAGCTAAAAAGGCGACGCGTGCCATGATCGCGCTGGATGGGCCGGTTTTTATGCGTACATCAAGGGCGGCGTTGCCTGTGCTCACCCGTCCCGAAGACCCATTTGAGATCGGAAGGGCGAATGTGATCCGTGATGGAAAAGACGCCACTGTCTTTGGCGTTGGGATTATGGTTTCAGAAGCTCTTAAGGCCGCGGAGATTTTGGAGAAAGAGAATATTAGTATCCAAGTTGTCAATATGCATACCATTAAACCGATTGACCAACAGGCTGTCATTGACGCGGCCCAAAAGACAGGGGCCATTGTTAGCGCTGAAGAGCATCAGATCCATGGCGGCTTGGGCAGCGCCATCGCTGAAGTCCTTGTCCAAAACGCGCCGGTTCCGATGGAAATGGTCGCCGTTAAAGATTCTTTTGGTGAGTCCGGTTCTCCCCAGGAATTGCTGAAAGCCTACCATTTGAAAGACGTGGATATTGTGAAGGCTGTCAAAAATGTGATCAAACGAAAGTAAGAATATTAACTGAATCCGAGCCATTGAGCGATCCACAGCACAATTTTTTTAGAAAGATTTTATTTGGCCAATATTCACCAAAAGAATATGTTAGATCATCTCTTATAGCGCTTTTGCAGTTTTTTATTTTGATGATCATTCTGTCTTGGGGGATGAATTCCTGTCTTCATATTTCTCCAGAGAAAGGATTTCGCATCTACGTGATGGATCCGATTCCAGCCGACGTCAAAGAACTAACAGGGCAAGGTATTGGTTTCCAGGACATCCATATGACATTATCGTTTAAAGCTTCAAAGGAAACATTTAAAAAAATTATAGAAAACTACCGTCATATAGCGGCCTGCAAGGATGTCTGGCCCCATAACACCCCTGATCAGGAAAAGCCTTATTATCTGATCAAAGCCCATGATCATCGTTTTCCCGATAACTTAAGTCAAATAAAAGACATTAGCTGCTTTTATAAACATGGCGAAGATGCGGAACATTTTTTATTCTGGAGTCCATCACTGTCCAAAGGTTTTCTTTACGTGGGGACTTAAAAAAAATCGAAAATGGAATGTTCAATAAAGGGAGAAAGTGTATGTCCAGGAATCGTCTTTATCAGTTAGCCGAATTAGGGCAAAGCGTGTGGCTGGATTATATCAGCCGTTCTATGCTGGAATCTGGCAGGCTTAAAAAAATGATCGATCAGGGTTTGCGCGGGATGACCTCAAACCCGTCGATTTTTAATAACGCCATCGGGCAGACAACGGAATATGACGACCGCATTATCAAATTCAAAAACGCGGGCAAATCTATTTTCGAGATTTACGATGAATTGACCTGCGCTGACATCCAGCAGGCCTGTGATGAGTTCAGGCCCGTTTACGAGGCGACCAATAAACTGGATGGGTACGTCAGTCTTGAGATCAATCCGAAATTAGCCAATAAGCTTGAAGAGCAGATCACCGAAGGGGTGCGATTATTTAGAAAAGTTGACCGTCCCAACGTGATGATTAAAGTCCCGGCCACCGGTGAAGGGTTTGCCGTCATTGAGGAATTGATCGCCCAAGCCGTGAATGTCAATGTAACGCTCATATTTTCGATGGAACAGTATCGCCGGACAGTCCGCGCTTATTTTCAGGGGCTACATCGATTATCCAGAAAGACGGATGATTTAAGCCATGTCCGTTCCGTGGCCAGCGTTTTTGTCAGCCGTATCGATGCTGTTGTTGATAAATTGATCGAAGAACGTTTGACCAAAGAAATGGATGAAAAGAAGAAAGAAAAATTCAAGTTATTACGCGGAAAAGCGGCCGTGGCCAATTGCCGGAATATCTTTGAGGAGTTTAAGAATTTGTTTTCTGGTGATGAGTTCGCGAAATTATTTGATTACAAAGCCAATGAGCAGCGTGTCCTTTGGGGGTCAACGAGCACAAAGAACCCTGAGTACAGCGATATTAAATACGTCACGGAATTGATCGTTAAACCAACGGTTAACACGATCCCTGAAAAGACGCTTCTCGCTTTTATGGACCATGGACAGGCCAAAGAAGCGTTTAATGATGAAGCCGCTGATGCTCGAGAAATTATCGAATCATTGCGATCGTCTGGTATAAACGTGGACCGCATTTGCGCGCAGTTGTTAAAAGATGGTGTGTCGGCTTTTGAAGATGCTTTTGAGGAACTGATGGCATCGGTCGAAAGAAAAGCGGCGCAGTTGGTTTTAGATAAATAGAAGAAGATCAAATTTATTGAAACAGCATCGGTGTTATTCGTGTTTTGTCCAGGGGGGGGCATGCAGCGAAACTTAACAGGACCTAATATATTCCGCGATGTCACAAATGCCGAACTTTAGTATTGTTGTTGCGATGGATTTTAATCAGGGAATCGGAAAAGAGGGGAAGCTCCCCTGGCATTTACCAGGAGATATTAAATATTTTAAAGATTTAACTTCCAGGACAAAAGATCCT
>Ga0247727_10016390_pt1 | contig 11971 bp, 12 predicted proteins | sample WisWelCaveWW1625_FD_202498 | JGI IMG/M metagenome (GOLD analysis project Ga0247727, IMG submission 202498) | Biofilm microbial communities from Wishing Well Cave, Virginia, United States - WW16-25 | ecosystem: Environmental > Aquatic > Deep subsurface > Groundwater > Cave microbial mat | place...
TCGAAATCGTTTCGACGCTCGAATCGGTTTTAAAACGAAACCCTGAACACATCGGCGCCAATCACCTTTACATCCACGCGGTCGAAGCGTCGCGCGATGCAGGCCGTGCGCTGCCGAGCGCCGATAAAATCGGCAAGCTCGCGCCGTCGGCGGGGCATCTGGTGCACATGCCGTCGCACATCTACATCCGCGTCGGCAACAACGACGCCGCGGCCAGGGCGAATGAAGAGGCCGCCGATGTGGATCGGGCTTACATCAAACGGACGGGCGCGGCGGGGATGTACCCGGCAATGTATTACAGCCACAACCTGCATTTCGCGCTCGAAGCCTACAACCGGATGGGCCGGTTCGAATTGGCGCGGCAAAAAGCGAAGCAGCTCGAACAGAACGTGCGTGGCCACATCAAGGACATGCCGATGCTCGAAGGTTTCCTGCCGTCGGTGATTTTTGTGGAATTGCGGTTCAACCGCTGGGATGAGGCGTTGAAAGTTCCGGCGCCCGCCAAAGACGCGCCGGTCACGAATGTCTTCTGGCATTTTGCGCGCGGCGTCGCCTTCGCGGGCAAAGGCAAGGTCGCCGAGGCCGAGCGCGAACGCGCGCAGTTTGCTTCGACGGCGAAAAACACGCCGGGCGAGACGCCATTCGGATTGAATACCGCGGCGAGCGTCTTCAAAATCGCCGCGCACGCGCTCGATGCGCGGATCGCGGAGGCCAGGCGCGGCCGGCGCGCGGCGATCGAACACTGGCGACAGGCCGTCGCGGCGCACGACGCGCTCAATTACGACGAGCCGCCGGGATGGTATTATCCCGTCCGCGAATCGCTCGGCGCCGCGCTATTGCTTGCAGGGAAGGCGGCGGAAGCGGAAAATGTCTTCCGCAAAGACCTGGAATTGAATCCCCACAATGGCCGCTCGCTCTTCGGGCTGGCTGAAAGCCTGAAGAAACAGGGCAAGACCCAGGACGCGCTCTCCGTGCGAAAAGAGTTCGAGGCTGCGTGGAAGAACGCAGACACGAAATTGAGAATCGAAGATATGTGATTCCCCGGGTACGCATGCATCCTCGGATGCGTGCGTACCCGGGGCGAAGAGGAGTAGCAATGCCAAAATGGAATCTGCTTTCAAGCATCTTTCTTGTGTTTGTTTGCGCGATGATCGCGCAGGCGCAAACGGCCGCGCCCGCCGCCGCCGCCAAACCGATGAAGAAGGATGAGGTCTATTTCAGTCTCGCGCGCAAGCTCAATTCGATCAATGAATCACCGGCCAGCGCCATCGTTGCCGAACTCGACGGCGTGATCGAAGTGACGAACATCGTGATGGGCGCGGACGGCAAGGCGACCGTCACCGTCAAGGAACACACGCCGTCGAGCGCCGCTTACACCAATAAATCCACGCGATTGATCTTCACGCCCCCGCCGGCAGGCGACAAATGGACGTGGGAGCAGTTCGAAGAGAACCGCAAGTTCTATCCGGTGGACAAACTCTTCCCCTACGCCAAGGAAGAGCTCGGAAAACGCCGCCAGATGACCGCCGCCAGGTGGGGCGCATTCATCACCGCGATCAACAAACAGGCCGAATCCGCACAGAAGGCGCTCGAGACCGCAAAATCCGTCCTGAAAGCCGATCCGCCGCCGATGGCCCCGGTCAGAGTGACACGCGCGGCGATCACCGAAGCGTCGAAAGAGAACAAGATGGAGGAGATGCTCAACGCTTACCGCGAGCTGCAACAGCAGACCGACGTCATCACCGGCCTCGGCGACGCCTACAGCGATCTCAAGACGAACGACGCCTATCTGCGCCTGATCGAGGAATTCAGGAACGCCGTCAACGTCACCAATGCCGCACGCCGGGATTACGGACAGTCCGTCGCAGCCTACAACGAATCGCTCCTGCGACTGCCTTTCGCCCTGGTTGCCTATGGATTGCAGTTCACGAAGATCGAGGCGAACATTCAAGTCGAGTAGATATTTTCCTGTCTGATGCTCTGACGCTCCCCGACAGGAAAATAAATTGAGTGAATGCTCATTCAGTCGAAATCCCGTTATTGTCCGACCGGTCAGTCATTTACGTTGACCCGCCGGTCAGAATTGCCGGAAGTGGTTGCGAAGATTGGACAAAGGCGGCTTGACTCCGCCTGGATTAATCCGTATTTTGATGGCGCAATTCGAGGGAATTGCAACTTTCACAAACCAATCACCACTGCAAGAGGAGGAGCGGCACGAATGCCCATTCGAAGATCGAGTTCCCTGGCCCTGGCCACCGTTTTATCCATCACCGCCGCGCTCGCATGTATCTATTCGAGCAGCGCGAATTCCAAATTGGCGAAGGACGTCACGTTCAGCAAAGACGTCGCGCCGATTTTTTTCAAACAATGCGCCGAATGCCATCGTCCGGGCGAAAGTGCGCCCTTTTCGACGATGAGCTACAAGGAGACGCGTCCGTGGGCGAAATCCATCAAGGAAAAAGTCACGAACCGCACCATGCCGCCCTGGCACGCTGATCCGCACTACGGCGAGTTCAAAAACAATCGCACGCTGTCGCAAGCCGAGATTGACACGATTGTCGCGTGGGTTGACGCCGGCGCGCCCGAAGGCGAGGCGAAAGATCTGCCGCCCGCGCCCAAATTCACCGAAGGCTGGAACATCCCGGCGCCCGATGTGGTGATTCAGATTCCCGAAGAATATCAATACAAACCGGGCGCGGATGAGTACCAGTATTTCGACGTCGATCCTGGCTTCAAGGAAGACAAATACGTCGTGATGGCCGAAGCGCGTCCGGGCAATCGCAAGATCGTGCATCACATCATCGCGTTCATTGCGCCGCCCGGCTCGCCCAATATGTCGAAGCTTACGGGCGAGGCGCGCAACAAGATGCTGGAGCAAGGCATCAGGAATTCCCCCTTTTACCGCGATGGTTTTTTGATGCGTATCAAATCTGACCAGCCCGTGGTCGACGACGCCTGCGCCGAGCCGAAGATGCAGCGCGGGGGCAACGACAATATGCTGGTCGCTTACGCGCCGGGCAAACAGGCCGACCACTACCCGGCCGGTGTCGTGCGTCGTGTCCCGGCTGGCTCGACCATCCGCTTCCAGATACATTATTCGAACCAGACGCTGTCGGGCGACAAACCTGAAATTGACCGTTCGATGGTCGGCCTCGTCTTCGCCAAAGAGGTCAAGCCCGAAACGAAGCTGATGACGACCAACTCGGTCGGCAACATCATGTTCAAGATTCCCGCCGGCGCCGAAAACCACCGTGTCACGGCCTGCCGCACGGTCAAACGCGACACGACCATCCACGGACTGACGCCGCATATGCACCTGCGCGGCAAATCCATGGAATACAAGGTCTTCTATCCTGACGGAAAGTCGGAGGTGCTGTTGAGCGTGCCGCGTTGGGACTTCGGCTGGCAGACCGACTACCTGTTGAAAGAGCCGAAGCGGCTGCCCGCCGGATCGCGCATTATGGTCACGGCTTACTTCGACAATTCGACGAAGAACAAGTTCAACCCTGATCCGACCAAGGACATCCGATACGGCGAACCGACCTACGACGAGATGATGCTGGGCTTTATGGACTTCGTCTCGGAGATGCCCACCATTGCCCAGGTTGATCCAAAGGTGCTCGACGGATATACCGGCAAATATGAAGTCCGCCCGAACGTTTTCGCCACCGTCACGCGCCAGGGCAATTCGCTCTTCGTGCAGATCCCGATGCAACAGAAGATGGAGTTCCTGCCGATGTCCGACACCAAATTCTTCCTCAAGTTCAGCGACACCGACCTGACGTTCGTCAAGAACGACAAGGGCGAAGTCGTCGAAGCGCAACTCGGCAACACGACCGTCAAACGGGTTCGCGAGGAAGCTGCCGGCAGCGGACAGTAAATCGAGACAACGGTGAATGATAGACAAGGGGACTGGGAGAGATGATCTCCTCGTCCCCTTTCCCGCGCTCAAATCATCATAACAGTCGGTCTCGTTGACAGAGGCGAGTTCAGAGCTACACTCTCAACAGCAAAGTCAAAAAGGAGTAAATGCGATGGAAAGATCACTGGGAATTACAGAGAAACCTGTGGAGGGCGGCTCTTCCAACATCCTGTCGCTTGCCGTGGCCGTAGGGTTCATTACGTTCCTTCTTACTGGCGACCTTCCCGGCGGACTCACGAGTGTGCAAGGTTATTTTGTCGGCTTTTTTGTCGTCATTTTCCTCTATGTTTCGCTGGCGGTCCTAGAGAGCAGCCGGTCGCAACCGCGCACATCCCGCATCTTGCACCTAAATGCTCCCTCAGATATCTCGATCACCCAGACGGAAAACGAGAAGGGCGTTACCATTCAGATTTATGTCAGCAAGGCGTCCGTACTGAGCCAGGGTATGGGCCATGATCGATGAATTTAAGAAGATTCTTGAACAGGTCTCCGGGCCGACAGATATTTCTACCATTCTTCTTGCCGGCATAATTGGTGGTGTAATTGATGCGGCATTCAACCCTTTCGGATTTTTCACCTGGCAAGAGACAACGCTCGTATGCGCATCAGGAGCGCTCGGAGTAAAGAAGGGGGCCGAGGCTGGTGTGGCAAAGTGGCGCGAGCGAAAAGCGCGGAAACAGAAGCCCGACAAAGAGAGAGCAAGAGCAGAGAAATTGCTTGAGATGTTAAGTAGTGATGAAAACGATAAACGACGCCAGGCAATTGCCCGGCGGTTGAGAAGCGACCTGGAGCTTTTTGCTTCAGGCATCATAGAGGCTGATGATCTGAAGGCCGGCGTTAACGAAGCCATTAAAGCCTATCGCGATCATTCTCAGAATGCGGAGGGATCGGTATGAAAAGAGGCGCAGCGACCTCACTTATCACAATCACTTTTTTAGTCGTTTGCTCGTTCCTTTTGTCGTCGAGCTATGTTGATGGCGCCAAAAAAGGGGCAAAAGCAATCACGTTTAGCAAAGACGTCGCGCCGATCCTGTTCAAATCGTGCGCCGAATGCCACCGTCCGGGCGAGACCGCGCCGTTCTCGGTAATGAGTTACAAAGATGTCCGTCCGTGGGCCAAATCCATCCGCGAAAAGGTCGCCAACCGCACGATGCCGCCGTGGCACGCCGATCCGCACGTCGGCGAGTTCAAGAACGACCGGCGATTGACGCAAGCCGAGATCGACACGATCGCGGCCTGGGTCGAGGGCGGCGCGGCGGAAGGCGCGGCGAAGGATTTGCCGCCCGCGCCGAAGTACGTTGACGGCTGGACGATCGGCAAACCCGATCTCGTCTTGCAGATGCGCGAAGAGGCCGTGCTTGCGGCCAGCGGGCCGGACGAATACCAGTACTTCGTCATCCCGACCAATTTCACCGAAGACAAATATGTGCAGATGGCCGAAGCGCGTCCGGGCAATCGAAAGATCGTGCATCACATCCTGGCCCTCGTCATGCCGCCTTCGGGGCCGGGCGGAAAAGACTTTAGCAAGTTGACGCAGGAAGAGTTGCAGAAGGTGTTCGACGATGGCGGGAAGATATTCTACCGTGAGGGCTATCTGCGCCGCGTCAAAATGGACGCGCCCGTCAACGACGACGGCTGCAACGGGAAGTTCGGCGAAGACGATGCCGGCGATGTGATCGCCGGTTATGCGCCGGGGATGCCCCCTGATGTCCTTCCGGCCGGCGTGGCCAAACGCGTTCCCGCCGGTTCGCTCGTGGTGCTGCAGGTTCATTATTCGAAAATCGCCGGCACGGAGCAAAAAGATCGCTCAACCGTTGGAATCATCTTCGCCAAAGAGCCGCCGCGGAAGCAGATGATCAAACGAGGCATCGACAACGTCTTTTTCAAAATTCCCGCCGGAGCCGAACGCCATCAGGCGACCGCCTGCTGGAAGACCAAAGAAGACATTACGCTTTTCTCGTTGATGCCGCATATGCACTATCGCGGCGCGGCGATGGAATTCGAAGCCACCTTCCCCGATGGCAAGACCGAAAAACTCCTGAACGTGCCCAACTACGACTTCGGCTGGCAGACAGTCTACGAATTGAAAACGCCGAGGTTCATTCCGAGGGGCACGAAGATCCAGGTGACCGCCGCGTTCAACAACTCGGCGAAGAACCGATACAACCCCGACCCGACCAAAATCGTGCGCTGGGGCGATCCAACCTACGACGAGATGCTGATCGGCTACATTGATTACGTCCCCGAACGCAAGGCCGTCGCGGCACTCGACGCCAAAACGCTCGACGGCTTCACGGGCAAATACAACGCGGGCTTCATCAACCTGAGCATCGTTCGCAGCGGCAGCCGGCTCTTCGCCGAGATGAAAGACCAGCCGCGGATCGAGCTGTTGCCGGAAGACAAAGACAAGTTCTTCGTTCGCGAAATGGGAGGCTTCGTCACTTTCAATCGCAACGAGAAGGGCGAAGTGATCGAAGCTGCAATTGAAATGGGCGGTCGCACCATTCGTGGCAAGCGGGTCAAAGACGTGACCGCGAATGGAAGCGGCAAATAACAATCCGTGAGTGAAGGAGAGCATGCATGATCAAAGCCACAAGAATGACGACATTTGCCATGATCTGTCTCGCGGCCATTGCCTGGGCCGTTCTGCCGTCAGGTCAGGCCGTCAATAACAATCCCGCGCCGAAGAACGTCACATACGCCAAAGATGTCGCGCCGATCTTTTTCAAACAATGCGCCGATTGCCATCGCCCCGGCGAGATGGCGCCCTTCTCGGCGCTAAGCTATAAGGACGTGCGGCCCTGGGCGAAATCCATCAAGGAGAAGGTCGTCAAACGCGAGATGCCGCCCTGGGGCGCCGATCCGCACGTCGGCCAATGGTCGAACGACCGCCGGTTGTCGCAATCGGACATTGACACAATCACCGCCTGGGTGGAGCAGGGCGCGAAAGAGGGCGATCCGAAAGAGATGCCTGCTGCCCCGAAATTCATCGAAGGCTGGGCCATCGGCAAACCCGACATGGTGATCCCGATGCCGAAAGAATATGTGCTCGAACGGAACGGGCCGGATGAGATTCAGCACTTCGAAGTCGATCCGGGCTTCAAACAGGACGTCTATGTGCAATTTGCCGAAGCGCGTCCCGGCAATCGGCGCATCGTGCATCACATCATCGCCTTCGTGAAGCCTCCGCAGAAAGAGAACGCCAAACAGATGACGCCCGAAGAGCGCAGGAAGATGCGCGAGTGGATGGAGAAGGAGTCGGTCTTCTATCAGGATGGCACGCTGACCAAAGTCAAAGCCGACGCGCCCGTTTACGACGACGGCTGCGCGACGCCCAGCGGCGGCGGCGGATTCAAACGCGACGGTTCGGGCGAAGATCAGGAGAGCACGCTGCTCGCCGGCTATGCGCCCGGTATGAACCAGGCGATCTGGCCCGCGGGCACGGTCAAAAAGGTTCCCGCCGGATCGAAGCTCATCTTCCAGCTTCACTACTCGACCTTCCTCGGCGTCACCGCCGTGGAGAAAGATCGTTCGAGCGTCGGCCTGATTTTCGCCAAAAATCCCGCCCGCGAGCTGAAGACGCACGGCATCGCCAACCACTACTTCAAGATTCCCGCCGGCGCCGAAAACCACACGGCCACTGCCTGCTGGACGGCGAAAGAGGATGTGCACTTCGTCACGTTCATGCCGCACCTGCATATGCGTGGCAAGGCGATGAAGTTCGAAGCCTTCTATCCCGACGGCCGTCGCGAAGTGCTCTGCAACGTGCCCAACTACGATTTCAACTGGCAGATCGTCTACTACGCCAGGAAGCCCGTCGCGATCCCGAAAGGCACGAAGATCGTGGTGACGACGGTCTGGGACAATTCGACGAAGAACAAATTCAATCCCGATCCGAAGAAGGACATCCGCTGGGGCGACCCGACCTACGAGGAGATGACCATCGGCTGGATTGATTACACCGTGGATGCCAAGAGCCTGAAGAATGCGACAGCAAGTGGCAGCGGCGGCAGTGACAATTGACTTGAATTTGAATGAGTGTGCGCTCTTCTTCAATGGAGCGCACACCGTCTTTGTTGACCTGCGATTATTTTATTGTGAAACTCCCCGACACATCAAACGTGCAGGCTTTGTTTCGTGGAGAAATCGATCTTATCCCTCGACTCGGGGTGGATGTACTCATCGACCCAAATACAGGTTTGCTGCGAACCGACAGGGGTATATCCTTGTTCAGCGATCCGGCTAAAGTGGAACGGTTTGGCGGGGCTTACCGGGTGGAATTCATCCCGGAAGGATTGAAGACCGAACAGCGAGGTCGAGACACCAGTCATTACGAATTGATGCCGGCTGCCCCCATGACATACGAGCAGTATGTCGAATTGCTCGCACAGGTCGTACTCGACCTGGACAAAGGAGAGTAACCTGACAAAGGAGTTCTGCCCATGAACACTGATAACTATCCGCGAGTCCTGTTTCCGGAAGGCTTTGACGAACGTTCTGCATTTGAATGTTCGATGAAGGGATGGTTGAGCGCCCAGGTGGAATCGGAAAGCGGGGAACGGTATTCGATCTATTTTTCCGACCCTGTTCGACTGCAACAGGATTTGGACGATCAGGTTCGGCGCGGAGTGCCATGTTTTGCAGAACCAGGGTTGATTGTTTTGCCGGAAGTCACCATCGAGGCCGCCCAAAATGCCGTACAGTTTTTATGGCGGGAGGGTTTTTTCAAACATTTGAGAGCCTATGGTGGTGATAAATCGGAAACAACGGATGGCGTGTTTGTTCCAACCTTCATTGCATCCATTGAGCAACCCGGAGTTGAACTCACGGCCAGTGATTGACAAGTATGATTGGCGGGCTGGGGGAATGCCTCTCGCCCGTCTGCATTTCCACCGAACAAGCAGAAAGTGAGGTCAACAATGAACGGCCAACAGCCAGAACAATGGATGTCCTTCATCCTCGAACAGCAATCCAAACTAATGGCGCAAATGATGCAATCCGAGGCGAATTTTTCAGCCCAGATCACGCGAATCAATGAAGCACATGCCAAAGCTGAACGTCGCACCTCCGAACTCGAAAGCGCAATCGTTGCGGGAGTCAATCTGGTCAATAAACTCAACACCAGTCTGGATGAATTGGCCAAATCCTTGAGAGACCTGGCTAAGGCCCAAGCCGAAGTGGCTGAAGCACAGAAAAAAGCCGAGGTTGAAATGGCCGAACAGCGGGCCAGACTTGACGAAACAAATGAACGGCAGGACATCTTCATCAACGTCCTCGAACGCTACATCAGCGAGGGCCGGAACGGAAAACGGAACGGCAAAGCATCAGACAACTAGCAAGTAACGCCTGGGTTAGGAGGTAATTGATGAACCTTGGGATTTTTGGCGCAGTCTTCATCATTGCGGGTCTGCCATTCTTTCTTGAGAAGGTAAAACCGAACCGGATTTTGGGCTTTCGGTTGAGAAAGACGCTCTCGTCTCCACGCATCTGGTACGCCGCCAACAAAGTGATGGGACGTGATTTCATCCTCGCCTGCATCGCGCTGCTCGCAGCCACAGTCGTACTGCTGGCTTTCAATCAGGCGATGCCGCACCAACTTCCCGCCAACAAAATTGAAACGCCGCTCATTCTCTCATCGTTGTTTGCCGTATGCGTTCACTGTCTCTGGCGGCTCGCCAAAATGTAGTGACTCATTCGAGAAGGAGAAAAACCGAAATGCGAAATAATCTGACGATCATCGCCGCGCTGGCGTTGTTCATTTGTGCCGGTCTCCTGGCCACGCGCACGACCGAAGCCAACGGCAACAACAAATCCACTGCCAAGCAGGCCACGTTCAGCAAAGACGTCGCGCCGATCCTGTTCAAAAACTGCGCGCAGTGCCACCAGCCCGACGACATCGCGCCGTTTTCGGTGCTCAGCTACAAGAACGTTCGTCCCTGGGCGAAATCCATCAAAGAGAAAGTCGTCACGCGCGAGATGCCGCCCTGGCACGCCGATCCGCACTTCGGCAAATTCGAGAATGAAGCCCGATTGAGCGACGCCGAGATCGCCACGATCGTCGCCTGGGTGGACGGCGGCGCGAAAGAGGGCAACCCGAAAGAGATGCCGCCCGCGCCGAATGCCGTGGCTGCCTGGGAGATCGGCAAGCCGGATGTCGTGCTGCAGATGCCGGAGCCGTTCATGCTGGGGGCGAAGGGCGCGGACGATTACATCTACTTCCGCGTGCCGACCGGCTTCACTGAAGACAAATGGATTCAGGCCGCCGAGTTCCGCCCTAGCAACAAACGCGTCGTGCATCACGCGGTCGTCTTCATCGAATCGCCGATGATGTACAGAATGGCGCAGGATGAGGCAAAGAAGACGGGCAAAGACGCCGCCAATCCGACCTCGGTGATTCAGACGCAACGGTCGCGATGGATGTACCGCGACGGCACGGTCAACCGCATCAAACCCGAAGCGCCTATCATCAACGACGCCTGCGGCGGCAATCGGAGCGCGGGCAGTGGCGGCGGATCGGCCTTGCTCTCGGCCTATGCGCCCGGACGCAACGCGGACACTTACCCGGCCGGCATGGCCAAACGCATCCCCGCCGGGTCGAACCTGATCTTCCAGATGCATTACGCCAAGACGACCGGCAAATCCGAAAGCGACCAGACGAGAATTGCATTTGTCTTCGCCAAAGGGCCGGTCGAGAAGATGGTCGAGACGCTGCTGGTCGTCAACGACCTGTTCGCCATCCCCGCGGGCGCCGAAAACCACGAGGCTAATGCCTGCCTGATGGCGCGGCGCGACCTCCATCTCATCAACTACATGCCGCACATGCACGTCCGCGGCAAAGCGATGAAGTACGAAGTCGTCCTGCCCGACGGCAAGCGCGAGACGCTGCTCAACGTGGATCGCTACAATTTCAACTGGCAGACGCTCTACAAATTGAAGGAACCGGTCGCGGTTCCGAAAGGCTCGCGCTTCATCGTCACCGGGTGGTTCGACAATTCGGCGAAGAACAGACTCAATCCCGATCCCACCCAGGTCGTGCGCTTCGGCGAACCGACCTACGACGAGATGCTGGTTGGCTTCATTGACTACGCGCGAGAGAAACCAGCGGAGCGCCCGGTCGCCAAAGTCGCGCCGCAGGTTCTGGATGCGTACGTCGGCGAGTATTCCGCGGGGCTGGGGCCAAAGTTCACGATCTCGCGTGAAGGCGACACGCTCTTCTTTGCTGTCCCGGGCCAACCCACGTTTCCTGCGACACCCGAATCCGAGACGAGGTTTTACTTCAAGGAGGTCGAGGGCGCGTCGGTCGTGTTCGTCAAAAACGAGCAGGGCGAGGTGATCGAGATGCAGGCTGAATTCGGCCAGCAGAAGATCAAGGCTAAAAAGGTAAACAAACCTGCGGCAGGCAGCGAGAACAAATAGCGGATAACCAAGATGTCAGGTTGACTGATAATTATGGCAGATAAATCCCCGGAAAAAGTTCCCGATAACATGCGATCGAGATATGAAAGCATCGTTCGTTTGACCGATGACTTCTGCCAACAACATCTCGATGAAGAATATGCCGAGCTTGCGCGGAAGATGACTGCGACGCTGGCGCGAAAACGACCGTCGCCGTTAGCCAGTGGCGCAGTGGAATCATGGGCCTGCGGCGTCATCTATGCGCTTGGGAGGGCCAACTTCCTCTTCGACAAAACGCAAACGCCGCATATGAAAGGTGAAGAGGTTTGCGCTGAATTCGGCGTCGGCAAGAGCACGGGACCCTCAAAATCCAAGCAGATTTGGGACATGTTGAAGCTCACACAGATGGATCCGAGATGGTATCGGCCCAGCAAGCTCGACGATAATCCGATGGCCTGGTTCATACAGGTCAATGGCCTGATTGTAGATGCGCGGCACATGTCACGGGAGATTCAGGAAGAGGCTTTTCGTCGAGGGTTGATTCCCTACATTCCATAAGCATCGATCATTTGCGAACCTTCATTGCCATCGAAATTCCCGAAGAGATCAAAACAGCACTGGCCGCGCTGCAAAGCGCGTTGCGTAAAGCCAACG
>Ga0247727_10016391_pt1 | contig 11971 bp, 11 predicted proteins | sample WisWelCaveWW1625_FD_202498 | JGI IMG/M metagenome (GOLD analysis project Ga0247727, IMG submission 202498) | Biofilm microbial communities from Wishing Well Cave, Virginia, United States - WW16-25 | ecosystem: Environmental > Aquatic > Deep subsurface > Groundwater > Cave microbial mat | place...
GGCGGCCAGGTTCCGGGCCGAGCAGATTCGGGACACCATCGTGTTCTTCGGCTCGGCGCGGGTGTGCGACCGCGAGACGGCCCAGGCAACCATTGCGCGGGCGCGTTCGGTGATGACGCGGCGCCAGGCCGGCCGGCTGCTGCGCACCTGCCGGTTTTACGAGGATGCCCGGGAGCTGGCCCGACTGCTGACCGCCTGGTCGCGGTCGATCAGCGCGGCCCCGGCTCGATTCGTGGTCTGCTCGGGCGGGGGTCCTGGGATTATGGAAGCAGCCAACCGCGGCGCGGCCGAAGCGGGAGGCCGCTCGATCGGGTTGAACATCAGCCTGCCCTTCGAGCAGATCCCCAACCGCTACATCACGCGCCGCCTCAGCTTTGACTTCCACTACTTCTTCATGCGCAAATACTGGTTCGCCTACCTGGCCAAGGCGCTGATCGTGTTTCCGGGCGGCTTCGGCACCTTCGACGAGCTGATGGAAATCCTCACCCTCAACCAGACCGGCAAGTTCAAGAAGAAAATGCTGGTGCTGATCTACGGCCGGCGATATTGGGACGACGTGTTGGACCTGAACGCGATGCAGAAGTGGGGCATGATTGACGCCTACGACCGGCAGTTCATCCAGTACGCGGACCGCCCGCAGCAAGCGTTCCGGCTGATCACCGACTGGCTGGGGCTGCACTACCCGACCCCCGCCCCGCCGACGCCTTAAGGGGGCTTTACATTGCCCTATCTGTGTTATTCTTGGGTTACCTTACAGGGTCATCTTCGCCAGGAGGTGAAGTATGCGGATGGTAGGAATGGTTCTTCTGGCTTTGGTCGTCGGAGTAGCGGCGGCCCAAGAGGGCGGTCCAGCGCCGGCCCCCGGTGGCGGCGGTGGCGCGGGCGCTGGGGCGACGACAACCGGGCCCGGTGGCGCCGGCGGCGCCGGCCGTGGCGAACAGCCCGGCGGCACGCGGCAGCCGCCCGGTTTCGAGCAGCCCGGGCGAGGCCAGCAGCAACAGCAGCAGCAGCGGACCTTTGAGCAAAGGCCGGTCTTCCTGTCGGGCAAAGTGGTGATGGATGACGGCACGCCGCCGCCGGAGTCGGTGACCATCGAGCGGGTCTGCAACGGCCAGGTTCGTCCGGAAGCCTACACCGACAGCAAGGGCCGCTTCAGCTTCCAGCTCGGCGCGCAGAACAACGTGCTCATGGACGCCAGCGTTTCGAGCAGCGCCTCGGGCCCTGGTTTCGGGCAGCGCGACAGCTTTGGAGGCGGCGGCATGGGGGGCCAGAGTCCCGGGGGCGGATTGGGGACCGTTGACCTGATGGGCTGCGAGATTCGCGCCGCGCTGGCCGGCTTCCGGTCCGAGGCGGTGGTGCTCAGCCGGCGCAGCATGTTCGACAACCCCGACATCGGCACCATCATCCTGCGCCGGCTGGCGGGCGTGCAGGCCACCGCCATCAGCTTCACCACCTTGGCCGCGCCCAAGGATGCCAAGAAGTTCTACGAGAAGGCGCAGAAGACCCTCCAGCAAAAGAATCCGAAGCACGCCGAGGCCGCCAAGGACCTGGAAAAGGCCACCCAGCAGTATCCGCAGTTCGCCGCCGCCTGGAACTTGCTGGGCGAATGCCGGCTGGCCGCCAAGGACGATGAAGGCGCGCGGGATGCCTTCCAGAGGTCCCTGGCCGCCGACGGCAAGTACGTAAACCCTTACTTGCAGCTAGCGGTGCTGGAACTGCGGGCCAGCAAGTGGGCCGACGCCGCCGAGCTCACCAAGCGCCTGGTGTCGTTGAACCCCAGTTACGCTCAGGGACACTACTTCAATGCCATCGCCAACTTCAACCTGGGGAAGATGGAGCTTGCCGAGAAATCCGCCCGCAACGCGATGGATGGCGACGAAGGCAAGAAGTTCCCCCGGGCGTTCCATCTGCTGGGCGCCATCCAGGCCCGGCAGGGGAACTTCCCCTTGGCGGCTGAGAATTTCCGCAGCTATCTGAAGGCGGCCCCCATGACCCCCGAAGCCGAGCAGATCCGCCGGCAACTCACCGAGTGGGAGGGCCTCGGGGTGATCCAGAAGGCCGAAGCAGCCCCCACGATCAAAAAGGAGAAACCATGAGAATGTTACGTCGCCTGCCAGCGGCGATGGCCCTGGCGGCGCTGGGACTGGGCCCACTCGCGGCACAGACGAAGCTGAAGGTGGGAGACACGGCCCCGGACTTCACGCTCAACGGCACTTCCGGCAAGCCCATCCGGCTCTCCGACTTCAAGGGTCAGAAAAACGTCGTCCTGGCGTTCTACGTGCTGGCCTTCACCGGCGGTTGAGAGAAGGAAATGAAAGCGTACCAGGATGGTATCGCTAAATTCGACGAAGCCGATACGCAGGTGTTGGGCATCAGCGTGGACAGCAACCCGGCGAACTCGCACTGGGCTAAGGAACTGGGAGTGACCTTCCCGATCCTCAGCGACTTCCTGCGCAAGGTTTCGACCGACTACGGGGTGCTGAACGCCGAGCGCGGCCTGGCCAACCGCACCACGTTCGTGGTCGACAAGCAGGGCAAGATCGCGCACATCGAGGAGGGCAAGGGCGCGATTGATCCGACCGGGGCCGAGCAGGCCTGCCGGAGGTTGAAGGCGGGGGGCTAGGCCAGCCGCCCGTCCGAGAGTTCTTGCCGCGCAGTGGTCCCTGTTCGCTGACGGTACCGGGTTGTCCCAGTACCGGACAGAAGGGTGCCAGAGCGCTGCCCGTGCCATCGGTCAATCTCATTTGTTGTCAGATACTTAGCCCGAGCTGTGGGTTGGCGCAAAACCTGCGGTTGTGGGTTTGACCGGGCATTACTTCGCCCGAGGTGAGCCGATGCAGATGATCTGGCAAGACCTCCGGTACGGCATCCGGATGCTTTGGAAGACCCCGGGGATTACCTTTGTCGCCGTTGTTTCCCTGGCGCTTGGAATTGGCGCCAACACCACGATCTTCAGCGTGATCAACGCCCTCTTGTTCCGGCCGCTGCCGTATAAAGACGCCGAACGACTGGTCTTGATTTGGGAAGTCGAAAAGAAGCAGCGCGGCAACAGACGCATGCCGCCGACGGCAAACATCGTCGATTGGAAAGCCCAGAGCCAGACCTTCGAAGACATCAGCATGATCACTCCCGGCGCGGGACCATCCAACCTCACGGGCATCGGCGCCGCGGAGCGAATTCGGGTGCAAAATACCAGCGCGAATCTTTTTTCCCTCCTCGGTGTGAGCCCGGTTCTCGGTCGCTCCTTTTCCATGGAGGACGTCCGCGGGGATGTGCGGCCGGTCCTTCTGAGCTACGAGTTCTGGAAGCGCCGGTTCAACGCGGATTCGAAGGTGCTGGGAGTGTCTTTGTACGTCAACGGCAATCCCCGGACCGTCATCGGCGTAATGCCCCCGGAATTCTCGATCGCTTCCAGCGGTGACGTGGACCTATGGCTAACCATGGATCCGACCCTCAACCGCTGGGCGAAGCGGACGGACCAGTGGCTGGTCGCCGTTGGCCGCCTGAAGCCGGGGACTACGATGATGCACGCCCAGACCGAGATGGATGCGATTGCCGACCGCCTGGAGCGGGCTTATCCCGACTCGAACAAGGGCATCGGCGTCACAATCGAGCCTTTCCGGAGTGCTTTCAGCCAGGGCGCAGCAGATTTCCTTTACCCGTTGCTGGGCGCCGTCGGCTTTGTTCTGCTGATCGCATGCACCAACGTCGCCAACCTGCTCCTGGCCCGCATGACCGCCCGGCAGAAGGAAATCGCCGTGCGCGCCTCGCTGGGAGCGGGCCGCTGGCGCGTCGTCGGCCAGCTCCTGACGGAAAGTGTCCTGCTGGCGTCGGTGGGCGGGGTGCTGGGGGCGCTGCTGGCCACCTGGGGCATCGATCTGGTTCTCGCCCTGACCCCGGAGCGCGGCTTGCGCAACCTGGCTGTCCACATCGATGCGCGGGTGCTCGCTTTCACCATCGGGCTTTCCCTGCTGACCGGCATTCTGTTCGGCCTGGGGCCAGCGCTGCAGGCCTCGAAGGTAGACCTGCAACAGGCGCTGAAATCCGGAGCGGCCCCGCGCCTCCGCGGCTCAGGGGTCCGGGCTTCTGGTGGTGTCCGAGGTCGCTCTGGCAGTGGTGTTGCTGGTCGGCGCAGGGTTAATGATCAACAGCCTTCTCCGGCTGCAGAGAATCCATCCAGGCTTCGATCCGGAGAACGTCCTGACGATGGAAACCTTCCTCTCAGGCCCCGCCTACGTTCGCGACATTCCGGGCAACATGAAACAGGTCAGTCCCCAGGTCACGGCCTTCTACCAGCAGGTCCTGGAGCGCATCGAGCGCCTGCCGGGCGTCGAGTCGGCCGGATTCGTCGGACAGCTTCCGACGCGCTGGCTCGAGGACCGGACTTTCACCATTCTGGGGCGTCCGGCCCCGCCTTCGGACCAGCGGCCCTTCACCGGCTACAACGAGGCCAGTCCGGGCTACTTCCGCGCTATGCGGATTGCCTTGAAGAACGGCCGCTTCCTCGAAAACCGCGACGCGGAGGGCTCGCCGTGGGTGGCGGTGGTCAGTGAGGCGTTCGCCCGCCGCTATTTTCCGGACGAGAATCCGATCGGACAGCAGATACTACTGAGAGCGGAGCCCTATCGCGTGCAAGAACCGGCGCCGCGGCAGATCGTCGGCGTGGTCGGAGACGTGAAGTGGGGGCTATCGTCGAACGCGCCTCCGGCCGTCTACGTCTCCTATCGGCAACAGCCGGTGGTGTACCCGGGCGGAAGGTCTACCGGGCATCTTCGCCAGAACTTTGCGCTTCGCTTCGCTCCAGGGTCGCACGGACGTTGGGCCGACGCCGTCGCCGCGGTGCGAAAAACGGTGGCCGAACTGGACAAGGATCAGCCGGTCTACAGCGTGGTGAGCATGGAGCAGATCCTTTCCACTTCGGTCTGGCCTTGGCGGTTCTACAGCCAGCTCCTCGGCATCTTCTCCGCACTGGCGCTGATTCTGGCGGCCGTGGGGATTTACGGCGTGATGTCGTATTTCGTCAGCCAGCGCACTCGGGAGATTGGCATCCGCATGGCGCTGGGCGCCGGCCGAGGCGAAGTCGTAAAGCTGGTGATCCGGCGCGGGCTGGCACTCACCGGTTTCGGGCTGGTGGTTGGCGTCACTGCGGCGCTCGCTCTGACCCGGCTGATCGCCCGGCTTTTGTTCGGCATCACGCCCACCGACCCGCTGACGTTCGTTTTCTTTCACTGGTGTTGGGGGCGGTGGCGTTTCTGGCGAGCTACCTGCCCGCTCGAAAAGCCGCCCGGGTCGACCCTCTGATCGCCGTCCGGCAAGAATAAGCGGCGTTGCGCCAACGGCATCCGCTCTACCGCGCCGGACCGAACTCCAACTGCACCTTCGCCCGCGCCACCCCATCCGGCGCCGGCCAGTTCGGCAGAATGGCCGAGCCCTGGTACACCTTCTCGAAGCCGCCTTCCGACAGGGAGACGGTGTAGATCGGGTAGATCCACCACGCGGCCGCCGGGGCGACCCGCACGTCGATCCGCAGGTTGAGCCACTCGTCAACCAGGGCGACGGACTCCCCCTGCACGTGCCCCGACCAGCCCAGACGGGGCCTGGGGGCGCCGCCGGCCGCCGACGGCAAGACAAAGTAGCGGTCGTGGGCATCGGGGGCGCAGAAGTTGAGCACCAGCTCGAGCCCCGCCCGCAACCTGCCGCCGCTGTGCCGCGCCTCCCAGTTGGCCGTCAGCGCCGAACCTTCAATCGACACGTCGTTGGCGACCTGCCAGACGCCGTCGGGGGAGCAAGCCTCCAGGCGGTACCGGCTGCCCTCCGCCGAGACCACCTGGAAGGGGGCCTGAGCCATGGGCACGCATTCCTCGAGGCAACCGCGGCGGTAATCGTCCGGTGTCCGGCCCTCGGCGAACACCAGGGTTCGGAAGGCGTGGCGGTGGTAGCGGTCGTACTGGAGGAAGCGGCCGAGGTTGGCCTCTTTGGCCACCATCCTGTCGTGAATCGACTGCGCGCCCTCGCCCCCCTGCTGCGCCTCTTGCAGCCTGGAGTGATAGGCTTCGGGGCGCCGCGCGAGCGAGTTGATCACGTTGTAAGCCCGGGGCCGGTAGGAGATCTCGGCGACGGTGCCGCCGTCGCCAGGCGTTACCACCACGCCTAGCGTATCGGTTGAAAGCAGCAGCTCGTCCCGGCCGTCGACGTTGAGGTCCAGCCGCCGCGCGCCGCGAGGGGCGGTGTCGATCTGGCCGGCGAGGTCTTCGGCTTCCAGCAGTGCGCCCCACACGGCGGTGCGGAGGTGCGGGGAGTAGAGGCCTCCAAATACCCCGTGCCAGTAGGCGTCATTGCACTGCGCGGCCAGCAGCTTCCGGTAGCCCTGGTCCCAGCGCCGGCGCGACTCGGGGGCGGCAGGGAGCGCCTGTCCCAACTCCTGGTAGCGGCGGCTGAGGTCGAGCATCCGCTTGTGGAGCAGGTTGGCCTCTTCGTACTTGTGGAAGAAGTTGTGCCACACGCCGCCGTGCACGAAGCGCAGGAAGCGATCCTCGACCCGGTCGAGCAGCTCCTGGTAGTCGCGGCCGGCGCCGGGAGGCAGCGCCCACCCCATCATCTCCTGGTAGGACGCGGTCGGCAGGTAGATGCGGCCGAGCGGCTCATGCTGGGCCAGGTACTGCTCGGGCAAGGTGATGGCCAGCCAATCCGAGGACGCTTCCACGGCCTCGAAGAACCGCCGCAGCCATCCGTTGACGTGGACGTGCTGGTGGGTTTCGGGCCAGGCGCCGAATTTTTCCAGGTCGTCGCCCATGGCCGCCAGCCCGCCGGGATGCCGCTCCCGGACCGCGCGCAGGAAGCCGATCGATTCCTGCTCCAGGCGGAACGGCAGCATGTATCGCAGCTTTTTCAGGCCGGGCAGCACACGGACCACCGAGCCCTGCCACTCGGTCAGGTAGTAGCCGTGGAGCTGATCTTCACCGAGGCCGGCGCTGAGGAAGTGGTAATCGTCGGTCAGAGTGTAGGTGATGCCGGCCTGGGCCAGGCTACGCGGCAGCGATGGGTCCCACACGCGCTCGGTGAGCCAGGCCCCTTGCGGCCGGCGGCCGAAGCGCTGCTCCAGCCAATCGCTCATCCGCTCCAGTTGCGCCGTCCGGTCGTGGTCGGGGATGGCGCTGAGGATCGGTTCGAAGAAGCCGCCGCCCAGCATCTCGACTTGCCCGAGCTCCACCAGCCGCCGCAGCCGCTCGAGGTAATCCGGGCGGCGCTTCTCCAGCCACTCCAGAAGAATCCCGGAGTAGTGGAAGGCGACGCGAATTCCCGGATGCTTCTCCAGGGCCTCGACGAACGGCAGGTAGGAAAGCCGATACACCTCCTCCTGCACGCTCTCGAAGTTGCCGACCGGCTGGTGGGCGTGAATGAGCAAGCAAAGGTGCAGCGGAGACATGCTTCTCTCCATGTTATCATTTCCTGTTTGCCGGCCCGAGTTCTCAATGGCAATCTGATCCGCGACGAGATTCTGGCGGAGCTGCGCTCGGAGGCCGCCTCGCTTGCGGCGCTCGGCATCCGGCCCGGGCTGGCCGCGGTGCTGGTGGGGCCGAACCCCGCCTCGGAGATCTACGTACGCAACAAGATCAAGGCCTGCCAGTCGCTCGGCCTCTACAGCGAGAGGATCACGCCGCCCGAGACGATCACCACCGGGGAGATGCTCGAGCTGGTGAAGGATCTCAACCGCCGCGACGAGATCGACGGCATCCTGGTGCAGTTGCCGCTTCCGGCGCAGGTTGACTCCAAGCGCGTGCTGCTGGCGGTCGACCCGGCCAAGGACGTCGACGGCTTTCACCCTTGCAGCGTGGGCGCGCTGGTGACCCAGCGGCCGTCGATGGTGGCCTGCACTCCGGCCGGCATTCTCGAGATCCTGCGACGCAGCGCGATCCCCATCTCCGGCCGGCGAGCGGTGGTGCTCGGCCGCAGCGACATCGTGGGCAAGCCGGTGGCGTTTCTGCTGCTGCACCAGAACGCCACCGTCACCATCTGCCATTCGAAGACCGAAAACCTGGCCGGGGTGGCCCGAGAGGCCGATATCCTGATCGCGGCGCTCGGCCGGGCGGCGATGGTGACGCGCGAGTTCATCCGGCCGGGCGCGACGGTGATCGATGTCGGCATTAACCGGCTGGATAACGCGGCTGAGGTCGAGCGGATTTTCGCCGCTGCTCCCGCCAGGATCGATGAGTTCCGGCAAAAAGGCTCGATCCTGGTGGGCGACGTTCACCCGATCGATGTGGCGGAGTGCGCCGGCGCCTATACTCCGGTGCCGGGAGGGGTAGGTCCGCTGACGGTCGCCATGCTGATGGCGAATACGGTGCGGGCGGCCCGCCTGCGGCGCGGCTCGGGCGCTGGGAACGCTGCCGGCGAGTCGCGGCCGTGAGCCGGCGGACCAGGCCGCTGCGGGTGGGCCTCACCGGGGGCCTGGCGACCGGCAAGACCCACGTGGCGCGCACGCTCGAAAGCCTCGGCTGCCGGGTCCTGTCGGCGGACGAGCTGGGTCATGCCGTGCTGCTGCCGGGCGGCGAGGCGTATGATGATGTAGTGAGGGAATTCGGACCGGGCATCCTCTCGCCCGAGGGCGGAGTCGACCGCCGGCGACTGGCGGCGGAGGTTTTCGAACACCCGGAGCGGCTGGAAACTTTGAACTCGCTGGTGCATCCCCACGTAATCCGGCGTGAGGAGGCGTGGCTCGAGCAACTGGAGCCGGAGGCGATTGCGGTGCTGGAGGCTGCCATCCTGATCGAGACGGGGAGCCATCGACGGTTCGACCGCCTGATCCTGACGGTTTGCCCGGAGCAGATGCAGATCGCCCGCCACATGGCCCGCAGCGGCGAGAGTGAAGCGGAAACGCGCGCCCGGCTGGCGCGTCAAATGCCCCTGGAGGAAAAGCACCGCTTCGCCGACTACGTCATCGACACCTCCGGCTCGCGCCAGGACACCGGCCTCCAGGTGCGCGGTGTATTCCAACAACTGCAGCAGGTGGCTCTATGAAACTACGACCGATTCTTCTGGCTCTTTTTCTGATCGCGGGCTTCGTGTACGTGACCACCGGGACGCGGTGGTCGCCCTGGAACATCCAGCTCCGGACTCCGGGGAAGCAGTGGACGTCTCCGGAAGCGGTCCAGTCGGCGGGCCTGACGCCGGAGGAGACCACGAACATCTCGATCTACCGCTCGGCCAGCCCGGCCACGGTGTTCATCACCTCGACCGTGTATCAGCGCGACTGGTTCTACCAGGTGTACCCGGTGCGGGAGTCGGGCTCGGGCTTCCTGATCGACGGTGAGGGGCGCATCCTGACCAACTACCACGTGGTGTCGGGACGAGCCCCCGGCCTGGAAGTCACGTTAGAGGACAAGAGCAAGTACAAGGCCCGCGTGCTGGGGGTGGACCAGCGCAACGATATCGCGCTGATCAAGATCGAGCCCCGCGCCAAGCTGCCTTTTGTGAAGCTGGGCGAGAGCGAGAATCTGCAAGTGGGCCAGAAGGTGCTGGCCATCGGCAACCCGTTCGGCCTGGAGGGAACCCTCACCGTAGGGGTGATCAGCTCCACCGGCCGCGATATCCAGGACGAGAACGGCAGACGCCTGGAGGGCATGATCCAGACCGACGCGGCCATCAATCCGGGCAACAGCGGCGGGCCCCTGCTGAGCTCGACCGGCGATGTGATCGGCATCAACACGGCCATCTACGGCCCGGGCGGCAACATCGGGATTGGCTTCGCCATGCCGATCAACCGGGCGAAGGCGATGCTCACGAGCCTGACGAGCGGCGGGCGGGCGATGCGCCCGATGCTGGGCGTGACGACCATCTTCCTGAACGCGGACGTGTCCGAGGCGCTGGGGTTCCCGGCCCAGCCGGGGCTGCTGATCCAGCAAGTGGAGCCGGGGTCGGCTGCCGATCAGGCCAGGCTGCGCGGCGCCGACCGCGAGGTAGCCATCGGCAACTACGTGATCGAAGTGGGCGGCGACTTGATCGTGGCCGTGGATGGCCAGCCCGTCACCGGGCGCAACGTCCTTACGCGGGTGATGGAGCGCAAGCACGCCGGCGAGCCGCTGCGGCTGAGCATCCTACGCGGGCGGAGGAAGATGGAGGTCACGGTGACGCTGGGCGAGGCGCCGCAGAAACTCTGAGTGAAGTGCCCGAAGTGACTGACTCACTCCGTGAGCTCCTGCTCCTGCTCCATTCACCTCACACCCGTCTGGTACCTCTTTGCTCCAGCCGGAAGGCTCGAAGCGTCGCCGCGCGAGCAAGCGCCGGAAACTCGGCTGTGTTCAGACCGCCTCCTCGGGTCCCGAGGGGGCAGGACCGAAACACCCTTCTGCGAGCCGGAGAAATCTCTCCGCCCGCTGGATTTGCTCCGCAGCTTCGGATGCGGGCACTCCCGGTAACTCATAATCGGCATCGAGGCGAAGCTCCTGGCCCTCGATCAAGAAGCGGTGGTATTCCGGCGGAACCCTCCTCGTTCGCGCAAAATGTTGACCGAAAGCAGAGATTACTGCCGAGTGGCTCGAGAACGACTGTTGCTCGCTGGCGAGAAACGCCTGTGCCGCATAGAACATGGAGTAGTACGCGCGAGATGCGGCCACTTCCACATACCCAAGCTGCAAGTTCGCCTTGGCGCCTCCAGGTCTCGCCGCGCCCGATGAAGGAAAACAGCGACCTCTGAATTCAAATGGGAATCCCTTCTCTCAGAATGCTGCGGAGAAAAGGCCGATCCCCTCTCGCCAGGGACTCCTCGTCCACAAACTTGCAATGAACTACCGTATTGAACCTCAGCGAGAGATCCGCGACAAGTTCTCCAGTACGGTGCAATTCTCGAAAGCGATCGACAGGTCCCTTCAGCGCCACAGCAACATCTATGTCAGACCACGGCCGGGCATCCCCGCGCGCCTGAGAGCCGTAAACTACCATTCTCACCAGCCGGTCTCCGTAAAGCGCTTCCAGGTGGCTGCGAAGTTCCTGAACGATTTCGGTGAGTCGCTGGTTCATACCGGATCTGCGCAGGCCTCTCCGGGGATTCTAACATCCCATTGACGAAAAAGCAGAGACGCTGGCTGGATTGACTTGCCCCAGAATTCCTGCCGGGTGGTTTTCAGGTCTTCTCCACCCAGTCCGACACCCCGGCGCGGTACACCGCGGGCACGCCCTCGCGGTCGCTGGTGAAGTAGATCCACTGGCTGTCGGGGGAGAAGCTGGGGCGCGGCTCGGCCTTCTCGTTCCGCCGGCTGCTGGAGTGTTCGCAGACGGTGATCTCGCGGCCGGTGAGCGGAAACAGCACGTAGATGTTCGGCCCGGCCTTGCTGCGGCTCTCCCCGACGATCGCGGAGTTGTCGGCATTACCCATGGCGTCCCAGAACTGGGTGCAGCGTCCCAGCACCGTTTCTTCGCGGGTGTCGGGATTGAGGGCGCGGATGGTGGCCCGGCGCAGCGACTGGTCCGGGTAGTGGACGTAGCCGATCAGCTTGCCGTCGCCGGTCCAGTACTCGGGGCCCAGTTGCTCATCGCCCTGGGGAGGGCGCAGCGCCTGCTTCTGTTTGCCGTCCAGGTTCACCAGCCGCAGGCGCGACGGCCCGTCCTGGCAGTACAGCACCTGGTCGCGCTTGGGGCGCAGTTGCGGCCGGCTGAGGCGGACCTTTTCCTCAGCCACGATCCAGTTCTTGCCCTTGAAGGTTTCGACCACGCGGATGCGCCACGTCCCGGGGCCCTGCTCGACGAGCGCCGCGCAGCGGCCGTCGATCGAGACGCCCAGGTCCCCGCCCGGCTCCCATCCTTCCTCCACGCGCCAGATCTCGCGTTCCTTGAGCGTTCGCAGGCCCACCTGCTTCAGGCTGCGGTCCTGGAGGAAGAAGAACGACCGCTCGTCAGGCGCCAGGCAGATCGAGAACGGCGCCACCCCGGGCCCGCGGCTCACCTGCGCCAGACGGGCGGAGGGCAGCTCCAGGCG
>Ga0247727_10016392_pt1 | contig 11970 bp, 13 predicted proteins | sample WisWelCaveWW1625_FD_202498 | JGI IMG/M metagenome (GOLD analysis project Ga0247727, IMG submission 202498) | Biofilm microbial communities from Wishing Well Cave, Virginia, United States - WW16-25 | ecosystem: Environmental > Aquatic > Deep subsurface > Groundwater > Cave microbial mat | place...
TCCCGACCAGCCGCTCCCGGCGGGCCGCCGCCTCGCGGCGATCGCGGCCTTCGCCCTGCTCTGCGCGGCGCCCGCGATCGCGCGCCGCGATCCGACGGACGGCAACGACGCTCCCCCTCGCGCGGCCGCGCTCGTCGCCGCCGCCCCGCTCCGGATCGACGATTTCGCCGACGGCGACCTGCAGGCGTTCAACGGCGACCGCTGGGCCGCGTTCACCGACCGGATCCCGCTGCTGCTCGGCAGCTCCGAGTCACGGATCGACGTCGTCGCCGATCCGGAAGAGCCGACGCGTCGCGCGCTCCGCGTGGCCGGCCGCGTCACGAGCGACGCCCGCTTCGGCGGCTTCGCGGGCGTGAGCCTGCCGCTGTCGGCGGGCGACGGCCGCGGGTTCGACCTCACCCCCTATCGCGCGCTGCGGCTGCGCGTGCGCGGCGACGGCGGGAGCTACCGCGTCGTGCTTGCGACGCCGCCGCTCACGGACTTCGACCACCTCTCGTTCTGGTTCGACGCGCCCGGCGCGTGGCGGACGCTCGAGATCCCGCTCTCCTCGTTCGCGCAGACCGGGTTCGGCGCGCCGCGCGAGGCGGGGCTCGAGCGCACGCTCGCGCTCCAGCTCCTCACGTCCGGCGCGCCCCACGCCTCGTTCGAGCTCTGGATCGGCGAGCTCTCGCTCGAGCCGTGATCGCCGCAGCGCAGGGGCGATGCTTGCCGGCACTGCAGGCCCGCTGACGACGATGCTCCGACGCCATGGCTGCTGTTGCTGCTCCCCATCGGCGCCTACGCCGCGAGTTACGGGGTTCTCGCGTCGTATCACCAGCGAGCGTGGCTGCTCTCCACGGTCGTCCACGAGTCGGGACGTCTGACGCTCGCTGAATGCGTGCTCGATACCCCGCACTTCCTCGGCCACGTCCCCGTGATCGTCACGCTCGGGCTGGCCTTCGCCGCCGGGTGGCGAGCCCTGGCGCCGCCGCCCGAGCGACCGGCGTCCGGCCAGGGCGGTTCGTGGAATCTCCACCTGCCGAGCACGTTGACGCAGTTCGTCGCGATTCCGCTCCACGTGCTCGTCGTGCGGCACCTGCTGGGATACCCGGTGCGGCCCAGCGGCTCGGGCGCCCGGATCGCGGCGGCGAGCGCCATTCTCTTCGTCGCAATGAACCTCGTGGTGAACGCGCGCGAGCCCGCGACGATCACCGCGGCGTGGACCTCTCCGCGATATCTCGCCCATTCGGTGCGCGAGCTGGCCACCTTCCCGATCACCTACTATCCGCTGCCGTTGTGGCTGTTGCTTAGGGGCGAAGCGAGGACCGACGCGAGGCCGCCTCTCGACCGGCGCATCGTGCGTGCGGCGCTGCTCGCCGGGGCGCTGCTACCGCCTGCGATCGCCCTTCAGACCTGGATTCCGCTCAGCGTCGGAATCGACGAGCTGGCACAGAAGCCGTCGTTCGCCCATTCCGGCCGGCTCGGGATCGCATACCTGCTCGCGTCGCACTTCTTCGAGCACTTCCTGGACACGCTTCTCTTCACCCTGACGTGCCTGCTCGCGGTGGGCGCTCGTCGCGGCTCCGCGCGTCACTCCTTCGCGAACGGGCCTGCCCGCTCCTCCCACGGCTGCGCGTAGGCGTCGCACGATCGGTCCGGCGCACGCTCACTTCGCCGCCCCCTCCTCCGTCGCCTCGCCCGGGTCGACCACCGGCTCGGCCACGTCGCGCAGAAGGACGTGCAGCCGCATGAGCATCCGCCTCGCCTCCTGCACGTCGTCGTCGCACGGCTCCCAGTCGTCGACGTTGGCGTCGGGCACGCGCCCCGCCCGCTCGCTCGTCTCCTGCTGCACGCGCAGGCGCACGAGAAGCGCATCTCCGGCCGCGGCCGTCTCGACGAGCACGCGCTCGCGCAGCGCCTGGTGGGTCGTGTCGGCGTAGCGGCCGTAGCTCCAGTGGGTCGCCAGCGTCCCGCGGTAGAGGTCGACCTCGCGCTGCGGATAACGGTCCTGCACGGCGGTCTGAGCGAGCTGCACCACGGTCGCCGCGCTCACGCCGCGATAGCGCCTCTCCATCCAGCGCGGGTCGTCGCCGCCGATCCCGAGCTCGCGCAGCAGCCCGCAGCCAACGAGCGCCGTCGCGAGCAGCGCGCCCGCGCAGCCAACGAGGAACGGGCGAAGGGACCTCGCCATCAGCAGACTCCACGCACGGTCGAAGGAATCGGCGCAGAGTGTCGCCGCTCGCGGCCCCGCGTTCCACCGCCAGCCATGCTCGCGCGCATCGGCCGCGTGACGAGGAGATCGAACGTCGCGTCCTTCCCGATTCGCTCGCGGGACTCTGGCGCGACCCGAAGCTCCCGGCCGAGCGGCTGCCGATGCTGCTGAAGGGGCTCGAGCTCGACCTCAAGCGCTCCGACTACTTCCGGGTCATGACGCTGAATCGGATGCAGCGCGCGATCCGGACCGGGGGGATCAAGTTCCTCGGCTGGATGCTCGGCGGGTTCCTCATGCTCGGCGGATTCGTGCTGCGCTTCATGCCTCCGCCTGACCGGCAGATCGTCCCAGGCAGCGTGATGATCGTCGTCGGGCCTCTGCTCGTCATGATCCCGATCCGGATCGTGCGCGGATGGCAGGCGCGTCGAAAGCAGCAGATCGAGTGGGCGCTTGGCCAGGGGGCCCGCTGACGGTCACTCCCCCGGCTTCTGGTTCTTCACGCGCTCGCGCACGAGGAAGCGGATCGGGATCTCCTCGAAGGCGCCGGCGTCGCGGATGACGTTGCCGATCCAGCGCAGGTAGGGCTGGCTCACGAGCCGCGCCTCGTTGACGAAGAGGACGATCGTCGGCGGGCGCACGTCGACCTGCGCGGCGTAGAAGATCTTGCCGGTGCGGCCGCCCTTGACCGGCGGCGAGCGGCGCTCGATCGCGTCCTTGATCAGCCGCATGATCTCGCCGGTCGACAGCCGCCGGCCGGCCTCCTCGTGCAGCGAGAGCACGAGGTCGAGCGTCTCCTGAACGCGCACGTCGTCCTGCGCGGAGAGGCAGATGATCGGGGCAAAGGTGAGATAGGCGAGCCGGTCGCGCACGTAGGCGCCGAACGTCTCGAAGTCCTTCTTGCCCTCCACCAGGTCCCACTTCGTGAGCACGATGACGAAGGGGCGCGACGACTCGAGGAGGCGGCTCCCGATGGTGTGCTCGATGCGTCCGATCTCGTGCAGCGAGTCGATCAGGAAGAGCACGACGTCGCTGCGCCGGATCGCCCGCTCGGCGCGCGCCTGGCCGTAAAAGTCAGGAGAGCCGCTCACCGAGCGCTCTTTGCGCAGGCCCGCGGTGTCGACCACGATGCAGCGCCGTCCCTTGTGGTCGAAGGGCAGATCGACCGCGTCGCGCGTCGTGCCGGGCACCTCGCTGACGATCATCCGCGACTCGCCGACGATCCGGTTCACGAGCGTCGACTTGCCGGCGTTCATCCGCCCGACGATGGCGATCCGGACGGCCTCGCCGGTCGCCTCACTCTCCGGCGCCTCGGGGAGCAGCTCGAAGATCCGCTCGCGCAGATCTCCAATGTTGCGGCTGGCGACTGTCGAGACGGGGAACGGGTCGCCGAGAGCGATCTCCCACGCCTCGGCGGCCGTCGTCTCGAGCGCGCGGGTGTCGGCCTTGTTGGCCACGAGCAGCACCGGCTTCCCGAGCTTGCGCAGCCGCTGCGCGATCTCGCGGTCGGCGCCGGTGAGCCCCTCCTGCACGTCGACCACGAAGAGGAGCAGCGCGGCGCCGCGCAGCGCCACCTCGATCTGCGCCTCGACCTCCGCCTCGAGTCCCTGCGCGTCGACGACGCCGATCCCGCCGGTGTCGACGAGCTCGCAGCGGCGGTCGCGGCCGCGCACCTCGCGCAGCTCGACCGAGACGCGGTCGCGCGTGACGCCCGGCGTCGGGTCGACGATCGAGATGCGGCTTCGCAACAGCGCGTTGAAGAGCGACGACTTGCCGACGTTGGGACGGCCGACGATGGCGACGACGGGGAGCGGCATGGGTCACACCGTGGGCCGGGTCACGGCAGCCGGAGGAACTTGTGGGTCTGCGGGATCACGCGCACGTCGGCCACGTGGCGCGCGGCGGCCGCGTGGGCGCGCTCGAGCAGCTCGCGCGGCAGCGTCGGCGAGCCGCCGTCGCGCGGCGTCTCCGGCTGCAGGACGATCGGGATCGTCGGGTCCTCGGCTCCGACCAGCGCGCACAGGCGCTCGAGCTCGGCGACGTCGGTGCTCGGACCGATGACCGCCTTCGCGCAGCGCTCGACGCCGCGCGACGCCGCGAGGAAGGCGCGGTGGTCGGCCGTCCGATCGCCCTCGTGCGCCACGCTGTCGAGCTTGAGGTCGAGCGCGACGAACTGCACGTGCGGCCGCAGCCGCTCCATCTCGGCGGCATGGACCCCCGCCGTCTCGAGATGGATCGGCCGGCCTTGAAGCTCTGGCGCGAGCGCGACGAGGAAGTCGACCTGCTCGAGCGGCTCGCCGCCGGTGAAGGAGACCCACGCGCGTCGCGTCGGGTCGAGCTGCTCGACCACGGCGGCGACGTCGGCGACGCTCCTCGGGTTCTTCTCGCGGACGATCCAGTCGGGCCGGTCGGGGCCGCCGAGCCCGTGGATCTCGGCGAACTCGGTGCGGACGAGCGCCCTGGGCGTGTCGCAGAAGCGGCAGCGCAGCGAGCAGCCCGCCGTCCGGACGAAGACGGTGCGGCGGCCGACGTAGGTCCCCTCGCCCTGGAAGGAGGCGAAGAGCTCCTGGATCCAGCCGACCGGTCGCGGCGACGGCACGACGAACTCCTGCTCCGGCCGGCCTGGGTCGCGGACTACTTCGCAGCCTTGGCCGCCGGCTTCGCGGGGGCGGCCGGCTTGGCGGCCGCGGCGCCCGCGGCCTTCGCGCCGGCCGCGGGAGCGGCGCCGGCAGCGCCAGCCGTGGTCGACGCGCCAGCCGCGGCGGCGCCCTCGGCGCCAACGGCCGCGACGGCCGCCTCCTTCTTCGGGGCCTTCGTCGACTTCACCTTCAGCCGCGTCTTCACCTTGGGCAGCCCGAAGACGGAACGCCCGTCGGCGAACTTGCCGTCCTCCTCGAGCTTGATCACGCGCTCGACGCGCTTCCAGACGTTGCGCGCGCGCGTGAGGCTCGTGCGGACGCGCAGACTCTTGTGGATGGTCATTCCAATCTCCTGGCCGAAGCGGGCGGCCGCGCAAGGCGGCTCAAGGCTTCCGGAAGGCTTTGATGGTCGCGTCCTTGAAGCTCCCGCCGAGCGCACGCACGCGCGCCAGCACCCGCACGAGCGTCGGCTCGTCGGCGGCCGCGGCCGGCCCGAGCCGCAGCAGCACGTCGTCGTGCTTCGCGTCGGCGTAGCAGCGCTGCGTCTTCACCGTCGGGAACTCCTTGCCGAGCGCCCGCTCGAGCCGCTGCTGGTCGGGCTTGAAGCGTTCCTTCCACGCGTCGTTCTTCTTCATCTCGGGGGTGAGCTTCACGCTCGCGGCGACCACCCAGTACTCGACGTCCTGGCGAGCCTTCGCGGCGGTCGCTTCCTTGGAGCCGGCCCCGCCTCCGCTCGCGTTCCGGTCGATCGCCTTCTCGCCATCCTGCTGCGAGGAGGAGGCCGCCGGGTCGGCCGGCGGCTCGATCGTCGGGTCGCGCCAGATCGACTGGATTCTCTGGAGCGGGGACGGGCCCGTCCCCTCCGCGCCTTCCGGCGCGAAAGGCCAAAGCCGGAGAGCATAGGTCGTCCCGACGAGCAGCACCAGACCCGCGAGCACGGCCGCGACCCGCAGCAGCGGCACCGATCGGCGAGGCGGCGACTCCGCCACCGGCACCGGAGCCACCGCCGTCCGGACCGGCTCGCGCGGAACGCGGGCGTCCCAGGAACGCCGCGTCCTCGGCACGGCCTCCGACTCGTTGCGCTCCAGGTCCTCGCGCCGAGTCACGAACTCGCGCCCGTTCGATCGGAAGACCTCGAGCGGGTGTTTCCTGCCCCGCATGTCGTCGCTCCCCACTCCTGCCGACAGGTGCGGGCCACGCTTGGCCTTCTGGCCGCATGCCCCGCTTCCTGGTCGCCCGCACCGCCGCGCGCGGCGACCGCTGGACGTGACGGCCGACGATTATGGGCGCGCGGGCGCGCCCGTCAACGCGCGAGCTCGACCACCCGCGCCACGAAGGGAGAGTAGCGGTACGGCAGCCCGTCCGTCCCGTCCGGCGCGGGCGCTCCTTCATCGTGCAACCGCTTGAGGCGGGCGTGGTAGCGACCCGAGATTTCCTCAAGCTCGGCCTTCTTGGTCGTGTCGCAGAAGTAGACCCGGCAGCCGAGCGGCCGGCCGTCGCGCGCGTGGCACAGCCCGCCTCGCCACCAGGGGCAGAGCTCGGGGTCGTCGCCGGCAACGAGCGGCGCCGTCCGCGCGAGGTGGTCGATCTCGAGGTCGGTGGCGAAGAGCGTCTGCCCGCTCTTCTTGAAGTTGCAGCAGCGGCCGGAGAGGTCGCAGCGAGGGCGGAGCTCCTGAAGCTCGCGCTCGAGGTCGCCATAGAGCTGCGCGAGGCCGGCGAGCGCCTGCTCGCGCGCGGTCACCGCGGCCTCCGGCGGCGCACGATCGGCGCGATCGGCCGCGACGGCTTCACCGCCTCTTCGAACGGCTTCTTCAGGAGCTCGCCGGCGGCCGCGCCGCCCGCCGCGGCGGCAGGGTCGAACTCGAAGCTCTTCTTGCCGCGGATCTGCTGCTCGATGTCGGCGATCAGCTCCGCCGGGCTCTGGTACCGGACCTCGCGCTCCTTGGCCATCATCTTCTCGATGAAGTAGTGCATGTGGGGCGAGATGCGGCGGCTCTTCAGGACCTCGGAGCTCAGCGACGCCAGGATCTGCGCCGCGAGAACCTCCTGGTTGTCCTGCCCGCTGAAGGGGAGCTCGCCGGCCACGAGCTGATAGAGCGTCGCCCCGAGCGAGTAGATGTCGCTGCGCACGTCGAGATCGGACTGGCCGCGCGCCTGCTCGGGCGAGATGTAGGCCACGGTGCCGACGGTCGTCGGGCCGGACCCCTGCGCCCCTGCGGGCTCGCTCTCGCCGACGCTCGCGGCGAAGCCGAGGTCGATGAGCTTCACCTCGTTGCGGTCGGTGATGAGGACGTTGCCCGGCTTGATGTCGCGATGGACGACGCCGTTCGCGGCGAGGTAGGTGAGCGCGCGCGCGACCTGCAGCACGATGTAGAGCGCCTGGTCCTCCTCGAAAGTCTTGCCGGCCTTCAGGAGATCCTGCAGCGAGCGGCCGGGCACGTACTCCATCAGGAAGACGAGGCGACCCTGGAAAGAACCGACCTTCTCGCCGGCGACGATGTTCGGGTGCTTGAGGCCGATCAGGAGCTTCGCCTCGCGCAGGAACGACGCCTTGATCTTCGCGTCGTTCTCGAAGTCGCGGCGCAGCACCTTGATCGCCAGCTCGCGGCCGGCCTTGCGGTCCTTCGCGCGCACCACGACCGCGGTGCCGCCGCGGCCGGCGATGCCAAGCGCCTCGAAGCCCGGCAGTTCGGGGACGTCCTCGCTCTCGACGCGACGCAGGTGGTCGAGCCGCTCCCGGGTGAAGAGCCCCTTCCCGACGGCGAGCTCAAGCGGCCGGCGGCCGCTCGCCTTCGACTCGGCGAGCAGCGCCTCGGCGGCGCCGCGCTCGATCTGACCGCGATGGACGAGCATCGCGAGGAGCTTGAGGTCGTCGGTCTCGGCCATCCGATCGGGTCTTCGGCCCCGCGCTCCCTCCCCCTCCTGAGGAAACGGGGAGTCTAGCACTCCAAGGCAGCTCAAGCCGCGATCGACGCGGGGCCGCCGCCACGCGCGCGGCCGGGTCGGGAGACCTTTTCGAATTCCCCCGAAACCCCGCGCGGCCGCTCAACCCGCGCGGCCGGCGACGACGAAAGTCGGGCGCGGACGGGAGTGCGGGTGGAGGGACGCATCAACGTGGCACGCAGCGTCGACTGCAACGTCATCCTCAAGTACTGCGAGATCCTCGACGAGTTCGTGAAGATCCGCGTCTTCACGGAAGAGGACATCTCCGAGCTGCTCAAGGTCAAGAACGTCCCGAACCGCAACGCCTACCAGCAGCTCGTGGTCAACGCCTGCGTCGTCAACTACCTCGACGAGGTCGTGACGCTCTTCAAGCGCCAGAACCGCGTCTACAAGACGGCCGCGCTCGAGGAGCTGCTCTACCAGATCTGCGTCGAGGTCAACCCGCAGCTCGAGATCCACCAGGTCGCGCTGCCGATGCAGGACGAGCCGCAGGCGGGCGGCCACCTCCATCTGCTGGCGATGCCGGGACTGAAGAACCAGCGCGAATCGCGGCGCAACCTCGCGCGCCTCGAGAGCGACCTGCGCCGCTCGATCATCGGACAGGACGAGGCGGTCGACGCCGTCATGAAGGCGTTCCGCAAGGCGGCGGCGGGACTCAAGGACCCGCGCCGGCCGATCGGCGTCTTCCTGCTCGTCGGGCAGACCGGCACCGGAAAGACCGAGCTGGCGAAGATGACCGCGCGCCATCTCTTCGGCGACTCGACGCGCCTCGTGCGCATCGACTGCAGCGAGTACGCGCTGCCGCACGAGTACGCCAAGCTGATCGGCGCGCCGCCCGGCTACGTCGGCCACAACGAGGGCGGCCAGCTCACCGAGCAGATGCGCGAGAAGAAGGCGGGCGTCGTCCTCTTCGACGAGATCGAGAAGGCGCACCGCAAGGTGCACAACCTCCTGCTCCAGATCATGGACGAGGGCTTCCTCACCGACAGCAAGGGACAGGTCGTCCCGTTCGGCCGCAGCGTCATCCTCCTCACGTCCAACCTCGGCGTCGACGAGATCAACACGATCCGCAATCGGATGGGCTTCGACTGGAAGACGCGCGTGAAGCTCCGCCAGGACGACGTGAAGGAAGCAACGCGCGACGCGATGAAGGATGCCTTCCGCCCCGAGTTCATCAACCGCCTCGACGCCGTGCTCGTCTTCAACGCCCTGTCCGAGCGCGACTGCGTGAAGATCGCGCGCAACCAGCTCGCTCACGTGGCGAGCCTGCTCCACGAGCGCGAGATCGAGCTCGACTTCGCGCCGGGCGTCGCTCGCCGCGTCGCCCGCATCGGCTTCAACCCCGACTTCGGGGCGCGCGAGCTGCGCCGGATCATCCAGTCCGACGTCGAAGAGCCGCTCTCCGAGAAGATCCTGCGCGGCGAGTTCGGCCCGGGCGACCACGTGCGCGTCACGGTGCGCGCGAATCGGTTCGAGCCGGTCCGAGTCGGTCGAGGCGCCTCGGCACGCCGGTCGACGGCCGCGCTCCGCGAGGAGCCGGTCGCCCCCGCGGCGAGCGACCACGGCGAGGCGCCGGGCTGAAACGACCGCAAGGGCGCCCGACCTATACTCGCGCCCATGCTGCGTCCGGTCCTTCCCGCGATCCTGCTGCTTCCCGCGCTCGCCGCGCAGACGGCGCCGCCGGCCGCCGCTCCGCACAGCGACGTCGCCTCAGTCGGATTCCTGAAGAGCGCCGTCGACCGCCGCCTCTACTCGCTCGAGGAGGCGGGCGCGCTCCGCCTCACCGGCACCGCCCACGCGACCTTCGAGGTGATCGTTCCCGAGTCGCCCGTGAAGCCGGCGGTACTCGACATCGCGCTCTCGTGCGACTACGCCTCCGGCAATTGCGACGTCCAGCCGATCGGACCGCTGAAGCCGGAGCAGTCGGCGATCCAGCCCTTCGCCGTGATGGCGGCGCAGAACGCCTTCTCCCGCCTCCCCTCTCACGCCGCCGCCGACTGGGTCACCACCCTCGCGCGCGACGGCGACCTCGTGCGCATCGACTACAAGCTGCCGCAGACCGCGGCCTCGAACCCCGCCGGCTGGTCGGAGTGGTACAAGGCCGACGGGACGCCGGTGCGCCGCCGCGTCGTCTCGTTCGTCCCCAACGAGCCCGCGCTGCCGCCGATCACGCAGGAGATCAAGCCGAGCTACGTCGAGTCGAGCGGCCGTCTCCTGCTCGTCGCGCTCAAGCCGGCCGACTCCGACGGCCGCTTCTCGTACGACTTCGAGTACGAGGAGAAGCAGGGCTGCCGGCTCCTCAAGCGGGCGGTCGTGCAGAACGTCGGGTGGAAGCTCTCGCTCGACTTCCAGCTCTCGGTCGAGAAGCGGTGACCGCGGCGCTCGCCTTCGCCATCGTCTCCCTGGCCGCGGCGCGCTCCGATGGCGACGGCAAGACGGTGGTCGCCGTGATCGCCGGGCGCGAGATCGAGGCCGACCGCTTCGCGCGCTTCGTCCTCGACGAGAAGGAGCACGACGGCGCGGGCGCCGAGGCGCTCGACCAGCTCGTGCAGGAGCGGCTCGTCGACCACGAGGCGCGGCGCCGCGGCGTGCGGGTCGCCGACGCCGACGTCACCGCGCGGCTCGCGGAGCTCGACCGCGGGCTCCGCGAGCAGTCCGGCGGAAAGAGCGGCCTCGACGAGCAGCTCGCCGCCATGAAGGTCGACCGCGCGGCGTTCCAGGCGCTGCTCAAGAAGTCGATCGCGTGCGAGCGGATGATGGCCGCCGACTACGCCCTGCCGGCCGGCAGGCCGGTGCCGCCGGAGAAGCAGAGCCTCTGGTTCCAGGAGCTGCGTCTGCGCGACGGCGTGCGGACCGCCGACCTGCCGGAAGGCGTCGCGGCCGAGGTGGGCGGCGAGACGATCGGCCGCACCGAGTGGGGACTCAAGCTCTTCCAGACGATCGGCACGCAGGAGAGCGACAAGCTCTTTGACGAGTTCGTCGGGGTCGAGCTGCTGCTCGCCGAGGGCAAGACGCTCGGGCTCGAGGTGACGGCGGAGCGCATCGCGCGCGAGATCGAGGAGCGCTCGCAGCTCCTGCGCGACAAGCTCGCGTCCGAGGGGCTGAAGAGCGACGGCGTCGATTACCGCAGCACGCTGAAGGCGCGCGGCGAGGAGCTCGACGTCGTGACGCGCACCGACCGTTTCAGGGCCGAGATCCTCCTCAAGGACCTCGCGCGCGCGCGCTTCGGCCAGGACGGCTTCCGCGCCTTCTTCGAGGAACGCCGCGCCGAGTTCGACCGGGCGTTCGGCCGCCGCGTCCGCCTCTCCACGATCTTCCTCAAGGCGGCGCCGCAGAAGAGCGCGAAGGTCTTGCGCACCTGGGGCGAGGCGAGCGGCGAGCTCGACCTGCTCAAGCGCCGGCTGGCTTCGGGATCGGCGCCGCTTCCCGAGACGTTCGCCAGCCTGGCGCGCCTGCGCTCGGAGGACGAGTCGGCCATCCGCGGCGGCGATCTCGGCTTCCTCTCGCTGGCCGAGCTCGAGAAGCGGAGCCTCGCGACCACGCTCCTGGACCAGGCGCAGGGCGAGCTCGTCGGGCCGGTCGTCGGCACGGAGGGCGTCCACCTGCTCCTCGTGACCGAGAAGAGGGGGGCGTCGCCGTTCGACGAGATCGTCGGTGAGGTCGAGAAATCTGCGAGGCGCGAGTTGTTGAAACGGCTGAGGGCTGACAAAAAGGTGGAACGGCGGATCTAGGCGCGCGCCTTAGAGTCGGGTGCAGGAGTCGCCATGCAGCTCGGACGAGTCGTCGGCACCGTGGTCTCCACCGTCAAGGAGCCGCGCATGAAGGAGCTCAAGCTCCAGGTCGTGCGGCTGCTCGATGAGCGGGGGCGCGAGACGGGCGGCTACACGGTCGCGGTCGATGCGGTCGGGGCGGGGCACGGGGACGTGGTGCTCTTCGCGGCCGGGTCGAGCGCGCGCCAGACGGAGCGCACGGACGGCCGGCCGACCGACGCGACGATCATGGCGATCGTCGATTCCTTCGACGTCGAGGGGCGCGTGGTCTACGAGGCTTCGGCCGCCGACGAACGGCCTCCGGAAGCGCCGCGTCCGCGGCGCGGCGGGAGCAGGCCGTGAGGCTCGGCCGCGTCGTCGGGCGGGTGGTGGCGACGGTGCGCGCCAGGGACCTCGACGGCGAGAAGCTGCTGATCGTCCAGCCGCTCGA
>Ga0247727_10016393_pt1 | contig 11970 bp, 8 predicted proteins | sample WisWelCaveWW1625_FD_202498 | JGI IMG/M metagenome (GOLD analysis project Ga0247727, IMG submission 202498) | Biofilm microbial communities from Wishing Well Cave, Virginia, United States - WW16-25 | ecosystem: Environmental > Aquatic > Deep subsurface > Groundwater > Cave microbial mat | place...
CCGCCGGCGCGCGCCGTGGCGCTCCGTCCTCCAACCGCCGCGAGCACCGGATCGTCGAGGAGTCGCGGATGGTGAGCGTGGTCGGAGGCAAGTACACCACGCACCGTTTGCTTGCATGCGAGGTCGTCGACCGTTTGATCGCGCTCGACCGCCGGCGCGCGCCCCGGTCCAGCACGGCCGACTCCCTCCTGTCCGGGGGGAGGGAGGACTCGATCGAGTCGTTGGCCCTTCGCCATCCGAGAACTCTCGAATTGCCGGGGGGCCTTCGCCTCCGCGAAGCGGAGGTGGCGCACGCGGTTCAGTTCGAGAAGGCGCGCACGCTCGAAGACGTGCTCCTTCGGCGAACGCGGCTCTGGCTGGACGGGCGCGCGCTGCGCGCGGCCGCGGGCCCGGCGGCCGAGTGGATGGCCAAGGCGCGGGCATGGGACGACGCGGCGCGTCGTGGGGAGATCAACCGGATGACGCGCGCGCTCGACGAAGAGGCGCGAGTCGTGAAGGAGGCGACGCGATGAGGATTCTGGCGATCGATCAGGGAACGACCGGAACCACGGCACTCCTTCTGGACGAGCGGGCGCGGGTGCGCGGGCGCGGATACGCCGAGCTGCCGCAGCATTTTCCGAAGCCGGGCTGGGTGGAGCACGACGGCGAGGAGATCTGGACCACGACGTTACGCGCCATCCAGGCGGCGCTCCGCGGAGGCCCGGGCCGCGGGAGCCGCGGGGGCCGCGGGGGAACCGCGATCGACGCCATCGGGATTACGAATCAGCGCGAGACGTCGCTCCTCTGGGATCGGCGAAGCGGCCGTCCCGTCGCGCGCGCCATCGTCTGGCAGGACCGCCGCACGTCCGACCGCTGCGCGGCGCTTCGAAGGGCGGGGGCGGAGCGCAGCATCGCGAACGCGACGGGGCTCCGGCTCGATCCCTACTTCTCGGCGACGAAGGTGGAATGGCTTCTTGGCCACGTGGCGGGCGCGAGGCGGCGCGCCGCCGCCGGAGGCCTCGCCTTCGGCACGGTGGATTCCTGGCTTCTCTGGAAGTTGACCGGCGGTCGCACGCACGCCACCGATCCGACGAACGCCAGCCGCACGCTCCTCTTTCACTTGCGGCGGCTCGACTGGGATGGCTCGCTCCTCGATCGATTCGGGGTGCCGCCGTCGCTCCTTCCGGAGGTCCGTCCTTCGGGCGGGGATTTCGGCGTGACGCGCGGCGTGCCGGGCCTTCCCGACGACATTCCGATTCGGGGCATCGCGGGCGATCAGCAGGCGGCGCTCTTCGGCCAGGGGTGCGTCCGCCGCGGCGGGATGAAGAACACCTACGGCACCGGCTGCTTCCTCATGCTCCACACCGGCGCCAGGCCCGTGGCCTCGCGCGCGGGGCTCCTCACCACGGTGGCGTGCGGGCAGCGCGGCGAGGTTAACTACGCGCTCGAGGGGAGCGTCTTCATTGCGGGGGCCGCTGTTCAGTGGTTGCGAGACGGCCTGGGACTGCTTCGCGACGCCGCGGAGAGCGAGAGACTCGCCGGTTCGGTCCCCGATTCGGGCGGGACGTATCTCGTCCCCGCCTTCGCCGGGCTCGGCGCGCCCCATTGGAAGCCGGACGCCAGGGGTATCTGGTGCGGCCTCACGCGCGGGACGACGCGCGCCCATCTCGTCCGCGCCGCCCTCGAGTCGATTGCCTACCAGACGCGGGACGTCGTCGAGGCGATGCGGCTCGAGAGCGGGTCGCGGCCGCGGACCCTGCGGGTGGACGGCGGCGCCGCGCGAAACGACTTCCTGATGCAGTTTCAAGCGGACCTGTTGGGGCTGACGATCGAGCGCCCCGCGATGGTGGAGAGCACGGCCCTCGGGGCGGCCTATCTCGCGGGGATCGGGGCGGGAATCTGGGAGAGCCGGGACCGGGTCCCCGAAGCCGCGGGTCGGGTCGATCGATTCCGGCCGCGACTCTCGGCATCGGGTCGGAATCGTCTCGCCCGGGGCTGGGATGAGGCGGTGGCGTTGCTCACGAGACCTTGAGCCGGATCCAGTCGGCCACTTCCTCGGCGATCGCCACCCCTTCCGGCTCGTTCAGGATCTCGTGGTAGAGGCGTGGATACCGCCTGGACTCGACACGGCCCGGCGGCGCCGAGCGGACCCATTGCTCGCTTCCAGCCGGGCTCGAAATCGGATCCTGGTCTCCGTGAAGGACCAGGGTCGGGATCTCGATCCTCCCCGCCGATTGACGAAGCCGGTCGTTGGCCGAACGGAACTCGAAGAAGAGCCGCGCACTCATGAGATAATGAACCAGCGGGTCCGCGTTGTGCGCCCTCACGACGTCCGGATCGTGGGAGAGCATCGAGGGGAGGATCGTCGTCCGCTGCGAGAATCGCGGCCAGACCCGGACGACGAGTTGCGCCAGCCGGACCTTCAGCATCGTGGCGCGCAGCACGACTTCGAAGGGGGGCGCCGACAGGACGAGCGCGCGAAGCCGACCGGGGTGCCGTAACGCGAAGTCGAGCGCCACCAGGGCCCCCATGCTGTGCCCCAGGAGAACGATCGGCGCCGGCCCGGAGCGCGGCCGCTCCCACCAAGCCTCCACGGCCTCGAGATACTCCTCCCACGACGAGACGTGACCGCGCGCGCCGTACGACTTGCCGTGCCCCGGGAGATCGAGCGCCTCGGCCGCGTATCCGCGATCGACCAGCGCATGGACCGCCCGTCCATACCGCCTCGCGTGGTCGCCAAGTCCATGGATGATGCCCACACAACCGGCGGGGCCGGCCCCGTTCCAGGACAGCCCGGCCAGGGCCCGCGGGCCGTCCGCGAAGGCGCGTTCGATCATGAAATCGCGGGCTCCGTATTCGTCGTGGGCGTAGGTGGGGTCGATCGGGTGTTCGGGGGGAGGCACGCGGCGGAACCTAGCAAGGTTGGGCCGGAATTGCATCCGCCGTTGCAACCGTAGCCGGGGTGGCCGCATCTGAGGGAAGGTGCCCCAGGACCTGCTACTCGACGCCTACTCGAACGCCATCATTGAGGCCGTGGAACGCGTGGCGCCGTCGGTGGTGTCGATCCACGTGGAGAAGCCGTCCCGGCGCCGCGATCGTCCGGGTCCCGTGGGAGGGAGCGGGTCTGGTTTCGTCATCACACCGGACGGCTTCATCGTGACGAACAGCCACGTGGTGCACGGGGCGCGGGCCATCCACGCGGTCACCAGCGACGGCCATCGGGCGGTCGCCGATCTGGTGGGGGACGACCCGCACACCGATCTCGCCATCATCCGGATCCAGGCGCCGCACCTGACGCCGGCGCGGCTCGGAGACTCGCAACGGGTCCGGGTCGGCCAGATCGCCGTCGCGGTGGGGAATCCGTACGGGCTCGACGCGACCGTCACGGCGGGAGTGGTGAGCGCGCTCGGCCGGACGCTCCGGGCCCAGACGGGACGCCTGATCGACAACGTGATCCAGACCGACGCGGCCCTGAACCCGGGCAACTCGGGCGGGCCACTTGTGAACACACAAGGAGAGGTAATCGGAGTAAACTCGGCTGTCATTCTGCCCGCGCAGGGAATCTGCTTTGCCATCGCTGCGAATACCGCTCAATGGGTGGCGACGGAACTGATCCGCGCCGGGCGCGTGCTCCGGAGCTTCATCGGAATCTCGGGGCAGAGCGTTCCCGTGGGGCGTCGTCTGGCGCGGTTTCACCGGCTGGAGCAGACCTCCGCGGTTCGCGTCATCGGCGTGGCGCCCGGGGGACCGGCGGCGCGCGCCGGCGTTCAAGAGGGGGATTTGCTCGTTTCGTTCGGCGACCGCCCCGTGCGGGGCATCGAAGACCTCCAGCGGTTCCTGGGCGGCGACGCCGTCGGGGCGGAGATCGCGATGACCCTCCTGCGTCGGGCCGAACGCGTCAGCACGATCGTCGTGCCCGCCGAAGCGGAGTGATCTCCGAATCGGAGACGAGGGCCACGTGGGGAGGCACCGTGACCTGGAACGAACGACCGAAACGATCTCGACGACTCCTCGCCGCGTGGGCGCTGGTCGCGGCCTGGGCGCTGGTCGCGGTATGGGGCGCCGCTTGGTTGGCGAGCGTCCCCGCAGCGGCCGCCGCGGAAGGAGCTTCGACCCTCTCCCCGGACCCTGAACTCACGGCGCGGGCGATCCTTCTCGACTCCGATCCCGACAGCGCGCTCACCATCGCCCTGGCCGCCACGCAAGGGGCGCCGCTCACGCTGGCCGAAGCCACGGCCGCCGCCCTCCAGAACGCGACCGCCGTTCGTGAGTCGCGCGGGGCCCTGCTCGCCGCTCGCGGCGCCATGCGCGCCGAAAAGGGAGTGTTCGACCCGGAGCTCTTCGCCGAGATTTCCCATGCGGAGGACGAAGTGCCGACCAGCTCTCCGTTCAGCGGCGCCAGCGTGCTCCGGACCAAGGAACAGCTCGCCTCAGGCGGAGCGCGCGTGAAGCTCCCGACCGGAACCGAGTTGACCGCCTCCGTCGAGACCTCGCGCCTCGACACCAACTCGGATTTCGCGGGCGTGAATCCGCAATACGACGCGGCCGCGGCGCTCGAGTTCCGCCAACCGCTCCTCAAGGGCTTCGGCCCGGGCGCCTGGGGGACGCGGAACGCCGCCGTCCGGACGTACGAAGCCGCTCGGGCGCGTTACGGCGACGCCGTCCAGCGGATGCGCGCCCAGGCGGAGCAGACCTACTGGGATCTCTATGCCGCCGAGCGCGATCTTGCCGTGCAGCGGCTCATTCGCGATCGGGCTGCCGCGTTCACCGACCAGGCGCAGAAGCGGGAGAAGGCGGGGCTGGCCGGCCCCAGCCTGGTGGCGAACGCGCGTGTGTTCTGGTCGGAGCAGGAACAGGCGGTACTCGACCGCGAAGAGCAGTACGACCGCATCTCCGATCGGCTCGCCTCGCTCCTGGGGAAGCGCCCCGCGGACGGACAGGGCCGTTTTCGCCCCGTGGACGAGCCGCCGCGCGATTTCACGGTCGAACCCGAGGATTCCGTCGTCGCGCGGGCCGTCGCGAACAACCACGGGCTCACGGCCGCGGAGCGGGACGTCGCCTCGGCGCGGGCGCTGTCGCGCGAGGCCAAGTGGAACGCCTATCCCCAGGTCGATCTCTTCGGCTCGATCGGCGGGGTCGGCTTGGCGGGGCGAAGCCGGGACATCGTCTTCGGCGGCGATACGCTTCGCGCGAACGTCACCGGGTCCCGCGGCGACGCGTTCTCCGACGCCATCGAGCGGAACGCGCCGAACTGGAGCTTGGGCGCCCGTGTGACGGTTCCCCTCGGCTTCCGTCAAGGCCGGGGCGAGCACCAGCGCGCCAAGGGAGAGCTGGAGCAGGCCGAACAACGCCACGTCGCGGCACGACACGCGCTGGAGGAACAGGTCCGCGCGGCGCACCGCGAGCTGGTTCACTCGGTCAAACGCCTCGACGCCGCTCGCATCGGGGTCGACGCCGCGCTCGAACAGGCGCGCATCGGTATTCTCGAGTACAACAACGGCAGGACAACGTCGTTCGATCTCGTTCGCTTGGGCGCCGACGTCGCGTCGTCGCAGCAGCGGTATTCCCAAGCGATCGTTCGCACCGCCAAGGCCGTCGCGGAACTTCGCTGGCTCACGTCGAGCGGCGACGTCGCCGGCGCCACCTCCACGGGGAACTAACGCCATGATCGTCTCTCGCTCACGGACCCGCCCCGCGGCGCGCGTCCTCGGTCTCACGATCCTCGTATCGATCGCCGCGATCGGCTGCCAGAAGGGACAAGGAGGCGGCTTCTCCATGCCCCCGATGCCGGTGGAGACGGCCATCGTGACGCACGGAAGCGTGGCCGACCGGTTCGAGGCCGTCGGAACGATCGAAGGTGGCGAAGCGATCACGGTCGTGGCCGAGATCGACGCGTCGGTGGAAGCGCTCCCGTTCGCGGAGGGACAGCCGGTAGCGCAGGGCGCCGTCCTGGCGCAGCTGGACGATGAAACCGCCGCGGCGGAGGTGCAGCGCGCCGAGGCGCTCCGCCTGCAGAGCCAGGTCACCTTCGGTCGCGTGAAGGCCCTCTACGACGAGAAGGCGGCGGCACCTCAGGACTTGGACGACGCGGCCGCGGACCTGAAGGTGGCCGAGGCGGACCTGCTCCTCGCGAAGGAGCGCCTGCGGAAGACCCGCATCACGGCGCCGTTCGCGGGCCTGGTGGGGGCGAAACGCGTGAGCCCCGGCGCCTATCTCCGAGCGGGCGACGCCATCACCGAGCTCGCTTCGCTCGGGGAGATCAAAGTCATCTTCTCCACCCCGGAGCGCTACCTCTCCACGATTCGCCGGGGCCGGCAGGTCGAGGTCTCGACGACCGCGTACCCGAACTACGCGCTACGGGGCCGGATCGACGTCGTGAGCCCCGTGCTCGATCGCAACACCCGCGCCGCGGAGGTGATCGCGCGCGTGGCGAATCCGGGAGGGAAGTTCCGCCCCGGCATGTCGGCGAACGTGACCGTGGTGTTGAGCGAACGGGCCCAAGCGCTCACGGTTCCGAGCGAGGCGGTCTTCTCGGAGGGCGGGCAGATCTTCGTCTACGTGGTGAAGGCCGACAGCACCGTCGAACGCGCGGCCCTCACGCTCGGGACGCGGCAGGCGGACGTCGTGGAGGTGCTGCAGGGCGTCTCGGACGGCGCACGGATCGTGACCGCGGGCCACCAGAAGCTCTTCCCCGGCGCCAAGGTTCTTCCCGGGGGCGGGGGCGGGCCGCCTGAAGCGTCGAACGGAAAGAAGAAATGAAGCTGAGCGAACTGTCCATCCAGCGCCCCGTTTTCGCGACGGTCATGAGCCTCGCGATCATCCTCTTCGGAGTGATCGCCTTCAGCCGACTCCCGGTCCGGGAATATCCGGACATCGATCCGCCGATCGTCTCGATCATCACGATCTACCGGGGGGCGAGTCCGAGCGTCATCGAGACCGAGATCACTGACATCCTCGAAGAGGAGATGGCGACCCTCGAGGGCGTGAAGACGATGACCTCGAACAGCCGCGAGCAGGGCTCGGTCATCACCATCGAGTTCGAGCTGGCACGCGACATCGAAGAAGCGACGAACGACGTCCGCGACCGCGTGTCGCGCGTTCGCGGGCTCCTTCCGCGTGAAGCCGAAGACCCCATTGTCGAGAAGGTCGACACCAACGCGCAACCGGTCCTCTGGGTCGCGCTCTCGAGCGACCGGCACACGGGGCTCGAGCTCTCGGACGTGGCGGACCGCGTGCTCAAGGAGCGCATTCAGCGGCTACCCGGCGTCGGCGGCGTCTTCATCGGAGGCGAGCGGCGCTACGCCATGCGCGTGTGGCTCGACCCGCAGCGGATGGCGGCGCACAACCTGACGACGCAGGACGTGGAACGGGCCATCGAGCGGGAGAACGCCGAGATCCCGGCGGGGCGCGTGGAAGGAAAGGGACGGGAGTTCTCCGTCCGAACCCGCGGCGATCTGGTCACGGCGGAGGAGTTCGGCGCGATCATCGTGAGGCAACAGGGGACGGAGACGGTTCGGCTCTCCGACGTCGCCGAAGTCACCGTGGGCGCGGAAGACGAGCGCACGACGGCTCGCTGGAACGGCGAGGAAGCGGTCGGCCTCGGTGTCATCAAGCAGTCGAAGGCGAGCACCGTCGACGTCTGCGAAGAAGTGAACAAGGCGCTGCCCGCCCTCGCGACGCAGCTGCCGTCCGGGATGAAGCTCGACATCGCCTACGACTCGTCGAACTACATTCGGGATTCGATCAACGACGTGGCGCAGACGATCTTCATCGCCATGCTCCTCGTCGTGCTCGTCATTCTGATCTTCCTGAAGAGCGCTCGCGCCACCTTGATCCCGGCCCTGGCCATTCCGATCTCCATCGTCGGAGCCTTCGCGGTGGCCTACTTCGCGGGATTCACGATCAACATCCTCACGTTGCTCGCGCTGGTCCTGGCCATCGGGCTCGTGGTGGACGACGCCATCATCGTTCTCGAGAACGTCTACCGGCACATGGAGATGGGGAAGGACCGGCGCCGCGCCGCCTTCGACGGGTCGAACGAGATCGGGTTCGCCGTCCTCGCGACCACGGTCGCCCTGATCGCGGTGTTCGTCCCCGTCGCGTTCCTGACGGGCACGGTCGGCCGCCTTTTCAACGAGTTCGGCATCACTGTCGCGGTGGCCGTGCTCCTCTCCGGCTTCGTCGCGCTGACGCTCACGCCGATGCTCTGCTCCCGGATGCTCCAGTCGGAGCATGGCCGGAAGAGGAACGCGTTGAGCGAGCGAATCGACGCGGTCTTCGCCGGGATCAACCGCTCGTACGAGCGCGCCCTCCGGGGCGTGCTGCGGCACCGGGTCTTCTCCCTCGTCGGGGCGGGGCTCCTGGCCGTGCTGATCGGCGTCATGTTCTTCCTCCTCCCGCGCGAGCTGGTGCCCACGGAGGACCGCGGCGTGGCGTTCGGCATCGTCATCGCCCCCGAGGGCTCGACGCTCGAGTACACCGACCGCTACATGCGGCAGGTGGAATCCATCCTCCTGCCGCTGCCGGAACGCCAGGGCCTCTTCACCGCGACGGGGCTTGGGTTCAGCGGGCCGGGCCAGGTGACGAACGGCTTCGTCTTCCTGAACCTGAAGCCGCGCCACGAGCGCCAGAAGTCGCAGCAGCAGATCGTGCAGGAGCTCTTTCCGCAGCTCTTCAGCATTCCGGGCGTCCTGGCGTTCGTCATCAATCCACCGAGCCTCGGCGGCCAGTTCTCCTCCTCGCCGGTCGAGTACGTCCTCCAGGCCGAGTCGTACGACGAGCTGCAGGCGGCGGTGGGCACCTTCATGCAGAAGGCCGGCGCGCTGGGCTACCTGATCAATCTCGACACCGACCTGCGCCTGAACAAGCCCCAGCTGGACATCTCGATCGACCGCGAGCGGGCGGCGCAACTGGGCGTTTCGGTGACGGACATCGGGACCACCCTCGAGACGTTCCTGGGCGGCCGCGCCGTTTCGAACTTCAAGCGAGGAACGAAGCAGTACGACGTCATCGCGCAGGTGAAGCCGCAAGGGCGCTCGACCCCGGACGCCATCGAGGGGATCTACCTCCGGGGGACGGGCGGGCTGGTGCAGCTGGCGAGCGTTGTCCGGGTGAAGGAGACGGTGGCGCCCAAGGAGCTGAACCACTACAACCGAATCCGCTCCGCCACGATCACGGCCAGCCTGCCGCCCGGGTTCCCGCTGGGCTTGGCGCTCGACGCGCTCGACACCATCACGAAGAACGATCTTCCGGCGGGGATCCGGCACGATCTCGGCGGCCAATCGCGCGAGTTCCGCGAATCGAGCACGAGCCTCTACCTGCTCTTCGTCTTCGCGCTCGTCTTCATCTATCTCGTCCTTTCGGCGCAGTTCGAGTCGTTCGTGCACCCGTTGACGATCCTTCTGGCCGTGCCGCTCGCCGTCGTGGGAGCGCTGGTGTCGCTCTTCCTCTTCGGGCAGACGTTGAACATCTATAGCCAGATCGGGCTCATCATGCTGATCGGGCTCGTGACGAAGAACTCGATCCTGATCGTCGAGTACGCGAATCAGCTTCGGGCGCAGGGGCGCTCGATCGAGGACGCCGTGGCCGAGGCGTCGAAGATTCGCCTCCGGCCGATTCTCATGACCTCGCTTGCGACGATCTTCGGCATCCTTCCGATCGCGATCGGGATCGGAGCGGGCGGGGAAGCGCGCCGGCCGCTCGGAATCGCGGTCGTCGGCGGGATGGCGGTCTCCACCTTCCTCACGATGATCCTGGTGCCCGTGGTCTACACGTTCCTCGCGCGGTTCACGAGCGCGGCGCCGTTGAAGGCGGTGGAGGCGGCCGGAGCGGGCTCGCCGGCGCCGGGGAAGCAAGCCGCCGGAGCGACGCCCGAAACCGTGGGGGCTTTCTAAGGCGCCGGAAGCGTCGGCTCCAGCGTCATTGGTCTCGCCCGGAGAGGACGCGCGTCCCGATGGCGATTCCCACGGCGCCCGCGGCCAGCGGCACCGCCAGCACCGGGAGCATCTCCGCCCAGCCGAAGCCGCGCCACACGGCTCCCTCCACGGAGAGGATGGCGTACTTCACCAGGCTGAAGTTGCTCACGTTCTGCATCCACGCCGGCATGGCGATCAGTGGAATCATCCCGCCCCCGGTCATCGACAGGATCATCATGACGGCCCACCCGGCGCCGGAAACGCTGGCGGGGGTGCGTCCCAAACTGGCGATGACCATCATGACGCCGGTGAAGCAGAACGCGGCGGACACGATCGCGGCCGCGAGGAGTAGGGGATCGGCGACGCGAACGCGGAAGACGAGGATGCCGAGCAGGAGCACGATGCTCACCGCGGCGAGCGCCGCCACGAAGGCCGCGAGTCCCTTGCCCGCCAGGACATGGCCGCGCCCGATGGGGGCGAGGCGGAGTCGCAGGAACGTCCCCGTGATCCGTTCGTAGACGATGGAGACGGCGAACGACATGCAGACGCCGATGAGCGCCCAGGCGATCGACGAGGGAAACGTCACCTCGTAGGCGCTTCGGGGGCCGGCGCCCTCGTCGGCCACTTCCACCACGCGAATCTGCGGCCCGCCGCTCTCGAGGTCATGGGCGGGCGTGGGGGCGGGCGTGGGCGACCCGGAGGGTGGGCCCCCCGTTCCCGCCACCCCGGCCACGTCCACCCCGCTGGAATCCAGCGCCGCCATGAAATGATCCAGCGACTCGAGAAGGCGGCGGCGTTGGCGTTTCGTCTCGGCGTCCAGATCGGGGTCGTCGCGAAGCGCCCCCAGCCCCTGCTCGATCTGCTCCCGCCCCGAACCACCCGCCGCGAACGAACCGCGCAGTGACTGAACGAGCGCGGCCGTCACCAGGCCGCGCAGGTACTCGCGCTCGGCCGTCCGCTTCGGGTCCACGCCGATCTCGATTCCGCCCGCGCTGTCGCCGCCGAATCCGAACGTGGCGCTCGTTCCCGGGAGGAGGGCCACGTAGGCGACTTGGTCCCCTCGCCGAACGAGGAGCCGGGCCGAGTCGAGCGACGCCTCCTCCGCGCGGAGGGCCTTCGAGGAGAGGAGGCGGTCGGCGATCGAGCGGCTGTACGCGGTGCGGTCCTGGTCGACGATGACGACGGGCATGGCGGCGCGCTTCCCACCGCCCCCCGTGATCGACCCGAAGAAGAACGCGATCAGGATGGGGAAGCCGAGCACCCAGAAGAGGTCGGCCTTGTCGCGGAGAAGGAGTCGAAGGTCCTTCGCGGCGATGGCCAGGATCGCTCTCATCGGGCCCGACGTGTCGCGTCAATCACGGAGCGACCTGCCGGTGAGGGAGAGGAAGACGCTTTCCAGCGTGGGTCGCTCGATCGTGACGTGCTGGAAGGGCTCTCCCGACCCCATGGCCTGTTGCAGCGCCTCGACGGGGCGCTCCGTCCGAACACGCCATCGCGAGCCTTCCCACGACCCGCCGTTCGCGTCGAGCGAGGTGGGGCGCCGCGGGAAGTCGATTTCCACGGTGGGGGCGCCGCCGTGCGCGCGCACCAGCGCTTCCACGGTGTCCAGCGCGAGGATCGTTCCCCGGTCCATGATGGCCACACGGTCGCACAACCGCTCCGCTTCCTCCATGTAGTGGGTCGTGTAGAGGATCGTCCGGCCGTCGCGCTTCAACCGCGTGATGTTCTCGAAGATCGCGTTTCGCGATTGAGGATCGACGCCGACGGTTGGTTCGTCGAGGAGGAGAACGGGAGGGTCGTGAAGGAGGCCGCAGACCAGATTGAGCCGCCGCTGCATTCCGCCGCTGAAGGTCGAGACCCGGTGGCCGCGGCGGTCCCCGAGCCCCGAGAACTCGAGCGCCCACGCGACGCGCTCCGCCACCCGGCTCCCGGAGAGCCCATAGAGCGCTCCGAAGAAACGAAGGTTCTCCTCCGCCGTCAGTTCCTGGTAGAGCGCCAGGGCCTGGGGCGCGACCCCGACGCGCCGTCGGATCTCCGGCCGGGTGGGGTCCGGCTCGCCGTCCACCGCCACACGCCC
>Ga0247727_10016394_pt1 | contig 11970 bp, 9 predicted proteins | sample WisWelCaveWW1625_FD_202498 | JGI IMG/M metagenome (GOLD analysis project Ga0247727, IMG submission 202498) | Biofilm microbial communities from Wishing Well Cave, Virginia, United States - WW16-25 | ecosystem: Environmental > Aquatic > Deep subsurface > Groundwater > Cave microbial mat | place...
GAGCGCCGCCGTTCCGGACGAGACCGCCGCGGCGTGCGCGGTGCCGACCGCGCGTGCGAGCGCGGCCTCGAACTCGACCACCTTCGGGCCCATCGTCAGCTGGCCGCTCTCGATCACCTCCCCGACCGCTGCGAGCTCGGCCTCGCCCACGTCGGGCCGGGCCAGCCGGATCAGATCCGTCACGCCGTCGAGCTCGGCGCTCCGAGCTTCTCCCGGTACCAGGCGATCGTGCGCTCGAGCCCCTCGTCGAGATCGACCTGGGCCTCGAACGCGAGCAGCGAGCGGGCCTTCTCCACGTTCGGGATGCGCAGCTCGACGTCGATGTAATGGAGCGGCTGGAAGACGATCTCACCCGGACATCCGGTGAGACGCTTCACCCGTTGGGCGAGGTCGTGGATGGTGACCGCGGACCGGGCGTTCCCGATGTTGAAGCTCTCGCCGACCGCATTCGGGTGCTCGAGCGCCAGCAGCGCCCCGTCTACCATGTCGTCGACGTAGCACCAGGCGCGGATCTGGGAGCCGTCTCCGTGAATCGTGAGGTCGCGGCCGACGAGCGCAGCCTCGATGAAAGCGCGAATCGCGCCGCCTCCGATCTGTCCCGGCCCGTAGACGTTGAAGGGGCGGACCGACGTCGTCGGGAGGCCGAGCTCAGCGTGGTACGCGTGGGTCATGTGCTCGCCCGCGAGCTTGGAGACGGCGTACGTCCAGCGGGCCTCACCGACGGAGCCGATAGTCGTCACATGCGCCTCGTGGACGTTGAACGCGTGCTGGCCGAACACCTCGCTGGTCGAGAAGTCCACGAAGCGCTCGATCGTATCCCGCGACTTGACCGCGGCCTCGAGCGCGTTGTAGGTGCCGATCACGTTGACCCGCATCGTGCGGACCGGGCTCTCGAGAACCGTGTCGACACCCGCGATCCCCGCGCAGTGGACGATATGCGTCGCCCCGTTCACAAGCTCCTCGAGGTGCTCGCGGTCGAGGACGTCCGCCTGGACGAAGTGGAAGTTCGCATGCTCGGCCAGGTCCGTTCCCGAGAGGGAGTCCCGGTGGAGGTTGTCGAGCGCGACGATCTCGTTCTCGTCGACCAGGCGTCGGGCAAGCGTCGTACCGATGAACCCCGCCCCGCCGGTGATGACGATTCGCTTGCCGCTCAGAGCCACGCGGCGAGTCTAGACGAGCGCTGGAGCGCCCTCGCAGGGGCCTTCCCGAGCCGCTTCTACAATCGACGCCGTGCGCATGCACTGCGGCCCGGGCCTGACTGCGATGGGCGCCACGCTGTCGTGATGCGCAACGGGGCATTCGCACGCTGGGCGGGAGGGATGTTCGAAAGGGCAATGGCCCTGAATCTCGCAAACGTGCAACGGGCTCTGCACTCCGTTCCTGCGGGAGGGCGCTTTCTGGACCTCGGATGCGACGACGGGTCGCGCACGCTTCAGTTCGCAGCCGCGGCGCGAGCATGCGAGATTCACGGAGTCGAGCTCGGCGGCGATTCCGCCGATACGGCGCGTGGCCGTGGGATCAGCGTAGTCCAGGCCGACCTGAACCTCCCCTTGCCGTTCCCTGCCGGCATGTTCGATGTCATCGTCTCGAATCAGGTGATCGAGCACCTCACCGACACGGATGTGTTCGTCTCGGAGGTGAGGCGCCTTCTCCGGCCCGGCGGCGTCGCCGTCACGTCGACGGAGAACCTCGCCAGTTGGCACAACATCGGTGCGCTCATGCTCGGGTGGCAGCCGTTTTCGCTCAGCAACGTCACGTCGAGCCGCAGCGGACTCGGCAACCGGCTCGCGCTCTACCGGCACGAGAGGGTCGGCCCCGAGCCGTGGCAGCACGTGAAGGTGTTCTCGTACCAAGGGTTGCGTGAGCTCTTCGAATCGCATTGCCTGACCGTCCGGGCAGTGCTCGGGGCCGGCTATTACCCGCTCCCTGCAGCCGTCGGAGGGCTCGAGCCGAGGCATGCCGCATTCCTTACAATCGTGTCCGTCCGGCCCGCAGCGACGCAAGGGGGTCCACAGCCGCTTCTAGAATCGTCGCCGTGAGCGTCCAGAGCGACTCCCGAGAGTGGGCGGCATCCGATCGCGTCGCGCATCCCTTGCGGCAGCCGCTGCTGACGATAGTCGTCCCCGTCTACAACGGCGGTGACGAGATCGTCGAGAACGTCGCCGTGATTCGAGCTGCGGCTGCCGGCGGGCTCCCGCCCGAAGACGTGGAACTCATCGTCGTCTCGGACGGCTCAATCGACGGTACGGCAGAGCGGTTGATGGCTGCACGCAGCGACGTCGATATGCACGTGATCCACTACGACCACAACTTGGGGAAGGGGTACGCGGTCAAGGTGGGCGCGCTCGCCGCGAGCGGCAGTTGGATCGCAGTCGTCGACGCTGACCTCGATCTTGACCCCGGAGCGATACCTGCCTATCTCGAGACCGCGCAGCGCGAGCAGCTCGACTTCGCGATCGGCTCCAAGCGACACCCGGACTCGGTCGTCTACTACCCCCGCTCTCGGCGGATGGCGAGCTGGTGCTACCAGCAGCTGAACCGCGTGCTCTTCCGGCTTGACGTCCGGGACACGCAGGTAGGCCTGAAGGTTTTTCGGCGGGAGGTGGCCGACCACGTCGTACCGCTGCTACTCGTGAAGCAGTTCGCCTTCGACCTCGAGCTGCTAGCCGTCGGACGGGCGCTCGGCTACAGACGTGTCCGCGAGCTTCCCGTGCGCCTCGAGTACCGGTTCACGGGCTCAGAGGTCCGTTCGCGAGCGGTCGCGCGAGCGTTGTGGGACACGGCGGCCGTCTACTACCGGTTGCGGATCCTCCGGACGTACCAACGCCGGCGCCGCGCGCTCACTCGAGCGACATGAGCGAGGCACTCAGCGTCGTCATGCCTGTGCACAACGAGGCGCCGCACCTTCGCGGCACGATCGACGCCCTCGTCGAATCGGTCGGTCGCAGCAACTTCTCGGCGGCGCTCGTACTAGTGGACGACGGCTCTACGGACGGAAGCGCCGAGATAGCGACCGCGGCGCTCGGGGACCGGCTTCCTCTGACGGTCGTCGCCCAGCCGAATGTCGGACGGTTCGGCGCCCGCCGAGCGGGACTGGAGGAGGCGCAGGGAACGTGGGTTTTGCTTCTCGATGCGAGGGTGCGCCTGCAGCCGGACAGTCTCTCCTTCGTCCAGGATCGCCTCGCGGCCGGAGAGAAAGTCTGGAACGGCCACGTGAACGTCGAGACAGGGGGCAACCCGTACGGCGCGTTCTGGAACGTTCTCGTCGAGCTCGCCTGGCGAGACTACTTCGCCGAGCCCCGGACGACGAGCTTCGACGCCGAGAGCTTCGACCGCTATCCCAAAGGCACGACCTGCTTCCTCTCCCCTCGCCTCCTCATGCTGGAGGCAATCGGCATGTTCCGCAGCGGATACGCGAACCTTCGGTACGCGAACGACGACACGCCTGTGCTCCGCTGGATTGCTCAGCGAGAGCGGATCCATCTCTCCCCGTCGTTCGCGTGTGAGTACACGCCACGTGCGGCGTTCCGCACATTCGTGCGCCATTCGGTCCACCGCGGCACCGTCTTCCTCGACGGTCACGGGCGCCCGGACTCACGGTTCTTTCCCTTCGCGGTCGCGTTCTTCCCCTTGAGCACCGTCCTCGCCGCGGCATCGTTTCGCCGCCCAGCACTCGTGCCAGCATTCGCGGCGACGGCGGCTGCGGCTGCGGGAGCGGTAGCGGCCGCAGCCGGTCGCTCGGCGTTCGAGACCGCCTCCTTCGCCGCGCTCGCACCCGTCTACGCGGTTGCGCACGGCGCCGGCATGTGGCGCGGCCTCGCGCTGCTCGCGCGAGACCGATCGCGCACGACCGCGTGATCCTCGTCGTCTTCGGAACGACCGGGGAGCTCATCAAGCTCGCACCGGTTCTGCTCCGGCTGGACAAGCGCCGGCATGACTACCTCCTCGCTACTACGGGACAGCAGGTCCAGCAGATCCCCTCGTTCCTCGAGCAGTTCGGGCTGCGCCAGCCGGACGTGTGGCTCGCGCGCGGCTCGGATGGCCGTGACCTGCGGACGAACCGCGACATCCCGGGTTGGATCGGAACGGCGATCCGCTCGTTTATCCGTAGTCGGGCTCAGCTACGGCGTGTGCTCGAGTCAGGCCCGGGACATCCGCTCGTCCTCGTCCACGGGGACACGATGACCACCGTGCTCGGCGCAGCGATGGGCCGGGCGCTACGAGTGCCGGTCGCACACGTCGAGGCCGGGCTTCGTAGCTTCCATCTCCGCCATCCGTTCCCGGAGGAGTTGAATCGGCGAGCGGCGTCGCGGCTGGCCAGGATCCATTACGCCCCCGGACCGTGGGCGGCGTCGAACCTTCGCTCGGGCCAGATAGTCGACACCGGCTCGAACACGATCCGGGACAGCCTCGCCCTCGTCGAGGGGGACGGCCATCTCCCCGAGAAAGTTCCGGAGGCGTTCGGCGTCGTGTCCCTGCATCGCTTCGAGCTTCTTTCGAGTCGGCAAGCGCTCCGCGCGAGTATCGAGGTTCTCGCCGAGGCCGCACAGCGCACCCCGCTCCTCTTCGTCGATCACCCGGTAACGATCGCCGCGCTGGAGCGTTTCGGGCTTCAACGCCTCTTCGACGGCAGCTCGTTCAAGCGCGTGCCGCGGCTTCCCTTCTTCGACTTCATCCGGTTGGAACGGCAGAGCTCGTTCGTGGTGACGGATAGCGGCGGCAGCCAGGAGGAGTGCTTCTACCTTGACCGCCCCTGTCTCGTGCATCGCGTGCGAACGGAGCGCCACGAAGGCCTGGGTGAGAACGCGGTGCTGTCTGGAATGAGGACGGACGTGCTGCGTGCATTTCTGGCATCGCCCGACCGGCACCGCCGCACATCCATCCTTCCTGAGAATTCGCCTTCAGACGTGATCCTCGACGACCTCGAGCGCCGTTCCATCGCGGTCGGACCTCAGCCCACACCGACCCCGAGCTTGTCGAGCAGGTCGCCGAGCAGTACCGGCCAGTCGAACCGACGCGCGTAGCGAAGTGCTCGTTCGCGTCGCTCGCGCCATTCTTCGGGCGAGGCAAGACCATTCTCGATGGCTGCGGCGATCGCCGCGGCGTCGTAGAGAACGAGTTCCGCCCCCGCCTCCTGCGCGAGCTCGCGGGCGTTCGGCGGCACATCGGTGAGAATCACAGGCAAGCCAGCGCCAAGGTAGTTCTTCAGCTTTCCCGGATCCGCATAACGGGTGAACGAGCTCTCGCTCGGAACGTACGGCGCGACGGCCATCGACGCTTCGGCGAGAAGCTGCTCGACGTCGCGATGGTTCGGTAGGAAGCCGTGAAAGCAGACGGCGTCGCCGAGGCCCAGAGTCGAGGCTCGCTCCATCAGCTCCGGCAGTTGCGGGCCTCCTCCGATGACGTCCAGGAAGATGTCGGAATTCCTGGCGCGGAGGAGTGCGAAGGCGTCAAGGAGCGCTGGAACGCCTTGACGCTGGGTGAGATGGCCCAGGAATACCACTCGGCGGTGTGCGAACCCGTCGGGTGGCACCGTCGGAGCACGGTCCAGCCAAGTGCCCATGGGAACGATGTGGGCAGGCCGGTGTGCTCTCCCCAGCCCGAGCCGACTACTTCGGGCGTCCCGCGCCACCGCTGACAACTCGACCCGCGCATCGGCATGCCTGCAGCAGAGTCCATCGAGTGCGTCGTAGAGCCACGTCAGCGGCGTCCCCGCCCCGAAACGGTCAGGAGTGAAGTCGACGGACCAGAGCACGACCTTCCCCGCGCGGCCGAGCCTTCGTTGGACAAGCCCGCGCGCGCACGCGAGCGGGTTGAATCCGAACCACGCGTCGACGCGGGGCAGGTTGAGTGGAACGACCGGGTCGGCAGCGAAAGAGAGTGGGGGCCGAAGCGGCGTCCACCTTGTACGCGTTCGGACCGCACGGCCGTCCGCATACGTCGTTACAACGTGCCGCCTCCCCTGCTCAGGCGTTAGCGGATGAGACACCATGACGACGCGGGCGCGGTGTGCGATTAGGTAGTCACGCAACGCCTGGGCAGGCCCGTCGCCGAAGCCGTTTGCCACGATCGCGACCGACGAGTCCGCGACGTCGGTCGTCATCATCGATGACCTGGCGGGACGCGGGTCGCGTAGAGGAACGCAAGCTCGTCGCCTTCGAGCCGGCGCCGAAGATGAAACACCGGATCTCCGAGCGCGACGAGCGTGTAGAGAACGGGAACAGCGAGACGGAGGCGAACCTCCCGCCGGAGTCGGCGGCGATTTCGCCACAGAGCTTGCATGCTCTCCCGCCAGAAGTAGATCGGAGGCCGGCGAACGGCGACCGTAAAGCCGAGGGCACGGAGTCGAGCCAGCGTGGGAGAAAGCCGCTCGCTCCGGGCCTCGAGGTGGAGCTCCGCGACTATCGCCCGGACCTGACTCAGGCTCTCCTCCGAAGCTGCATCGAGGATGTCGAACTCCGCGCCTTCCACGTCGAGCTTGAGAAGGTCGACCGGTCCCGTAGAAGCGATCAGCGAGTCGAGCGACAGCGAGGGAACCGAGAGCTGTTTCCCGCCCTCGGCGAACACGGATCCTGCGCTCGTCGCCGGTCCGTCCCCGAACGACGTCGTTCCGTCGGTCGACCAGAGGGCAGAGTGACGAACGACCACATTCGTTCTCCGGTTGCGGCCGACGTTTTCCCGAAGTAGGGCGACGTTGTCAGGATGCGCCTCGAGGGCGACGACCTCCTGGGCATGCACCGAGGCGAGGAGAGTGAAGAGGCCGACGTAGGCGCCCGCGTCCACGACGACGCCTCGCAGATCCTGGAGCCCGATTCCGTTGCGCTCGTACTCGCCGAGGATGAGGTTGTCCTTTACCGCTCCCCAGAGGTTGTCCTCGTTCACCCGGCAACGGAGCTCGACGCCCGCCTCCCGGAATACCACGTCCCGGATGCGTCCCCGATCGGCAAGGAGCAGTGCGAGCGCCCTCTGCAGCCCGGTGCTGGTCACGACGTCACGGGGACGGCCCGCAGGCTGGGCGGCCCCGAGCCGTTCACAGTCCGCGGGCTGGACAGCTCGACACCGAACGATCCTCCCTCGGGAGGTGGATCGACCCAGACCGTAAGACGCGACCGTCCTCGTGGGACAGCGACCGTCACCGAGACGCGTTTTCGGGCTCCAAGCTCCACCGTCGTCTCGGTTGCGTCACCGGCGATGCGGATCGAGCGAATCCCGTCTACGGGAACGGCCTCGAACCGGAGGTCGACTACACCCGATGTCTTCGCGAACAGCTCGATCTGCGCGTTGCTTCCGTAGAGCGGGTGGAGCACGACATCGCCCGTCGACATGTGGGGTGCTCCGAACTCGGGCCCACGGAAGAACGCCACCGCGGGAGCTGGCCTCGCGGTAACCCGCCAGACCGAAGAGCCGTCAGCGAACCGCTCGACGAGCCTGTAGCCCGTGCCGCGAGCAGGGACGCGCGGCACCACCTCGACGTCGGAGGCGCGCGGGCGGATCACGATCGCGGTCACGCCCAGGAGCGCGAGCGCCGACGCCGTTCCGGGCGAGGATGGATCGAGCACGGCACGCCGGGAGTCGTCCGCGGCTGTTCCCTCAGGCGCGCCGTTCAGGAGCTGCCGACCATGCTCGCGCTGCCAGAGGGCGTAGATCTCGGACGCCCTGAGCGGGTACTCGGCGAGGATCCCTCGATGAGTGCGTGAGACCGCGGCGTAATACGGCGGCACCGAGTCGGTGCGGACGAGCGAGTCCGCCGGGTCCGTTGTCAGCTCCAGGAACGAGACGAGCATGGCCGCACCAACAAGCCCGACCTGGGAGAAGCTGACGCCGCGGGTCGCCCTCCTTCGCCGGCCCAGCGCGGTCCACGCGGCTTGAAGACCCAGCGCGGCGAGCGGCACGAGGGCGGTCACGAGAAGTGCGATCCATCGGGACGGCACCCGAAACGCGGGGATGAGCTCCCAGAGCACCCGCGACGGCGGCCACGACCATTCGAGCCCGAACACGCCGAGGGGGCTCGGCGCGCTGAAGGCCGCCGCCGCAACGAGGACGCCGACGAGACCCGCGGTCGCCAGGCGCACGCGAGGGCTGAGACCCGTGCGCCGGCGCCATGCCAGGAGGAGCCAGGCCGCGGCGAGCCCGATCGTGAGGAGACCGACGTAGTTGTCCGTCTCGATCGGATTCGACCCGTGCAAGCGCTCTGCGTGGTACGACTCCAACCGGTTGCCGATCACGAGGTTCTCGGCGGAGGGGACGACGAGCTCCGCCGGTCGCAGCCCGTAGGCCGAAAGATCGCCGACCTCGCGCTCGAGCCCTCCGCCGGAGCCCACGCCGCCTGAGATACCCGCGACCGCCATGAGAGCCGTCGCAAAGAAGGCAGCCGCGGTCAGCGTGACCACGAGCCTCACCCGGGGTCGCCCCCTTACGACGACGGCCGCGCCAAGAGCGAACGCGCACGCGCCGATGGTGGCCATCACGCCGAAGTAGCCCACGGCGAGCCAGCATGAGAGCGTGGCTAGCCCAACGAGCAGCGAGCGCCACCAGGTCGGGCGCTCCGCGGCGGCAACGAGCACGAGGATGAGGAGCACCAGCACCTCGAGGTGAAGGAAACCCGGGTGCTCCGCCCGCTGCAGGTGCCAGGGGAAGACGATGAACACGAGCGCTGCCCACGCCGAGACGAGCCGAGCGCAGCCGAGGTAGCGGGTGAGCAGGTACATGGCCGCCCCGGAGAGCACGTAGCCGGAGAGGACGACGAGGTTGAAGGCGGCCACTTCTCCGACGACCTTGGTCGCCAGGTACGCGGGGTAGTAGAAGAGAAGCCACTGCAGGTTGAGTCCGTTCGCCTCCTCCCAACCGAAAGGCGCACCGGTCAGGACGTGCGTCGTCGAGCCGAAGAGGTGGTAGCCCTCTTGCTGGAGCCGCCACAGCCACCCGACCGTCCCCGATGCATCCGAGCCCTCGCTACCGACGAATGCCGAGTCGAGGTGCGACGCGACGGGCCATAGGAGCACGCAGACGAACGCGAGCGCCCCGAGGAAAACGACTAGTCCCTCCGCCATGACGCGCCGCAGTTGAGCGCCTCGAGCTGCGGAGAAGCGCCCGAGCCCGGTGCGCAGCGCGGGCAGGCTCGACTCGACAAGCAACTCATGAGCTGCGAGCAACGCGATGCCCACGGCGATGTCCACCCAGATCACGCTGCTCAGACTGTCCGGCAGCAGCGAGAGCACGGCTATCTGGACGGGAACGATGCCCGCAACGATCCACGCAAAGCGGGTCTCTCCCCGGGAAAGGTGGAAGCCAACGAGAACGTTCGCGAGCGCGAAGAGCGCCATCGAGACGGTGAAGGGCGCGAGCAGCTCCCCGCCCTCGGCGAAGTCGGCACCGAAGCTCGTGTGGACGAGACCCCGCCCGGTCATGCCGTAGAACACAGCCAGCCCGGCCCCGAAAGCAACGGTCACGAGCAGCGTTCGCCCAAGGATGTCGGCCGCGTCCTCACCGCGGGCCTGACGGGCCGCCGTTCGCGGGAAGAGAACGGTGAGAATCGTCGCCGGGAGGAAGAACGCGAGACGCGCGAACGCCGAAGCCGCTGCGTACTCGCCAGCGTCGTCGCCTGAGAAGCGCGCCTTGACGACGAGAAGGTCGACGGTGGTGAGAAGGGCGATGCCGATGAGGCCCACGACAACCGGCCAGAGGTACCGCAGGAACGGCCCTAGCGCGGGACGTGTCGCGTGAGCGCCGCGCCGCAGCGACTCGCGAAGCAGCCAGAGTGCAAGGGCCGCTGTCACGATGCCGCCCGCGACCGCTGCGAACACCGCGCCCCCGAGCCGATACCCAGCGGCGGCTACGACCAGGAGCAGTCCGAGTCGCAAGACGAACGGGATGACGTACATGGCCGCGATCACATGGAAGCGCTGATACCCCTGTAACACGCCCATCGAGATCGGTAGGGCGATGGCCACGAGGAGGCCGGCTGCCGCCAGAACGACCGGGGAACTCGACTCGATGTTGAGGAGTCCCTGTAGTGGGAACGCAAGCGCGAGCGCGAGCGCGACGATCGGCACCGTCGCGATCAGACCGAGGCGGAGTGTCGCGCGCGCGAAGGCGTCCGCTCCTTGGCCGTCCCCGATCGCCAGTCGCCGCGAGACCTCCCGCGAGACCGCGAGCTGCAGGGCGCCAGTGGGGAGCAAGACGACGGTGAGTAGGCCGAGGAGCGCTGCCAGCGCGCTGTAGTCCTCGCTGCCGAGCAGGCGGGCCGTAGCGAGAAGGAAGACGTAGTTAAGGCCGGTCGCGATGAGCGCTGCACTGGCGATGAAGGCACCGCTGCGCGCTCCACTCGGAGCAGTGCGCGCTGACTCGACGTCGCCGTCCACTACTACACCGAGCGCGCTCGGGTGCCGGGAGCCGCGGGCTGGACGCGCGCCGCGACGACGCCACGTCTGAGCGATCCGACAAGAACGACCGCCACGACGACAGTGACGCTGGCCAGCGCTTCGGCGTCTCCTCGCGGCCAGCCGCGGTACCAGTCCAACAACTCGAAGACCGTGAACGCGAGCGGAGCGAACCACAGGAGAGAGAGTCGCGGGCGTGCGAGCGCGATCGGGACGAGCAGCAGAACAAGGTAGTGGAGCCACAGGATCGGCGTTACGACCAGCCCGGCAGCGACGGCGAGGCTCAATGATCGGCGGTCCCGTTCATGCGACGCCCGATCCTCAGCACGCGCCACGCGCCAAGCCGCAGCAAGCAACGCGATCCCGCCGGCGAGAGCGAGGACCTCGGCGACGAGGTCTGAAAAGCCGACGGCGCGAAGGACGGCGAAGGCCGAGTAGGACTGCTCGGCCTCGAGCCGTTCGAGCTTTCGGAGGAGGCGAGGGTAGTCGACGAGCCCGCTGAATCCGATCGCGGCCCACGAGAGGAGGGCGAGCGCCTCGGCGGTGACGATGCAGAGAACCGCGGTCCGCAACCTCCGCGTAGCTGCGAGCCAGACCGGCAGCGGCCAGAGAAAGAGCTTGAGAACGACCGCGAGTCCGGTCGCACCGGCCGTCACGCCCATTCGGTCGCGCCAGCGCCAGGCGACCGCGACGAGCAAGAGCAGGAGCGGGCCGATGGCGCCGTACTCGAAGGCCTCGAGGGTGGGTGGATACAGGAGCGCGATCGGGTAGCAGCGCCAATCGCGGACGCCGAGCAGGAAGAGCGCGCCGACGGTCGCAGCGATGAGGACAAGCGTGAACACGACGCCGGGAAGGAACGTGCCGGCAACCTCCTCTGGAAGCACCGCCAACGGCGCGGCGCCGAACGCGAGGACCGGCGGATATGCGTACGGGGACTGCGCCTGTCCCTCGAACTTGTCGGGCTCGAGATAGGGACTTCGCCCGGCCAGGACGTCGTCGCCGGCGGTGAGAAAGATCTTGAAGTCGAAGGGCTGCTCGGCACCCCCGAGTGAGCGAAGGGCGTTCCCCCAAAGCGTGTCGCCGTGATAGCGCGCCGCGACCACCCTCGCGCCAATCGGAAGCACGAGTGCCGTGACGACCGCGCACACGACGATGAGCCGGATGCGCGGACGGGCCCTCTGCACGGCGTGACAGTATCGGCAGTGCCCGTCGAACCCCGGCCCGACCGCTGGCGGCGTTCGACGGGTACCTTTGGTGCATGCGCGGCATCGCCGTTCTCGCGCTCGCCGCAGCCGCACTTGCGGCCTCCGCGCCCGGATCCGCCGGGACCGCGGCGACAACCTCTCTCACCGTGACGTTCTGGGAAGACGGGTCTCGTTCGGACGACCGCGTCACGTGGACGCTGCGCTGCAACCCCGCGCGCGGAACGCTTCCACGCCCGGGTGTCGCGTGCCGCCGTCTCGCCGCTGGCGGCGCTCGACTGTTCACGCGTGTTCCGATAAGCGCCGTCTGCACCGAGATCTACGGCGGGCCGCAGGTGGCGCGGGTCGTCGGCGTCGTTCAGGGCAAGCGCGTCTGGGCGAGCTTCAGC
>Ga0247727_10016395_pt1 | contig 11969 bp, 15 predicted proteins | sample WisWelCaveWW1625_FD_202498 | JGI IMG/M metagenome (GOLD analysis project Ga0247727, IMG submission 202498) | Biofilm microbial communities from Wishing Well Cave, Virginia, United States - WW16-25 | ecosystem: Environmental > Aquatic > Deep subsurface > Groundwater > Cave microbial mat | place...
TTGGCGTCCCGCTTGCTGCGTTCGTCGCCGACTTCTGCAATTTCAACCATATGGCCCTTGGCCTTGAGCTGGTTGCTGATATCGTCCATCGCCGGACGAATGACCTCCGTCCGGACCCGCCTGAACTCCAAGTAGAAGGCATCATCGGCAGATTGCTGCCGGTCCTTGGCGTCCCTGGACTTTGACAATTTCTCTTCAAATTTCTGCATGATGGATTGGAACTGCGATTCGTGCTCTGTTTTCATCGGTGCATCTCCTTCACGATGGGTTTCGCGCGCCACGGAGTCATACGAAAGCATAGGGGCTGATGGCAGGCAAAGTCCAGTCGGGCTTTATGGAAGGCGGAAGAGATCAGCGCAGCGAACTGTAGAATGGCCCCGTTTCTTGCCTAAGATGAAGAGAAGAGCAAGCCTGGCGGCTTGGTCTCCTCCTTGCTCGCAGAAGGCGCACACGAAGACGGTGCTCCTTCGATGCGCGCAGTTGGAGGAGACCAACCCGCCGCTTGAGGGAATGGAACGTTCCGATAAATAATAAATAGAAAGACGACAGGCCGCTTCCAAGCCTGTCGCCTTAACGCTTCGCCACGTTCAGCGGGCTATTCCGGTAGTGATTGCCCAAGCCCACATTATTCATGACGGTTCGTAACGAAACCGCCAAGACGCCCGGCGAGACGGGCGCGCGGAGCCCTGAGAGGCCGAGGCGTACTTGAAACAGTACGTCGAGGTCGCGAGGGGTGAGCCCGCCCGCTTGGGTGCGGGAACCCTGCAGCCAAGCTGGTCGCAGCGGCGTATCGGCGGTTGCAGCAGAAGCGTTCATGAACAATGTGGGCTAGGAACCTTGAATATCCCCATTTCCTTCCTTCAAGCAGCAGGTCCGTCCTCAGCAAGGTTTTTGGCCACCGGAGAACTGGTAGGTGGTGACGCCGGAACCCGGATAGGTGTAGAACGATCCGGTACGGCCAGTGCTGTCTGAGTAGGTGCTGAAGGTGTCCGTGTAGGGGAAGATCCTGCCCGTCGTGCCGGTCCCATTGTCACGGAACGTCTTGATGTTGCCTGGTCCATAATCGAACACGCTGCCGCTGGTCGACTGTGCCCATACTCCTGCGCCGGTTGCTGTCAGTACGCCAATGAGAAACCCGAGCAATAAGTTACGCATGACGCCCTCCATCCTTCTGTTCACCTTCTGTTCTTTGTACTGCATCCGTTCCACCTCTGCTCGGGGCGACCTGGGGGCCGGTCTTCCTACTTTTTACTTCTCACTTTTCACTTTTTACTTGCCCCTTCATGGCGCGGCTCCATTCGTGTAGTAGAGCAGCATGCCGCACGTGCCAAGCATCGCACCAGTCAGGAGCCAAAAGAGCAGCGCGTCCACCAGGACGCCGCCAGTCTCTCGCCATCCATCGCCCATGCTTTCATGCTATGGCCTGATTGCCAATTCGACAATAGGGCCATTCGGCCGGTGGCCCACACGGCTCCGCGCGGTGGAAGGGAGAAGGGGGCGGGCTTACTCCCAAGTGGTTACGGTTTGGGAAGCTCAAGGTCCTTACAAATCTTCTGTGCCAGGAAGTCGTTGATTTCCCGATGGCGAGGTACGGTAGAGGTTTTACCGGCAGCTCGGTTCACGTAGACGCTGTGGTTGCCCCCTTCGCGAAGAAGTTGGGCGCCATGTGCTTCCAGATGGCGGATCAGGTCAAATCCGCTTCATCCGATCAGTGCGAGTGGTTCCCGGATGACTAATTTGTCGCGCAGGACTTCTTCCGTCAGAGCGCGGTTCGTCTCAAGCACCAGGTGGACCGCTTCTTGAAGATTGGCACGTGCTTCTTCCAGCGTATTCCCTTGCGTATTGGCTCCTGGCAGTTCTTCGACGAAGCCAATGTAGCCTTCTGGCACCTTTTGAAACACAGCGGTCAGCTGTTCCTTCATGATGTGATCTCCTTCGATGTCGGATTATAGCAGACCGGTCTTCAAAAGCCACTCTCACTTGTTACTTCGTGCAAGGCAATGTCAGCGCGGCGGGAGGGAGAATGGCCCTGTTTTAAGTCCCTGCTTTAGTTGTTCCAGCCCAGGACGTCGGACTCGCGGACGAGCACGAGTTCCTTATCGTCCAGATCGATTGGGGTCGTTCCGTATTTCTCATAGAGGACCTGGTCGCCCGGTTTGAGGACCGTGGGATGAAAAACCTTTTCCTCTTTCCCTTTGGGTGTACTTCCCCGCTTCTTTTCCGGTGTTTCCCAGCGTCCCGTCCCCACGGCCAGGACCTTTCCTTCGACAGGTTTCTCCTTGGCCGTGTCGGGGATGAACACCCCCCCGGCGGTCTTTTCCTTGGCCTCCGACGGTTCGATCAGTACCCAATCCTGTAACGGTTGCATTCCCATGGTGATGTCTCCTTCTTTGGTACTGAGTATAGACTATCCTCGCTCTGTTGTGTGGTTTTCCCGGAATGAGCGTGGGGAGCCTGGCCTTCGAAGATTCCCTCCCCGCACCGAGGCCTGGCGTTGTCCTCTCAGGGTTCCTCTTCTTCGACGCGCTCGATCGACTGCGTGAGCGCCGCGACGAACGCCGCAGGGTCAGCCAGGTCGCGCTCCGTCAGTTGGAATTCAGAAACCAGAACGCCGTCTTTGTCCACAAGGATCAAACGATAGCCCTGTTTCACAGCGACACCTCCTGAAAGTAGCCCGCCCTTTTTACCTGCTCCCTGCTTGCAGAATGCGGATGAAGGGAGCGAGCTAGCGGCATGGTCTCCTCCCTTGCTCGCAGAGGGCGCACGATCAGAATGTGCTCCCTCGATGCGCGCAGTCGTCGGAGACCATGCCGCACTCGCGGGAAAAGACAGTCACCAACTAATATAAATAGAAAGGCGACAGGCCGCTTCCAAGCCTGTCGCCTTTAACGCTTCGCCACGCTTCGTGAGCAACTCCGGCAGTGACTGCCCTACTAACGTTGAACGTCCTCATTTCCCCCTATCATTTCTTCGAGAGCTCCGCGAGAAACCACCCCTCGACCCTCTTGCGCGCCCAGGGCGTTTTCCGCAGAAACGTGAGACTGGACTTCACGGTTGGATCATGGAGGAAACAGCGGACCGGGATGCGACGCCCCATCTCGGCCCACCCATGCCGCTCAACCAGTTGGCTGACGATGGTCTCCAGCGTGATCCCGTGCAATGGGTCGCGGGGATGGGAGATGGGCGCTCCGGGATGGCGATTCATTGGGAGATTAGACTACGCAAAGCATAGTGTCAGCGCAGCGGAATGGACCGGGAAATCTGAGCCGGCAGCTTGGTCTCCTCCTTGCTCGCAGAGAGCGCACGCGCGGACGGTGCTCCCTCGATGCGCGCAGTTGGAGGAGACCAACCCGCCGCTCGTAAGAATTGAATCTTCTCCAAAAATAAAAATAGAAAGGCGACAGGCCGCTTTCAAGCCTGTCGCCTTAACGCTTCGCCACGTTCAGCGGGCTATCCCAGCGTGATCATCCTACGAACCTTGTCGTCCTTCTCGGGAAAAGAAATTGTTCTCTGACCCCAATTCCTCCAATTTAGGAAGACATGCAGATGCCGAGAAGCTAAGCCGACTCAAAGGAGGAGTCAAGAGAGAGGCGTTCAGGTTCCCAATCGTCGGATGACAAGATGACCTCGGCCATGGCTCTGCTTCGGGGCTGGAGCTTTCTCAATGATCACGCGGAACACTTGGTTGTCGTTTGGAATGATGGGCTTCAGTCTGCGAATCGCCTTCGACCCGCCTGCCCGACCCTGTAGCGCATCGAGGATATCCTTCAAGCGATTATCCACGTCGTGCAGCGCCAGCGAAGAGCCTTTCATGTAAAGGCGGACCTCCACTTCCAGCTTATCGGTTGGCTGGTAGGTCACGAGCGACTTGCGTTGCACTGTCGAGATAGCCTCATGAAGTTGCCGGCGCCATGCATTTCTTGGCGCACGATAGGGCGGAATGCGAATCGTCAGTTTCAGCGGGCGTTTGGGCAAGGGTTACCAGATGCCAGCGCGGCAGAATGGAAAATGGCCCCGGTTTCCTTCTCGAAAGGCGCGGAGGAGGAGCAATTAGCCGATGCTATGCTTTTGTAAAATTCCTGCGATGTCCTTCGGATCATGGGACACCTCCCAGGACCAGCACCCAAACCCGCCGTGCGCGTTGACAGCCTTCGTCCATTCGTCCAGAAACTCTCGCTTGGTTCGATGCTCCTGAGAGTCTTGGCCTTTCACTTCCAACACTAGCATCGTTCCGTTGGTCAGCCGAATCAGAAAGTCCGGACGGTACTTCCGCACCACTCCTTTGAAGACGTAGATAATCTCGAAGCCGAGATGGTCGTTTTTGACCCACGCCAACACATTCTTGTTTCGATCTAACTCAAACGTCTCGCTCGCTTCCCAGGTGCTGTCGAACACGCAGAGATTGATGTGCGACCGCTTGGCATGCTCACACGGCTTGCGCGTGAACCACGTCCGCATATCGCCGGTCGAGCGGATGGGTCGTTCCGTGTCAAACACCGGAACAAGAGTCAGAGTATTTTCAAACCGGATCGCTTCCCACATATGCTGAACCAGCTTGGTCATGTTGAGCGTGAGTACAATTCGTCGGCGCAGGTCATCCTGATTGAATAATGGCGGCGCGATCATAATCTTGCCTGATGTCATACAGGACTCAACCAAACGGATGAGCTGCGCCAGCAGCACTTCGCGGTTGCCCTTCCAGGATGGCTTCATTAAGTCAAACACGTCACGGGCTGCCTCAAAGATAATTTTCTGCAGACGAAACTTGCGCCCTAGTTCCTCCAGGTCGATTCCGGTCAGTCGCGAGACATCAGGCTTGCCTTCGACCACTGGGGCCAGCTCGGCAAGCGTGCGAGTATTCTTGGCATCGAGCGTCAAAGGTTTCATCGTGGATAGATCGAGCGACAACGAGGGCCGATATTCATGATCAATGCGAATCACGTTAGGCCAGGAAATCTCGAAAGTCTTCCTCTCCGGCAGCGGTTCGATCCGCGTCGGAGGCGCAAGCGGCGGTGGGGGTGGACCATCCCCGCCTTCATGTGGGAGAAAGGTGAACGGCACTCCAAAGATATTCACATACTCTGGCTCGAACAAGCCGGTCTGAGAGTTGACTTCATAGCTCGTGCGCCGGAGCCCGCGTCCTACGACCTGCTCACACAGGAGTTGGCTCGAAAACGCGCGCAGGCCCATGATATGGGTCACCGTCTTGGCGTCCCAGCCCTCCGAGAGCATGCCGACCGAGATCACCTTCTGAATTGGCTCGCCGGGTTTGCCGACCTTCCCGACCGTATCCACTTGTTGCCGAAGGAACTCCGCCTGGTATTTTTTCGACAGCTTCTTAACCGGGACTTCATCCTCGTCGTCGCCGTTGGTAGCGGGTACGCTCAAGTCCGCCGACTCCTCACGGGCCTCGGCCTTCTCCAGCACCTTCGAGTCAATGTGGAGAATCTTCTCCGCATCCTTCAACTCATCAACGTGGATTTTCCCGTGCGTGAAGGCATAATGCACGCGCGCGGCCGTCTCTGTGCGGTTCGCGACCGTGATCATCACGGGCGGCGTGGCGAACCCTGCCTTCTTCCATCGCTTGGCAGTCTCTAACCAATCCTTGCCAAGCAAGGCATAACCCTCGGTCACAAGGTCCGGCAGCGGTTCGTGTGACTCAGCCTTGCGGGTCAGGTCTCCCTTCACTTCATCATCCATATAAATGTGGTACAGGCGGGACTTGTACTCCTTCGAGAGTGTGCCATCGTCGCGAACCACGACACGCGGGGTTTTCACCAGACCTGACTCGATGGCCTCGTTGAGGCCAAAGTCACTGACGATCCACCCAAACAACGTTTCCTCGCCACTCACCCGGCCGGTCGGGGCAAAGGGTGTGGCCGAGCAATCGAAGCAGGAGAGAATGCCGCGGGTCTTGTGCAAGCGATCCAGACCGCCGATCCATTGCGTCGCTTCCTCGATGTCTTCTTTGGGAACACCCTTAATCGTGGATTTCGGTGGCACGCGCCACGCATGGTGGGCTTCGTCATTAATCACCATGAATTTCTTCGTCTGTGCCATATCACCGAGAACACGACGCGTGAACGCCTCATCACTTTCCGCGCCCTTTTTCACCACCTTCGGCCCGGCGTCTGGGTCCAGTGGCATCAGGGCATGCCAATTGCGGATCAGTACCTTTCCTTGACGTAATTTATCAGCAAGACCGGAAGGAACGAGATTGAACTCGTCGTAATAGTTCCCGTCACCTGCCGGCACCAAGACTTGTAACCGGCTTTTGACTGTCAGCCCCGGTGCTACGACAAAGACATGCTTCGAGAACCGCGTGTCTTGTGGATAGGCCACCTTGTTCAGTACTTGCCAGGCAATATGCATGGCCATGAGGATGGTCTTGCCTGAGCCAGTGGCCATCTTGCAGCACAATCGAGAAAATGGGCCACCATCGCTGGGAATCTCAATGCCCTGGCGATCGGCGGGCGACGCTTCGGTCAACCAGATGAGCGTCTCCATCGCCTCCAGCGAGCAGAAGAATAGCCGATGCGCCGAGTCGCGCTGGTCCGGATCATGCCAGTGCTCCAGCAACCGCTTCGTGATGCCCGTCACGCCGGGATAGCCTGCCTTGCGCCACGGTTCCACGCGCGTACGAATCTGATTCACCAACGGCAGTTCGATAAAGATACCGGGATCGTCAAAGGCTTTGGAATGTTCGGAAGCGCGGACATAGCCGGCAGGCCGCCGCCCGTCCTTCAGCGTGAAGCTGCGCGTCTCGCGATGATAGCTCCAGTGGCGTGTCGGTTCGACGAAAGGTGAGTTGATGATGAGTTGGTCTATCGTGGCGGACATTACGGCACGTCAATAAGCCTAAGCGATTCGATCCCCCGGTCATCTACGATCTTGACAGCGACTCGTTTGTGCTTGCCCGGCTCGAAAGGCAGCGACACGGTTCCCCGGTAGGCCTCGATGAGTGTGTCGTCTATCTCCGCCTTGAGATTCTTTGCTAACCGAGCCCAGCCTTCTCCGTCTCCGGCCATCGGAAAGAACACCTGGCGAGGATAGAGGCTCCGGCCGTCGTAATCGGGGTCAAACAGCCACATCGCGATCTTGTCCGTCCCGCCCGACTCAATCACGCCGGTCTTCGTGTTGTAGTAATCGAACCCTCGCACCTCGACTTCGAACTTTCCCTTGTGTTCACCCTTCTTAATCGAGCGTAACTCCACGTCTGGCTGACCCATGAGCCAAAAGCTTTCGTTGCTCGCTCGTTTCTTTTTCAAGTCCTCGGTTAGCAGGTCGGTGTTCATCTGGACTTTGAGAAAGGTCAGGCTAGTTTTCTCCGGCGTCAATTCGTCAATGTCCTTGGCTGCCTCTGGATCGAACTGAAACGCGGCAAAGAGTAGCATCGTCGGCTTGGGTGAGAGTTGCCGGGCTTCCTCCCAGGCCAGTTCCACTTGCCGCTGCTCTAACGGCGCATGCTCAGGGCCGAAGGAGATGACGACGCGGGCCGCTTGTCCGTATGGACGTTTCGGCTCACGTACTGAGTCAGCGCCTTTGTCGTTCGGCTTCGTCTCGGCTTCCGCGTGTAGCCAGCGAGTACCAGCTAACGGTTCTACTCGGGAAAACAGAATGTGCTGCCCGTGTTTTCCGCGAATCCCGCATTTGAGCAGTTCATCGCGCCATTCGGCATGGCGCAGAGTAGGACCGGAACGGGCGATGGACGAGTCAGCAGTCTGCGAGAAGGTGTCAGCCTCTGACAACGGCTTCACGACGGGAGCCGGAACTGCCTCCACCGTGAAGGGGCCAGTCACGCGGGCTCGCCTCTTGTCCACGAGAGGTTGGTCGTAGAGGTCTTCCTGCGTGGGAGGCTCGTTATTCGCGATGGATTTGAGTGTGACATGTGGCACTTTTGTATACTTGAACCCGCTACTAATCCCCTCATGGGGATGAGCAAGTTCATAATAATTAAAAAGCGTAGTCATAAGTCGTTGTTTAGCGAGCGTGATTGCAACGCGAGATGTGTCGCAGGTGATCCAACGACGGCCCCACTGCTCGGCGACGTAAGCGGTGGTGCCGGAGCCACACGTTGGATCGAAGACCAGATCGCCCGGATCGGTGGTCATGAGGAGGCAGCGTTGAGGAACTCGGACGTTGGTTTGCACGACATATATTTTAAGTGATGCGTCAAATCCCCATCTTGTATCTGTCCAAAGGTTACTTATAGGAGCGACGGGGAAATCATCGAAATATCGGATGTATGACAGAGATTTATCGCGTTTCATAATTCGTGCAGATCTAACTAAGTTTGTAAATCCTTCCGCATTTGTTTTCCATCCTCCCGACCCAGGCTTGTACTTCGTTCCTTCAAACTCTAATTCAACTGAGGTGGTAACGCTCGCGGACTGTGAGGTCAACGGGGATGGACGAAAGGGCCGGGCACCAGATGGAAGCAAACTTGGCCTTGCTATCTCTTCGTCAGTCATTCGCCGAAAAGAACCGTCAGCCAATCGGACGTACGTGTATTCCTGTCCTTCATCTACCCCAATCTTCTTACCAACATAAAGTTGACGGTATTTGAGGGCTTTGGCGTCCTTTGCGTACCAAAGCAAGTAGTCTGAGACTGTAGGTAATCCGCTCGTTGTGGCACTGCTCGTCTTCCAAAGTGTGATCAAGGATTGAAAATTCCCCACCCCAAACACTTCATCCATAAGATTCCTAACCAAATGGACATTTTCATCGCTGATTTGAATAAAGCACGACCCACTTTCATGGAGCAGATCGCGTGCCAACAGAAGCCGATCGCGGAGAAACCCTAAATAGGAATGAATGCCAAGTTCCCAAGTATCGCGGAAGGCTTTGAGTGTCTCCGGTTCCTGTATCAGATCCTCGTCTTTGCCGTCCTTAACCTCACGTTTGTTGACGAAGGGTTGGAAGTTCGAGCCATATTTAATCCCGTACGGCGGGTCCATATAGACCATCTGCACTTGTCCAGCTAGGCCTTCCTTCTCGATCAGCGAATTCATCACGAGCAGTGAGTCGCCAGCGATGAGCCGGTTCGACCAGTTATGCTCGTGTTTGTAGAAGTCAATCGCCTCGCGGAGTGGCGGATTTTCAGCTGGCGAGGCAAAAAGCGGCATCTGCGTCGGCCCACCGTTCCCGTTCTTCCTCCGTACCGCCTCGACAATCGTGCGCGGGTCAATGCGCTCGTGCACGTGTAGCGAAACAGTGGGAACCTCAAATGAAGTGTGCTCGGCCTTCCCGGCCCAGATTAAGAACGGATCAAGGTGGGGATCGTAAGCGTAGGTCTTCTTGCCAGTCTCTTTATCCGTGTCCGGAGTAACCAGCCCGACCGGCGGATTGTTCTTACGCTTCTTGTCTGGATGGTCGTACTGCTCGATCGGCTTCTTGACGTGCTTCTTCTCGGCCTTGGGCACTGCCCTTCTCGATCGAGCCATCAGACTGTCTCCTGGCAAAGATGGCCGGCAGTCTAGCGAATTCCCCTAACGAAAGCTATGGCTAGAAGCGAAGAGCTTATAGCTAATAGCGAATAGCCAGAGCCGTGAAGGGTGACGAGGGGGATGGGGCAGCGCGGGACACGCGCGAAAGGCGGGATGTGCCTACGCACTGACCTGCTTCGGCGCACAAGCTCGCGAGACTGGTAGGAAGGTTTGTTTCGTTTGTCTGGTTATCCCAACAAGACGAACACGATGAACCAGACAGACGAGAGCAACCCCCGAAGGCCCCGCGGGCCCGCCTTGACTCCCCTCCTCCCCCCTTGCTATCGTGGCGCATGGAGAACGATGTATGACCGCTGTCAAAGAACGACGCAGAGCCGGCAAGAAAATTGGAAACGGCCACGTGGTGTTGTCTCGCAAGCGCTATGACCGGCTGATGGACGACCTCCACGATTTGGCTGTGGTCGCCGAACGGCGCCATGAACCGGCGATCAGCTTTGAGGAAATGACCAAGCGGCTGCGGAAGCGTGGCCTCTTATAGTCTCCGATTTAAGCCTTCCGTCGAGAAGGATCTCGCCGCACTCCCCAAGCCGCTCCTCGCCAAGGTTCACGAACGCATTGCGCAACTCGCCGGCGATCCCTTGCCTCATCACACCGTGAAACTCCAAGGCGCCGAACGGCTCTACCGGCTTCGGGTCGGGGATTACCGAATCGTGTATGAGCTGGATACCGTCGCCTCGCTGATCACCATCCATGCCGTCCGTCACCGCCGCGAAGTCTATCGCCGACTCTGATAGCTGCTCACTCACACCCGTTTCCTGCCTTACCCCTCCGCTCCCCTTGCTGCTGTCCCAACAAGACGCACACGATGAACCAGACAGACGAGAAAAACCCGATCGAGGAGATACGAGCGACGAAGTAGAGAGCTGCTAGCGAATAGCCAGAGCCGTGATGCGCCTACGCATTAATCGCTTCGGCGCACAAGCGGGTGACGAGTGATGGGGAGGAGCGAAACGGTGTCAGAAACCTTTTTCTTTATCGAACCCGCAGGTCGGAGGGTCAGCTCCTGCGGGCGCACTGGATCTATTCTCTGCAACGTTATCCGGGAGAACTACTTCATGACGTTGCCGATTTTTCTGGAGCGCGGGGAGCGGTTCTCGGGGGAGAAGTGTCAGGGGGCCGCGTTGGCTGTCTCGAGGACGGCAAGGTAACGGTTCAGCCGCTGGAGCTCCTCGCTCTGCACGTGCAGGAAGGTGACGCTGAAGTCCCACCCCATGGTCCAGCGGACGGCGGCCAACCGGACCTCCACCGGCGCATGGGGGGCCGGGAGATACAGCCGGAGGGTCAGGTAGGTTCCCGGCGCCACTCGCGTATCGCTGGTCACCTTGCATCCATCGACCGAGAGGTTGTACACGAGCCCGCGGGCTTCTCCCGGACGATCGTCTCGCGCGAAGGCCACCGGGAAGTGTGCTTGAAAGCGCTTGGAATCCGACTGCTCCATGGCGACTCCTGCCGCCCGGCGCCGGGCGGCCTCAGGCCGCTTCGGTGCCTTGGGTGTCTTGCAACAGGCCGGCGATCAGTTGGTTGAGGCGCGCCTGCTCACGGGTTCCGAGGCTGAGGAACTGCACGCCGAAGTCGTCACCGGCCGTCCAGGTCACCTCGGCCTGGTCCACCGCGATCGGCTGGGGGAGAGACGGCGGATGTACACGGAGGGTCAGCACCGTCCCGCGTTGTACAGCCGTCCCGCTTTCGATGGCGCCGCCGCCCATCGAAAGGTTGAAGAGCCTCCCTTCGGCAACCCCTTGATTTCCCAAGAAATCAACGGGGTACCCCACAAACAGCCGGCGTTCTCTCTGCGCCTCCATCGGTACATTCTCCTCGCTGGACGACCCCTGTGATCGTAGGGACTCCTTTAAAGGAGCAAGGGTGATGCCAGAGGGCAACGCGATATCTAAAGATGCGAGATGCGCCTAGGCGCTGACCTGCTTCGGCCACAAGCTGGCGCGGCTGGCAGGAGGGTTTGTCTGGTTTGTTTAGTTTGTCTGGTCGGATTTGTTGGACGGAAATAGACCACACCGACGGAACAGGCAAGACAGGCTAGACAGGTAGTGAGACGCCAGTCAGAGCCGCACTGACCGGAACATAACAACCATCTCTCTGCTGATTCCGATGCGCATGGTCTATTGCATATGCGTGCGGGGCAAGTGAAAAGGTGCCAGGAACCATTCAGAATCACGGGAACGGTTCCTGACACCTTAATTTGCCGAGGGGAGTTTCGGAATTAGCAGAGCCGGATCTCGTGGGCGTGATGCTGTTGAATGCCTTGCAACAGGTCCGCGATCACCTGGTTGAGGCGTTCCCGCTCTTGGGGTCCCAACTGAAGGAACTGCACGCCGAAGTCGTCGCCGGCCGTCCACGTGACCTGTGCCTGGTTCACCTCGATCGGCTGCTTGAGGGACGGGAGGTGTACACGCAGGGTCAGCACTGTTCCGGATTGTACAGAGGTGGCGCTCTCGATCGCCCCGC
>Ga0247727_10016396_pt1 | contig 11968 bp, 9 predicted proteins | sample WisWelCaveWW1625_FD_202498 | JGI IMG/M metagenome (GOLD analysis project Ga0247727, IMG submission 202498) | Biofilm microbial communities from Wishing Well Cave, Virginia, United States - WW16-25 | ecosystem: Environmental > Aquatic > Deep subsurface > Groundwater > Cave microbial mat | place...
TTTGCAGTGCTTTCAAAGCTAAGCTTTCTTTTTGTTTCTCATCAAACTACCTCATTTTTCTTTGGCGTGAAATCCGAGCTTTGCGCGCGTGCTTGGTGTGACCTCGGCGCGCGGTGTTTTAGTCTCGATTAATCATAAAATTAGAGCCGGCGATTTTTCGCGTTTCGTTTTGAAAATTGTCAGCAAGTAAACATGCGGTTCCGGCGATTATAGTTCAATTTTTCAACAGGATAAGTTGGCCGCCACTGCAAACCTCTCTCTGCTTTTTGTCACGCTTTTGAGCAGAGAGAGCAGGCGCGTTTTTTTGATGCTTTAAACTCATGTTGCGCGAGAGCTTGAGCCAGTAGCTCGTGCGCAAAACTTTTTAAAGTGAACAGAAAAAAAGCCATTTTTTCAGACCCCTGCTTTGACAGCAAGGAACCCAAAAAGAGAAATAGCCAACGAGCCAAGTTGCCAACGAGCCAAAGAAGAAAAGGCTTTTGCGTAAGCGGATTTCACTGTAAGCGGATACCGCCTTTGCTTTATCCGCTTACAGTAAAATCCGTTTACAGAAAGCTTTTGGGTTGCGGCATTGGTGAAACGACCAACGACCAACAACTTCTCACCTCTGCCACTTGCTCACTTGTCCCATGCCCATGGTGGTGTGCGATCCGACGCCGGAAAAGAAAGCGAATTTTGCCAAGAGATGCAAGGCTTGTTTCTAGTTTTCGGGCAATGCGGAGTGGAGCGCGAAACGCGCTTCGCCGGTAAAGCCGGTGCGCTCATATTTTTGCACGTCGACTTGCTGCGTTTCGATTTTGGCGTGCGAGAGATGTATGCTTTCGACGAAATGCTGCACGTCGTCAACCGGGAGCGCGAAGGGGCTGGCGAGTTGCCATTTGTTGGTGAGATAGCCGAAGACATAACGCGGCACGGGGAGCGGGAGCGCTTGTTTGTTTTCGATGAAGCACGTGGGCGAATGAAAACGCAGCGTGAGGCTGTGCGCGAGCGTGTGCTCGCCCCGCGATTCGGCGGGGAGCTGCGCGACGAGTTCGGGATGGTCGCGTTCGAGCCAGCGCGGGAAGGAGGCGTGGAGAATGCGTCCGGTGTGCACGGGCACGGAGGTGTGCTCGGCGGCGGTGAGGGTGAAGACGAGGCTGGCGAGATTCATGGTCATTGTACCTATTGCGGCAAAGCTACTTGATTGGCGCGTTGTTGCCTTGTGTGAAATGATTTTTTCAAAGCATTGTAGAACCAATTCCACACCGGAATATTGTCCGCGCGTTGGTGAAAAATTTCGTTTTGCAGGTTTCGCGCTGCTTGCATGAGAATTGAATCTTCAGATTTGCCATGTGTAATACCCTCCAGCACCTCTTCCAAAGCTTCATGCAACTCGGCGCCGCGCTGCGCGACCTTCCATTGCGCCCAGGCATGAGACAAACCAAGAGTAAAAAGCGGCAAGAAGAGAATGATGGGCACGCCGAAAAAATTCGCCATACCGAGATTCAGTTTGAGCGCTGTTAAGAACAAAAGAATGGTCGCGGCCAATATGAGGCCCAAAATGCAAACCGCATAGGTTCTGCGCAGATCGCTATCCCACGCGAGGTTTTCGCGTTGGCAAAGCAGGCGCGCGTGCGCAAGTGGAAGTTCGGGCTTTGCCGAACTATACCAATCGCGTAGTTTTTCCCATTCGCCCTTTTTGCGTTTGAGCCGTGCTGCTGCGGTCGCAATGATTGCAGATCTTGGGAGCTTGCCGGCCGAGAATTTATTCCATTCAAGCTGAAACAGTTTGCCATCGAACATTTCTTGAATGCGGGCGGCTTGTGCGCGTTTTTTTGAAAGCGTTTTGAGATACCAGTATTCGCCCGCGGCTAGCAGCAGTGCGCCAAAAGTGAAGAACGGCAGGTATTCTTCGAAGCCGCGAATCACGCCGGTGCCGGCGAGGGTGACGGCCAGCACGGCAAAAATCCAAACGGCCATCCGCGCTTTCTCTTCGTTGTAAAGCCGGCGCTGCGCCGCGAGCAAGGTGAGGAAGCCGTCCTCGTTTTGTTGGGAGGAGATGGAGTTCATGAGACTAGGTTTTCCGATTTTCGATAACGTTCCATCCTAGCGCGTTCTCCTGATAATAGCGGAAATGAATTGGCCGCTTAATTTCAAACATACTTGCGGCAACTACCCGCCCTTGTGGCCCAGTCACTTTGGAGCGCTGGCTCGCCTGAATTTCGTTGGGCGCGTGGTCTTCCCATTCCTCAAACAACACGGGCTGCATAAAATTCTTCTTCGTGAAAGGAGGATAAGTAAAAAGCAGCTTGTCGAAATCCTGCCGGCCAAGAACGCGAGCCAAGGAGGTCAATGCTTGCCAATCTAGTATCGGATTGTGAAGCCCGAGCGCCGTCAAATTTTCGCGATGCCATGCGAGAGCAAACCATTCCTGGACTTTGGAAACATGATCCTGTAAAAGAGCCGGCAAGCGCGGTTCGCCGTCATCATAACGCAAACGCGCCGCCTGCAAACCGAACTCAATGGAGCCATAGCCATAGGATTTGCCATACCCTAACTTGTGACGGATGCTCGCGCCGGGGAGCAAGCAGAGCACAAGCAAAGTTGCGAGTGATTCTGGAACTTTGTCCAAATAGATTCTGAACGTTTCCGAAAAATTGTCCTGCTCCAAACATTCAAGTTGGATTGGATAGAATGGGCGATCCGGGCTGTAGTTCCAATTGCGGCTTTGCGGATGATAGTATTCCCGGCAGCGCTCCGGGTCTTGATGATAGTAAAATTTTCTACCCCAAAATTTCTCGCCAACGAATTCCGCTAAAGCCTGCGAACCCACGTGCGTTCGAACATTGCGACGCCAGATTTCAGCGGGCTGTAAATACCACCAATTGGAAGCGCTGGGTTTTGCGCCGCCCATGAACGCATCCTGTGTTGCGTGCTTGAGGTCTGGAACCCAGTGCTTGTCTTTGATCAGTGCCGCGTCATCAACGAAAGCATCTTCCACCCAAACTTTTGCCTTGCGCGCGAGAGCTTCGTGCACAACCTGTCCGCCCTCCGGTTCGATGACCATGCCGAAAAGATAGGAGGCGACGTCGATCTTGTGATCAGCACGGATAGTTGGTTTGAAATCTGGATTGACTGCCGGAGGCGAGGTTCGATCCATGCTTTTGCCGCGATTGGGGAACGGCTCGAACGTACGGAAGCCCACGTGACGCTTGCGATAGACTTTAGGATATTCCGCTGTGGCCTGCGAAACCCAGCCCGAAGTCAGGGCTTCAAGAAAGGCGCGCAAGCAGCCACGAATGGTGGCTGCAGGGATGCAGGCGCGTCCATCCTGACGATACATGAAACTGTGCCCTTCTCTCGCAGCGGGTTGCTGATAGCCGACGATGTGGACCGGCGTCAAGGCTTTGAGTTTTAACTCAAGGTAGCCGCTTAACGGCTCACCCAGCTTGTCATACTCTTCCGGGGTTTGCAGAAAAGGCTTGTCCGCAAAGGGCACAAAGTCAAACGGATTGGGATTGTGCATATTGACCTCAAGCTAAAGATTGCAGAGGATGTAATGTCTCAGAGCGTGTTTGAAAAGTCCCCCCTTGAGGGGGGTTCGGGGGGTGTCATCGCATCACAAGCCACCAATACAGTACAGATTTGCGGTTTGATCGCTTTGCAACAGCGACATTTATAAATTTTGAGGAGCTTACTCACGCTAGAAACACCCCCTCAAGGGGGGAATTGTAGGGTGCTCAGACTTTTCAAATGCCCTCTCAGTTTTGGTGGAAAACGTAACGCAGACCTCTTGTCTGCAGGCAAGAGGCCTGCGCTACTCCACACGTAACTGAGGCATTACCAAAGAATTTTCGAAAGCGCTAAGTTTTTCCACCGGCAGTTCATATTCCCGCCATAAGCCCGCGAGCACGTCGTTGCTCATTGCGTTTGAGACTGAGGCGCAGCCTTCCAACGGCGAGAGATTGGCCCTTTGCCAAAGCCGGTAAGATTGTTCCGACACCGTGATGCGTCCGCGCCCAATGCTGGAGAGTGCGCCGAGGCGGAGCATCCCTTCATCGATCTCGCGCACCCAAAGACTGAGCAGCCCCAAATCCTGAGCTTTAGGATTTAGAATAGTAAGGTGCACGAGGAAAGATTCGCCCGCGCAGAACTCTAGGAAATGATGCAAGCCGCCTTCCTTGGAGGCGTGCGTCATGCGATCTAGCGGATTGCGTACTGTCATTTGACGGTTTACGTTGGGCGGTCCAACCGCGCCATCATCCAACACACCGTTGATTGCAATAGGATGCGCTTGCGTGTTCGCGAATTTTTCGGTTTCCACGCGGAGTCGACCGGCGTGAGCTAATGCCAACTCATGAGCCTTTTTGCGCGTTTCGAAGGCTAATCCAAACAAATTAGCCATGAGACAGTAGCCGCTGTGGGGATCATTGAGAGCCTCTTGCACTCTTTTCAAATATGCCTTTTGCTTTTTTTCTTCGGGATCATCGTCGTGCTCGGGCGGCGTCATGTCTTGGCGATAATTTGGATGCACAAGATGATTGATCGTCCAAGAGCGCAACGCTCCACGCACACTGCTAGCCGGCACGAAATGAAACGCCCGAAGGGTTCCTTCCACAACTTCGTAGCCAAAATGCAGGGCGGCGACTTCGTAATCCGTTTCATCCGGTTCCTGCCATTTGAAGCGCACATGCAGGCCGCGGCTTTTGCTCGCTTTGGGTTCCGAATATTTTATGGAGAGGCCGTTACGAATCGCCAAGGGTGTCACGAGCCGTAGCTTCCATGTCGCGCGCAAGACGCCGTGCAGGCCTTGTGCAAAGAGTTTGTTGTCGTAATGTGTGCTAGCCATGTGAGACTCCTCCCATTGCCGCTAAAAATTCTGCTTTCACGTTTGCGATGAGCTCGCGCTGCCGGTTTTCCGAGAGCACGGGCAGCGCATAATAGCCGGCTTCGAGAGCTTGTGCGTTTTGCTCTGCACTTATTCGCGCCATGGTATCTTTGATCCAGTTCTGAATTGCGGCAGTGCCTTCCAGCGCGTAAATCCCGCCGAGCGTGAGCTGCATGCGCCCAAAGCCGCGACCGCCACGCGCGCCTACGCGAATCGGGTAAATTTCTGAGTTGAAACCCTGCAGGCCGAACAGAATCAAACCCAATTCGAGCTCGCTCAAATTCTGTCCGGCAATGTTGACCGCGAATGTAACGCCGGGCGGCACGACTTCCGCTTTGTACAACAGATTTTCTTTTGCCGTCCCTGTGACGGGATCAATGGCAACGGAAGTATCAACGTAGGTAAGCGAGGCCTCGCACCAGTGCAAGAGTTTATCCGCCGCGGGAATGCTTGGGGTCATACAGGAAGCATCCCAAAATTCCACTTTGCCTTCGTGAAAGGGTGTGCCGAAGAGCAATTCGAGCCAACTGAATTTTTCTTTCACCGTTTTCAACTGTTCCTCTTGCGTGGCCTCCGTGTATTTTTCGCTTTCATAATCGTTATGATTCGCCCAAGCTTTGTCTACGCCTTGCAAAACATGCAGCAGCCAATGCCGAACAACTCCTTTTAAGGCGCTGCCGGGGAGATAGGGTTTGTTGTTAATGTCCTTGATAACCGTTGAAACTTCGACCGTTTTTTGAGCGCCTCCCTGTCTTTGCGAACGCGTGATTTGAGGAATGCGATCCTGAACCGCCTCGCCTGTGCCGATGTGCAAAGGCGAAACCGTCTGCAAAGTTCCGGTAATGCGATAGCGATTGCGCAGCTCATCGCCTTTAAGCCACTTTTCGGAGTTTGTATTCATATGACCCTCGGATTTGAGAAGTGCCAGATTCAGAAGGTTAGATGCGACGATCCCAATGCCAATTTAAATTCACGGCAATTTCGCCAAAGCCATTCTGTGGAATGAAGGGACAGGACTTCCAGGTGCTCGTGCGCCCGTATTTATCTCTTGCCCATGTCGGCAACTCCAATCCGCATCGCAACCACTTTTCCAAGCATGCTCTTGCTTTGGTTTCATCTCGCGCCGTGAGTTTGAAGACACTGCCGGCGCAAGTCAGATAGTAGGGATAGTAGGGATAGTAGCTTTTGGGATTGGTTTGCTTTTCAATCATTCCCAGGTAGCGATGATAAATATACCCGCCTTTGAAAGTTTGGTGCGCATAGAAATCCAACAGCTCCAAACCCGGCTGCGCGGCGTCATTTTCTCCGCGTGAGAGTTCGGCCCAAAGGGCTGCATACAATGACTTCAGATTCTCTCCCGGTTTTACCTGCTCCGGGGAGAGCATGATCGCGTCCGTTTGCAGTGTGACGATCACGAGACCGTCACGAATCAGATCGCTGCACCCTTGCGCTGCCGGGAAATGGCCGTCACCCATATCAACCTCGACCGGGCTGTTGCGTTTTCCTAAACGATCTAGATAGAGCTCGACGGCTTTAAAGAACTCTATTTTGACTTGTTTGCGTACTGCGGGATCTGCGATGTCTCCAAAATCCACATTGCAAATCCACTCAATTGGCCGTCCGTATCGATCTTCGGGGCAGCAATACGAATAGGTGTAGAGATTGCGTTCTTGGGCGCGCCGGCTCTCGTCATCAATTTCCGTGCGCGTGACAAAAACCTCTTTAGGTTTGGCATATCCAAAAGCGGTCGCTAGCTCGTCTGTGCCTGTTTTCCAATCGATGAAATACTGCGGCGCTTCGTTGTTGAGCAATGGGAAAGGATCTGAGTACAGGGCCGTGTCGGCATAGTGCTCGCCACATTTGACGGCGGAAATAGGGAACGTCACCGGACGAGGATTATTCGTGAGAGCGGGAAAAGCATGAGTGATTCTGATGTTTTCAAAGTGTGTCACGAGATTTTCAAAACCGGGGAACGCGCCGGCATATTCGGCTGAAAGTTCTCGGTGCGATGGCGAAATACCGTGGCCACGATTCAGGCCGGCGACAAGTGCGCCCTTGACAAGTCCGCCCGATAAGACTTTCTCGGAAGTTACAAAGTTCGTGCGCCGGCTTTTCACACCGCCCACCATAATTGGCTGCTCGGGTCGTATGCGAAGATGCAATTCCGAGCCTTCGCCCAATTCTTTTTGATTTTTGGAGATGATGACCGGAGATTTTTCCTTTGGAAGATCAATACGTGTTTGTTGTAATCTGCCAAACCCAACGCCTTTTTCCGCGCCCAAGGTTGCCAACCAGGCGAATCCGGCCTGCAGCTCTCTGGTTAATTGCAGGGCGTTATCCAAATTCTCCGCGTAAACAGTCACGTTCCCGAGGCATTGAACTTCAGCACCGCTTTTAAAATGATCTTCGACCTCGCGTAGTTGGTTTTTCGCCGCCGTCCGTGCTTTCGCATGAATGGCGATACGCGAGCGCCGGCGCAACAGGTCGTCATACTCTGATGAGTCCTTTGCCTTCTCGGTTTGACCGACATGCGTTTGCGGGCTTGCAGCAATCCCACAAGAAAAGTCCGAGAACTGCAACATGCCGGGGGCCGGTTCATAACCTTCTTTTTGTGGGTTGTCATCGCTGCGCCGGCCAAACCAATTTTTTATTTTTTTAAATTCACCTTCTTTGTCGGCGTGGGTCTTTGCCAATTCTTCCAACGCCACTCTTAGCTTCCCTTTGATGTGGCTTGCGGGAATCACCGGCTCGTTCTTTGAGTTGCGATGAAAGGCCTTTTGCAAGCCATACTGCTCCACACCGGTCGAGGCCGTGAGCAACGGCCCGAGGACCGTCAATGTGATTTGCGCTGAGTATTGTTTCATGGCTATTTCCACTCCGGAATATAGTCCCACAAATCCGTGATGAGGTACCAACCAGCGGGATTGTTTTTGGTCAAGGCCTCAATGGCGGCCTCTGTCTCTTGCCGGTTATTGCCGATCAACAATTCCCCAATCCTTTCTTTAATTGTGTCGATAGGACGTACCTTGTCGTTCCGAATGGCATTGATGATTTCGAATAATTTGCTTCGGGCTACGTTCTGACGGATGATGCGCAGGTTTTGGTGAATCGTATCAAGCTCGGAAGCGCGCAGCAACAAGCTGCCATAGTCGATTTTCTTGTAATAACGTTTGAGAAAATCGTCGAATTCGCCTTGCAACATGTCAAAAGACTCCAGCGCGAGATAGTGCAGCGCATCTCCTTCGTTGTGTGAAGGTATGCTCTTCGAAATATCTTGTTTGGCTTGCCCCAGCAACTTCTCGGCGAGTCCACGGATCTGAAGGATGGGCGCATTGTGATGGCAAAAGATCAGAGCCATGCAATGAGTTAGAGGAACCTCTTTAAAAGCGAGGTCCTTTGCATGTTGATAAAAAAGTTCTACCGTTTGCCAGGCCTTCCACGCCGGAACAACCAGTGTCATCTCATCGCCGCCCCAGAGCAAAACTTCCAAGCGGTGCGCCTTCTGGCCGTATTCGTCTTTTGTTCTAAATTCTTCGTCGTCTCTGGCGTATTTCAGCAAAGCATTTAGAAAACGGGCGTGAAAATCGATTTGAATTTTCTCATCAAATTCTTCTCTATCCTCTCGCGCTTGACACATGTTGTGTCGTATCTTGCCAAAGCTATTGCCATCGGCATGAATCACTGCGATCTTGCCATTCAGAACTCCCTTCTTTCCAAGCTGAGAGAGCTTGCCGAGGTCTTTGGCACATATGTCCTTTTTTTCATCATCATCGCTGTTTTGACCAACGATGAATGGAAGGAGTTTGTGTTTTAATTGGCGGCCCTGTTTTCTGCGATAGTGCGTTGCAGCGCTGATTCTTTCATTTGTCACAGCCGGGTCTACGCGATAGTCTTCAACGCCGGGCCGCCACCCATCGATGTGGCATTCTTGCTTTGTCACTGCAATTTGTGGAATGGCAACCGTGGGCAGGCGCCACTGTTGCCGATGAATTTGCGCTTCTAGTTTTTTCAAGGTTAGGGGAAATCCCTCTTCCGCTTCGGGCTCAATCGCAACAACAAAAGTGGCGTGCCCTTTGGAGTAGTCATTCAGATAATGGAGCACTTCATTTGCGATTTCTTGGAGTTCGTCTTTTTCGGGGGCATCATTCCGTATTACGAATATTCCCATACTCGCCGCGGTTGAGATGGAATCTAATTTGGCTGAAAACTGCTCCCGAAGGCTTTTGATGGCCTCCAATAAAATGAGGCTGCCACCTCGAATCGTGCTGATGTCGTTCGTATCATAAACGAAATTCTTTAGATTAACCGCGTCAACGCGAAGATAATATCTAGGCATGTTTATTCCTCCAGGTTGAAATATAGAGATGTGTTTGGGAGGGAAGCAGAGTAAGTTGAAATGACCTTGCGGTCATGGAAGAAGTTGGAAATGCGGGAGGTACACGAAATATGATCGGAAAGAAAAGAGGGCTTTTGCATGACACGCCGACCTGTTCTACCAGAATCCATTTTAGATTTGAAGGACGGTCGGGATGGCACAAGCGGACGGCCAAAACCGAAAACACCGGGCGCTTCTGTCTTCCCCGGAAGTTGAAATTTGGGAAATCAACTCCACAGCGCAATATATACGATGTTCAACAAGATGCAAGCAGAAAGCAGAAAGCAGTATTGTCGCAGAAAAGTAACGACGTGAGACATGAAGAGCATGGCCTTCACTTACTCGATTGTCCCTGCGATGACGAGAGCAAATCAAACAAGCAACGCCGACTAACGTCCTCGCGGTTTTTATCGAAATCTCAAGCGCTATTTTAGCGCTAAAGGGTGTCAAAAGATGTCCCCATTTGTCCTGCCCACCAAATAAAAAAGGGAATCACGGGGATTCCCTTTCTATTCAAAACCATGTGCTTACGTTCGTAGCGGGGGGAGGATTTGAACCTCCGACCTTTGGGTTATGAGCCCAACGAGCTGCCAGGCTGCTCCACCCCGCGATGTTTATTTGATGTCCGTAATATAAGAGATTCTTTTCTAAAGTCAAGGTGTTTATACGAATCCTCGCTTCACCGCATACTTCCAGTCTGCCTGCGTATGCAATCCCAAAGTGAGTTTATGGCTCAGACTCGACGTGAAATCCCAAGGCGCGCAATCGTTTTCCAATAGTGTGTTCATCATGTTCTAGTTGCACACGATAGTTTGGAAATTCACGGCGGATCGGATACTCGTGGCGCAGCTTGTCGAAATGCTTCCCGCGCTCCTCCTGCGACCAATCCCGCCGCAATACTCCCTCGCGCAGCCTTTTATCATCCGCCGCTATATCGTAAGCATGCCGCACCGCGTCGTGCAGAGTTTTGATATTTCCCCCCTGAGGGGAGCCAGGGGGGTGTTCTTCAGTGCGAATAAAACCTTCGAAATTCGTCACCGTGGTTCTTCCCTGTTTTTCCTTTTTTAATTTTGAAGCTTCATGACACCCCCCTGCCCCCCTCGATGGGGGAATTTTTTGGGAGGTTTCCGAATCACGCAAATAAATTTCAGGCTGCGCAACCTGCGGCAGCAGCGGCGCAAAATCCCAAGTCGGCTCGATTTGCAAGAAACGGCAGAGCGCTTCATAAATAAGCCATGTGCCCTTGACCTTGCCATCGAAGGAATAGCCTGCGATGTGCGGCGTGGCGAGTGCCGTCAATTCCGCCAACTCGGGATCAATGTGCGGCTCGTGTTCCCATACGTCGAGTATCGCCGCAGACAGGAAACCGGAACGCAGTGTTTTTTTCAACGCGAGGTTGTCAACGACTTCGCCGCGCGCGGTGTTGAGCAGCACGCGGCCGGGCGTCATCATGCGCAAGCGGCTTTCATCAAACAAATGAAAAGTGGGATGCGGCCCGGCGCGCACAAGCGGCGTGTGCAGCGTCAAGATATCTGCCGCCATCAAATCTTCGAGGGTATGAAATTGTGAGAGCGCGAGCCGAGAGAAATTTTGTTGAAGCTCGGGGCATAATGTGGAGGGCGCGCGCGAATTTAGCAGAGTTTCGAGAGGAGGGTCGTGCAACAAAATTTTCAAACCGAGCGCCCGCGCCTTCTCTGCGACGCGGCTGCCGACATTGCCTACGCCGACGATGCCGAGCGTCAATCCCTCCAAAGCAATTTTTCTTTGCGCGGCCACGTGCAGCAAGGCCGCCACGACATACTCCGCCACAGAGTTGGCGTTGCAGCCCGCGGCGCTGGCGAAGGCGATCCCATTTTGCTGCAAGTATTCGAGGTCAATATGATCGCTGCCAATCGTGGCTGTGCCCACGAACTTGATGCGGCTGCCTGCGAGCAACGCGGCATTCACGCGCGTGACGGAACGCACGAGCAAGACCTCCGCTTCGCGCAGAGTCTCGCGAGAAATGGCGCGGCCTGCGACCAGTCGCACTTCGCCCAAAGCGCCTAAGGCTTCGCGCGCGAAGGGAATGTTTTCATCGGCGAGGATAAGCACGGGTAAGGCTCACAGCTTAATTTTCTACGAGTGGCTAGGCGGCTTTTTCAAGGGATGGAATACGATCGCGGGAAGAAAGAAAACGAGCGAAGTCGAAAACTTCTTGCGCGCGTTCTTGCGGCATTTTCTTTAGGAGAGCGGAGACGCGCTCAGAAAGAGCGACCCACTCTTGGGTGGCAGCGCTCCATATGACGATGAATTGCTCCGGCCATAGCGCTAAAAAGTCCGTGGTCTCCCCGTGTTCATTCGTGAATTCGACTTCATAAGCGCCTTCGCGATGACAATGAACAACAGCGCCTTGCGCTCCGGCAAATAAGCCTCGCTCAGTGTAGCGTTTACCAAATCGATCTTCACCATGGAAGAATGCTTCGCAATCTAATGGCTTCCGCTCAAGCTGCTTCAAAAGCTCATCGTAGTTGTTATCGGTATAGCCAAGGACTTTTTCAAAAACAACCGCTTTATCTTTGCCTCGCGGAGAATTTGGATTGAGGGCATATGCCGTAAGCTTACGCGAATCTATCACCAAAAGCTCGACGAGATCAGATAATTTCATTGGCGTTGTTCTCCCGTAAATAAATCCTTGCGAAGGCTTGAAACCTTCGCAAGGATCATGAATCAAATTACCAACGGCCACC
>Ga0247727_10016397_pt1 | contig 11968 bp, 9 predicted proteins | sample WisWelCaveWW1625_FD_202498 | JGI IMG/M metagenome (GOLD analysis project Ga0247727, IMG submission 202498) | Biofilm microbial communities from Wishing Well Cave, Virginia, United States - WW16-25 | ecosystem: Environmental > Aquatic > Deep subsurface > Groundwater > Cave microbial mat | place...
TCATTGATGTACACTTTATCACTTTCATCAATCAGGATCATCGCAACATCGTTGCTATTCTCAGAGATAGCGAGTAAATACTTGTCACCATCAGCGAGCTTCGATAGTCTATATTCCTCAATATGTTACTCCAATTCATACTCAAACAGCGCCATAGCATACGGCCCTTCTTCGAGCAGTGCCTTTTTCAGATTCTTTTCGATTATCTTTTTGCGCACACTCTCCTCACTAAATCTTTTCCTGAATTATCAAGTATAACTGGTTTTCTATTCTTACACTAACCATACACTCGCTTGCATCTACCCTGCGCCTTCTTGTCAGCGCCCAACTCTTTTCTATGCTTACAGCAAAATCCGCATCGTCGTCCCTTCGCCAGTTTTCGTATCTTTAAGCAAAAGTTTTCCGTGATGGTAATCTTCGACTATCCGGCGTGAGAGACTAAGCCCCAATCCCCACCCTCTTTTCTTCGTGCTGAAGCCCGGTTTGAAAATCTGCTTGCGCACTGAGGGCTCGATGCCGCGGCCATTGTCGCGCACGTCGATCACGGCGCGATACCGCTTCATGGCAGAAGGCCGCACTTCGATGGTTATGAGGCCCAGCGGCTTTTCAATCGCATCCAATGCGTTCTTGATGAGATTCTCCAAAACCCACTCGAACAAATCACGATTGATAGCCAGTAAAGGAGTTGTCGTTGCGGCCACCTCGATGCGAACCTCCTTCCCCATCTGCGGCAAGCGCCGTTGAAAATAATGCACGACCTCGTCGATGATGGGCAACAACTCCTGTTCTTTGAGGGCAGCGCGCGAGCCGATTTGTGAAAAACGCGACGCCACTTTGCTCAAGCGCTCAAGATCGCGCTGCATCTCGGCCAATGTGCCGGCGTTTTCGGAGTTCTCACGGCGGTCGCGCAACAACTCTACCCAACCGAGCAGCGAGGAAATCGGCGTGCCCAACTGATGCGCGGTTTCCTTCGCCATGCCCACCCAGATGAATTGTTGCTCGCTTCGCCGAATACTGTTGAAACCAAAAATCGCGACGAGCAAGAAAAGCGCGGCGAGGCCGATTTCTACATAAGGAAGCAACTGCAACTGACGGATCAGCTTCGAATCGCCGTAATACAAATAGCCGAGCACGATCTCATTGTACTTCAGCGGGATCGGCTCCATTTCGTTTTTCATCGTCGTCATCATCGACCGCACTTTCGACTTGGCATTTTCCGAATTATCCTCGGACGGAATGTCAAGACCTTTCCAGCTTGTCGGCTCGCCTTCGGCGTCGGCGAGAATGATCGGGAAATCCGTGCGCTTGATGATTTCATCGAAGATGAAATTAAGCGCGCCGTCGTCGGTACCGGTGGCGGCGCGTTCATAAAATTGCGCATAAAAAAGCAAAATGCCGCGCGACTCGGTACGTAAGCCGTTGACCAGTTTCTGGGTATAAAACAACAGCGCCAAAATAAAAGCAATCGCTGTGATAAAGAGAAAGCCTTTGAATCTTCCGGAGAGGCGGTAGAGGCTGCCGTTCATAAGCTCCATGCAATTTTATTTTATCCCAAAAAAACCAAACGGGAAGAAATGAGCAACAGATTTCCCTGATTCCACTGATTGTTTTTATCTACAGTAAGCGATTTAGGATGTCATACAGGAGGAATCCATTTAGTTCCAAGCAGATGTCCAATAGATTCTTCCAGAATGGCAGCGACACGGACAACTTGATTGTTTATTGACTTCAAGTTCGAATTTCTCAGATTTGGCTTTTAATCAATCTGCGTAATCCGTGTAATCTGTTGCAAAAGTTTTCACCGACAAAAATATGATGATAGCGGTTGAAAAGCAATCACAAAAAGTTTTTGGCCATTATCAAAAATCTTTGGCAACCTTTTTCGATAAGACTTGTCTTATTGCTTGGAACTCAAAACCCTGAAATCTATAACTCTGATAAAGAACTGTTTTCTGATAAAGAACTGTTTCGAGTTACGCCAGTGATTCTGGATTCAAAGCATGGAGTGAGTTTATGAAAAAGAGCTACGTGTTCCTATTCGTTTCTCTTCTCTTCGCAAGCCTTTGCTTCGGGCAGAAGCCCGTGGAGAAGAGAGTTTACAATGCCAAGCCGGTCAATCCTCATTCCCCGCAGCTCGATGGCCGTCTTGATGATCCGGTCTGGCAGCTTACGGAGTGGGCCGGCAATTTTACCCAACGCGAGCCCGACGACGGCGCCGCGCCGACTTTTCCAACCGTGTTCAAAATCGTTTACGACAGCGACAATCTCTACGTCGGCGTTCGCGCTTATGATGACGAACCCGACAAAATCGTCCGCCGCGTCACGCGCCGCGACAGCTTCGAGGGCGATTGGGTGGAGATCAATCTCGACAGTTATTTCGACCATCGCAGCGGATTTTCATTCACCATCAACGCAGCAGGCGTCAAAGGCGATGAAGCCATCTCAAACGACGGCAACAATTGGGACGCTAATTGGAATCCGATCTGGTTTGCGGAAGTCGCGGTTGACGACTCCGGCTGGGTGGCTGAAATGCGCATTCCATTCAGCCAGTTGCGTTATCCGGAAAAAGACGAGCACGTGTGGGGCATGTACTTGCATCGGCGGCTCTTTCGCAAAGAAGAACGCTCGGGTTGGCAGCACATCCCGCGCAATGCGCCCGGGTGGGTCAGCAACTTTGGGGAGCTGCACGGAATAAAAGGCATTCGCAGCTCACGGCGCATCGAGCTGTTGCCCTACTCGGTGAGTAGCTTGCGGCGCTTTCAAGAAGAAGCGGGCAATCCTTTTGCCACCGGGCAAAACACCAAACTCTCCGGCGGCTTGGATGCCAAAGTCGGCGTCTCCAGCAATCTGACGATGGACGTGACACTCAATCCTGATTTTGGACAAGTTGAAGCCGATCCGTCTGAGCTTAATCTCACCGCCTTCGAAACGTTCTTTGAAGAGAAGCGCCCCTTCTTCATCGAAGGTAAAGATATTTTGGATTATCGCATTATGGGCGGCGATGGCGGCTTTTCCAACGATCGCTTGTTTTATTCGCGCCGCGTCGGTCGCTCGCCGCATCATTATCCCAATCTCAACAACAATGAAAACGCCAAAGTGCCGGAGAGCGCCTCGATTGCGGCGGCCGTCAAGCTCACCGGCAAAACCCAAAGCGGCCTCTCCATCGGTGTTCTCGATGCGGTCACTGATCGCGAAGAGGCAGAGATTGATTTGAACGGCTTGCGCCGCAAAGAAGCCGTGGAGCCGCGAACGAATTTTTTCGTCGGTCGCCTGTAAAAGGATTACAGGAATGGCGAGACCGCCATCGGCGGCATTTTCACTGCTACGAATCGGAATCTTTCCGACGGGCAGTTGCGCTTTCTCAATCGCGCCGCGTACACCGGCGGCCTCGACTTCCGGCATCAATGGCAAAACAAAACCTACTATCTCAACGCGCGCACCTCTTTCAGCCACATTCGCGGAACGAAAGACGCCATCTACGAAGCGCAAGTTGCGCCGCAGCGTTACTACCAACGTCCCGATGCGGATTATGTCGAGCTGAATCCCAATCGTACCACGCTCAACGGTCATGGCGGCTATCTCACTATCGGGCGCGGCGGAAACCACAAGCTGCGGTTCGAGCTAGGAGGCATGTGGCGCTCCCCGGGATTGGAGCTGAACGATCTCGGATTTTTGCGGCAGGCTGATCGCATCATGCAATACGGCTGGATGGGTTATAACATCACGAAGCCTGCCGGTATTTTTCGCACGTTGCGCTTCTAATGTGAACCAATCGTGGGGCTGGAACTTTGGCGGCGAGACGGTTTTTGCCGGTGGCAATGTCAACGGCGGCGGGCAACTGAAAAATTACTGGTACGTGTCGGGGGGCATCGGCTGGGAGGGCAAGAATCTTTCCACCAGCGCGCTGCGCGGCGGCCCGGCGATGAAGTTTCCCAGCCGTTTGAATCAGTGGTACGACATTTCAACCGATGGGCGCAAGCCCGTCCAATTCGGCATCGGCGGCTTCAACACCTGGTTGGGTGACGGCGACTCTCGCTTCAATGAATTTTATTTCAGCCTGTTGTTTCGACCTTACAATGCCATGTCGATCAGCATGAATCCATTTATCAACTTTAACAAAGACAACCTGCAATACGTCGGCACGATTGGCAGCGCCAACGGCGAACGCTACCTCTTCGGGCGCATCGACCAAAAAACGCTTGGCATCACCTTTCGCATCAATTATAGCGTGACGCCGGATCTGTCGATTCAGTATTATGGGCAGCCGTTCGTTTCCGCCGGTGAATATACCGAGTTCAAGCGCGTCACTTCGCCGCGCGCTGACCGCTATGCTGATCGGTTTCAGACATTTACCAATGAGATCACTCAAGATAGGGGGACGTTCCTGGTTGACGAAGACCTGGACGGCGCGACGGACTATTCGTTCGGCAAGCCGGATTTCAACTTCAGGCAGTTCCGCTCGAATTTAGTTGTTCGCTGGGAATACAACCCGGGCTCGACGGTCTTTTTGGTGTGGTCCCAAAGCCGCACCGGCTTCCAAGACAACGGCGAGTTCTCGTTTAGAAGTGATTTGAGAGGTTTGTTCGATGTGTATCCGGATAATGTTTTTCTGATCAAGTTGAGTCGGTGGTTTTCGTTGTAAAGCTCCCAGCATAGCTGTGTGAAGTCGGACTTGCACTCACAGAATTTCCTAATTGGCAGAATGCCGCAGTGCAAGTCCGACTTCGCCATTTTAAAACCCCTTGCAAAGCTGGTTCTGGGGAATTATTTTACACCATGATCCAAATCGACGAAAAACTGCAAACCGAGAAAATCACCCCGGAGCTTATCGACTACATCGTCGAGAAAATCGTCCGTGAAATTCAGCCGGAAAAAATTATTCTTTACGGCTCGTATGCGCGCGGTGATTATCACAAGAATAGCGATCTCGATTTGTTCATCATTAAAGACGGTGACGAGTCGAGTCGAATGATGGGACGCAAGGTTGATGGACTTTTTGATGGGAGGCTTTTTTCTCTCGACATTCGAGTGAGGAAATCTTCGGAGGTCGATTGGAATTTTCGGGCACAGAATCCTTTTTACCTTTATCACATCTTCAAAGATGGCAAGGTACTCTATGACAAAAATATCAGAACGGCAGAAGCTGGTTGATGAGTGGTTAGTTTTTGCGAAGGAGAATCTTTTGTTCGCCAGAGATGGGATGAAGGCAGAATATTCTCCCTATCACACAATTTGCTTTCTGTGCCAGGGAAGCGCGGAAAAATATTTGAAAGCCTATTTGATTTCACGAGATTGGGAACTGGAAAAAATCCATGACCTGAAACAGTTGATAGGGCATGCTTTACGTTATGATCAAAGCTTCGGTGAGCTTAAGAAAGAAGCTGAAATTTTGAACGAGTACATCACCGAAGGCCGTTACCCCGGCGACTTGCCGTTTGAATCCATCGGCGAGAACGACGCTAAAGAAGCCATCGCCGCCGCCGAGAAGATCGAAGCATTTGTTTTGGAGAAAATAAAAAGCGCTTCGTGAAGTCCGACGTCGTCTGCACAAATCCGCTTGCGCTGAGTTTGCACAGATACACGTCGCTTGCCATACGCCAGCCCTGATGATCCCTCGCCTACGAAATGACTCCGTAGGAGTCAACTGTTTATAGTTGAAAGTGTTCTTGATTGGAAAACTCCGTAGGAGTGGCATGTCGTCGATTATCATGGTTGTGAGATCCGTCATTTGATAATCGGATTTTCACATTTCACGCCTTTGTTTGTGCCAAATGGCAACTGCTTGCTCTTCAGAGTGAGCCGTCTTATCTTAGTCGTCGTAAGTTCAGTCGCCCTACGGGCTCCTTCACTTACGACGGAAAAACGGCACAACCATCGGAGGCGTTTTCATGATCAACAACTCGTCGTTGAACAAGTGGAACCGATTGCGTCAAAAAGAACTGAATCAGCAGTTTCTCAATGACATGATCACCGGCCTGAATTGTTCGCCCTTTGAAGCAACCGCGGTGCTCGATACCGTGCACAAAGTCTTTGAACCCTATTTCGAGACCAGCGGCGCGATCAAGCAAGGACAGCTCCTCGTTCAGGCTGTTTCCGTCAACAGCGGCCCGCAACTGCCGCTGGCGAGGTGTCAACAAGTTACGGTGACTTTAACGCTGGATGCCGGCGACGAAGACCTCGCCATCAAAGCACAGCATGGCGTCGTGGCGCTGCGCCGGCGACGGCTCGAGCGCGTTTGTCATGAAACTTTTCAACAAGGCGGTTTGCTCACGGTTGAAGATCTGGCCAACCGCCTCTTCAACTGCGGCGAGCGGGCGGTCTGTCGTGACTTAGCCTATTTTCGCAAACAGCGAATCTTGCTGCCATTGCGCTCGACGATTAAAGACATGGGCCGCACCATCTCGCATCGGGTGCAGATTGTTCAGCTCTGGCTACGCGGCAAAGAATACACTGAAATCGCCCACGAGTGCTGTCACAGCATTCCGGCGATTCGTAACTACGTTGACAAATTCAAGCGCGTCATCAGCCTTTATCAGCATGGCTTTGAAATCAATACTATGGCTTTTTTGGCGAAAGTTTCAGCCCCGCTGGCAACACAGTATATTGAGCTTTATCAAACGCTTAAAATCATCAAACATCGCCGCCAAGAGCTCATGAGTTTCTTAAAAAAAGACTGCGACGACAATCACCTCGGAGGCGGCCATGATTAAACCTCCGGACTGCTTCAAACGTTACAACTCAGCCAAGCAACGTTTCTTACACGGCTTGTTGATCAACTTCTTTGAACGTGAATTGCCAAAGTTGTTTGGCCCAACGCTGCGGCAGAAGCTCGCCGATGAGCTGGTTAAACTGGTGGCGAGAGCACTGCCGGAAAAAGAACATGTTCGACCTGGGCAAATCGTCTGGAACGCGATTGACTTGCGAACCCGCAGCGATTCACCGCAGCGCCGCTTTGTGCCGGTTATCTTGACGATGATCGACGAGGAAGACTGTCGACAATTGGCCAAGGGCATCAAAATGACCGCGATCGCCGGCAATGCCATTGCGCGCATTTGTCGTGAGGCGCATCAGCAAGGGGCGCTGCTCTCGATGCGAGACATTGGTTTGATGATTTGGCGCGATACCAGCCTAGTGACCATGAGGCGCAAAGCCTATGAAGCCAAGCACCAAACCACTTTGCCACATATCGGCAGCTTGCACGACATGGGAACGTGCATCACACATAAAGCCATCATCGTGCGCAAAGCCGTTGTCGAGAAGAAAGACCCGACCAAAATTGCCAAAGACACCAATCACACGTTGCGCGCGGTCGAAAACTATCTGAAAGATTTTCGGCGCGTCGAAACCTGTTACAACAACAATCCCGATCTTGATTTCATCGCACAAGCGACAGGGATCGCCAAACATGTGATCAAACAATACATCAACATCATTCATGACTTAAAAATCCCTTGACTGTGGTTGCCATATGGCATTAACTACGGCGTTCAAAAAATGAACGTGACCCCATGGCTATAAACATTCCATCCCTAGCGGGATTAAAGTAAGCACCTTACCTCGACGCCTATGCCCTACCGGGTTCTGGTCATTCGTCCCTCTTTCAGCAACATCATTCGCCGCGTCAGGCGCTTGCCGATCCATCCCGCGCACGGAGCGTCGGGGACATAACGAAGTCGGACTTGCAAATGCAAGTCCGACTTCGCCGTTTTTACTTCACCAACGTCATCCGCCGGCTTTCGCTAAAGACCACGCCGCCGTTCAGCCCCTGAACGTTGATCCGGTAGAAATAACTCCCCGAAGCCGCCGCCACCCCGTGCTCGTTCTTCCCATCCCACGCCACTTCATGCTTGCCGCTGGCATACTGGCCGCGCGCCAACCTGCGAACCAACTGCCCATTCGCGTTGTAAATCACCAGACTCACCTCACCGTCCGCCGGCAACTGAAAACGGATCACCGTCGTCGGATTGAACGGGTTCGGATAATTCTGCGCCAACTCATAACTGATCACTGAAGACTGCTCACTGTTCACTTCTTCATCCTCTACTTCTTCAGCCGCCGCCCTTGCCGCAGCTACGGCAGCCGGCGCCGTATGATGCGCAAACGCCGCGTTCTTGCCGGTTTCAATCCGCCGCGCAAACAGCGCGCCCTGGAAAAACGCTTTCTCCTGAAACACCACCCAGGCCTCCGGCGCATTCACCGTGCCCAGCACCACCGAACGGTCGCGGAATTTGATCGTTCCCGTAAAATTGGTATTGACCGTCACCTGCGTGCTCGGCTGGCCGCTGGCGTCGTTGACGACGTGCATTTGCGCGTTGGCGTTGAAGCTGATCTGGCTCTTGACGTTGATGGTCACCGGGCCGTCGCCAACGTCGCAGAACAGCCGGGCATTTTTATCCAGCGTCAACTGGGCGAGGTTGTAAACCCCGTTGCTTAAAGACAGGCTGGCGTTCTCGCGAACCCGCACGTGGCGGTAGCCGCCCGGGGCCAAAGACCGCGCCTCATTCGCCGGAACCGTCACGTCATTGCTGCCGGGAACGATGTCCGCCACCGTGGGCAGAGTAATCGGGCCGACGCCAGCGTTGGGAGTAATGACGCCGGTCACCGTGCCATCGTTCTCCACCGCGCCGCCGGCGGTGACGTTGCCATCGATGATGTTTTTGTCGGCAATCTCCACGTCGCCCACGGAAATGACGTTGCCGGTGAGGGTTTTGTTGTTTCCCTTCAGGAAGCGCACTTTGGTGTTGGAATACACCTCGCCGAAGGACTCTCCCATGCGGTTGATTTTGATTTCCTCTTCCGCCACCAGCACCCGCGGCGGCAGCGGCTCGACGCTCTCGTTGATGATGGTAAACTCCGGCACATTGGCCATGAGCAGCGTGACGCTGCTGATGCCGCTGACGGTGGCGGTGGGATTGACCGCCTCGAGGCGGATTTCATCGCCGACCAGTGTGAGCGAAGTCGGACTTGGGCTTGGAGAGTTTGCTAAATTAGAAGAGCTGGCCGGCCCAAGTCCGACTTCACTTACGGAAAGCGGAAACGCAAACCCCACCAGCTGCTGAAACCCCACAATCAAGCAAGGCGCCACAGTTCCCGCGGCTTCGACGAACGTGCGGGTGAGGGCGATGGGGCCGGAGAGGCTGCGGTGATGGTGCCCACCGTGCCGGCTGGGACAATGGCGGAGCCAACCGGCACACCGGCGTTGAAGACCATGACCTCGACCATGCTCGCGCCGATGGCAGAATAATCGACATTGACATTAAACCCGCTGCCGGTGGCGAGCAGATCGACCGCGCCGAATGAAGTCGGACTTGCGCTGCATGCAAGTCCGACTTCGCACACAAAGCCGGTGGCGGCGAAATGCACTTGCTCATTCACCCCGCTCAGGGGCACGGCGGCCAGTCCCACCAAAAAGCACGGCTGGACGACCCCCGCCTCTTCCACCTCAATGTCAACGCCGTCGAGCAAAGTGGCGCCGAGGTTGGAGACCGTGAGCTGGTTGTTGGCCGCGCTCAGTTGCGCGCTGCCCGCGGCGAGGTGCGGAAAGTCGAACAGGCCGAGGGCCTCGCTCTCCAGCGTGAACTGGCTCAAACCCGCACCGGTGACGCTGATCTCCGAAATATAATCCGGCATAATCGGAACGTTATTAGTAAAGTAAACAATGCGGTCGCCAGTGACCGTTGGCCCACCGGGAATAGTAATGGGCAACTTCTGATTGAGTTGAACCGAGGCGCTGACACCGGTTCCACCTTCGGGCCGGACTGGAGGTATGAAGCAATCAAAGGCCCCCACCACTTCTAAGATATTGCCAGGAACTTGCCCGAGGAATACCTGGGTGGGACCGTTGTCTATTCGGATGAAGGCATCAAAAGCCCCAACCGAGGAGAGATCGAATTGTATGTTCACACCGCTGGTGGCGCTCGTGAATGTGACACTGCCGAGCGGTTGGTTGAGCGTGGCGTTTAGGCTGCCAATAGCCGTGACTTGCACAAACGCGCCGGGGCTTAAATTCAACGGGGCCAAATGCACTGCACCAAACTGCGCCTGCCCGAGGGCAAAGGAAACGCCGTCGTTGCCGCTGGCGCCAATGTTGGAAATCACGAGATGGTTATCGAGATCGAGGCTGAGGCTGGCTTGGCCGAGCGAGGTGTTGGGCATGCCGGAGAAGGTTTGGGAGGGCGTGCTCACTGTAATCGTCGCGCTGCCCGTGCCGGTGTTGTGGCATTCCAATCCTTCCGTGTTGGGCACGAAACGATCGACGACATCGGTGACGGTGTAGGTGGTGGTCGCCGCCGGACTCACGAGACGCGTGGCCGGACTGCTGATGATGTCGCCTTGCACGAACCCATCGGACCAGGTGAGAATCCACTGCGGGCTGCCGGTGAGCGCCACCGAGATGATGGCCGAGCCGGCGGGGCTAATGGTGGCATCGCCGCTCACGGTCGCCGTGGGCAAAGCCACGATGAACACGGTCGCGCTGCCGGTTCCGGCGTTGGAGGCGCTGGTGGCATCGGTCACCGTGGTGATGGAATAAGTGGTTTGAACCGCCGGGCTCACTTGGCGCAAGGCCGGCGAGCTGGGGATGCCGGTTTGGGGGAACCCGTCCGACCAGAGCAGGGTCCACGGCGCCGTGCCGGTGAGCGTCACGCTCAATGTGCCGAAGCTGCCGGCGCAGATGGTGGTGCCGGGTCCCATCGTCGCGGTGGGCACGGGCTGCGCCGCCGCCATCGCCGCGAAGAGCAGGCAAAGAACGAAAAGAGCGCGGGCGAAGTCGGACTTGGGCCGGAGAAGCCGCAAAACTTGGAAAATCTTGCTGCCCAAGTCCGACTTCACTTGAGCTTGTTGTTTAAAACGTTGCATAGCCACCTCCGAGTTGGGGTTGGATGATGAGCACGCTCTCAAAAACCCCGTAGGGGTAAAATGTTTATAGAAACCATCCATTAAAAATTGCCTCGAAACCCCAGCGGGGTGACATGTTGTTTTTCCTCAACTGAGTCTAACGCCTGATGCCACCCCGATGGGGTTTGGCATATTCTTCAATCCGACGTTTCTATAAACATGCCACGCCTGACGGCGTTTTTTTGAAGAGGTGAAATACGGAACCGCCAATCCTCGCGCCGGACGGACTTCAGGACTTGCTTGTATAGACAGAAATTTTCCACACGGAGCAGGGAAATCGCCGCACTTACAACATAAGGTAACCCCTCAGTTACCGGTGTGCGGTTTTTGTCATTCAGTAGGAATCTTTTTGAAATTCAAGTTAATCGTTCTTTTGAAAAAGATTCTTCCAGAATGACAACTTCTTTAATGGAAAAATCCACCCATAACTGAGCTATTACCAACAATAAAGGCTTTTTTTGCGAGAAAAGCCATCCCTCGTTTATGGTATTTTGAAAAAATGAGCGATAGAGCGAAGTCGGACTTGGGCGGCGAGATTTTGTTAGATTAAGAAAACATGGCGCCCAAGTCCGACTTCACTTTCGTTATAACCGTAAATGCCGTCCATGGGGATATGGGGCTGCGCGACAACGGTAGATGTTCTCTTGGAGGTTTGGAGGAAAGCGTCAAAGTCGGAAGTGAAAACTCGCGGGCGAATTTTCTCCTCACCTCCCCCTGCACATGGCGCCATTGTCGGTTTGATTCTACGCGCAGGGTAGCTGGATTGCGGAAAAATAGCGGTTTGACGCGGCAAAGGGGATAATGCAAAGTCGGACTTGGGCAGAGGGATCTCCATTTGAAAAATCATACCGCCCAAGTCCGACTTTACTCGTCATGCCCAAGCCGGGCTTCATCGTCTTAAAAAGCCCTTGCAAAGCTGATTCGATGGGGTTATTTTAGGGCCATAAATGAACTACCCCGCAGCAAGCTGCGGGGTATCAAAAGTCAAAACAAAGAGAGTTGCTCGATATGCAACCGTTTATATTCATTTTCTCTACCTTGACCTTTGACATATTCTCTAATACTTTCTTCG
>Ga0247727_10016398_pt1 | contig 11966 bp, 13 predicted proteins | sample WisWelCaveWW1625_FD_202498 | JGI IMG/M metagenome (GOLD analysis project Ga0247727, IMG submission 202498) | Biofilm microbial communities from Wishing Well Cave, Virginia, United States - WW16-25 | ecosystem: Environmental > Aquatic > Deep subsurface > Groundwater > Cave microbial mat | place...
ATCAACCTGCGGCATTGCTCGGTTTTGCCGGAGAAGTCGATGCCTTCGAAAGAGATGAAAATGCCTGCGCCGATATTCGTCATTAAAGCAAAGCCTTGTTTTCAACCAACGATGTAAACCGCGAATCAACGCTCATGCGCGCTAATGTTTTTCATTCGCGTCAATTCGCGCTCATTCGCGGTTGCCTCTTGTAAGGGAGGCGTGCTCAAATCTCCAAAAATTTCCATTTGCCGCCGCGAAAGCGCCAATAGTTCGCGGACATGCGAATGAACTCATCCAGCGTTTGCACGCCCCAAATGCCGACAAGCGCCCACCACAGCTTTTGCCAATGAACGCCGAAAGCGATAACCGAGTTTAAGCCGATTTCAAGCACGAAGACGCCGGCAATCACCAGCCACATGAGCCATTTTAAATCGCCGGCGCCGCGCAGATTGCCGGAGAGCACGTTGTTGAGCGCTTTCGGCACTTGGGCGATGGCGAACGCATAGAGGGCGAATTTGCCGATCGCGATCACTTGCGCGTCCGTTGTGAACACGCGCATAATGAACTCCGAAAACACGAAGAGCGCGAGCAGAATCATCATGGCCAAAGCATACATCACCCAACTGGAAATTTCCGCGGTGCGCTGCGCGAGCGAATGTTTATCCGCGCCGAGGTTTTTGCCCATGAGCGTCATCGCGCCCATGCCGAAGCCCATGTACAGCATCGAGAGGATGGCTTGAATACGCATGAACACTTGATGCGCCGCGAGCAGCGTGACGCCGAGCACGGCAACATAACTGGTCACCACTAATTGGCCGAACGCCCACACCAACTGTTCCACCGTGGTGGGCAGTCCGGTTTTAAACAGGCGTTTGATCGTGAGCCAGTTTGGTTGCGCGAATTCACGCATGGAAAGATACAGCGTGGTTTTGCGGCTGCGCAGGAGGTAGAATGTAGCGGCAAAGCCGCAGGTGTGCGCGAAGCCGGCCGCGAGCGCTGCGCCTTGCACTTCGAGACGAGGAAAACCGAAGTGGCCGAAGATGAAAATCGGCGCCAAGATCACATTCAAGAGATTGAGTCCGACGTTGACCATCATCGAATACTTCGTGTCGCCCACGCCGCGAATCACGCCGAGCGCGATGAAGTTGGTGACGAAGAAGGGAGCAAAGACCGCGAGCGTTTTGAGATAAGTCACGCCGGCGCGTTCGGCATCCTCCGCGCCGCCTTCCTTGATGAGCTTGAAAATTTGCGTCGCGCCGAAATACCACAACACGCCGAATAAGAGCGCGAAGCTGAAGCCGAGCAATACGACTTGCGCGAAGATGTGGTTCGCCTCCGCGTGCTCGCTCGCGCCCAGGCTGCGATTGATGATGAGCGTCGCGCCCACCACGAAAGTGAGCAGCACCGTCATGGTCACGAGCAGCACTTGAATGGCTATGCCCACGCCGCCGAAAGCCGCGGCGCTGATACGCCCAATGAGAATGGCTTCAATCGTCCACATGATGGTTTGGGAAGAGAGATCCACCACCGCGGGCAGGGAGGTCTGCAATAAATTTTTGAGCGGAGAAGATTGGCTCACGCCGGATTGGCGGCTCGTTTGTAGCTGCATCTCGCCTAGTAAGAAGGTTTCGGCACGGAAGACAACATGATCCTTGCGAAGGTTTGAAGCCTTCGCAAGGATGGCGAAAGATCAATCGTAATACTCCAGCCCAAGGTGCGTGATCAGCTCTTCGCCTCGGAGGTGGCGCAGCGTATTTTTCAATTTCATCAGTTGGATGAAAAGATCGTGCTCCGGATACAAACCGGGCGCGGTCATCGGGCTTTTGAAATAGAACGACAGCCATTCCTGCACGCTTTTCATCTCGCAGCGCTTCGCGAGATCGAGGAAGAGCACGACGTCCAACACGATGGGCGCGGCCAAAATGCTGTCGCGGCAAAGGAAGTCGATCTTGATCTGCATGGGATAGCCCATCCAGCCGAAGATGTCGATGTTGTCCCAGCCTTCCTTGTTGTCGCCGCGCGGCGGATAATAATTGATGCGCACTTTATGATGGAAGCCTTGATAGAGCTGCGGATAAAGCTCCGGTTGCAAGATATATTCGAGCACGGAGAGTTTGCTCTCTTCTTTGGTTTTGAACGATTCGGGATCGTCGAGCACTTCGCCGTCGCGATTGCCGAGGATGTTGGTGGAGAACCAGCCGGCGAGCCCGAGCATGCGCGCTTTGAGCCCGGGCGCGATCACGGTTTTCATCCACGTTTGGCCGGTCTTATAATCTTTGCCGGCAAGCGGCGCTTGCGTTTGCTTCGCCAATTCCATCATCGCGGGAATATCGACGGTGAGATTCGGCGCGCCGTTCGCGAAGGGAATGCCTTCTTTCAACGCGGCATACGCGTAGATCATGCTCGGCGCGATGCCGGGGTGATTTTCCTTCAAGCCTTTTTCAAAAGACTCGAGGGTTTGATGCACGGCTTCCGGCTGGAGAAAAATTTCCGTGCTGCCGCACCAAATCATCACCATGCGGTCGAGGCCGTTCTTGGCTTGGAATTGATTGATGTCCTCGCGCACCATTTGGGCGAGATCCCATTTGGTCTTGCCGCTCTTCACGTGCGTGCCGGAAAGTTTTTTAACGTAGTGTTGATCGAAGACCGCTTTCCACGGCTTGACCGCTTGCAGCGCGTCTTTCACTTGATCGAGATGCGCGGTTTCGAGCACGCCCGCTTTTTTCGCGGCGACGTAGCAATCGTCTTCGAAAAGATCCCAGCCGCCAAAAACCAGATCATCTAAATTGGCGAGCGGAACGAAGTCTTTGATGAGCGGCGTGCGCTTATCCGTGCGTTTGCCGAGGCGAATCGTGCCCATTTGCGTGAGCGAGCCGATGGGTTGCGCGAAACCGCGCCGTACGGCCTCCACGCCGGCGATGAACGTTGTGGTGACCGCGCCCATGCCGGGGGTGAGAATGCCGAGCTTCCCTTTCGGGGCTTGGATGTTGACGGGGTTGGACAATTGTACCTCCTTTTCCTTTCCTGAACAAAGATGTCGTTTATTGATTTTCTATTTGGGATCGTATCGCAACTTTGAATTTCAATGCGAAAAAAAACGCTGTCATTCCAAAGGAAACTTTTTACGCGCCAGCGAAACCTCTTCCTTGGTGAATTGTCGCCAGTGCTTTAAAAGGTTCTTGCAGAATGACAAGAGAGCTGCGCTATTGCTGCGCGGGATTCAACGACTCATGCTTCCGCCCGTTCTCCACGGCCCACACGTGATGGAGCCGTTGAATCGCGGTGAAGTTGGCGAGCACGGCGATAATCCAAATCGCAACATCCAGAGCATATTCGTAAAACAGCGTTGCAATCGAGCCGAGGCCGAGCAGCACGATGCGCTCCGGGCGCTGCATGATGCCGACTTTGCACTCGAAGTTCAAGCCCTCGGCGCGCGCGCGAATGTAGCTCACCATCATCGAGCCGCCGAGCGCCATGCACACGGCCACGGAGCGCCACAGATAATCGAGAGCGACAAAGTGATACGCCACGCCAAAAAAGATAAACACCTCCGCGTAACGATCGAGCGCGGAGTCATACAGCGCGCCGAATTTGGTGACGCGATTCGTGGCGCGCGCGACGCGGCCATCGACGATGTCGAACGTGCCGGCTAAAAGTATGAGGCCGCCGGCGAGCGGCAGCTTGCCAAACGCGAACACGAAGGCCGTAATCACACTCAAAATGAAGCCCGCAGTCGTGAACCAATTCGGGTTCAACGAGTGCGAAATAAAATAATTCACCACCGGCGTGATCACGTTCAAAAACCAATTTTTAACGCCGTCCGGCAGAATGTTGAGTTTAATGGCCAATTGATTGCTCACTTACAATTTCCCGGTTGCGATGTTTGCCGATCTCCTGCGGTTGCGGAAACGATCAGATATACTGCGCCACGGTGTTGATTCACGTGTGCGCTTCGTTCCCGTTGTCTCGCTCCTGACGAGGCGTAGGTTTTTCGGTTTGAAGTCCTTCCACGACGAGCACGCATTCTCCTTTCAGGGTGCGTTGCGACAAATTCTCAATTAGCTCCGAGACGCGCCCGCGCCACACTTCTTCGTGCAGCTTGGTCAATTCGCGCGCGAGCGCCACGCGACGATCTCCCCACCAGGTTCGAATGGCTTCCAGCGTTGCGGCCACGCGATGCGGGGCTTCATAGAGCACGATGGTGCGCGGCTCCGCGGCGAGCGCCTGAAAAAAAGATTGGCGGCCTTTTTTCGCCGGCGGAAATCCTTCAAAGACGAAACGATGGCAGGGCAACCCCGAGAGCATGAGAGCCGGAATCAACGCGGTCGGACCGGGCAACGCCTCCACGATGAGGTCATGGCTGATCGCTTCCCGCACGAGATAAAACGCGGGATCGGAAATTCCCGGCGAGCCGGCATCGGTGATCAGCGCAATGCTCTCTCCCTGCACAAGTTTTGCGATCAACCGTGGCGTCGCCTCTCTTTCGTTGAAATTGTGATAGCTGACCGTCGGTTTAGCGATCTCGAAGTGCCGCAGCAAAATCGCGGAGTGGCGCGTGTCTTCCGCAGCGATCAAATCCACGCTGCGCAAAGTTTCCAACGCGCGAAGCGTAATGTCTTGCAGATTGCCGATCGGTGTGGCAACGAGATAAAGTTTGCCGGGCACGGTTATACGCCGGCGTATTTTTGCTGCGCGGCGCGTGCGAGCCGTCGAATCTCGTCAAGATGGCCGCGGAGTCGACTATTGATCTGATCATTTTCTTCACGCACTCGTTTCAAGAAAGCATCGGTCTCTTCTGGACGGGGAATGCCAAGCGTTGTCAAATAGTCCCAATAACCGTCATCGGCTGTGCGGCCCTCGCGTTCCGCTTTTTCAACGTACTCGTTGGCAAGCTCCCAATCAAATTTCTCGGCAATACTTTTTTCCTCATTCATGTTTCTCGCCTTTTTTGTTTGGGATTAGAAGCTTTGGAAAATTCTCGCAATGACTTATTCAGCGACTCGACTTTTGCTTCCAGATCGCGGATAATCACATCTTTTGCCGCAAGCTCCGCATCCGCCTTGCTCGAAGTTTCAACAAATTTCCCAAACTCAATGCCGGAACTGCCAATTTTGAGAATGCCGATTTGCTTCCAAAAAATAGCGCTAACAAATCCCACGATTCCAAGAGCAACGAAAATAAAAGAAACTCGAATCGCCAAAATCACCGGAGGAGTGAGAAGCAATTTTTCGAACAAAGAGCCGCCTGCCGAAACACTCGAAAGATCGGGCAAAAACCAGATGATGAATGCGACAACCAAAACCAGGACAGCGATTTTACCCAAACTTTCTGTCAATTTCATAGCGCCTCCCTTATTGCTGATTATCGATCTGCGCCCTCTGCAGCTTGCCCGAGAAGTCCACGTATATGGTTTTGGTCTCGCTGAAAAATTCATACACGGGCCACCCGCCTTCGCGATGGCCGTTGCCGGTTTCTTTGACGCCGCCGAACGGCATGTGCGCTTCGGCGCCGATGGTCGGCCCATTTACATACGTAATTCCCGCTTCGATATCACGCATCGCCGTAAAAGCCCCGTTCACGTCACGGGTGTAGATTGAAGAGCTCAAACCATATTTTGTATTATTCAAAACGCGAATCGCTTCTTGCAAATCGCGCACTTTCAAAACCGCGAGCACCGGGCCGAACACCTCTTCTTGTGCAAGGCGCATCTCCGGCTCGACGCCGCTGAAAATTGTGGGAAGAAAGAAATTGCCTTTGCGACATTCGCCGTGCGTGTAAGCTTCGCCGCCGGTTTCGAGTTTCGCGCCCTCGTCGCGCGCGATTTTCACATAACTCGCCACCGTCTCTTTTTGTTGGGGATTGATCAACGGCCCGACTTCAGTATCAGTTTCAAGCCCGTTGCCGAGGCGCAATTTCTCCGCGCGTTTGATAAGCATGCTCAAAAACTTATCGTGAATCGCTTCGTGCAGAATCAAACGGCTCGTTGCGGTGCAACGCTGCCCGGTGGTTCCGAACGCGCCCCAGAGCACGCCGTTCAACGCCAAATCCAAATCGGCGTCGGGCATCACGATCTGCGCGTTCTTGCCGCCAAGTTCCAACGACACGCGCTTCAAATTTTTCGCAGCCGCCGCAGTAATCTGTTTGCCGACATTCGTTGAGCCGGTGAATGAAATTAAATTGACCTCGTCATGTTCGACCAAAGGCATTCCAACCGTGCTGCCGCTGCCGTGTACGAGTTGAATCACTGTCGGCGGCAAACCGGCTTCGAGCAGAATTTCGACGAAGCGCGTTGCAGTTGCAGGTGTGTCGCTCGCGGGTTTGAACACGACCGTATTGCCGCAAACGAGCGCCGGAAAAATTTTCCACGTGGGAATGGCGAGAGGGAAGTTCCAAGGGGTGATGATGCCGGCAACGCCGATGGGCGTGCGCACGGACATGCAAAATTTGTTGGGCAATTCCGAAGGCGCGGTATGTCCGAAGAGCCGGCGGCCCTCGGTCGCGGCGTAATAGGCGGTGTCGATGCCTTCTTGCACGTCGCCGCGGGTTTCCAAAAGCACTTTGCCCATTTCGCGCGTCATCAATTGCGCGATCTCTTCTTTATATTTCACCAACAAATCGCCGGCGCGTTTGATGATCTCGCCGCGTTTTGGCGCGGGCGTCAAGCGCCAATTTGCGAAAGCGTCGCGCGCCGAGGCGACGGCGTGGTTGAGGTCGCTTAGGTTGGAGGATGGAAAACGTCCGACGATTTCATCCCAATTCGCGGGGTTGTGATTGTCAAAAGTTTGGCCCGAGGCGGACGCGCGCCATTGGCCGGCAGTATAGTTTTGAAAAATTGGAGCCAATAATCTTTCTCACAAAATGAGGTTGCAACCGTTTTACAAGGCGTTGATAATAACAAACAAATGCTCAAAAGTCAACGCTGGCTTTGACAGGCTTGCGCGAGGAGAACGTTCGTTTGCGACGAGTCTCTCAAAATAAAAAGGCTCGGCAAGAAGCGCCGAGCCTCAATGAAAAATTTCCTCGCAGGAATTTTGATGATCGAGCCGGCAATATAACGAAGCCAACCGGAATCAATTCACCCAATCCGCAATGAAAACGTTTGTCTGCCCCGGCTTTGCGCCGTTGCGGTTCGAGCAGAAGATGAGCTTCGTGCCGTCCGGATTGAACATGGGGAAGCCATCGAACGATTCGTAGTGCGTCACTTGCTCCAAGCCGCTACCATCGAGATTGATGAGGAACAAATCGAAGTTGCGGCGCCGCGGGCTGGCGTCGTTGACGTTGGAGCAGAAGATGATCTTCTCGCCGCTAGGATGAAAGAACGGAGCAAAATTCGCCGCGCCATTGTCGGTGATTTGCCGTTGGTTCGAGCCGTCGGCGTTCATGAGGAACAGTTCCACTTTGCTCGGGCGAATGAGATTCTCGTTGAGCAGCGCGTGATAGTCGGCGATCTCCTCCGCGGCTCGCGGATGATACGCACGATAGACGATTTGCGCGCCGTCCGGCGAATAGAACGCGCCGCCATCATAGCCGAGGGTGGCCGTCAAGCGTTGCACGTTGGAGCCGTCAATGTGCATCGTATAAAGGTCAAGATCGCCGTCGCGCATCGAGGTAAATACGACGTGTTTGCCGTCGGGTGAAATCGTGGCTTCGGCGTCGTAGCCGGGCGTGTTGGTCAACGGCAGCAGCTCCGAGCCGTCGGCTTTCGCCGTGTAAATATCATAGGCGGGATAAAGCGCCCAAACATAGCCGCGCTCATAAGAAGGCGGCGGCGGGCAAGAATCTCCGCCCGCATGCGTGGAAGCATAAAGGATGCGCTCGCCCTCGGCAAAAAAATAGGCGCACGTGGTTTTGCCTTTGCCCGTGCTCACGGCCATCACTTGCGAGCCGTCGGTAGTCATCGTAAAAATTTGATCGCACGCAAACGGCGCTCGTGTTGATTGAAAGATAATGCGTTGGCCGTCAAAACTAAAATAGGCTTCGGCGGAATTTTCGCCTTCTCGGGTTAATTGCTGCACGTTGGTGAAATGGGTCTCCCGGGGGAAAACAAGCGGTGAGGCGGTTTGTGGCGTTTGCTTTTGGCTTTGGCAGGCAAACAGAAAAACGGCTGCACACAATGAGGTAATTCGTCGCATCTCCCTTCCTTCAGCTTCATTCAATCTAGTTTATTTTCACGCAACGCCGGGCTGAGATTAAGCGCCGGCATTGGCGCGCATCAGCTCCGCGGCGCGCTCCGGCGGCACCCAGTTGACATGGAAGCCCAAGCCGGATTCATACGAGGCGTAGCCTCGCAAGCGCGGCGCGATTTCGATGTGCCAATGAAAATCTTTTTCCACGGTCTTCCAATATCCGCGCTGCTTGCCCGCGTTCAAATTGGGGCCGGAGTGGATTTCCATCACATAGTTGGGATCGCCGAGCAACTCGTGCAATTTGACCAGCACTCCGCGCATGAGGCGCGCGAGGCCGGGCAGTTCGTTGTTCCATTCATAAAACGTCTCGTGACGTTTGGGCAAGATCCAAGTCTCAAACGGCGTGCGCGCGGCAAACGGGCACAAGGCGATGAAGCTTTCATTTTCCGCCACGATGCGCTGCGCGTCGTCGCTTTCCTGGCGAATGACGTCGCAAATCAAACAGCGCTCTTTCATCGCAAAAAACTGCTGCGCATTTAAAAATTCTTCGCGCACGCGTTGCGGCGTAATCGGGCTGGCGAGCACGTGCGTCACGGCATGGCGCGCATGCGGCTCTAAGCTGTCGCTGACGTGCTTGTGTACGAGCACATAGCGAAAGCGGGGGTCGAGTTTGAGATCGAGAATGCGCTCGCGATACGCGGTGAGCACTTCTTCCAATTCGGGTTCATTTAAATCCGCCAAGCCTTTGCGATGCTCCGGCGATTCGATGACCAGCTCGTGCGCGCCAATGCCGTCGTACATGTCATACATTCCGTACCCGCGATTGTTGAGGTCGCCGTGAATCTGCAACACGGGATATTTTTCCGGCACCACACGGACCCTCCACCCCGGTTCGTTGCGCTTGGAACCGTTTTGCCGGAACGCAAAAATCTCCGAAGGCGTTTCATTCTCCCGGCCCTGGCAAAACAGGCACGTGTCGCCCTCCTGCTTGTGTGCGAAGTGATTGGCCGAGTCCGACTTCAACTCCGCCAGCTCTTTGCCGTTTTGAACGATGATGGTCCAAATGCCGGTGATCGGATCTCGTCGAAGCTGATTCATGCGCTCGTTCTCCACTTTCTGATGCCGAACCTCAAAACCAAATTGCGCGTTGTCTGTGCTCGGCAAAATGGTAATGGCTCTGGAATTTCGAAGGGAAGGCTTTCGTTGCTGCAATCCTAGCGAGGTCGAGGTTGCAGCATGATGTTTGAGGATAGAAAGGCCTCTTTCCCGTAAAAAGGGCGATCATGGTATGGAAAATTTGTACGATTGTCAAGCCGCAAAAGCGGCACGCGTATTCCCTCGGCACACGGATCAGCAACACACACTGAAAAGCTTGGTCCGCGTGTGCTTCTTGATCCGTGTGTAGTTCCAAAAAATTTTTAGAATTTTACTCTTTTCCTCCTCCTTGAGCATTTCTCTAAAATTAGATTCCCGCCAAACCGAGAGCTTGAATGGAAAAAACGTCAACGCCATTTTGGAAGGCGCGAGAAAGGAGAATTGCGAGGCGCGTTGAGGGAAAAAGAGGAGGCAAAAAGTCGAGGGCGTAGCGACGGTTGCAATCGCCGTGGCCCAGAGCACTGCGAGCTGGGCAAGCGCGAAATGGCACTCTAGGCAACTAAGCCGTGCGGCGCGCCGATTTTAGCGCTCTCATTTTTGCTGTGCGCGTCTTGCACCGATGTGGCGCGGCTCAAAGACGGCAAGCCGTGACGATGAGAAAGCTCGGCAGCGAGGCTGAGAAAGGCCAAGAGGCAGCACAGCAACGCGGCCGTCACTTTTCTGCTCTTTGCTTTCATGGTTCGCTCCTGGCTAGAAACGTGAGTCGTGGTTTAAGGCATGGAGGCTCAAAGCATGCGAACGTTCAAACCCTGCAAGCAAACGCGCCGGTTTGTAGTGCGTTGCGCTCGTGCCTGCAAAATAAACACAAATTATTTTAAGGCACCTCCTTTTTCACGGCTTGGCAGATTCCGGTTCAAAAATTTTTTGCTCAAGCTTTGTGGCCTTCCCTTTCAAACAACACGATTCCCACGCGCTGAATATGTTCAATTAAATCGTGATTGGTGATGCGCTCGAAAATGGTGAGATCGATTTCATAAGGGAGCAGCAAATCATCGAGCGCGTCTTCAATTTTATGCAGCGTCAGCAAGTCCAAGCTTTTGCCGGAGAGCGCCAAATCAATATCGGAGCCGGGTTTGAAACTCTCTTTGGCGCGTGAACCGTAAAGCACAGCCTTTTCCACCATGGGGAAAGCGGCAAAGACAGATCGTATTTGTGCAATCGTCCTTTCTTCGAGTCCGTGCTTCATGACGCTTCCTCTTCTTCTTTCAGCCGATTCAACTTCGCCACTAATGCTTCAAACTCTGCAAAGTAGGAATTTCTTACGGCCTCCACAATTCGTCGACGGTCGCTTCGTCGTAGGTATGCGTCGTCTGGTTGCGGCTCTTAATCATTGCCATCCAGGTTTCGCCGGTTTCAATCAAGCCCGCTTTCAATGCCTCCCGGCTGACGTCTTTCGAGCCATACATTTTTTGAGCGCCGCGGCTTTCCAAAAAGTCTTTCAAGGTGTTCCATGCCAATTCGTGCGTGAATTCAAAGGCTTGGATCAAGCCTTGTTCTTCGAGATTGGAAAGCTCTCTTGGCGCGGCCAACTCCACTGCTTCAGCCAATTGGTTAACGGCTTTGTTGAAATTGTCGAAGCGCTGGATCCAGCGAATGTCTTTTCCGTGCATGGTGGTCCTCGTTATTTGGCCGCATTGCTTTGCTACAACAGATATTTGTAAAGAACTTTCAAATTGTCAAGAGCGAGTTTTTGATAAAATGAAAAAGGATGGGGAGCGTGCCTGTCCTTCTTGTTCTATTGATGAAACTGTTTGCGGGGCAGACAAGAGGTCTGCGCTACGCCGCAACTGCGCGCAGCGGCGCCATCGTATCGCGGAATTGCCTCCGCGCGAGGAAGGCGTAGTGGCCGCCGTGGCGCAGCAGTTCTTCGTGGCGGCCGATTTCAACCACGTGGCCGTTTTGCAGCACGATAATCTTATCCGCTTCCACCACGGTCGAAAGCCGATGCGCGATCACAATCGTCGTGCGGCCGCGCATGAGGCGTGCGAGCGCTTCTTGAATCAAATGCTCGGACTCGGAATCGAGCGAAGACGTCGCTTCATCGAGAATGAGGATGGCCGGGTTCTTCAAAAACGCGCGCGCAATGGCCACGCGCTGGCGTTGGCCGCCGGAAAGTTTGAGGCCGCGCTCGCCGATCACCGTGTCCAAGCTCTCGGGCAAAATTTGAATGAACTCCATCGCGTTCGCGGCTTCGGCGGCCGTAAGAATTTCCGCGGCGCTCGCTTGCGGCCTGCCGTAAAGCAAATTCTCGCGCAGCGTGGTGCTGAACAAAATCGAGTCTTGTAATACGATGCCAATTTGCCAGCGCAATGATTTGAACGTCACCTCGCGAATGTCGTGGCCGTCAATGAGCACGCGGCCCGAGGTCACATCATAGAAGCGCGGAATCAAACTCACGAGCGTGGATTTGCCCGAGCCGCTTGCGCCCACGAGCGCGACCATCTCGCCCGCGCGAATATCAAAATCGATCTCGCTCAACGCCGGCAGTTGATTGTCATATGCAAAGTTGACGCGCGCGAAACGCAAGTCGCCGCGCACCGTGGGCAGCGTGCGCGCTTGCGGCGATTCGAGGATTTGCGGCTGCACGTCAAAGTATTCAAACAAGCGCTCGATGGCCGCGAGCGAGTTGCTCACGATCAAGCCCAATTCGCTGAAGCGTTGCAGGGGCAAATAGAGCGAGCCGAGAAAACTATAAAACGCGAT
>Ga0247727_10016399_pt1 | contig 11965 bp, 9 predicted proteins | sample WisWelCaveWW1625_FD_202498 | JGI IMG/M metagenome (GOLD analysis project Ga0247727, IMG submission 202498) | Biofilm microbial communities from Wishing Well Cave, Virginia, United States - WW16-25 | ecosystem: Environmental > Aquatic > Deep subsurface > Groundwater > Cave microbial mat | place...
GGCAACATGCTGGCGCCGGCGCGGATTTATGCGGCCGAGAAAATGCTCAAAGATATTCTCGCCGATAATGCGCCGCAGCAAGCCGCCAACGTCGCGCATCTGCCCGGCATCGTCGGCTATTCGCTCGCCATGCCGGATATTCACTGGGGTTACGGTTTTCCGATCGGCGGCGTCGCCGCGTTCGATGTGAACTCCGGAGTGATTTCACCTGGAGGCGTTGGGTATGATATTAACTGCCTTGCCGGTGATGCACGGGTGCTGTCAGCTCACGGCTATACCCGCACGATTGCCGAAATGGAGATCGATTGGCAATCGGCGAATTTGCGCTGCCAGGATTTTGGCGCGGGCTGCGATGCCGAAACGAAAGCCATCGGCTATCTCAAGCGTTGGCCGAACACACCGGTCTATCGTCTCAGCACCGATACCGGTGATGAAATTACGGCGACCGCCGATCATCCGCTCTGGACGCCGGATGGCATGGTTGAATTGCGCCGCTTGAAAGTCGGTGAGCGCGTGGCGCGTTATTCGTTTGAAGGCGTATCTTACGAAGCGCCCGATGATCGGATTCTGGTTGAGGACGCCGACATTATTAACATTCTGGCGGCGCATGATAAAGGAACGGCAGGCAACGCCCTTGCGCAAATTCTGAAGCAACTCCAAGAACGTGGACGGCTCCCCTTGCGCGCCAATTCACCGCAATTGCCCTATTTGCTAAAAGTGCTCGGTTATGTTTTCGGCGACGGCGCGATTTATTTCAGCGGTGGCGCCGGCAAAGGCACGACGTGGTTTTATGGCCAGCCGGAAGATCTGGAAACGATTCGCGCTGATGTTGCTGCCGCCGGATTCACGCCTTCGCGAATTTACACCCGTGAACGACGGCATCATATCGTGACAACTTATGATGAATACGAATTTGAACGCCGCGAACACACCTTTAAAGTTGTCAGCAGCAGCTTTGCCGTTTTATTAGCGGCGCTTGGTGTTCCAGTTGGAAACAAAGCTGCACAAAATTTCAGCTTGCCGCATTGGCTTTTTGATGCGCCGCTCTGGCAGCAACGTCTTTTTCTTGCGGCGTTTTTCGGCGCCGAGCTTTCATCGCCACGCGCGTTTGAAGAACGAAATTACAATTTTACGCCGCCCGTGCTTTCTCTCAACAAACGCAACGACTACATCGCGAGCGGCCGCGTTTTTCTCGAAGGCCTTGGCAAGTTGTTGGATAATTTTGGCGTGCAGACCAATACGATTAGCCAACGGCGAGAACAAACCAACGCCGATGGCAGCGTCTCGGAGCGGCTGCGCTTGATTCTTTCCTCGCAAACTGAAAGTTTGCTCAACCTGTGGGGGCGCGTTGGTTTTGAGTACAATCGTAAGCGCCGCGCGCTGGCAAATATCGCCGTCGCTTATTTGAAACAGAAAGCGAGCGTTGTGCAGATTCGCGAACAGGCTGCGACCACGGCGAAGGTTTTGCGCGCCGAAGGTGTTGCCCCGCAGGAAATTTATGAAACGCTGGTTGGCGAAAATGTCAACCGCCGTTTTCTTGAACGCTCGTTGTATGAAGGTCGCGCCACCGCGGCTCGTGTCAGCGCCTCGTTCATGACTTTTGATGAATATTGCGCCGAAGCCACGCGCGGACTCGGTGACAGCGGCATGATCTGGAGTCGCATCATTCGCCTCGAAGAAATTCCTTTCAGCGAAGAAGTTTATGATTTCACTGTGGCCCATCACGATCATAATTTTGTGGCGAATGGTTTTGTTGTTTCCAACTGCGGCGTCCGTCTAATGGCTTCCGATCTCACCCGCGATGAAGTTGAACCGAAAATTCAAGATCTCGTCAAAGCGCTTTTTCATAACGTGCCGACGGGCGTCGGCTCCGAAGGCAAAGTCAAACTCACGCAAAAAGAAGTGGAAGAGGTGATGACGAAAGGCGCATCGTGGGCGGTTAAAAACGGCTACGGCGATCAAGGCGAGCTTGAATTTATTGAAGAACATGGCCAGATGGATGAAGCCGATCCGGCGAAAGTTTCTAAAAAGGCGAATGAGCGCGGGCGGCCGCAGCTTGGCACGCTCGGCAGCGGCAATCATTTTCTCGAAGTCGGTTATGTCGCGCAGATTTTTGATGCGCGGGCGGCGGAAGCGCTCGGCTTGTTTCAAGATCAAATCACCGTCATTATTCACTGCGGCTCGCGCGGCTTCGGGCATCAGGTATGCGAAGATTATATCAGTGTGATGGATAAAGCCGTGCACAAGTACGGCATCACCTTGCCGGATCGCCAACTTTGCTGTACGCCAATCAACTCGCCGGAAGGCCAAAGCTATCTCGGCGCGATGCGTTGTGCGGTTAATTTTGCGTTTGCCAATCGCCAGATGATCGCGCATTGGACGCGCGAAACATTCTCCAAAATCATCAACAAAGTTCCTAAGTACATCGGCCTGCGCACGGTTTATGAAGTCGCGCACAATATCGCCAAAATGGAAGAGCACACTTTTGATGGAAAACAAATGACAGTCTGCGTGCATCGCAAAGGCGCGACGCGCGCGTTTCCGGCCGGGCATCCGCAGATTCCCGAAGCGTATCAGGAAGTCGGCCAACCCGTGCTCATCCCCGGCGACATGGGCCGTTATTCTTACGTGCTCGTCGGCGCCGAAGGCGCGATGGAGCAAACCTTCGGCTCGACCTGCCACGGCGCCGGCCGCGCGATGAGCCGCCACAAAGCCAAGAAAGCCGCGCATGGCCGCGACATCTCCCGCGAGCTGGCGGAGAAAGGCATCTACGTCATGGGCGCGAGCCGCGGCACGATTGATGAAGAAATTCCTGAGGCGTACAAAGACGTCTCGGAGGTTGTTGACACCTGCCACTATGCCGGCATCTCGCGGAAGGTGGCGCAGCTGCGGCCGTTGGGGTGTATTAAGGGATAGCTGTAAAAACAAACAGCAAAAAGAAAAAGGCAAAAAAGAAAACCACAGTCGTAACCCAGTCGGCCCGACTGGCTGAGTTGTCGTGCCAAAAACTGTTTTGAAATCAAGCAGATGATTTTATATTGAAAAGTGTTTTTATTTAAGGAGAGAATTTCCAATGAACGAGAGAATCGTAATTGATCCCGAAATCCAACACGGCAAGCCGGTTATTCGCGGAACGCGCGTTCCGGTCGCTCGCCTCGTTGGCGGGCTTGCCGGCGGCATGACGATGGAAGAAATCATTCGCGAATATGAGGTCAGTGCAGAAGACGTGTTTGCGGCCTTAAATTATGCGGCTGAGATCATTGACGCGGAACAGTTTCATCCATTGCCTGCGGCGATAGTATGAGCATGCGTTTTCTAATTGATGCGGATCTTCCCCGTGCCGCCGGTGAGATTGTGCGTCGTCATGGGTACGAAGCCATTGATGCTCGCGATATCGGCCTGCGGACGGCCAAAGATCCAAAAATCGCTCATTATGCGCAACTGGATGGTTTGTGTCTGATCAGCGGTGATTATGATTTTGCTGACATACGCAATTATCCGCCGGAAAAGTATGCCGGTATTGTCGTTTTATACGTTCCTCGCAACGCCACCGCCTCATACATCAATAAATTGTTGGATAGTTTCCTGGAACAAAAGAATCTGCTTTGGCAATTACCCGGCAAGCTTGCGATTGTTGAGCCTGGTCGGATTAGGCTGCGAGGTACACGATAGCGTGTTCAACTTTCCCAAACAGCTTATGGAATCAATTTCATGAGCACAAATATGGAAAAGTTATTTGAAATCAGCCATGTGACGTTGAAAGGCCATCAGCTTTCTTTCAAAGTCAACGGAATTTTTGTTACCTGTGATCTTGCCAAAACTTCGGATGTTCTCGCCCAAGCTAGCGCCGAACAAGTTGCCAACATCATGGTTGACCCCGTTGGGGTTGGTTTTCATTGGCCTGCCCTTGATGAAGATTTGTCGGTGAATGGAATCTTGAAAGATTTGGGAATCGCGCTTCATCGTTTACCGGTTGCGATGGAAGAGCAAGCTGAGTTGGTTTAGATTTTCTCTTGTTATTTTATGAATACAGAAGGACAAACCATGCAAAAGCTAGCGTTGACGGAAAATCCATTTCCTGATGATATTACTCGCGATCTTCGGGAAGCCAGCGCGATACTTCAAGATTATGGCGCGCAAAAGATTATTTTGTACGGGTCGCTGGCCAGAGGGAATTACCGGGCTGATTCGGATATCGACATTTGTGTTGAAGGGCTGCCGGATCAGCATTACTTTCGCGCCTTTGCCGAATGTTTGATGGGCGCGCGCCGTCGAATTAGCGTGCTGGATTTGCGAAATATTCGGGGTTACTTCCGCGAAAGAATTTTAGACGAAGGGAAAATCCTTTATGAGCGCGAAGGAGTTTCATTGTGACCATCTTCGAAACCGACAAACAGCAAGTCGAAAAGATCGTCCGCGCCTTTGCGGATGAATTGGTGAAGCAGCTCGGCGACCAAATTTACGAAGTGATTTGGTACGGCAGCACCGTACGCGGCGACGCTGAAGAAGGCTCGGATATCGATGTGGCGATCATTTGCCAACACGACGATTCGGCCGCTGAAGATCGTATCTGGAGTATTGCTCACGAAATTTCTCTTGAACGCAATGCCTTGATTGATGCCCGAGTAATCAGTCAAGAGCGTTTTTACGGCGCGTGGGGACGTTTATCGTATCTTGCCGAAGACATTCAAAACGAAGGTATTGTGATATGGAAGAAAAACGGCGTGTTAATTGCATAAAACTAATCGAGGTTGCAAAGCGGAATCTCGCTGAGATGAGATCGATGTTGGAGAACCGACATTATTACGGCACGGTCAATCGCGCCTACTATGCGATGTTTCATGCCGTGTCGGCGCTTTTGCTTTTGGATGGAAAGCGCTATAAAAAACATTCTGGCGTCATTACTGCTTTTGGGCGTGATTATGCCAAAATCGGATTGGTGCCGAAAGAATATGGCGAACTTTTGAACAAAGCATATGATGTTCGCAATAAAGCCGATTACGATGTCGATATGGTGATCGATGATAAAGTCGCCGAGATGTATTGCCGGAAAGCGGAAGAGTTGGTGGCGTTCATTGAGAAACTGGTGGCGGAAAGGCTTGCAGAAGATAAACCAACTTCATAATCATATAAGCAGGAGAATTTTTCGATGAATAATAGAATTGCGATTGACCTAGAAATCCAACACGGCAAACCGGTTATTCGTGGAACGCGCGTTCCGGTCACTCGCCTCGTTGGCGGGCTTGCCGGTGGAATGACGATGGAAGAAATCATTCGCGAATATGAGGTTGTCGTAGAAGACGTGCTCGCAGCCTTGAATTATACGGCTGAAATTATAGTTTGATTATCTTATTAGAGATGATTCATGAGCCAACCGTTTTTGAAATCGAAGAATGAGCGTAGACAATGAATTCGCCCCATAACAACCCCTACACCGCTGGCAAGCCAATAAGTGACCCCCGAAGCTTCTTTGGGCGCGAAGACATCCTTCGCGAAGTTATGCAAATGCTGCGCAACCCACATAGTAATGCAATTGTGCTTTACGGTCAGCGCCGTATTGGTAAAACTTCGATTTTGTTGAATCTGGAAAAACAACTTGAAGATGGAAATGAATTTACCCCTATCTATTTTGATCTCATGGATAAAGCCGATAAACCGCTCTCAGAAGTGCTTTATGAACTGGCCCAACGCATTTCAATCAAGACTGACCCCAAAAAAACACTCGATCATACAAAATTTGATAGCGACGGTGAATACTTTCGCCAACACTTTTTGCCGTCGGCTGCTAGTTCCGCTGCGAGTGGTGGCTTGGTGTTGTTGTTTGATGAATTTGATGTATTTGATAGTCCAGAACCAAGCCGAGCTGGACAAAAGTTTTTTCCATATTTACGGAGCTGGATGACGGAAGTACAAAAAGTTAAATTTGTATTTGTCATTGGGCGACGGCCAGAAGAACTTTCGCTCCAAACAACATCTACTTTTAAAGACGCACGTGCTGCACGCGTTTCGTTGCTCGAACGTGAAGTGGCTATAGCCGTCATACGGCAATCTGAATACAAAGAAGGCAGCTTGAGATGGAAGGATGAAGCTATAGAAGAAATTTGGAAATGGACGCAAGGGCATCCTTATTTTATTCAACTATTGTGCAGCATTGTGTGGGATCAAGCTTATGCTGCGAATTTAGAGCTTTTAGATGTTGATGTCGCTAATGTCCAAGCTGCTCGTGATAAGGCTCTGCAGGAGGCGGCTAACACTTTACATTGGATTTGGAGTGGATTACCTCCGGCTGAAAGAGTCGTGACAGCAGCAATGGCTGAAGCTAATGATGAGGTTATCGCGCCAAAGAAATTAATCGAAATCCTTAATCGTAGTGGCGTACGATTAATTGTACGTGAACTTAAAATCGCCCCCGAGACACTCGCCGAATGGGGACTACTCAGATCGACAGAGGGTGGATATTGTTTCGTTGTTCCATTATTTCAGGAATGGGTGTCGATCAATCATCCTCTGCGTCGCGTGAAAGAGGAGTTAGACAGACTTGATCCTCAGGCCGAGTCCCTATTTCAAATCGGGCAACGTTTTTACAACAGGAATGAATCTATCGAGGCTGAACGTCAATTACGGTTGGCACTTCGACAAAACCCCAATCATTTGAAATCGAAAGTCTTGTTAGGACGTGTTTTGCTTGAAAATGAAAAAGTAGCAGACTCAGTCAAATTTCTTGAAGAAGCTTACCAGTTTGACGAAGAAGCGGCTCGAGATGATCTGATCAAAGCCTTGCTTGCTTTAGCCGAAGAACAGGCCGAACCAGAGCAATTGCTTACTTATGAACGTGTACTCAATATTGAACATGATCAACCAATGGCTAAGGAAAAGCGCAAGTTGATCTGGACAGCACGTGGAGAAGCGGCCTATCAACAAGATGATTTAGAGAAGGCAATGCTTGCATTCACTGAAGCAGGTGATAAAGAGAGATACGAACAGGTGTATCAAATAAAGCGTCAGCGCGATTTAGTAGCCTACAAAAATAAGGCTGCAGAGTTCGAGAATGAAGAGCGTTGGGAGGAGGCGGGCGCTATCTATGAAGTACTATTACGAGAATTTCCAAAGGACGACGAATGGCAGCCGCGACGATCAAATGCTATGAATCAAAGCTGGCTCGCGAAACACTACAAAGAAGCACTTAGAGCGCTCGAAGTCGGCAATACTCAAATTGCCCAACAATGTCTTGCTAAGGTGATTTCTCTTCAACCGGGCTATAGGGAAGCCGCGCGATTTTTGCTTGTTGCGGTAAAATATTTAGATGCTGAAAAACTTAAACAGCAAATATTAGACGAACAGCAAAAGAGCAAAGAAGCCTTATCCGAAATTAATAGTTTGCGACTCGCACTTGAAGAAGCAGAACAAAAAGAACGAAAGACTAAAGAACGACTTGACGAGATTGAATCAATAAAGCAACAACTTGCCGATGAACGAAAAGAACGTGAAAAAGCTTTGGCTGAAATTAGCAATCAGCGATTTGCACTCGAAGAAGCAGAACAGAAAGAACGAAAAGTTAGGGAACGGCTTGATGAGATTGAATCAATAAAGCAACAACTTGCCGATGAACGCAAAGAACGTGAAAAAGCCCTTGCTGAAATTGACAATCAGCGACTTGCACTTGAAGAGGCCGAATACAGAGAACGAGAAGATAGGAAACAGTTTGGTGAAATTGAATCAATAAAACAACAGCTTGCCGATGAACGCAAAGAACGTGAAAAAGCTCTAGCTGAAATTGGCAATCTGCGGCTTGCATTCGACGAAGCAGAGCAGAAAGAACGAAAGGCTAAGGAACAGCTTGGCGAGGTTGAAGCAATGAAGCAACAACTTATTGACGAACAAAAAAGACGTGAAAAGGCCCAAGCAGAAATCGACAATCTGCTGATTAAATTTGAAGATGAACAACGAAAAACAGGAGCGCTAAGGGAGAAAATCGCTAAGCTTGAAATACTAAAAAACCAAATATTAAGTGAACAGCAAAAGCACAGCAAGGATGGAATAGAAATTATGAGATTACAATCAAGACTAAAGGATATTCAAGAGAAAAAGCAAAAAATTGAAAAACGAAGTTTGGGACTGCAAGAAAAAATACGCTCATTGACCAAGGCGTTTGAAACTTCTCAATGGCCAGTAACTTTCTATGATTTTTTTAAGACTAACATAAATGGTTGGCCTGTTGGAAGAATCAATAATAATCTTACAAGGTTAAATCTGATCATTAACAGAAGCAATTATTTATTAAAAGCAAAAGCTCTTAAGAATTTTATATGGAAGTCTCTACCCAGTAAAACCGCACCGGTTTCTGATTTTCATTTAACTGTGAAAGCAAGGCAAGTTAGCGGGCCGAAACATGCCTGCTTTGGTATTGTATTTCGACTGATACGCAATGGTTGTTTTATTTTCAGATTAAGAAATGATCTTCACTTTGCTGTAAATTTAGAATATAAAAATAAATGGATTGCTCTTATTGATTGGACTAAAACTACCACAATTCGTCCCGGCGAACTCAATCTGATTAGCGTTATTGCAGAAAAATCCCATTTAATCTTCTTTATCAACGGCCATCTTGTAGGTTATGTTCACGATAGACGATTGAAGAGAGGAAAAGTAGGACTAACAATAGGCCTCGATCATCCAGGTGACGAAGCTTCATTTGAATTTAGAAACTTTGAATTGCGCTCTTTATCTACTTGAGCAAAACGTGATTTGCCGTTAAAGAAATCAATGAGTGTTTTGGAGTTATTATATTAGCCATCCATTTAAGGAGTTCCATGTATTTAGACTCCTGTTAAAAGAGCTTCGGTGATATTTGCAGGTTCGTTTTGTGATTCATATTTATGTTTTTCACTCAAACCAATAAAATACGAATATGAAATCTGTAGTCAATCCATTCATTTATGGCCGCGCACTCACACCTTCCGAATTTCTCGGACGTGAGTCGGAATTGAGTAGGCTCTTTGGTCGCCTTTCAAATGGGCAATCAACAGCTATCATAGGCCAGCCTCATATTGGTAAAACGTCTTTGCTCAACTATATAAAGGATCCGCCAAGCCGTACGACTATGTTTAGCACCCGATTTGAACAAAACTTGTTTAGTTACTTAGACGCGCACACTTTGCATGGAGTCAAAACCCAAACAGGTTTCTGGGAAAGTGCCTTGGCAGCGCTTGTAGATTACTTAAAAGCCAAAAAGCTTGAACGTTTTCAATTGCTACTTGGAGCCTATGAACTCGCTAAAAAAAATAAGTTTGGCGCGTTTGTCTTGGAGCAACTGTTCAACAGCCTGTGTCACGGCCATTTGCGGCTAATTTTGATGTTGGATGAGTTTGACGATTTTCTTTCCCACCCAGTGTTAAACAGTGCTGAGTTTTATGGTAGCTTGCGTTCTTTCGCATCGCGATTAGAAGGATTCGTATTGATTGTCGCGGCGCGTAGGGATTTAGCGCAGCTAAACCAAATGACCCAGCAGATCAATCCACATGGCTCGCCGTATTTCAACGTTTTCACCGAACTCAAATTAGGAGCTCTTTCTGAAAAAGATTTAACAGAATTGCTTAATCGTGCTGATGATCGTTTTAATCTTAGAGATTATGGTTACGTAACAGCAGTATCGGGACGACATCCCTATCTAGCTCAAGTGGCGGCTGCAATGTTGTGGGATGTTATTGACGAAGGGCATCACATTGGAGTTGTACGCTATCAAGATGCGACTAAGAAGCTATTGCAGCAGACCAATCACTACTTTGCGGATACATGGAATTTCTGGACAAATGAAACTCGCAAAGCGATTACAGTCGTTGCATTAGCTCAAATTCAACGTTTCTTGACTGGTGACAAATTTCTGGCAAGTGCATTAATCGATAGTTTGGACGACTACATTCCGGAATTGGAAGCACTGAAAGCAAGTGGTATTCTCGCTAAAGATAAAGAATATGGTTGGATTGTTACACAGAATGCATTTCTCTGGTGGTTAACTGATGAATTATGTCGTAATTGGCGTGACGATACGGATTTCAAAACTTGGCTTCAAGCTCAAGGAATGGATAATTTGCTTGCTCGTCAGGAGCAACAGCGCATGGAAGAAACCGCGAAAAAGGTTCTGAAAGCGATCGGGAAAAGCGCCTCGACATTGATCACGGCTTTTGTGCAGGGAATTGCTGAAGGTGTTGGCGAAGGATTGATACTAAAGTAAGAACTTCTCTAAATAAGGGCTCAAAAACTAAAGTATAACAATAAAAACCCATGTCTCCCTCTCAAGCCCAAACCGAAATTACCAAACTCCGCAAGGAGTTGACGCATCACGCGTACCGTTACTACGTCCTCGACGATCCGGAAATCTCCGATGCCGAGTATGACCGGATGTTCCGGAAATTGCAGGCGCTCGAAGAAAAATTTCCGGAGTTGGTGACGCCGGATTCGCCGACGCAGCGCGTTGGTGCGGCGCCGTTGGAAGAGTTTGAAACGGTGACGCACACGATTCCGATGGTCTCGCTTGATAATGCATTTGATGACGGCGAGATGCGCGACTTCGATCAGCGTCTGCGCAAGCTGCTCGAACTCGATGAAATCGAATATACTGTCGAGCCAAAATTGGATGGCACGGCAGTGGAACTGGTTTATGAAAACGGCCTTTTCACCGTCGGCTCGACGCGCGGGGATGGCTTCACCGGCGAGAACATCACGCAGAATTTGAAAACGATCAAATCCATTCCGCTGCGGTTGATGGACGGCAAAATAAAAATTCCCGAGCGGCTCGAAGTGCGCGGCGAAGTGTTTTATCCGGTGGCCGCGTTCAAGAAACTGAATGAGCAACGGCTCAAGGCCGGTGAGGCGGCTTTTATCAACCCGCGCAATTCGGCTTCGGGTTCATTGCGTCAACTTGATCCGAAACTAACGGCGGAACGGCCGCTGGACATGTATGTTTATGGTCTCGGCCAGGTCGCGGATTATGAATTTAAAACGCAATGGGAAGCGTTGGAGACGTTCAAGAAATGGGGCTTCAAAGTCAATCCGATTTCAAAAATTTGTCGCGGCATCGAAGAAGCGTTGCAGCATTATCGCAAGATCGGCGAGATGCGGCCCAAGCTGCCGTATGAAATTGACGGCACGGTAGTGAAAGTCAATTCGTTCGAGCAGCAACGCAACGCCGGGATGCGCACGCGCAGTCCGCGCTGGGCGATTGCGTATAAATATGAAGCACAGCAGGAGACGACGCAGATTCTCGAGATTCAAGCGCAGGTCGGGCGCACGGGCACGATCACGCCGGTGGCGATCATGCAGCCGGTGATGGTCGGCGGGGTGACCGTGAGCCGCGCGACGCTGCACAACGAAGATGAGATCGAGCGCCTCGGCGTGATGATCGGCGACACGGTAGTGATTCAGCGCGCCGGCGATGTGATTCCCGAAGTCGTCAAAGTGATCGAAACGAAACGCACGGGCAAGGAAAAAAAGTTTAAATTTCCTAAAAAATGTCCGGTTTGCGGCGGAGAGGTGGTACGTCTTGAAGGTGAGGTGGCCTATCGTTGCCAAAATGTAAATTGTCCCGCACAAGTGAAAGAAGGCATTCGCCATTTTGCCTCGAAATTGGCGATGAACATCGACGGCCTCGGTGAGAAGCTGATCGAGCAATTAGTTGATAAAGGACTTGTAAAAAGCTTTGCAGATTTGTATTTTCTAAAGGTGGATCGGCTCGCCGAGTTGGAACGGATGGCCGAGAAGTCGGCGCAGAATATTATCGACGCGATTGCCCAAAGCCGCGAGGTTGCGTTCGACCGTTTCATTTACGCGCTCGGCATGCGTCACGTCGGCGAGCACATGGCGCGCGTGCTCGCGAAGCAGTTTGGTTCTTTGCAAAATTTGATTAAAACCGACGAAGAAAAATTGCAGCAGATTCATGAAGTCGGCCCGCAAGTCGCGGAAAGTGTCA
>Ga0247727_10016400_pt1 | contig 11964 bp, 10 predicted proteins | sample WisWelCaveWW1625_FD_202498 | JGI IMG/M metagenome (GOLD analysis project Ga0247727, IMG submission 202498) | Biofilm microbial communities from Wishing Well Cave, Virginia, United States - WW16-25 | ecosystem: Environmental > Aquatic > Deep subsurface > Groundwater > Cave microbial mat | place...
CCAGGCGCGCTCCCGGGCACGTACTGAAACGGCCCCGTGCCTTCGTCGACGTCCACGAGGTAGAGGAACGCCTTGAGCAGGTGCTTGTCGTTGAAGTCGCGGTGCCAGCGCTGCGACGCGATGCGGGCGGCTTCTTCGGGTTGCGGGACCGAGTACCACATGTCCACGTACTCGAGCTTCGACCAGAGCCCGAGGTACGTGTTCGCGAGATCGAGCATCCGATGTGAGGCGCACGCGGCGAACCACGCGTCGTCGAGGGCGAGCTCCACGCCGTAGCTGTGGAGGCGAACGACGAACTCCTTTCCGGCCCTGACGCGCAGGCCCTCGCGGTCGCCCGCGAGCGCTGATTCTGTCTCCGACACGAACCCGTCGCTCTGGGACTCGAGCGCGCTCCACGACTCGGTCTCTGGGAAGAGCTCGCCGAAGGTCAGCAGCGAGTACCCATCGGCTTCGAGCTCAGAGACGATCCGTTGCTGGACGTCGTTCAGCGCCGGCGGAGCTCCGCTGAACCGACGCCGGCTCGCGCGATTCGAGAGCACGCGATCATGCAGCGAGTACGTCGCTCGAACACCCCGCTTCTCGAGCGCCGTCGCGACGTGGTTGATGCGCGCCGCGAATCGTGTCTTCGTCCTGTGCACCGCATCCTTACGCTACCCCACGTGCACAGCGTCCCGACCCAGGTGCCTTCGGTGTTCTTCCTCTATCGCCGTTCGCAGCTCCGTGACGATGCGCTGGCGGCGCCAGTCGGAGCCGGCGCGCGCTACAGCCTGTACGGGCTCGACGAGCTGTCGTCAGCCGGCGCAGCGGTTGCGCACAACCTCGAACCGGGTCGCGAGGCCGGGCCGATGGCGCGAGCTACGGGAGCGCTTCTCGATCGCGTCGTCCGCGCCGGCGGAGGCTACTCGGGAGACTTCGCCACCGTGCTCGCTAATCGTCGGGGGCTGAACGACGCGGATGTCGTCTTCTCGACCGTCGACACCGTCGGGATCCCGCTAGCGCTTCTGGCTCGACGCGGTGTGATCCGAACACCGATCGTCTATGCGGCGATCGGGCTTCCCGAGCGGTTGGGGCAGCTCCGCTCCGCGCGCGCGCGCCTGTTTCTCGACGCCTATCGACGCCTGCACACGATTGTCGCGTACGGGTGGGGCGAGGTCGAAGCGCTTCGCGGCTGGCTCGGCGAGAGCGGCCCGTCCGTCGTCTTCGTGCCGTTCGGCGTCGACACGACGTACTTCGCGCCGCAGCCCGGCGCGATCGTCGACACGGACGTCGTCTCGATCGGGGGCGATCCGCGACGGGATCATCAGCTCCTCCTCACGCTCGCACGAGTCCACCCTGAGTGGAGGTTCCGGCTTGTGCTGACGGCCGACGCGTCGCGGGCTCTCGGCGTCGTGCCGAAGAACGTCACGGTCGAGGAAGACGTGCCGTTCGACAGGGTTCGCGATCGCCTAGCGAGTGCTCGCACCGTTGTCCTCCCCGTGCAGGAGAACAGCTACTCGGGCGCGACTACGGTGCTCTTGCAGGCCATGGCTATGGGCAAGCCCGTCGTGGTGAGCAGGACTGCGGCGATCGCGACCGGGTACGAGCTCGAGGATAGAGTCAACTGCAGGCTCGTTCCGCCGGCGGGCCTCGACTCACTCGAGGATGCGGTGGCGTCGGTGCTCACCGACCAAGGGCGGTCGGCAGCGATCGGAGCGCGAGCGCGCGAGACCGTGGAGTGTCATCTCACCTGGGAGCGATACACGTCTGCGATTCGGGACCTGCTTCTCGCGGCCTGTGGCCGGACTACGGTTCGCGCGTGACGCTGAGCCGAATTCCGAAGGCCGCTCTCTTTCGCGCGCGCCGTGTCCTCGGTGCGGTCGCTCGGGAGTCCGGCACCGAGATCGACCGCCTTCGTCACCGCCGCCGGGGCGGTGCGGACGTCGCGCTGTTCCACCAGTTCGCTCCGCCACCGGGAGGAGGCGGACACCAGTTCCTGCGAGCCCTCGTCTCGGAGCTTCGGCGCCGGGGTCTCGTCGTGGAGGTGAATCGAATCTCCGGCAGGACACCCACGTGTTTCTTCAACTCGTTCAACTTCGACTTCCGGCGGCTTCACCGCTTCGCTCGTGACGACTGCCGCATGGTGCACCGCGTCGACGGCCCGATCGGCGTCTACCGCGGCTTCGACGACGGGACCGATGCTCGGATCCGCGCGATCAACAGCGACCTCGCCGACGCGACCGTGTTCCAATCGCGTTTCAGCCTGGAGGCGCATCGGCAGATCGGCATCGACCTGAAGGAACCGGAGGTCATCTCGAACACCGTCGACCCGGCGATCTTCCACCCTCCTTCGAGCCGGGCGCCCATGACCGGCAGAAAAGTTCGGCTCATCGCCACGAGCTGGTCGGACAACCCGAACAAGGGTGCTGACGTCATTACCTGGCTCGACGAGAATCTCGACTGGGATCGCTTCGAGCTGACCTTCGTCGGCCGTGCGTTCGGCCCGTTCAGTCGGATTCGGACCCCTGGCCCTCTTCTGTCGGGGCCGCTCGCTGACGAGCTCCGCGCTCACGACGTCTACGTTGCGGCAAGCCGGAACGACCCCTGCTCGAACGCGCTGCTCGAGGCGCTCGCGTGTGGCCTCCCCGCTGTGTACAGGTCGAGCGGCGGCCACCCCGAGCTCGTCGGGGACGCCGGTGTCCCGTTCGAGGTCCCCGAAGAGCTTCCGGGTGCGCTCGATGCTCTCCTCGGCGAGCTCGACGAGCGCCGCGCTGCAATTCAGGTTCCTGCGTTGACGGACATTGCGGACAGGTACCTCGAGGTGCTCCGCGGATGAGTCTGCGAGCCACTGCTGCACCGCCTGCTCGGCTCGCCCTGCGAGGCCTCGTTCGGGCCCGCACGTTCGCCTGGCCGAGTCACTCGCGACTGTTTGCCGTCGGCGACCGAGGACGTTGGTCGGTCGACGAGGACGGGAGGCATCTCGAGGCCACGGCGCGCCGGCTCGGATATCGGGTCGGTACGGGCGAGTGGGCGCGGTTTGCATCCCGTCAGTCGGTTTTCCTCACGAGCCACTTCGAGGCGTTGAATCCCCGCTGGCTCGAGACGTCACATCGCCTTGCAGTTGCCTATCTGCACGGACGGCCCGGCACAGCGGGTGCCCCTGAGTTCGACCAGAGCTTCGAGATGCTTCGCGCCCATCCCTCACGCTTTGCGCGCATTCAGGTGACACACGCCGAGATGCACGGGCTCGTCCTCTCCGCCGGGGTGCCGACCGATCGCATCCACCGAATCCCGATCGGAATCGACCTCGAGAACTTCCCGCTCGGAGGCGAGGCGCACAAGGCGGCCGCACGCAAGGAGCTCGACCTTCCCGCCCAGGCATTCGTCGTGGGGTCGTTCCAGAAGGACGGCGTCGGGTGGGCGGATGGCCTCGAGCCCAAGCTCGTCAAGGGCCCGGACGTCTTCGTCGCGGCGCTGCGGAATCTGCAGCCGCTTGTGCCAGGACTGCTCGTGTTGCTCACAGGACCCGCCCGCGGGTACGTCCGGCGCGAGCTCGAGAGCATCGGAATCTCGTACCGTCACGTCCAGGTGCGGACTCGCCGCGACCTCGCCCGCGCGTATCACGCACTCGACGTCTACATCGTGAGCTCCCGGCAGGAGGGTGGGCCGAAAGCCCTGCTCGAAGCCATGGCCGCTGGGACTCCGCTCGTCTCGACCCGTGTGGGCCAGGCCGACGAGCTCATCGAGCACGGGCGGAACGGCTGGCTCGTTGACGTCGAAGGCGCCGAGGCTCTCGCGGGCTGGGCCTCTCATGTTGCCGACGGTGCACCCAAGGGTCTACGTGAGGCGGGGAGAGCGACCGCCGAGCGGTACGCCCTCGACCAGCTCGACGGGCTGTGGGCAGAGTTACTCGAAGGCTTCGTCGAGCGGGAGGCTGCGTGAGACGCCGACCGACCGCCCGGCGCCTCGCGGCCGCAGCGTACGACCGTGTGCCGCGACGTCCTTTCCGCTCGGTGATGCCGTTTCGGCCCTGGCGTGGCATCTTTCGGTTCTGGCTTTCCGCGCTGGCTGCCCATCCGGATCGGCGTCGTGCGGTCCGCGAGCTGCTCCTGACCTACGACGACGTCTACCGCTCACTCGACCAGGCGGCGATCGCATACGACGACGGTGTGCACGTAAAGCACCGGCTCACGGGTTACCACGACTTCTTCGTGGAACGAGTCCGTCCAGGTGAGCGGGTGCTCGACGTCGGGACGGGAAAGGGTGAGCTCGCCTTTGACCTCGCGACGCGCTCAGACGCCATCGTGGTCGGGATCGACACCGATGCGAGCCATCTCTCGTTTGCGCGGACCAGATTCGCGCACGAGCGCGTGGAGTTTCTCGAGGGCGACGTCCTCGAGCGTGTTCCCGATGGCCACTTCGACGTCGTCGTGCTGTCGAACGTGCTCGAGCACCTCGAGCCGCGTGTCGATGTCCTTCGGCACCTCGTCGCGTCCGCGTCGCCGCGGTGTGTCCTCGTGCGGGTGCCTGTATATGCGCGCGACTGGACCGTGCCCCTCAAGGAAGAGGTCGGACTCCGGCCGTACTGGGACCGGGATCACGAGATCGAGTACGAGGAGGCGAGCCTTCGCGCGGAGCTCCGTCAGGCCGGGCTCGAAGTGACGGAGCTCGTTCTCGTCTGGGGCGAGATCTGGGCGGCGGCCGAACCCCGTTGAGGGTCTACGTTCCTGGGAGGGCAGGGCGGTGGAGCCGAGCCGCTCGGCGGTGGGCGCGCTTGAGTCTCGCGCGCCGCTGCGAGCCCGGGCTCCGCGTGTTCTACGGCCACGATCTCGTGCCGGCGCCCGGCGAGCGCGTGGCCGGCGGGACGGCGAAGTTCCAGCGGCTCGCGTCGCGATTCCCGAACAGCCCAACCGATTTCACTGTCCTCTACCTGGGCTCGACGTGGCTGCCGCGGGACCTCCGCCCGCTCCTTTGGCTGGCGGGCCGTCGGCATACCCCGGTCGTCGTCAATCAGAACGGCGTGGGCTACCCCGGGTGGGCGGGCGCGGCGACGGAGGACGTCAATCGGCCGTTGCGACGCGCTCTAGCGGCGGCCGACCACGTCCTTTACCAGAGCGAGTTCTGCAAGCGCTCGGCGGACGAGTTCCTCGGTCCGGCACGCGGTGGGTGGGAGGTGCTGCACAACGCTGTCGACGTCGAGCACTTCGTTCCTCCGCGGCAACCGGCCGAGGGTGGGCCTGTGCTTATGCTCGGTGGCGACCAGTATCAGGCCTACCGTCTCGAGCTGGCGCTGCAGGTTATGGCCGCTCTTCTCGGCACGCATCCAGACGCCCGACTGCTCGTTACCGGGCGCCTCGTCGTTCCGATCGAGGCGCGCGTACACGAGCTCGGGCTCGACGGGCACGTCGATCTCGTTGGGGAGTACGCGCAACGCGATGCTCCGGCGGTCTTCGGGCGCGCACACATGCTTCTTCACACCAAAGTCAACGACCCGTGCCCGAGCCTCGTCATCGAGGCGATGGCGTCAGGACTCCCGATCGTGTACCCGCTGAGCGGAGGCGTTCCGGAGCTCGTCGGCAAAGAGGCGGGAATCGGCGTGCCGCACGCGGATTCGTGGGAGCGTGACGAACCGCCTACACCCGAGGCGCTTGCTGACGCCGCCGAGCGCGTGCTCGGTGACCGCCCCCGATACGCGAGCGCAGCCCGAGAGCGCGCCGTCGAACGTTTCTCACTCGAGCCCTGGCTCGATTGTCATCGCGAGCTCTTCGAGCGGCTCGCTCCGCGATAGCCCCGGACGCGACCTCGCAACGTCGCGGCATAGTAGGCCGCGCGGGTGCGATCCAGCCGCGCGCGCGAGACGACTACTCCACCCACCGGCCGCGCGAGCATCCTTGCCACCGTCCGTGCGGGATAGCTGTGCTTGCGGAGCAAGTAGCCGACGCTGGCTCCGTCGCGGTACGCAATGCGTGAATCGTCGGTGCGCACGTCGTGCAAAACCACAAGGGACGGTTCGTACTCGATCCGCGCGCCGCCTCGGACTGCGCGGATGAGGTAGTCGATCTCCTCGCCCGACGACCAAGGCTCCGGCGAGCCCAGCCCTAGTCGTTCGTCGAACTCCCCTAACCGCTCCACAACGCCTCGGCGCAGGAAGATCGTGAACGAGATCGCGCGGTTCCAGAGGTTGTGGTCGGTCAAACGCGCGGGATCCAGCTTCCACGAGGCGGCTGACTTTCCGGAGGCGTCCTCGGCTCGGCCGGTGAGCCCGTCCAAGAGGGAGTCCGACGAGAAGCGCTCGGTGACGCGGCTCAACAAGCCGCCCGGGTAGACGCAGTCGTCGTCGGGGAACGCGACGATGTCTGCACTTACGTGTCCGAGAGCCACGTTCCGTGCGCGAGAGAGACCGAGCTCGGAGCGCAGGTGGAGTATCTCGACGCCTCGGCCGGTAAGAACAGCCTCCAGGCGTGCGTCTTCGTTCTGATCGACGACGAGGATACGAACGCGCGGGTACGCCTGGGCCTCGACCGAGTCGAGCAGGCGCGCGAGCTCCTCCGACCGGCCGACCGTCGCGACGACGAGGTCGAACGACGGAAGCTCCCGCGGCACGGGCCGTAGGCTACGGGACGTGCCGACCGCGCCGCTCGTCTCCGTGCTCCTGGCCGTCCATAACGGCGAGCCGTACGTGCGGACGGCGCCCGTGAGCGTTCTCCGGCAGACGCTGGCCGACCTCGAGCTCATCGTCGTCGACGACGCGTCGACCGACGCAACGCCGGCCACCATCGCGGGGCTCGACGACCCGCGCGTGCGCTTGCTCCGAAACGACAAGCAGCTCGGCCTTGCGGCGTCGTTGAATCGCGGCTTGGACGAGGCTCGAGGCCGGTATGTGGCGCGCCTCGACGCCGACGACGTCGCCCTTCCGCGTCGCCTCGAACGCCAGGTCGCGCGCATCCGCGCGACGCCCGGGACGGTGATTCTCGGCAGCTCCGTGTGTGCGATCGACGACGACGGCACTCCGGGGGCGGTGCACGCGATGCCGGCGACGCCAGCGGCAGTTCGCTGGCATCTGCTCTTCAGCTCGCCGTTCTTTCATCCTACGGTGCTCCTCGATCGTGAGTACCTGGAACGCCGCGGGTTGCGCTACGACCCGTCCTTCCTCGAGAGCGAGGACTACGACCTGTGGACACGAGTACTAGCCGAGGGAGACGGCGCCAATCTCGCCGAGGCGCTCGTTCTCTATCGCGTGCACGGCCGCCAGGCGTCGCAGGCAAGGCGAGACCTTCAGCGTGCTTTTCAGCTCGACGTCGCGCGTCGCGAGATCGCCCGCGTCGCTCGGCATCTGTCGGCGCGAGAGATCGAGCTCTCGTGGAGCATCGGAGCGGGGGAGCGAGTCGACGCTGCGTCGGTTGAGGAGGCGGCGTCGGCATACATCGAGCTCGCCCACGCGTTCAAGAGCGGATCACTCTCGAGCCATGACTCCCTCGGACCGACGCTCGCCCGCCCGCTCCTACACGCGGCCCGCCAAGCGACTGGCGGCGTGCGCCTACGCCTGCTGCGGCGCGCTCTCGAGCTCGATCACGCGCTCCCGCTACACGCGTCCGCTGCTCGCGCCACGCGGCGGTCACGCGAGCGGACAGCTCGTCAGGATGCCCGTGCCTGGCTCGGCGAGCTCGAGGCCCCGGCGCGCGAAGGTGCGCCACCGATCCGCGTCGCCGCCGTCTTTCCGGAACCGACGCCCTACCGCGCGCCGCTCCTCGACCGCGTCGCCGCCCTCTCCGAGATCGACCTCACCGTCATCTATGCCGCTGGCACCGTCGCTCGTCGCACATGGCGAGTCGAGCTCGAGCACCGCGCTGTGCTCCTCCGCGGACTACGTCTTCCCGGCGCGAGGAGCGTGCTCCACCATGACTACCCCGTCACACTCGGTGTCGCTCGTGCCCTGACCGAGGCGCGACCCGCGGTCGTCGTCGTCTCGGGGTGGAGCACGTTCCCGGCGCAAGCTGCAATCGCGTGGTGCCGGCTCAAGCGTGTGCCGTACCTCCTGGTCGTGGAGAGTCACGACGAGGGGCCACGCGCAGGGTGGCGACGGTCCGTCAAGGGAACCGTCGTCCCGCCCCTCGTGCAGAACGCGTCAGGCGTCCTCGTCACGGGAACGCTCGCGCGCAACTCGATGCTCTCGCGGGGTGCTGCACCCGAACGCGTCCGTGTCTTCGCGAACACGATCGACGTCGAGGGGTTCGGACGGCGGGCGGACGACCTGGCGGCAAGACGTCCTGAGCTGCGACGCGAGCTCGGAGCCGATCTCGACGATGTCGTCGTGCTCTCTGTGGCTCGGCTCGTGCAGGAGAAGGGCCTCGACACGCTCATCCGCGCCGTCGCCGCAGCCGACGACCAGCAGATGCTTCTCGTGCTCGTCGGGGACGGGCCGGAGCGGGAGGCGCTCGAGCAGCTCGCCGCCGAGCTCGGTGTGCGTGCCGTCTTCGCCGGGGAGACGGCGTGGGAGAGGATCGTCGAGGTCTATGTCGCGGCCGACGTCTTTGCGCTCCTCTCGCTGCGCGAGCCCTGGGGCGTGGTGGTGAACGAGGCGGCGGCGTGCGGACTGCCACTCGTGCTCTCGGATCGTGTCGGTGCGGCGCATGACCTCCTCCGAGAGGGCGAGAACGGCGCGCTCGTACCGGGCGGTGACGTCGAAGCCGCCGCGAACGCGTTGCGCACGCTGGCCGCGGATCCTGACCGGCAGCACGCTCAGGGCGCGCGCTCGCGCGAGCTCGCCCGCGACTGGGGATACGGCCCGAGCGTCGAAAGTTTTCTCGCCGCCGTGCGCGAAGCAGTCGCTGATCAGGGCTAACCTGCTGCGATGTCTCGGAACGGCAGCAGACCGCGGATCCTCGTCCTGAACCAGTACTACTGGCCGGGAGTCGAGGCGACCGCGCATCTACTCACCGAGCTGTGCGAGGCGCTCGCGGAGGACTACGACGTGGAGGTCGTCACGGGCGTGTTGCACGGCCACGAGGGAGAGCCGCGCGAGATCGAGCACAACGGCGTCCGAATCACGCGGGTCGCGTCGACGTCCTACGAGCGTTCCGCGCTGGGCAGGCGAGCCGTGAACTACCTCTCGTACCTCGGATCGGCTCTCAGTCACGCGCTGAGCAGCCCGAGGCCGGATCTCGTGCTCTGCATGACCGATCCGCCGATCATCGGCGACCTCGGCGTCCTCGTCGGGCGCCGCGTGGGAGCGCCCGTTCTGGTCATCAGCCAGGACGTCTTTCCGGAGATCGCTACTGAGCTTCATCGCCTTCGCAACCCCGCCGTCGTCGGCGTGCTGGGGACCCTGGTCGGGGCGTACCTGCGGCGGGCTGACAGGATCGTCGCGATCGGCGAGACCATGCGGGAGCGGCTCGAGGCCAAGGGCGCCCCGCCCGAGCGCCTCCGCGTGATTCCCAACTGGGTCGACACTCGAACGATCACGCCTCAGCCCCGCGACAACGCGTGGGCCGAGCAGCACGATCTCGTCTCGCGCTTCGTCGTCATGCACTCCGGCAACGTGGGGCACGCCCAGGATCTCGACAGCCTCGTCCGGGCTGCGACGTTCCTGCGTGACCGCGACGACCTGCAGATCGTGATCGCGGGCTTCGGGGCCAGGCACACCGAGATGGTCGCTCTCGCGGTGCGGCTCGAGGTGGAGGAGACGGTGCGGTTCCTCCCGTACCAGAAGCGGGCGCGCCTGCCGATGTCGCTCTCGAGTGCCGACGTGCACGTCGTGGGCCTGGCGAAGGGACTCGCGGGGTACGTCGTCCCGAGCCGCCTGTACGGGATCCTCTCTGCCGGGCGACCGGTCATCGTCGCCGCCGAGGACGAGAGCGAGACGGCTCGTCTCGTCAGGGAGATCGGATGCGGAGTGGTCATTCCGCCGGCCCGGCCCGATCTGCTCGCGCGCACGATTCGCGAGGCGGCGGACGGCGCCTTCTCACTCGACGAGATGGGCCGACGTGGCCGCGCCTACGTCGAAGACGAGGCCGACCGCGTGGTCGCTATGGAGCGGTACCGCGCTCTCGTGCGCGAAATGCTTGCGGCGTGATGGGGCACTTGTGCGCGTGAGCCTGGATCAGTACGAGCGCGTGCCGCTTCTCTTCGGGCCGTCTCCGGTGCACCAGCTCGAACGCCTGAGCGAGTACCTCGGGGGCGATGTCGAGATCTGGGCGAAGCGGGAGGACTGCAACTCCGGGCTGGCGTACGGCGGCAACAAGGTGCGCAAGCTCGAGCACCTCGCGGCTGAGGCGCTCGCGCAGGGGTGCGACACCCTCGTCTCGATCGGCGGCGTCCAGTCGAATCACACGCGCCAGGTCGCGGCGGTAGCCGCCCGGCTCGGTCTCGGCTGTGTCCTCGTGCAGGAGCATTGGGTGGACTGGACGGACCCCGGCTACGAGACGGTCGGGAACATTCTGCTCTCGCGAATCATGGGCGCCGATGTGCGGCTCGATAAGGCGGGGTTCGACATCGGCATTCGTCCGAGCTGGGAGGAAGCGCTCGCCTCGGTGGTCGCGGCAGGCGGCAAGCCCTACGCGCGGGTGCATCGGACCACCCACTCGGCGGGCTCGGCTTTGCGCGCTGGGCTGACGAGGTCGCAGAGCAGGAGCGCGGCCTCGGAGTCTTCTTCGACACGATCATCGTTTGTTCCGTGACGGGCTCGACGCAAGCCGGCATGATCGCCGGCTTCGCTGCCCAGAACGTCGCACGGAGCGTGCTCGGGATCGACGGCTCGGCGACGGTGGACCAGACGTGGGAGCAGATCGCGCGGATCGCCCGCAGCACAGCAGATGCGATCGGCCTCGGCCGTTCACTCGGCGACGACGAGATCGTCCTACTCGACGAGTGGCATGCGGGCACCTCCGGCATCCCCGACGCGAAGACAATCGATGCTATTCGTCTGTGCGCGCGACTCGAAGGCGTTCTGACGGACCCTGTGTACGAGGGCAAGTCGATGGCAGCGCTGATCGATCTCGTGCGGTCTGGCCGGATCGAGTCAGGCTCGCGCGTGCTGTACGCCCACCTTGGCGGGCAGCCGGCGTTGAACGCTTACGCCGGCGCGTTCTGACGCAGGGTCAGACCCCGGGACGCGTCCGTTTCGAGCTGTACTCCGCCGCCATTTGAGGCACTAACGGGAGTCAGTCCTCGGGACGCGTCGCCTTGGGACATGGCCGGGGGTCTGACCCCATCTACACTCGCCCGCGTGATCGGCAAGGCCATGTTCTGGGGCTCGCTCGGGGCTCTCGCCTGGACCCATGCGGGCTACCCGGCGGCCATGGGAGCGCTCGCGCGGCTCCGCCCCAGACCGGTGAGGAAGGCCGAGATCACGCCTTCCGTCGCCCTCGTCGTCTCGGCGCACGACGAGGAGGCGGTCATCGGCCGGCGCGTCGAGAACCTGCTCGAGCTCGACTATCCGGACGATCGGCTCGAGATCGTGGTCGCCTCCGACGGGTCGACCGACGGGACGGACGCGATCGTCGAAGAGATCGCAGGCCGTGAGTCGCGTGTACGGCTCCTGCAGTGCCCGCGCGAGGGCAAGGTGGCGGCGCAGCATCGCTCGGTTCGCGAGACCGCGAGCGACGTGCTCGCGTTTACGGACGCGAACACGGAGTGGAAGCCCGACGCCCTTCGGCTGCTCGTGAGCAACCTTGCCGACCCCGAGGTCGGGTACGTCTGCGGACAGCTTCGGCTCGAGAGCCCCGACGGCGCGAACCTCGAGGGCGTCTACTGGCGCTACGAGATGTGGGTGCGCGCGCAGGAGTCGGCGTGCAGCTCGATCACGGCCGGGAACGGGGCGATTTACGCTGTGCGGCGGGAGGCATATGTCGAGGACGACCCGAAGTTCGGCCACGACTTCGGGTTTCCGTACCTGATGGAGCAGGCGGGACGCCGTGCGGTGTACGAGCCGGGCGCGATTTCGGTCGAGAAGCCTGCTGCCGAGCCCGAGGACGAGTACGGGCGCAAGGT
>Ga0247727_10016401_pt1 | contig 11964 bp, 9 predicted proteins | sample WisWelCaveWW1625_FD_202498 | JGI IMG/M metagenome (GOLD analysis project Ga0247727, IMG submission 202498) | Biofilm microbial communities from Wishing Well Cave, Virginia, United States - WW16-25 | ecosystem: Environmental > Aquatic > Deep subsurface > Groundwater > Cave microbial mat | place...
GCGCTGAGGTCCGGCTCCTTGTTCTTGGTGAGCGGCGTCGGGACGCAAATCAGCACCACGTCGCACTCGGCGAGCGCTCCGAAGTCCGAGGTCGCCGACAAGCGCCTGGCTTCGACGACCTGGCGCAACGCCGCATCGTCGACATCGGAGATGTAATTCTCTCCCCGATTGATCCGTTCGACTTTCCCCGGCGCGTCATCGATCCCGACCACACGAAAACCCGTCCTGGCCTGGAGCACCGCCAGCGGAAGCCCGACATAGCCCAGCCCGACGACGCCGACCGTTGCCGTATGCGCTTTGATCTTCTCTATTAACAGCATGCTATCTCCGTACGCGCCAGAGCATGTCCAACCCTATCCGATCCCCCCGGGTGAGGCAAGCGATACCAGCGAGGCCGGTGTGGCGCCCTACTCTGCTGAAGGAGCTGGAAAGCCGGACGCACTCACGGGTTCCGAGGGGATTCGACCGGTCTTCACTGGAAATCGCGACGCTGGAACACAACGGCGGCCAGGAGAAGCAGCACGGCAATCCATGCGAGCCCATAGGCGACGGTCAACGCCAGCACATCCGTCCCGACAGCCTGCTGATGAATCACATGGCCTTTCAGATTGAATCGCTCCAGATCGGGAATCGCGTAATAGAGACCGTCCGCAATGGCGCGGCCCATCGCGCCGATCTTCACATCCGGCTTTTCGCTCAGCAACTTCAGATCGGCGGTCAGATGGCCGATCGCATACATCGCGAGCGAGAAGATGGCGCTCAACGTCGGCGTCGTAAACGTCGAGAAGAAGAGCGCGACCGCGGTCATCACCATCAACTCCACCATGATCAGCCCCACCGCCGCAAACAACAACGGCGTGACCGGCACCGACCATACGCTCAGCGCCAGCAGGAGACCGCCAGTCATGATCGCGGTGTTCAGCAGCAGGGTGACGACCAGACCGAGGTACTTGCCGAGCAGGAATTGATAGCGCGGGATCGGCTTGGAGACGATGGTATAGATCGTCTTCCGTTCGATCTCCCGGCTCACCAGCCCGATCCCGATGAAAATAGCGATCAGCACCCCGAACAGATTGATGCTGGCCAGGCCGAGATCCAGCATCAGCCGCTCGAATTCGCCGAGCGTCAACCGGACCAGCAGGATCGAACTCCCGATCAACAGCAGCGCAAAGACCAGCAGATTGTAGAGCAGCTTGTCCCGGAGATGCTCCCGCATGCCGTTGAGGGCGATGGCCAGCACCCGGCTCATGACGACGCCCCTTTCGTCGCAGGCCGGCCCATTTCGCGGATGAAGAGATCCTCGAGAGAGGACCGATGCGGGTTCAACGAGATGAGTCTCCCCCGGCCGCGCCGAATCGCGTCCAGCACACGGTCCGCCTGAACAGGATCGCATTCCAGCAACATACGCGATCCCTGGACGACGCACTGCCGGGCCAGACCTTGTAATACGCTCAACTCGGCGGGACCAATCCCCTCGGCCACGATCTCGACCGACTGGATCGAGGCCGTATTCAGCAGATCGCTCACCCGCCCTATCGTCGCGAGGCGGCCTTTCTGCAAAATACACACGCGATCGCACAGCATCTCCGCGTCATGCAGGATATGCGAGCTGAAGAACACCGTCTTTCCTGACGCCTTCAGTCCCAGGATAATGTCCCGCATTTCCTTGCGGCCGATCGGATCGAGTCCGGACATCGGCTCATCGAGGATGACCAGTTGCGGATCGTTGATCAGCGCCTGGGCAATGCCGATGCGCTGCAGCATCCCTTTGGAGAAATTACGGAGTGGCAGATCCCGCGCATCGGCCAGCCCCACCAGTTTGAGCAGATGGTCGATGCGCGCCGCCAGCGCCGGTCCCTTCAGATCGAACAGGCGTCCGTAGAACCGGAGGCATTCGACTGCCGTGAGATACTCGTAGAAATAGGGCGCCTCAGGCAGAAAGCCCATCTGTTGCCGGACGGAGACGGTCCCGATGGGCCGATCCAGCAGCCAGGCCTGTCCGCTGGTCGGATAGAGCAGGCCGAGCAATATCTTCAGCGTCGTCGTTTTCCCCGCTCCATTCGGCCCCAGAAAGCCGAAGATCTCCCCCGCCTGAACGTCCAAATCCAGCCCGTCGAGGGCGGTCACTTTTCGGCCCCAGAAGCCGACCCGGAAAACCTTCGTCAGGGCCCGGGTACGGAGTATGCTGACCGGCGTGCTCATCGTGCGTTATCTCCTTCCAACTGCGTGCTTGCTCAACTCATAGACCCGGTACCGCTCCGGGTGCGTGCTGCTGCGCACCGTGCCGATCTTGGCATCGAACCGATAGATCCCTCCGAACGGTTCCTGCGGCAGGGCCGGCAGCAACCCGATGGCGACCAACTCACCCAGGGCGGCCGGCACGCGACCTTTGCGCCGACGATAGCGCTCCACGGCCTGTTCCAACTGGCCAATATCCCGCTCGATCGTCAATAGCTTTATGTGTCTTTCCAGTGACTCCTTCACCCGGGGATCCTCGGTCTGGCGCCACAGCGCCGCCAGGAACTCGAGTCCCACCGACGGATCGCCGGCCTCGGCATACATGCGCGTCGCCAGGGTCGGGACAAAGGGAGGATGGCCCGGCTGCCGACCCGCCTGGGCCATCGCCTCGGCCGCCAGCAGGGGTTCGTCGTGAAAGAAATAGTAGTTGTAGCCGAGATAAAAGTGAAGCTGCCACGAGGTCGGATTGTTCGCCACGCCTTTCTTCAGCAGCGCGGTGCTGAGCTCAGGCCGCCGCGCCAATTCGGTCAGCACGATGCCGCCGACCTGGTAGGCGTAGGCATAGAGCGGATCGAGCGTCGTCACGACATCCACCGCATGGTACACCCACTCATAGGCGCGGGGTGTCACCGTTCGCTCGCCCAGCACTTGCACCATCCGCAACCAGAGCAGATCCGCCACAACGTGCCGATAGCCCAGCACCGCAGGCTTCAGGATGTCGCCGCTCGGCAGCAGGGCCAGTTCCTGCACACGACGGGCATAACGGTCGTCACGGGCATCGAGGGTTGTCTGGCACCAGAGCGCCACAAGGAAGCACAAGGCGCCCGCCGACAACCGGAGAAGCAGGGGGACCAGCGGAGCGGCCAAGAGAGAATATTGTCTAGACAGGACACTCACAGCAGCAAACCGGCAGACGCTCACGGCTCACGGTCTTCGCCGGCCCGTCGTACAGACGGGCCGGCGAAGCGTGCTTCACAGGATCCTTAGAATACCTGCGGCGAGCAATCGATCACGCCCTGAATATCGTTATTCAGGAACCGGGCTGTGCCCGCAGCACCCCCGTATGTATTTGCAAGAGAATCACCATCCAAATTCGATGCCGTGGTCGCGACAAACCCGGCGGCCGGCGGCGCCGCTGGAACCCCGGCTGCATTGGCCATGCAGACACCGGCACCAGGAACCGCAGGAGCCGCCTGGGGAGCCGTGTACGTATCCACCGAATAGGAATAGCGGACCAGCCCGGTGGGCTGGAATCCGATCGTCGCGAAGGTGACCAGGGGAGACACTGATAATCCCGCAGCGGTCACGCAGTGATTCGGCTGTCCAGCAGGGACAGCCGTGGGTTGACCGGCCGGTACTGTGGTCGCCGGCCAGGGCACACCGACGCTTTTCACGCCCGAGGCCGGGACCACAGCCCCGGTGGGAAGCATGGCGGCGTAACAGCCCTGCTCGCCGCTGAAGGCCACTTCCGACGTTTTGACACCCGCGAGGTTGGTGCGTCCTTCTGCCTGCTGGGACTTCAACTGGTAGAGAATGAAGTTGGGAATCGCGATGGCGGCGAGAATTCCGATGATCGCCACCACGATCATCAACTCAATCAGGGTAAACCCCTTTTGGCCCGTGAGCTTCGTAAACATACTGCCCTCCTTAAGTTAGTTGGTTGATGCGTTGCGAACTCTTATTCAAGTATCGACGCACGCAACTGTGAAATACGCATCTTCCATGCCATTGATATTCATCATGTATACATATCATAAGTAATTGAATACATAGCAAAATTATTCGACTCAAGGAATCCATCATATCATCACTGTCTCCGTGAAAACACTTCCCGGCCATATTTGCCAAAAATTGTCGTACTTAAAATCGCATGCGGCTGAACGATCCTGAAGACTGTCTGGGGTGAGTCCGCACGACCAACACTCGCCTTGATGGCGGTCCGGGTGAGAGTGGATGAGGGTGCCCGGTAAATAGAGACCGCGCTTTAAAGGCCTCAGCCTATTGCGCAATCGGCTGAGACGAAATCCGTCGCTTGGCTTGCTGGACCCGTTCCTCGAGAGTCGGATCGCCCAGCCCTCGGGCACGGTACCGATCGATCAGTTTCGTGTTGGACGGATCCAGTTCGAGCGAGCGGAGCCAAGCCTCTCGCGCTTCCTTGGTCAGGTTTTGCTTGTGATAGATCTCGCCGAGGTGTTCGAAAATGACCGGATCGTCGCCGGCCAGCGTGATCGCGCGTTGGATCTCGGCCAGCGCTTCCTTCAATAAGCCCATCTTAAAGAACGCCCACCCAAGGCTGTCCACATAGTAGCCGTTGGCCGGCTTGAGCGACACGGCCCGCTTCGTCAGCGACAGGGCTTCTTCGATCTTGATGCCCCGGTCGGCATAACTGTACCCCAGATAATTCAACGCATCCGCATGCGCCGCATCCAGTTGCAGCGCTCTTTCCATGGCCCGGACCACGTCGTCGAACCGGTTCAACTTGTCATAGGCTGTGCCGAGGTTGAAGTACAGATCGGCATTGCCCGGATTATGGAGAATCCCCGTTTCAAACGCCTCGACCGCCTTGTCGTAGTGCTCGGTCTGGAGATTGGTCAATCCCAGCAGGATATGGCCGTCCGCCTGCTTGGGGTTCAGCCTGGCCACGGTCGAAAAATGCGGACTCGCCTCCTGATACCGCTTCTGGCGGTAGAACAAATATCCCAAATGCATATGGCCGTCGGCATAGTTGGGCTGCAGCCGAAGATTATGCTCATAGGCCTGGACGGCCCTGCCGTAGTCCTTCATCTCCTCGTACATCAGACCGAGGTAGTCCCGAATCTTCAACTCGGCCGGGCGCGCGGCCAGGAGCGACGTCAGCCGCTCCACCGCCCTAGGATAGTCCTTCATCTCGCCATAGACCAGTCCCACGCGGAGTTGCGCATCCAGGTCATCCGGATCCTCTTGCAGCATGCGCTGCAGTTCGGCCAGCGCCTCCTGGTAAGCCTTCCCGCTGATGAACAGCCGGACGAGATTGCGGCGGATTTCCCGGCTGTGCGGGTTGACCTTCTGCAGATACCGCCGGTACACCTCCGCAGCCTTATCCCGCTCCTGCTGCGATTCATAGACGGCTGCCAGCGCCAGATACCCGGGCTCGAAGGCGGGATTGATCGCGATGGCCCGTTCGTAGCCGGCGATCGCCCGGTCGAACCGTTTGGTCTCCGTGTAGACGCGGCCGAGATAGTAGTGGCCGACCGGCGAGTCCTTGCCCCGCTCGATGCCTTGCTGCAAGGTCCGCTCGGCGTCATCAAAGCGCTTCGCATTGATCAGCAGCAATCCCTTCCAGAAATAGAGTTCGCTGTCGCCGGGATTGCGCTCGATCGCCCGCTCGTAGAGCGCCAGCGCCTTGTCCGCCTGCCCGACCGACGCATAAATGCTCGCCATTTGAGCCAGTAGCGCGGCGTCGGATGGATCGGCTTCCACGACGCGATCGGCAAACCGGACGGCATTCGCCGATTCGCCGATGGAAAAATAGAGCAGGGCTAGGCGTGTCTTCAGATGCAGGGACGAGGGATCGGCGCGCAACGCCGCCAGATATTCGCGGATCGCCCGCTCGGTCTCCTGCGTGAGTTCCGCCTGATAGCCCAGCATGTAATGGTAGTAGGCCCTGGGGTCGGCTGCCACGGCCGGCACGACGGGACGTGCGGCCGGATGGCTCGTGGGGGCAGGCGCGGTGGCTGATGCGGGTGTTGTCTGAGGAGCGCCGGCACAGGCGCCGGCCAGCAACCACGCGGCGCACAGACCGGCCGCCATGCCGCGCACGCTCTTCCACGCCGATCGGGACCGAGGCATGGTCAACTCGTCGGCGGGGGACGTTCCTCTCACGATCGAGGGCTCCCTTGCATGCGCTAGTCGGCGTGTCATACGGGAGGATGGCTGCGCGGTCGGCGCATTATACGAAGGGGTCGGAGAAGTGTCAAACCACGCTAGCCCGCATTATTCATGAGGGTTCGTGACGAAACCGCTGAGACGCCTGGCGAGACGGGCGCGTGGAGTCGCGAGGAAGAGAGGCAGCCTTGAACAGGCTGGTGACCGACCGAGCGGCGAGCCCGCCCGCTTGGCCGCGCGAAGCTAGCGGCCAGGCTTGTCGTAGCGGCGTATCGGCGGGTGTAGTAGAAGCCGTCATGAATCATACGGGCTAAGTCGCTTCGTGTTTGGACAGATCAGCAAAACTGGCGAATTTTTCCAGAAAGACCAACTGCCGGTCTCCCGTGGGCCCGTTCCGATGTTTTCGCACCAGAATTTCGGCAATGCCCTTGTCGTTGGTGTCGGAATTATAGACCTCGTCCCGATAGATGAACATCACGACGTCCGCATCCTGCTCGATGGCGCCCGATTCGCGCAGATCGGCCAGGACGGGCCGTTTATCGTTGCGGCTCTCCACGGCCCGGCTCAGCTGGGATAACGCAACAACAGGAACATTCAGCTCCTTGGCCAGCGCCTTCAGCGAACGCGAGATGTCCGAGATTTCCTGCTGCCGCGACTCGGCGTCGCTGCGCCCCTGGACCAGCTGCAGATAATCCACGATCAGCAGATCGAGCCCGTGTTCCGCCTTGAGCCGGCGGGCCTTGCCCCGCATCTGTTGCACGGTCAGCGAGCCCATATCGTCGATGAATATTTTGGCATGCTCCAGCCGGCTGGCGGCTTCCGACAACTGCACCCAGTCCGCCTTCTGGAGTTTTCCGATCCGCAACAGGTGGGAGTCCACGCGGGCTTCCGAACTCAGCATACGCAGCACCAATTGCGCCTTCGACATTTCCAAGCTGAAAATGCCCACCACCTTCTTATGGTTCACGGCCGCGTGCTGCGCGATGCCCAGGACGAGGCTCGTCTTCCCCATGCTCGGCCGCCCGGCGATCACAATCAAATCGGATTGTTGCAGGCCGGCCGTCAGATCGTCCAGCTCCGCAAACCCAGTGGGTACTCCAGTGATATGCTCGTTGCGCTGGAACAGCGTGTTGACGAATTCGAGGCTCTCCATGATCGCATGCTTCAGTTCCGTGAACGACCGGCCCAGCTTCCCCTGCGCCAGGCTGAACACGGAGCGTTCGGCAAAGTCCAGCAGGTCGTCCACCGATCCCGTCCCATCGTAGCCCCGTGTGATCACCTCGGTGGACGTTCCGATCAGCCCGCGCAGCAGCGCCTTGTCGCGGACAATCTTGCTATGGTAGCGGATATTGGCGGCGGTCGGGACTGCCTGGACCAGTTCCGCCAGGTACGCCGCCCCGCCGACCGACTCGAGTTCGCCCTTGCCCTTCAGATGTTCGGTGAGCGTGATCTGGTCGATGACCTCGCCGTGCTCGGAGAGATCCAGCATGCCCAGATAAATCTTCCGGTGAGCGGTCTTGTAGAAATCCTCGTCCGTGAGGATCTCCGACGCTTTGCTCATGGCGGTGTTTTCGAGCAGGATGGCCCCGAGCACCGATTGCTCGGCTTCAAGATTCTGCGGCGGTAATCTCGGATCCAGGACGTCGGTGGGTGCCATGGCGTTCGCGATCGGTGCCTTCCTTAAAGCAGTTCCGGCAGATCCTTGATTTTGACCTGTTTGCGCCCCTTGACCGACGCGCCGGCGATCACCAGGGCATCGTCGGTGCCGGTGGCCGGCATGCCGATCAGGGCCACCACCGATGCCCGCAGCGCGAGGCCTTCCTCGGCCACAGCACGAACGCCTGCCGATCCTGTGCCTGACAACAGGCCTTGGACGACGCAATAGCCGGCTGCGCGCAACGCCTGCGCGGCGCGGAACAGCCGGTCGCCGGCCCGTGCCGGAGCGGCGAGGAAGAAATCCGCGGCAGGACGGACGTAGCCGTTCCCCCCGGCCTCCATCGCCTGGAACAAACGGTCCATGTCGAACGCGAAGCCGGTGGACGGCAGATCGCGGCCAAACCGTCCCACGAGGTGGTTGTACCGGCCCCCGCCGCCCACTTCGCACCCAAGCCCCTTGGCAAACACGTCGAAGACGACCCCATCGTAGTAATCGAACCCGCGAAACTCGCCGAGGTCGATGAGCAGCTGCCCGTGCAGGCCGGCAATCTTGAGCAGCCGATAGACTTGTGCCAGCCGGTCGAGCGTGGCTCGCAATGCGGGATCACGTCCGGCGAGCGCGCGCCCACGCGCCAGCACCGCTTCTCCTCCGCAGAGTCCAGGCACTTCGAGAATCGCGCGCGCCTTCCCGCGCGGAATCCGTTCCTCCGCGCAAATCTCCTCCAGGCGCGGCAGGTCTTTCCGCGCCGCCGCCTGCTCCGCCCGTTTCTGGCCTTCCGCGGAGAGGCCGGACTTGGCCAGGAGGGTTTTAAAAAATCCCACATGGCCCAACGAAATGGTGTACGAGGTCAGTCCGATCTGCGCCAGGCACCCGATCATCAGCGCGATGATCTCCGCGTCCGCGCTGACGCCGTCCACACCGATTAATTCGGCGCCGACCTGGAAGATCTCCCGTTCACGCCCGGCATGCTCCGGCGCATGGCGAAACACCGTCGTCCGGTAGCAGAGGCGGTGCAGCGAGGCCGTGCCCGCCATGCCCATCGCGACAATCCGGGCGATCTGCGCGGTGACATCCGGGCGCAGCAGCAGCATCCTCCCCGTCGCCCGGTCCGCGAATTTGTAGCATTGCTCAATGACGTCCGGCTCGAGGCCTGGAGAGAGCACGTCCAGGTACTCGAACGTCGGCGGAATAATTTCCTGGTAGCCCCAGCGTGCCAGCGTGCCCAACAGGGCGGTCTCCATCTGCCGCACGCGTTGAGCAGCGTGCGGGAGGATAGTGGCCATGCCGGACGGCACGAGCGACCGCTCGTTTTTCTTCATCAGTGTCACCTTAATATAAGGACGCCCGGCACAGGCCGGGCAGCGCAACATGGCGCAGGCGCGACGCAGGTTCGCGTCAATGCGAGAGATCGACCAGCTTGACGGAGAGAATGTGCTTCCCTCGCTTGATAGCCTCCAGTACCTTGGCCGGCAGCGAAGCATCCAGGCCGAAAATCAGCAGAGCGTTGCCGCCCCGATCTTCGCGGGCACATTGCATCCGGGCGATGTTGACGTTGTGATCCCCCAGTGCCTGCCCCACCGCCCCGATCACCCCCGGCTTGTCTTCATTGAGGATGAGCATCATGTGCCCTTCCGGCACCACCTCGACCTGGAAATTGTCGATCTCGATGATGCGGGACTCCTTGCGGTTGTGGAGGGTCCCGGCCAGGCGGTGCGCCTTCTTGCCGGCTTCGACGCGCACGCGGATCACGCTGGTGAAATCGCCGGCGTCGCTGCTCTTGACCTCTTTGACTTCGATGCCGCGCTCCTTCGCAATCACGGGCGCGTTCACATAATTGACGACGTCCTCCAGGATCGGCGTCAGCAGCCCCTTCAGCACTGCGATGGTCAGGGGCGCCACCGAGAGGCCGGCCACCTCACCATTATATTCGACCGTCACCCGCTCCAGGCCGCCTTCATACAACTGCGATTGCAGCATGCCAATTTTCTCCGCCAGCGCCAGGTACGGCTGCAGTGTGGGCAGCAGATCCGGCGGGATGGACGGAATATTGACCGCTCCGCGCGCGATGCCCTTCGTGAAGTAGTCCACGACCTGTTCGGCGATCCCGATCGCAACGTTCTCCTGCGCCTCGCCCGTCTGCGCCCCGATGTGCGGCGTGCAGACGAAATTATCCAGCGCCAGCAACGGATTGTCCGGCTTGACCGGTTCCTCCTCGAACACGTCGAACGCCGCGGCCGCCACCTTCTTCGACTTCAGCGCCTCCACCAGATCCGCTTCGTTGATAATGCCGCCGCGCGCGCAGTTGACGATCATCACGCCTGGCTTCATCATCGCAATGACCTTGGCATCGATCAACGACTTCGTCTCCGCCGTCAGCGGCGTGTGGACGGAGACGATGTCCGCCCGCTTGAACAGCTCCGGCAGGTCCACCAATTCCACGCCCATCTTCTCCGCCCGCTCCGGCGCCAGGTAGGGATCGTAGGCGATCACGTTCATCGAAGCGCCCTGCGCCAGCTTCGAGAGATAGCCGCCGATCTGGCCAATGCCCACGATGCCGAGCGTCTTATTATAGAGTTCCACGCCCATGAACTTGTCTTTTTCCCACTTGCCGGCCTTGACCGACGCCGTGGCCTGGGGAATCCGCCGGCTCATGGCGAAGATCATCGACATCGTGTGTTCGGCGGTCGTGACCGTATTGCCTCCCGGCGTGTTCATGACGACGATGCCGCGCTTGGTCGCTGCCTGGGAATCCACGTTGTCGAGGCCCGAGCCCGCCCGGCCGATGACTTTCAACCGCACGGCCGCCGCGATCACGTCGGCCGTGACCTTCGTGCCGGACCGTACGATGAGGCCGTCGTAGTGCTTGATCTCTTTGATCAGCTCTTCCTTCGGCAGCTTGGTCTTCACGTCCACCGTGAACCCGGCTTTCTCCAGAATGGCAATGCCCTGCTTCGAAAGACTGTCGCTGACCAGAATTTTCATGGCGTTGGTGCCGCTCATTATTCTCCCCGCTTACTTGACCATCAAAATTTCCTGCGCCTTGCCGACCCCACTGCCGAGCTTGACAGGATGGCCGAGACCCTTCAGCACCATTTCGGTCGCCGCCAGCGCCGCAATCACGTCGAAGGTGTCCGCGTATCCCATGTGGGAGAGACGGAAGATCTTCCCCTTCAAATGATCCTGCCCGCCTGCCGCCGTCATGCCGTATTGCACGCGGAGATTCTTATAGACCGCCTGGCCGTCGATCCCGTCGGGCGCGCAGACCGCCGTGAGCGCATCGCTCGGCGATTCCTTGGGGAACAACGCCAGGCCTGCCGCCTTGATGCCTTCCCGCATCGCCTGCGCCAGCCTGCCCTGACGCGCGAACATCTTGTCCAGTCCTTCCGCCTTCATGATCCTGAACACTTCCTGCAATCCAATAATCAGGGACACGGTCGGCGTAAACGTCGTCTGATTCTTGATCTGATTTTCGCGTTCCTTCTTGAAGTTGAAATAGAACGCGGCATTCTTGGCCTTCTCCGCCAACCGCCAGGCCTTCTCGCTCACGCTCACGAACGCCATGCCAGGAGGCAGCATCAGCGCCTTCTGCGAGCCGGTGATGACGACATCCAGCCCCCACGCGTCGGTCTTGATATCGAAGACGCCGAGCGCCGTGATCGCATCCACCACGAGAATCGTATCGTCGTGCGTCTTGACGATCTCGCCCAGCGCCTTCACATCGTGCGACACGCCGGTGGACGTTTCGCTCGCCTGCACATAGACCGCCTTGATGGACGGATCTTTTTTTAGCGCATCCGCGACGGCCTGCGGGTTGACCGCATGGCCCCATTCCACTTTGATCTCCGTCGCCTGCACGCCGAAGGTCTTGCACAGTTTGCCCCAGCGCTCGCCGAATTTGCCGCCGTTGACGAACAGGGCCTTGTCGCCGGGCGACAAAAAGTTGGACACGGACCCTTCCATTCCGCCGGTTCCGGACGACGCAAGCATCAGGACGTCGTTGCGGGTCTGGAACAGCCACTTCAGCCCCTCCCGCACCTCGGCAAAGATGGGATCGAACTCCGGCGCACGATGATGGATCATGGGCCGGGCCATGGCCAGCAGCACTTCCGGCGGCACCGGCGTCGGTCCAGGAGCGAGCAAATACCGTTTCAGCATGGATGGTCCCCTCAGTACGTTCCAGATCGTGTTCAGACGGCAGGAAGGGC
>Ga0247727_10016402_pt1 | contig 11963 bp, 14 predicted proteins | sample WisWelCaveWW1625_FD_202498 | JGI IMG/M metagenome (GOLD analysis project Ga0247727, IMG submission 202498) | Biofilm microbial communities from Wishing Well Cave, Virginia, United States - WW16-25 | ecosystem: Environmental > Aquatic > Deep subsurface > Groundwater > Cave microbial mat | place...
AATATACTGTTGACAAGATTACAATAACCAAAAATACCCAAGCTACAATTTTGAATAAATCATCCTTTACCTTCTTAGCATCATTAAATGTTGATACAGAAAGATAAGAGATTATTATCGAAACTGAGGGAACAAGCATCATAATAGTTCTTACAGAACCGCGGGCAGATACGATTCCGAAAAAGAAAAATGAAAATAAAAGAAGCAAGCCAAAATCAATATCCAAGAACTTGTGTTCTTCTTTCGATTTGTGATATTTATAATAGTAAAATCCAAAACTAGCTAAAAGAACTATAAAACCTAGAGCATATACAAATAAACTGAAAGTATTCTCGCCATTTAATTTAGCACTTGGAGAATATCTGCTAAATATCATAGCTATTAAGAAAATGGCATAGCTTGTCGTAAGCACAATTCTTTCTTTTTTATTAAATATTTTTATCATCGAAGAGAATAAATAAATTGAACCAATAAAGAATAACCAAAATAATAAAGGAATTCCACTTACAATAGGACCAAAACTTCCAGCCCATTCACTGAAGTAGGGCTGCCTATTTTCTGCAACAGTTACCCCTAATCTGTCCACAACTGGTTTAATTAAAGTTTTAACAACATCATTAAATTGACCAAGAATAAAGCTTGGGCCCAAAATTAATGAAATAAAAATAACTCCAAAAATAATTGTCAATAAAATAGAAATCACAGGTTTAGGTATGTTCGCAAGATATGGAGAATCAAAGTGTCTTTTAATGTTTGTGTTATAAATTGCAAAATGTAATAAAATGATTAGAAAAATAACTAATGCCGCTCCAGTTACTATCGATGTTGCAAGATTGACTAGCGAATATCTTGTTGAAAAAGGGATCATTAAAAGAAAAGCAGAAAAAAGCCAGATTGAATATATAGAGAATTTTTCTTTTGTTATCTGGCCAAGTATAAATGATATTAATGTGGTTAAAATAATTGTAACAAAAATATAAAGGACTCCACCCCAAACAAGAGCCATAGCTGCTGTTGTGATACCGGACAGCAAAGCAAATGAATATCTAGAAATATTTGATTTAGATTTCCATGCAGATAGGAAAAAGTAAAACGTTATAAATAAGAAGAAAAAGGCTGCGGATTCTTTTTCCGGAATTCCGGCGATTGTTCTTGGAAGCAAAGCTGGAATTACTGACAAGAAAAATGAAGAAATTAATGCTATTATATTTGCATTTTTTTCTCCAAGTGAATCAATAAAAATCTTTCTTGCCAATAAAAAGAATGCAACAACTGTCAAAGCAAACATAAATACTGGAAATATTGCTGCAGACTGTTCTATAGAAACAGAGCCGAAAACAGCTGCTACTTTGTGAAACCAAGCAATCATATAAGGAAGAAGAATCAATTCTCCTTTTGTTTCAAAACCAAGAGGAACATAACGCATAGTATCTACTGCATAAAGAGTTCCATTTTCAACTATCTCTTTGGCCCATCTTAGGAATAAGAAAGGATCTAAATCTGGGCCAAGAGTCCATCCGCCAGTCGTACTATCTCTTAAACCAGATAAATTGAGAGTTCTAATTCTTACCGCAATAAATACAATTAAAGCAAGAACTAAATAACTAATCCAAGAATACTTGTTTTTGAAAAAGTTCAGTAACTTTTCCTTTCTTTCTTGTAAAATTTTTTCTTCTTCCATATTATTATATAATTAATCTGCTTTAATTTCATCAATGAGTTCTTCGGCTTCTTTAACTAACTCCAAGCTGTTCCGCTCTCCGCAATAATTGCAGGCCTTTTTAGTTTCACTACACTCAAATTGAAAGCCGCATCTTCTACAAACAACTCTCATAAAATATTACCAACAAGGTATTTTATAAATCTTTCAATTGAAAGATTTGTTTACCATAAATGGTAACTAAAAAAATAGTGGTGTAACATACACCTCTAAAAGAGCGGCAATGAATAGGACTAATACGGCAATTACCATTAGTGACAAAGAGTCTCTTATAACTTCCCAGAACTTTGGTGTGTTGAATTCATGCTTGATTACTGCAATCGAAATAATGCCTCCTGCAAGAGCAATTATGAAATAAGAAGCTATTTCTGGAATTCCATGAAAAAGGTATCTAAGAAGGCCGAGGGGAATAGAACTTAGCTGAGAATTTGTAAAAATGCCAACTGCGGCTGCTATAACTGTTGCATTCCAGGCCAAAATAAAGATAACTCCGGCTCCGAATATCAGCGAAAATAAAAGAGTTGAAATTAAAACATAAATATTATTAACAAAAATAACAAAAATGTTGCTTTGTGGTGAACTAGCTGATGACGAGATAGCGCTATTATCTACGTATTGTGTAACACATCCTTCTATGTTTGTTGGTCTATTTATCAAGCAATATGTTTCAATCTGGGCTTTAAAAAGATCATCAGAAGATAAAAGTATTCCCCAGAATGAAAACGCAACTACAAACCCTACAAATAACCATAAAAAGACATAAATTGCTTTTTTATGCTCTTTAAGCAAAGTAATTTCTTTCTTATTGGGAGTTATTTTTTCTTCTTCAAGCTTTATAGTATAATAAACAAAGGGAATAGAAAACATAACTGTAAAGGTTACTACAAATATTCCAGAGTATTTAACTAAAACTGCATCCTGCCCAAAAATCCAGTGAACTAAAAGAATTGATAAACTAGCATAAAAAAGACCAATAAAAAACATTTCCCAAGGATGCCCTTCGGCTTTTTTTGGATTTATCAGCATTTCTAACATATTTTCCTCTTTGTTTTCCCCTTATTTTAACTCGGATTTTATTAATTAATGAATTGAGCTTAAATAGTTTTTGTTAAGAAAAACTATTTAAAGTTGATTATTAATTTATTATTATGTTATCTGAACAACAACAAACTATGCAAAAAAGATATGAAGAACATAAAAATAATCCAGACGTACGAAATTTTAGATCATTATTAGAAGGATTAATTGATAGTGGATGTAAAGTTGTATTGGATACTTCTTCTGAAGGAATAAAAGTTGATAAAATTGAACCTAGAATAAATTACCATTTATATTAAATACAGATAGTTTTTATATAGAATTTGCATAAACATTATATGAATAAAGGAAAGAGGCTTGAAAAAATATATTCTGATATAAAACAAATAAAGATTCAAGGAGCTACCAATATTGCAAAAGCCGCTGTAACAGCTTATCTTTTAGATCCCAGCAAAAAAACTAAGAAAAAACTGCTTTCTCTAAGACCTACAGAACCGACACTTTCAAATGCATTAAATTATTTAGAAAAATGGCCAAAAGAAAAAGTAATTGAACATTTTGACGAGGCTCAAGAAAAAATAAATAATAACATTTACAAAATAATCAAAAATAATTGTGTTGTTTATACTCACTGTCATTCTACAAATGTCGGCAAGGCGTTGGTATATGCTAAGAAAAAAGGGAAAAAATTTGAAGTTTATAATACTGAAACACGGCCGTTATATCAGGGAAGAATAACAGCTAAAGAACTGTCTAATGCAAAAATAAAAGTAACAACTTTTGTGGATTCTGCAATGCAGAATGCAATAAAAAATTCAGACATTATACTTTTAGGATCTGATGCAATTTTAAAAAACGGAGTGATAAATAAAGTTGGGAGCACGGCTGTATCCGAGCTTGCTTTTATTCATAAGAAACCGATGTATATTGTTGCTGATTCCTGGAAATTTTCTCCCAAAAACGTTAAAATAGAAGAAAGAAATTTTAAAGAAGTATGGAAAAATGCACCTAAAAAAATAAAAATTAGAAATCCTGCCTTTGAAAAAATAGAAAAGAAGTATATCAAAGCAATAATCTCAGAATATGGAGTTTTAAGTTATGATAATTTTATAAAAAAGGCAGATAAACATATGTAATTACTTATTGGCTTTGATTTTTTGCTTCCCTTTGAATTTCTGTAATTATTTCAGTCAGTTTTTTATTGTTAATATTTAATTGAGATATAATTTGGATTCTCGCTTCTATAAGAGACTTTATCTGACTTTCTAAAATCTTAGAAGTTTCCTCTGGTGTTTTTTTAACTACGATGCCGGATCCAACCTGCACAAAAAGATCTTTTTCAAGCAGATTTGTTTTAAGATACAACCCTTTTCCTATGCCGGAGAGGATTTCTTTTTGCTTTGTTTCTGCCAAATTCTTTAAATTTGCTGTCAGCTGCTCTAGTTCAAGAACTTCTCTATCTATTAGCTCTAAATTCTCTTGAATTTGCTGAGATTCCTTTTCAAGAAGAGAAGCTTGAAGTAATAATTCCTGATTCATATCATAAATCTGAAAAAAGAACTTTTAAACCTTTTTAATTCACAGATAATTTCCAAACCTCTAAAGATTCCATAAAGAGCTTTTGCCGATCTATAATTTCATGATTCAGATGCTTATTTTTTAATGCCGGCAGAATTCTTTCCCTTGGAGTAAGAGAAGAAAGAAGGAGCAAAATATTTCCATTTGGAGCCAAATGGCTCCTTGCATCATTTAAAAATCTTAAAATCAACTCATCTCCAAGTTTTCCGCCCGTAGTGATAAGTGCTGATTTTTCATCTTCGTTCTTATCCTGGGGGAGATAAGGAGGATTAAATGTAATAAGATCGAATTTTCCTTTGATATTGGAAAATAAATCAGATTGAACAGCCTGAATTGATGGAATTTTAATTTTATTTACAGAATTAACTGATTCTTGATTTATGTCTGTCGCGAGAACAGATTTTGCTCCAGAAGATTGAGCAGCAAAAGCCAAAATTCCAGATCCAGTGCCAATATCCAAAAATGACTTATCCTTTGCGTATTTTTTAACTTGATTTTCTATAAGATAGGAATCTTCTCTTGGTGTATATATCATGCTCGTGTTATAACAAATCTTGTAAGAATTATTGACAGATATGGCATAATAAAAACATAATTAATAACGTCAAATAACAGGCCCTGTATTATATTACCAATTAACATTGAAAGAAGCTGGTTTAGTGCAAAAAAGATTATTAAAATTGAAAGTGTAAAAACATAATTCTTCTTTACAAAAAGGATGCTTTTCTTCATACTTTCTATTATCTTTGAATTAAAGATCACTAAATAGAAACTTGAAAATGTCAAGAAAATAAGTATTCCGGCAATAGAAGCAAAATAAAGTATAAAGAAGATAATTTGAGCAGTAGAAAGCTGCAGATTCAGAGCCTGTCCGACAGAATTAATTCCATAAATCAAAGCAATATTAATTAGTCTGTATAAAATATAGATTAATAGAATTATTAAGAAATTCTTAAGCCAGAATTTTTTGGAATAGGAAAAAAGATCTTTAATTTTTGATTTTCCTTTGATTGCCTCTTTACTCATTCCAATAAGGCCGGAAAAGAAAAATGATGTTGCTAATAAAGAAATTACAATAAAACTTATTATAAATAAAATTGAGGAGGGAGATATTTGAAGTGATGAACTGGCTTTTACTAAACCTTTAGAAAAGATTATTAAAAAGACAAGTAATAAAATTGAGGGAAGGATTAAATTTGGATTTTTAACAAAATCATTAAATGAATCTTTAAACAAACCCGCAAAAGTATTTTTCTTAGCCATATTCTATCTTAATAAAAATGGCTTATTAATCTTACTGTTTGTTTCTAGAACAAGGTTAAATATATTATAGAGCCAGCTAAGATAACTAATAAGAGTACGAGAGAAATAATTAAAGTCCACTTCATTTTGTCAGATTTTTTGGCCTCTTTTACTTCTACCATAGTTTCAGTTAATTGAGATGAAGGCGGAATTGGAACAGACGAAAAAGAAACTGCGGGGGCTGCTTGTGCTTGCGCAGTTACTGCGGGCTGAATTATTTTAGAAACTCCCTGCCCAAGAAGAGAAGCAGCCTCCATTACCTCATTTGCATTGTATCCTGAATTAACAAAGCTCTGCACAGCCTCTTCTATAGATGATCCTCTGTCAAGTGCATTTTTTAATCCTGCGGCAATTTCTTCCTTTGTCATCTTTTATTTTTTAAGCAATAAGGATTTCCCGTTGCTCATTAGATGAACATTGTAATTTAACTTATAACCCATCTCCTGCGCCAGCTCAGCCCCAGCCGTTAATTTCTTCAAATCTCCATGTGAGGGGATTACGTGCTCCGGATTTGTTAGTTTTATTAAGTCGCGGAGATCTTCTCTCCCTCCATGCCCAGAAACGTGGATTCCGGAAAAAATTCTTACATTATGTTTTCTTAATCTTCTTTCCATTTGTTCCCTATTTGCTTCATTTGTTGGTGTTGGAATTGTTTTAGAGGAAAATACTATATGGTCTTCTTTAGAAAGTTTTAGAGGCAGTTCATTTTTTGACATTCTGTCAAGTACAGAGCCGGGCTCGCCCTGATGACCTGTACAGACTACAAGGTAATTTTTCTTATTTTTGTTGACATGTTTCAAAACACGCTCTAATTGTTTTTTATATGAGAGCAGACGAACTTGATTTGCAAACGGCGCCTTTCCGATATTTTTTGCTGCAGTTACATATTTGTTTAAACTTCTTCCAACAAAAATAATTTCCCGGTTTAATCTTTTTCCAAATTCGCTTATTGTTTTAAGTCTGGCTATATGAGATGAAAAAGTTGTAACAATCATTCCAGAATTTCTATTTTCTGTTGTAAAGAAAACATCTTCTAAAAGGCCGCGGGCAATCTTTTCGGATGGTGTCTTACGGTCATCGCCTGCATAAAGACAGTCTACAATTAAAGCCTTAATCCCAATTTTTGATAACTCTTTGAGACGTTTGTAATTTGGCTTGTCACCTAAAATTGGAGTGTTATCGAGCTTGTAATCATTAGCGTAAAGAACTATACCGTCTGGAGTGTGAACTGCAATTATCGCACTTTGAATTGTGGAATGAGTCATGTTTAGGAATTCAACTTTGTAGTTCTTTTTTCCTTTTGCAGTATATGAATGATCTACCGGAATAGAAACTATTTTATTTCTTATTGTCTGATTTGAATCTTTCATCAAAAGTTTTAGAACTTCCATTGTAAAAGGAGTTCCAACAACGTCTGCATTGTACCTTTCTGCGTTATAAGGTATGCCTCCTACGTGATCCAGATGAGCATGAGAAACGAGAATTGCTCTAACCTTGTTTCTTAGGTTTTGTGCATCCAGATAAGTATCATCTGGAAGAGCGCCAATGGCCCGCATTCCTTTTTCTGTAGGTATTTTTTCTCTTTCTGCCACTCCCACTATTGCCGGCAAATATAAGCCGGAATCAAAAAGAATAACATCCTCTCCTGTTTCGAGGGCAGTCATGTTCTTGCCAACCTCATCATAACCGCCAATTGCGTGTATTTTCATAAGCATCTGAAGAAAAAAGAGTTTAAATATCTAATTCTCCTTTTTACTTGATGAAACTAAAAGTTAAAGCAAGTGAAAAAATTAAGAGAAGGTATATATTGATAGAGAACTCCAGCAAAAATGAAGTTGAAAAGGCAATTCTTGATTATATTGGAATCCTCGGATGGGCAAGATCTGCTCCAATATTTATAACAAACAAATATAAGCTTATTCTGGCTGTTGACAGAAAAGAAACAGATAACGTCAGAGCTGCTTTTGAACTGTATTCTGGAAAGATAAAAATCAAAAGGGTTTCGGGAACAATTAAAGGGCTTGGATAGGTTAACAGAAACCTTTAATTATATTGTCTAATTTTAAAGATAATGTTAAAAGGGGCAGATAAAAGAGGTAAAAAGGGACAGCTTGAATTATCATTCACAATGATATTTTCTATTATCATTATAATTGCAATAATAGGCACTGCATTTTATGTCATTACTTACTTTTTGAACTTGAGCAGATGCACTGATGTGGGACTGTTTTATTCTGATCTGCAAAAAAGAGTTGATAAGGCATGGGCGTCTGAGAAAGCACAGGAAACATTCACAGGAAAGCTTCCTTCAGGAATTAAAGAAGTTTGCTTTGGTAATTTGAATCAAAGCAATGTTGCTGAATATAAAGAAGAATATGAACTTTTTAGAAGATACTTTAATCTAAATAAAAATACGTTCCTGTTTCCTCCTGCAAGAGCGTGCGACATTAATCTTGCATATTATTCTTTAAACCATGCCCAGATGCCTGAATTTTTCTGCACGCCTGCTAAAGACGGAACAGTCAGTTTTAAGCTGTCGAAGACAAGTTTTGATGCTCTTGTTAAAGTAATAAGATAATACTAAATTAAGATAATTAAAATGAGAACTAAAAATACAACAAAAATTGAGATTTTTGAGCATTCATCTGCTCAGGAAAAATACAGATGAACAAAAAAGGACTGGAGCTTACTTTTGCCTGGCTTTTTGCGATAATTGTTGGAGCAGTGATAATCGTTTTGGCAATTTATGCCACTACAAGTTTAATAAAAACAGAAAGGAAAGTACAGGAAACTGAAATAGGAAAGCAGTTTGGAATACTTCTCAGCCCGATTGAAACAAATTTAGAGGCTGCAAAAATAGCCAGAATAACTTTCCCGGATGAAACAAGGCTGATTAATAACTGCCGGCTTGTTGGAACTTTTGGAGCACAGGATATAGGTATAGCCACTAGATCAAGAATTGGAGAGGAATGGACAGAAGCCGGCGTGCCAAGCACTTTTTACAATAAATATATGTTTTCTTCTGAGACTACACAAGGAAGAGAGTTCAGCGTTTTCTCAAAACCGTTTAATATGCCTTTCAAAGTTGCCGACTTAATATTCGTATGGAGTGAAGAGTACTGCTTTATTAATCCTTCAACTGAAATACTTGAAGAGCTTGAGGCTCTAAATCCTAAGAATATTAACATTACAACTTCTGTTGCGGAATGCAGCAAACAAAGCAAAAAAGTATGTTTTACAAGTTCAGGATGTGATATAGACGTATCAGTAAGCTCAAAGAGCGTAAAAAAAGGAAAACAAGTAGTCTATTATGAAGACTCTTTGATATATGGGGCGATTTTTGCTGATCCGGATATTTATGAATGTCAAGTTAAAAGATTACTGAAAAGATCTTCCGAATTATCTTTGTTATATATCGCAAAAAGCGAAAGCCTCGCTCCACGAGGATGCTCTTCAAATCTAGAATCAGATTTGACTACTTACGCATTTGAAACTAATAATGTGACTAGTTCAATTGAATTTAGAGAATTTTATAATCTGGCAAAAACCATGAAGGAGAAAAATGAACTTTTATCTTGCAAACTATTCTAAGGGGCAGATGAAAATACAGCAGATGGCATTTGTATTAGTTGCTCTAATGATATTTTTTGCCCTAGTCTCCTTATTCTATTTTTCAATCAGAGTATCTAATCTAGAAAAGGGAGTAGTGGAATTAAGAGAAGATGAAGCAAAGGAACTTGTAAGAAAATTGGCAGCCTCTCCGGAATTTGCCTGGACAGCTACAGACTGCGCAAGCTGCATAGATTTAGATAAAGTTATTTTACTTAAAAATAGAAAAGCTTATTCTGGCTTTTGGAATTTAGATTATTTAGCTGTAGAAAGAGTTTATCCTTCTAAACAAGGAGAGTGCTCAAAGGGCAGCTATCCAAATTGCAATAGTATAACGATTATTAACAAAACTGGCGCTTTTGGAACTCCTGCCTGGAGTTATGTGGCGCTATGCAGACATGAATTTTCAAAGTCAAATTATGTTAGATGCGAATTAGGAAGAATATTTGCAGCAGGAAAAGGGATTCAATAGCATGATAAGATCAAATAAAAAGGCACAGGAAGAAATTGTAGGTTTTGTACTAATTGTAGTAATTGTTTCTATAATATTCATGGTATTTTTGGGGATATTTTTAAGACAGCAGCCTTCAGAACTGCAGCAAGAGAGTAGGGAAGTATATCAATTTCTGGAAAGCAGTATGGAATATACTACAATATGTGCAGTAAGCTATGAACCAGATTTCTCTAAATTAGGCGAACTTATAAGAGAATGCTATTCTGGATCAGTCTGTACATCAGGAAAAAAGGCTTGTATCGTGTTAAATCAAACTTTAACTGAGATTTTAGATTCTAGCTGGAAAGTTGGACCTGAAAGAGCTGTTAAAGGATATGTGTTTAATTCTACATATGATACAAACACTACTCAAGAAGTACTGGTAACAATAGTTAGGGGAGAGTGTTCATTTAACCGCAAAGGAGCAGAATACCTTATCCCTGCCTTTCCAGGAACTATAATTAGCTCTTTTGATCTTTGTTATTAGCCAGATCAAACCTTAATATTAATCGTAATACTATCAACTACTAAGACGGGTTTTAGCCGCTCTCTTTTCCCTGTTTTTTCAGAAATCATATCAATAAAGCCAAATCTCTCTAATAATTTTATATCATCATTTACAGATTTAAAGTCACGACTGAGTATTTTTGCTAGTTGATAGATAGATCCTGGCTTTTTGGTCTTAATTGTATGCAAGATTCTCGCTTTCTCATTACTAAGCAATTTTCTTAAGGCTGAGATCCCTTCGAAATCATATTCTTCCTTTTCCCCTGTAAATTTTTTAAAGAAAGTGTTAAAAGTACCCTCTTCCTCGACGATATTTATATCTCTAATCTTTATTTTATTTGCCATTTTATATGTATAGGATAATGTACCATATATTCTACTGTATATATATGTTTTGTTTGTCTATATATTGGTTAAAATACCATATAAGTAGGATTTATTGATAAAAACAAATAAATTTGATATATATTATAAAAATTAAAAAATTATTTCAAAAGTGTTATAAACTATAGTGGTAACGTAATGTTTATATATGCATCAAATGAATAGTTCGTTACTACACGCGTGGTAATAAAAATTTAGGGAAAGCTTTTTAAAGGTAAAATCATTTCATGCTTTACTCTATTAGCTTAGAGTAACAATGTCGTGTAATCGACATAGTGGCGGGTTGCCAATTAAAATGCAACCTCCTTAAAGAGGAACCCTGCGGGGTTGCCAAGTTAACAAAGCTGAAAGGGGGTTTAAAAAAAATGAAATTTAATTATAGAAAAATTGCGTCAGTATTATCAAGCGCAGTTATGGTCAGTTCAACCGTAGCGTTCGCAGTTGCAGCAAATTATCCAGCACCATTCGTACAGAGTGGAGCTGCTGATGTTGCTGTTGTTTACGGCTCAAAGGCTGCTTCAACAGACCTTGTTGCTGTAACAGATATAACCGCTAAATTGCAAGCAGAACTTGCAAAGCAAACTGCTACTCCTAGTACAACTGGGGGAGTAAGTGCAAGCGGAGGTGACTTCGTAAAGATTGAAACAAGTTCAGAAAAGCTAAATATTGGAGAAAACCTTACACAAGTAAGAACTACAATTATTGGTGCTACTGACATGCCAAGTCTTTTGAAGAAACTTACATATCAAACAAAAAACGGTGTATCTTCTGACTACGAGCAGGAAGTTTTGCTTGCTCCTGGTACGACATTTACACTATTCGGTGATATTGACTATAAAGATAGAGTACCAACATTAGGTGTTGCTAAAACTAGTAATAGTCCTCTACTTAACTATACATTGAGATTCGTTAAAACTGTAGAAAGCGATGTTGATTCAAACGGAAGATTGAAAGACATTGAAAATACAGATATAACAATTCTTGGAAAGAATTATAAATTGCTTAATGCATATAACACATCTACAACAGCTCTAAAGCTAGAATTGATGGGTGGAGCAGTAAGTGATATTATAACTCTTGATGAGTCTAAGACTTACACCATTGGAAATACCACTTATAATATCAAATTAACATTTGTAGATACTACAAGTGCGAAATTTGAAATTAATGGAGAAACTACTCCTAAGATGGCTGCTGGTGCAACTCAGAAACTTAAAGATGGAACTCAAGTAGGAGTCAGAGAGGTACTTTTCCAGAATTTCGCTGGAGGAGTTATGAAAGTAGAATTTTCTTTGGGAGCTGAAAAGATCACAATTGAAAATGGTCAAAAAC
>Ga0247727_10016403_pt1 | contig 11963 bp, 9 predicted proteins | sample WisWelCaveWW1625_FD_202498 | JGI IMG/M metagenome (GOLD analysis project Ga0247727, IMG submission 202498) | Biofilm microbial communities from Wishing Well Cave, Virginia, United States - WW16-25 | ecosystem: Environmental > Aquatic > Deep subsurface > Groundwater > Cave microbial mat | place...
CCGCCCCAGATCGCTTCCCTCCACCCTTTCGACCCGCACCCTTTCATTCCGACAAACTCCGGCGCTCAATTTTTCCGCGCGGGAATAGCGCCCTCGTCCGCAGAGCGCCGTCACATCATGACCGTGATGCGCCAGATCCTCCGCCAGATCGCTCAACAACTGCGCCGTCGCCGCTTCATCCGGCCAGTAGTATTGATTGATAAAAAGAATCCTTGCCATGAAATTCCTCTTTTATTCATTCGTCATGACTCTCGCACAAAATCCGGTTTGCTCCGCTCACCAAGAACCCACCGATACATTTCCATCATCGCGTTTCCCGACGCCTCCAAGCTGAAATGTTTTTTGGCGCGCGCCTTTCCGATTTCTCCCATGACCGCCAATTCACGAGGCGTTTTTTTAAGAGCCTCCTCGAGCGTCCGGGTTAGAGGATCAATCCCCAGATCAATCCACCATCCGCAACCCCATTCAACCATTCTCGACCACGGCGTGTTTTTGGTGGTAATCACAGGAACCCCTCGGGCAAGCGCCTCCGCCACCGCCAGCCCGAAATTCTCCGAGCGCGATGGAAGCACAAACAACTCCGCCATGGAAAAGATTCCCTCCTTGTTCTCACCATACACGGGTCCCGGGAAAAACACGCAGTCCTCAATTTCCAGTCTTTCCACAAGTTTTTTTAATTCAGCCCGGTAGGAAGTCTCGCCTTCACCGGCTACGACAAGCACCCATTCCGGAAACCGGTGCCTCACGTTTGCCCAAGCCGGAAGCAACAGGTCCAAGCCTTTGATGGAATGGATTCGCGACAAAAAAAGCGCTGCTCGCTTCCCCTTGGGAATGGACAGGGTTACCCCTCCCGGTCCCTGGTCCTGTCGTTTTCCCGGAGGAACCTCAACTCCCCACGGAACGATGGCAATCGGATTGCGAAACCCCAATCGCCTGAGCGTTTCCGCCTCCTCCGGTGCGGTCGCGTGCAGGCATTTTGCGGTCCGCAAAATTCTGTCCTGATACAACTTTCGCGCTAGCTGCTTTACCCTCCTGCCGCGATTCAACGCCCATGGCTCTAACATGCCATGGGTGCTGATCACAAGAGGGATTCCAAATTTTGCCGCGCATCGGGCAACCTGGGCATGATAAAGCCGCCAAAGACCATGAAGATGCACGAGGTCCGGCAAATCGGCTGTCCGGAAAGCCTGATAAATCGGTTTGCTGAATCCAAGACGGCCGTATCGCCCCGTGGGGTATTCCTTCAGGCAAATCCGTGAATCAAGCGGAACCGGGCGTTCTTTCTCGATTGTTCCGCGGAACCCAAAAATTGAAACCTCAAATCCGTGACCGGCCAGATAATTCGACAGATGACTGACCGCCACCGCCGTGCCGCCCAGCCCCTCCGAGAGCCCCTCCGTAATCTGGAACACCCTGGATGAAGATCGCTTCATCTTGCAAGCGGTGTTTCAGCCCGGTCAACGGTGACTTGAGCAATCGTCCATGGGCTTGAAAGAGCCAGGAATCGCCTCAGCCACGGCACAGCCCAAACAAGGAAAAAGACAATCAGGCCGGCTTTAAAAATATGATTGGAAACATCCTCGATGTTCCAGCCGGGTTCAACCACGGGCAAAAGCACCAGGGAAGCCACAGCCAACCAGAATATATTTTTAAGAGAACGCCGGAGAAATATCGAAAACAGGAACCCCACCACCCAGCCGTACACAAAAGTCGCCGCCACCCCGCCCCACACGCCGAAGTTGGCATACAACTCCCCGATCACGCCCAACCCCATGGAGGTCCACGGCCGAAGCGGCAACCCGGTATACTGCGTGAAAAGTGCCTTGGAAGCGCCTTCGCGCTTTTCGGGATACAAGACCCGCGGCACAAGGGTGTAAATCGCCGCTTCGCGGATGGTTTCCCCCCGCGCGAACGGAATAGCCCGCGGAACACGGTCCATGATCCGGGCAATGATCCAGCCCTGATTAAACCGTGCCAACACATCACCCACGGTGGCTTCGCTCTCGCTTGTATAGGGCCTCGATATTCTTTGTTTGACCAGTCCTCCCAACTTCTGGAAGCGTTCCACTGCTCTCACCTCACCCTCCTCCTGAAGAAAGAGCCGGTATTCCTGTTTTACCGCTTGAAGCAACCCCAGGCCGATGACACCCGCAATCAGCGTCATGGCAAGCTTCCATCGCCATCTCCGTTGAAAAGCGTAAACAAGAACAAAATACCCCCCCCAGTGAATCATTTGATAGAATATCCCTTCAGCGGTCGCCTGGAGGAACATGAAAACAAAAACAATTCCAACTCGCAGTCTCCATCCCTTGGCGCCGTTCAGCATCCAGCACAAGGCCGCAAAAAAACGGAACGAAGCCAGAACATAGCCCGCAAAACCGAATTTCGATGGAATCCATCTTGAGAAGATGCTCAAAAACAACCCCGCAAGAATGATTCCGTCCAGCGCCCTGCGAACGCCCGGGGAAAACTCGCCCATGTCCGGAAAAGTCAACGGCTGCCTCATTTCCCTGCGGACCGGCCAATGAAGCCCCAACCAGAATGCCGCGGTGGCGGGCACCACATAGCTCATGTATCTCTCCAGCGGAATACTCATCTCAAACAGGGGAAAACTCGGCGGAAAAAATCCTGAAAGCCATGGCGCCACAATCCATTGCACGCAGCCGGCAAACGCAATCAAACCGGGAAACGCCACACAGCGATCCCCGGTCATGCCAAGATGCGCGAAAACCACGAGGGTGAGAACAAGCCCCAACCCGGTCCATAAACCAACTCTGAGATTCAACAAACCAAAAAACAAAACCCCAACCGCTGAAAAAAAGATGACCCCGATCCACTTCTCAAGCGGCAGTCCCAGCCTCTGAATGGACGGAAATTTCCGTGGGGCGGACGGGAACAGGAGCGGGTTCATGGGCTGGCTCTGGGTTATCGGAAATTCTCGCCCTCAGGCCTGATCATTATACACATCTCATTTTCACACAACCCGTAGGGGCACGGCATGCCGTGCCGAAGGGCTCAGAATGACACGGTGTGATGAGTTTTAGGTGCATGGTGAGAAATCCAGGTTAGACCAACGGATTTTTGCGAAGCTTGCACTCAAGCGCTGCCAACAATCCGTCACAGGCCGCCTCAAACGAAAAAAGTTTGATATGTTCCAAGGCACCCCGGGAAAGTGCCGCAAGTAAATCATGATTCCGCGCAATCTCCCGCATTCGTTGGGTCAATTCATCCGTTCGCCCGCAAGGATAGGTGAAACCCGTCCGTCCATCAATCACCAGATCGGGAGCGCACCCCGCTTGATCGCTCACGATCACCGGAACACCGCATGCCATGGCTTCGTTCACCACCAAACCCCACGTTTCCCTCCCATCCGATGGAAGCGCCATCGCGTCTGCAGCCGCGTATGCCCTGCCCATTTCACGTTGATTCAAAAACCCGCCCAGCAGACATGGCGTTTGGTGTTCCTCAACATGCTTTTCCAGGATGTGACGCATGGGGCCGTCGCCAATCATCAAACCTTGCGCAAGAACGCCCTCCTGTCGTAAGGCATCCAGGGCTGACAGAAAATCGAGCGGACGTTTTTTGAGGATGAACTTTCCCGCGAACAGAAAAACCGTCCCACCTTCCGCAAGTCCAAAGGAAGATCGTGGCGACACCTTCATCTGACGGGCTTTTTCGGCAGCCGCCCTGAAAAATCCATTATCCACGCAATGCGGCACGGAAAAAATTCTATCCGTGGAAACCCCGTAGTGCCTTAAATACTCCGAATGACGCCGGCCAACGCTTAAAAACACATCGAACTTTTTCAACATGAGCGGATACATCAATTCTTTTGCAATCCGCAACAGTCCATTCCGCGGCGTTATCAACTGTGAATCTCCACGCGCTAAAACGGGAATTCCGCATCTGCCGGCCGCGTTCGCAGCCTGCCAGTAACAAAGCAGATTCCAGCCATGCGCCAATACCGCGTCAAAATTTCCGCCCTGAATGATTTCTTTTATTCCGGGGGTGTCACATCCAAAAAAACGGTCCAGACGAGGATGGGAAGCCCGATTTTTAAGCCAGGTAAAGGGATACCCCTCCAAAAGAGGAGTGTCCCATTCAAAGGGAATATCGAACCCGGCAGCCGCCTGATCCGCGCCGCTTGCCCGATGAGCGTAATACACATGAAGATCCAACTTGGAAGCCAGCATCCGATACCAAGGCGCATGATACTGAATCGGATGAGAGGCAATGATAGCCAGTTTATACATCGAAACACTCTTCAACCGTTGAACCACTGAACCGTGAACCTGAGTAGAGTTACCAATCCCCCTCAGACAAATCTCTCCAACAGCCAGTCCCCCAATGCGGCCGCCCTTGTTTCAAGATCAAAATGGCGGGCGTGCGCTTGCAGAAGAGATTCCGTTGCGCAAAGCCGTCCCTCCAGAAAAGCCTTCATCCGATCAGCAAGCGAGAAAGAGGATACGTCATTCGTCAGCCAACTTTTGAGACCGGGTTCGATGACCTCCGGGATGGCGCCCACCGGCGTGGCAATGACCGGTGTCCCGGCGGCGTAAGCTTCAAGAATGGTCAATCCGAAACATTCCAGCGCTCGCGACGGAAGAACAACGCAATCAGCGGCGCGATAAGCAAGTGGAAGATTCTCTTCCGAAACAGGTCCGAGCAATTGAACGCGATCTTCAACATCATGCTGATGAATCAGTTTCCGCAAGGAATCATGTTCCGGGCCGTCTCCTCCAATGAGCGCTCGAAAGATCAGATGGTCCCGTTTCAGGATTGCAGCCGCCTCGATCAACAGATCAAGCCCCATCCGCGGAACAAGCCGGCGGACCGCAAAAAAAATCGGCGCTTCACCCGACCAAACCCCACCCAATTGACCGCGCGCTTTAACACGGCTTTTTCCCGATCCGGCAAATCGTCCATAATCCGCCCACAATGGAACAACGCGCAGACGCCCGTCCACCCGATTTCCATATCGCCGTTGCAGGAGCGACGCTTCAAATTCGGAAATGCATTGCACTCTTGTCGAAAGACGCAATAGCCATCCCTCAATCCAGGTTGCCAGCGCCAGTTTGAAGCCGCCGCTCATTCCACTACACAACCCATTGGCGATCATTTCATCCGGCCACGGCGAATGACTGCTGTAGCAACAAGTGATCGGGCGCTCCAGCGCCAGTGTGGCGCCAAGATATTGGAGCGGCGAATGGCCATTGAGAACATCAACTTGTCCCTGCAAAAAAATGTGTCGGGCCAGACGATGCGACGCGAACATGTGCGCAATAAACTTCGAAGCGCCAAATCGATTTCCATCAGGCATCGTGTAACGCCACAGCTGCACGCCATGATCAACAACGCTGTCCAAAGCGAGTTTTTGCTCCCGCGTGCCGCACAGATAATGAACGGAATGCCCCTTTCGAGCCAGATAACGCGCAAAATCGCTTCCAATGCGATACGATCCGCCCGGGACCTCCTGATCCCAGAAAGCGTTTGCAATCAAAATGTTTTTCGGGGAATGCGTCATGCCCTTATTCTGTCGCCTCATCCAAGACCCTGGCAAGCAACCGGGTCATTTCTCGCGCGCTGAAGTCATGGGCCACCGCCTCCACACCCTTCCCATGCGCGTTAAAGTCATTGCCATCCAGAAATTCTCCCAGAGCGCCGGCGATCTCATCCACATGCGCCTCGGCGGGTTGGCGGTCGTTGTAGGTGATCAGCCGCCCGGATCCCGCGCGCCGCATGATGTCACAAACACTGCTTGCCTCATGAAAGACGGCCAGAAGAGGTCGCCGGGCAAGCAGATTGGGGAATATCTTCGAAGCGGTGTAGTGAGGTTCCGAACTGCCTAGCGCAAGGATCAGATTTGAAGAAAGAAGGACTTTCAGGGCCTCAAGATAGGAAATCCGTTCCGGATGTTCGGTGACCCATTCCATCACCCCCTCATCGTCCGCAACCGGAAGAACAAGAGGCCTTGCAGCCGATCCCACGGCATAGGTGGTCCCAAAAAAATGGACGCGGATTTGTTCCGCGCGAGAATGTGTTTGTTGCGCTTTTCGAATCGCACGGAAAAAAGCCCGAAGAGTTCCGTAGGCCCTTGGAAGCATCGCGCCAACACAGCAAATGTTGATTTTCTCCTTGAAAGCGAAAAGGTGAGAGGAAATTTCTCCCTGATGACGGATCGTTTCAAAATCGGCCGGTTCAAACCCATAAGGAATTGCCATGCACCGCCCGGCCGGAATTTCCGGATAGCGCCCGCGAACCGTTTCGTGAGTTCCTTCGGAAACCGCAATAATTTTCGACGCGCCGATTGCCGCCGGACGCTCAAGCAGCAACGCAACCTGACGCGCCGCCCACGCCTTGGTGAATGGACTCGCTCGCGCTCCCACGCTATCCACCCAGGGATCAATGTAATCAAGGACATAAGGAATCCCAAAGCGCCGCCCAACCCAAGGCCCAAGACAAAACGAATACCAAGGCGGCCCCGGAATCAGGATCGCGTCAACCCCTTTTTGGCACAGATTCGAAAGCTCATGATAATGAAACGGAAAACTACGGAGACCCAGATCGCCAAATCCGATTTGACGCGTCAAGCGTTGCGAAATGGCGGGCGTCCGCACGATTTCCAGGCCGGGCGGCAAAAGAGCCAGAAATTCCGGATCCTGTGGCTCTTCGAGAAACTCCGGCCGCACCGTCAGAACAACCGGCCGCCATCCGAATTCCGGAAGATGCGACGCAAAAAAGCGCGTCCGGATCGCCGGCGGATAACTGCTCGGTGCAAAGCAGGGAGCCACGATCACGACGGTTTTCATTTCAGGATCTGTTGTGTCGCGGAAACATTCGGCTCGGCAAACCATTCGCTGCTGATTTCAGGCCCGCAATCCTTCTCCAGCGATTCGATCCGATAACCCCGCTTCGTCAGAAATCGTCCGCACTCCTCTCGCTGACGATTTCCATGAATGGCCACATAGATCAACGGCCGACAGGCCGAAAAAACGCTCGCCCCGCCGCGTAAGACGGCGTCTTCGCCGCCTTCCACGTCAATCTTCACAATGTCCGGCAATGCGCTGCCGGCTTCCTTCCACCAGTCATCCAACCTGACGGCGGACGCCTCGGATTCACCCCGCAGGTCCGCGTGAAATTCACTGGGCGAATTTCCTTCCGCCATCCGCAACGCGCCCGAAACATCGGCGACGGCTTTTGAAACAACCGTCACGTTCGAGAGGCGATTCAATGCCAAATGTCGCCGAAGATATTCAAGATTTCGTGACATGGGTTCGAATGCATAAACCCGGCCCGTTGCCCCCACCCAGCGCGCCCCGACCATCGAATAGAGCCCCGCATTGGCGCCAATGTCCCACACCGTCATTCCGCGACGAAGGCGGCCCGCAAAATGCCGCAGTTTCACCCGCTCGAAAATCCCGAGCCAGGCACCATGCGGCATGGAGCCGACCATCCAGCGACTTCCGCGCAATGGGCCGCTCAGCACCCATAAAACGGCGGACGCAGGAATCCAACGCAAGGGCGTTCGAAGAAACCTCCCGGCAATTTTCCTCCATGGTCGCGAGATCATCGGGGGCCCACTGCCGCGCGAACCGCTTCAAGTAAAATGCTCCGCTCCTTGTCCCAACAGTAGGTCTGCTGTCCGGCTTTCCATGCCGCTTGTTTGGCGCGCGCAAGTTGAGCCGGATCGCCCACGTATCGCGCCAGGCCACGCGCCAGCGCCTGATGATCGCCCGGTTCATAAACAAAGCCGGCACCCGGAATGGTTTCCATCACCTCGCGCTGGCCGGGCGTATTCGTCGCCGCGATCGCCAGGCCACCCTGCAGGTAAAGAAACAGCTTGTTGCAAATCGTCAGGCTTCGGTTCACGCAATCATTCAAGTCAAGTGTGAGTCCCACGTCAAAACCAGCAACCGTTTGCATTACATTCTCCGGTTCCGGAATGGGCGCGATGTGAACACGGGATGCCACGCCGACTTTTCTGAGAAGATCATGAAGCATCGCTTCATAATCCGGCGGCATCCTGCCGAACAACTGAAGTTCGCAGCATGCCGGCAACAGGGCGAGCGCGTGAACCGCGTCTTCAATGCCGCGGCCCGGCCCGATGGTGGCGGAGATCCAAACCAATCGCAATCCGCCAGCGGCGCGGCGTTTTTCGGGCGTGACGATGCCGTCGAGTTCGCGCTTGGAAAAAACATTATGAATGACCCGGGGCGCGACAATTCCATATTTCCGTACCAAGTGAGCCGCCATGGCGCGGGAAGTTGCGCTGACATAAGCGGCTCCCGGCAGATAACGACGCTCGATCATAAGGATCGTCTCTCGAATATGGGGCGCCCGCAACCCGTCCGCTATCTCATCCGCCAGGAGATCCTCGCAGTCGAAACCAAAAGGCGCACCCCGCCGCCGCGCCGCGCGCGCCGCAATGGGTAGCGCCCCTTGTGTATGCGCAATATAAAGATCAGCGCCGCACCGGACGGCCTCGCGCAACACGCGAGGCCAGGCGCGATAGTAACCTTCTTCCGCCAGACGATGCGTCCCCGGAATCCATCGCGATATCCAACCACAAACCTTCGACCGCAAAGCCGCGATGAACCAACGCAGACGGCCATCAGGATTTTTCCGGATGAGATTCACCCGGATCGCCCGCCATTTTTTATTCCGAAGCAGGCGATCGTCCATTTCCGACGCCCAATCATTCTGGCTGACGGTGATCACGGTCACTTCATAACCCTCCTCGACCAGCGCGTCTGCCTCCTTTACAAGACGCGGATTCACCCAGAGATGAACCGACGAAATCAGGCAGACATGGGCTTTCTCAAGAGTCCGATTCCGCTTTCCGCATAAAACGGGTGATTTGATCGCAGGCCCCCGGCGGACAGCTCCCTCCCGGACGGCTTCTTGCAGGACGGCTTCAACCCCTTCCACCATATCCTTGAGCGCAAAATGCCCCTGCGCATGAGACCGACACCGTTCCCCAAGCGTTGGATCGCTTTTCCGCCAGCCCCTCAATGAGCGCAGGACGCGAATAAACTCTTGATCATTCTCCGGCTCAACGCAGAACCGGCGAAATTCACCGCTGAGAATTTCCGGAATCCCGCCTCGCGCCACTCCGACCGCCGGTGTGCCACAGGCCATGGATTCCACCAAGGTTCGTCCAAATGCTTCCACCGGACAAAACAGAAGTGTGACATCCGCAGCCCGAAACCACCGTGGAAGATCATTTCGTCGCCCCAACCAATGAACCTGTTTTTCGATGCCACGCAGGACGCACCGGGATTTCAATTCATCCAGATAGGAAAGGGCGGCCCCGGATGTTGAATGGTTAAGAGGCCCCCCGATCATCAACAGTCGTCCCTTGTCCTGTGAAAAGCGGAGCTTCGCGAAAAGATCAATCAACCTTTCCAGGTCCTTGTCGCGATCCATGCGTCCGGCATAAAGCGCCACAAAAGCGTCCGATGGCAGGCCAAGTTCTTTCCGCGTCTGTTGACGATCGTTCCCGATCGTAAAACGCTCTAGATCAATTCCGTTGTAGACTCGTGTGATGGCAGCCGGGTCAAAACCCCATTGCGCGTATGCCTGCCGCACGGCATCGGAGACCGCAATAAATTTTGTCGCCGCGCGAAGACCGATGCGCCACTGGCCGCAGAACGTTTCCGGCGGCAACAGCCGCAAATGACATGCCAGCGGCAGAGACTTCAATCGCGCCAACGCCCCGCCAAAAAATGTGTCGTGATATTGATTGGCATAAATCACGTCAACCCTGAGTCGCATGGCGCGCATCAACGATCCGAGCCATGCGCCAGACGAGGCCAGCACGTTAGCCCGGTTGATACTGTAGTTTTTTACGCAGGTCAGTGACCGGCAAAACCTACGGTAATCCTCCAAGAGATTGCCTTCTTTATTATAGACCAGATGGATTTCATGGCCGCGTTCGGCCAATCCGCGGCAAACGTCTAGAAGACTTAATTCCTGACCTCCTCGCAGAGAGGAAGGCTCGTTCTCGATCGCCAGAAGTCTCATGTCAAGGCACCCCGGACCTTTCCTCCAACCCACAAGATCACTTTCATGCAACGGCGATCCTCCATCGCCGCTGGCTGATCAATATCGAACGACTTGCAGAATGAAAGCGGCAATCGCCAGAAATTGCGCCACCATAATTCCCGCTGTCCATTTAATCGTAGCGGTCTTTGCTTGTTCGATCTGGAGTTTTAGTTCCTCAATGTCTCGTCGAGTGGCCAATTTCTCAACGGCTTCTTTCTCCGCGAGAGCGTGATACTGTTCAAAGGCCGCCGTAATTTGCTGTGCGGTTTTCTCATCCAACACTTCGGACAATGTTTTGTAGATGGGAAGTGTATTGATCACACCATCACCTTACAGCGATCCGATGGCCTGTCAATCGAGAATCCTTGGCGATTCTTCTACCGGTAAACAACACGTCGCGCTATTTCGCGCCATGCGATCGATCTGGATTGTGCATCTTCAGCAGCGGCCAGCGCCTTCAAATCAAGCGGTCGCGGCGTCTGGTTGTTCACAAAAAGCCGTGGAATTCCAAAAGTCCCTGCTCCACGAGTCATGCCGCGTCCGGTAAAGCTCATCCGATAACCCAGATCGCGAAGACACTCCTCCGCAAAACATCCCGCCTGCCACCAGGGATGAGCAAAGGCCATCGGCGGTCGTCCGGCAAATTCCATGAAACGCCGGCGACCCTCCTCAAGAGAGCTTCGAACACGCCGCTGAAAATCATCCTTTGATTCATACCGACCCTCGATGCAAAGTCTTCCCAGACGATGAAAGCCGAATTTTGAATCAATCAGCCGACGGGACATCTCGGCGTTCCACGACGCGCTCCCCGGTTTCTCCATCGTCGAACGCGCGGCATCCCGGCACACGGCAACCGCCCTTTCGGAAGGGATAAAACGCGGACGCACCAGCTCCCCGCCGAAAATGCAAACCAGACTGCCGGGATCAAGCTGCATCTGCTCCGGCGAACTCATCAGAGGTCGTGCATCCGAATGAAATCCGATCACCCGGCGGTAATGAAAAATGCGCGTGTGTCGCAGGCTGTGGTCTTCAACGCAAACATCATCCCAAGAAAGCATTGCACGATGAACCGCCAGCGCCTTTTCATTCATTGCGCCCAGGGAAATGAAAAGCGTGCAGCAGGAGGAGACCGACCGAAGCGCAGCGACAAAATCACCATTCCGCTCGTAGCCATCGTCGGCTGTGACATGAAAAAACCGGCCGCGTTTTTCCGCGCGATCGTCAAGCATTCCCTCCAGTTCGCCCAGGGAAACATCGCGCCATCCTCCCTCACGCAGGTCCCGGACATCATCGAGCAGCCGCTCTGGGTCAATCTCCCATCCGTGATAGGATAAAACAGCGATTGCGGGTGAATTCACGACGGTGATGCGTGAGAAGGGATGCGAGCTATGGGTCTGTCTCGCAAGCAGCTTGATGTTTTATTCTTGATGCAGGCTTTCGACACCAGACCAGCAAACGATTACCCCTTCCACTCCAAACTTCACTGTAATGTAACCAGTAGAAGAACGCCTTGCTGAAGATGGACCGAAAGCGAGATACCGCAAGTTTATCCTCAAGGCTTGGCGAATAAACCAAGACCTTGAGAATTTCAAAACCAGCATGCTCCAACGCATAACACAAGCTCCGGTCCGAAAAATAGAACGTATGATGATCGGCTGTTTGAAATTCCGGTAACCATCGCCCCTTTAGCCATGAGCGCACTTTTCGATAGGGCACCCACGAATTACGATGATTTTCAGTACCGACCACTACCAAGCCGCCAGGTTTCAGAATACGATTGATCCCTTGAAGAAACCCATTCAGATCAGGAACGTGTTCGATGACATGGTGAGAATAAACTACGTCACAAAATGCCTCGGGCCAGTCTCCGGCGCAAAAGACGCCGTGTCGGAGCTTGGAAAGCCCCAATACTTCTTGTC
>Ga0247727_10016404_pt1 | contig 11962 bp, 10 predicted proteins | sample WisWelCaveWW1625_FD_202498 | JGI IMG/M metagenome (GOLD analysis project Ga0247727, IMG submission 202498) | Biofilm microbial communities from Wishing Well Cave, Virginia, United States - WW16-25 | ecosystem: Environmental > Aquatic > Deep subsurface > Groundwater > Cave microbial mat | place...
TAGGATTTGCCGTAAACTTCGTTCCATGAGATGGCTCCTTGTTCCTTGGTCTGATACCCAAAGGATGCCACATATCCTGGCTGGCGTCATCTCTTTTTCCCTTATCTAAACAGTATTGCCGCTAAACTGGACTATCAGCAAAATGATGAGAAAAGTTGCGATGATATAAATCAGGGGATAGCCAAGACTAAATATCGTGATGATGGAAAAAGCTACCAGCATCCCCGATCCGAGCCAGAGGACACCATTTTTCTTTTTGATCAGTGCCCAGCCTGTGATGACAGCCAGTATCAATGGAGGGAGGGCAAGTAGATCTGGGGCGTAGGTTGCCACACCTGGGGAGGAAGCTTCACCAGTAAGAATTACCACTTCCCCCCCCCTACCCCGGATCAGGAAGAAAAGGGCATATGCGGCAATGATTGCCAGCAGGATAAGAGCAAGGAGTCTGAAAAAGGATTGTATTTTGGTTTTCATCTCATTGACAACCTTGCAGAATTTTACTTTTGGGGCCGAGAACTACTTGCCCTGATGAGCCAAATGTGCATTGTGAGGTGCCATTCGCAAAAGCATCCAAATAGCTATATAAAGAATGCCAATAGCCATCTGGTTGTGACCAGTTACAAGGAATTTGAGTTACTGGAGTGCAATGATAATTTCCGCCAGCATCATAAAAAACGCTGCTCGCGGGGCCGCCGCCATACGCGATCTGATAACATGCATCAATTACCCAAGACCACGTGGGAAGTATTGAGCCTTTGCAAGTTCCTCCGCGGCTAGTAATCCATACCTGGGTGCCATTATATGAGTAATTAATTGCTGTTGTGAGTTCGGTTAGCTTATCTAAAAGTTGTCCACCGCCGCCATAAGAATAAACCCACTGTTGCGATGTTTTGCTTGGTAACTCAGGATTTTCTGATTCTGGATTTTCTCCAGAATTGACCACATCTACCGATAAAATTTCGGCCTTAGATAGAATTTGTAGTAAAGGCTCCAAAAATTCAGCTGGTCCATCTTCAACCTGCCCCACCCAGCGTGCTTCAAGTTTCATTCGGCAACTTTCATCAATTGCAAATCCTGCCCAGCTACTATCAGTTTCCTCAGTGGTTTCTGTAGGGGGTGTGTTTTCCAGTGAAAATGGTTCAAAGACGCAATTTCCATTTTGGTCTTTCGAACCATAAGCAACAACATCTTTAATGACAATCTCGTTAATTTCTACCGTGTTTTCATACTGAAAAGCCGAAAACTGGTTCGGCAAAGTTACAACGACAAAAACAAAACCCAACAATGGTCCAACGGAATTAAGCGGTTTGAAACTCCTCATTTTGAGGCTCCTTTCGTAACATGAATTTAGAATTCATTATAAGGAGTTGGTATCCCCTAGTATACTGGCGGATCCGCCAGTATTTTCCCCATCATCCCGCCGCCCACCAGTGCCGCGCCGCTGTTACCGCTCGCCATAACGGTCAGCATCGTGGCGCGATCCGCCGCGCCCGGCGCGCCGACGACGTAGCCCAGCGACTCCATGATCAGGTTGATGACGAGGAAGGTCAGCCCGGCGGTGAGGCCGATGCGCCAGAAGAGGGCGCGCGCCAGCGCGTTGTCCCGCAGCCCGCGGCCCAGCGCCCAGGCGCTGACCCCGGCAATCAGGAAGGCGGCGGGGACAAAGAGCAGGGTGAAAATACGGTGGATGCCGGTATCTGCGCCAAAAGCTGCCACGAGCGGGGGTTCCGCCGCGCCCAATCCGAAGGCGACCGCCAGCGTGATGGGGCCAAAGCCGAGCAGGCCCGCCCAGGCCATGCGCCGCGTTTCCGTTGCGCCCGCCATGCGCCCCATCAGGACTCCCCAGACCGCGCCGCCCGCCAGGAACGAAGCCAATGCGGGGATGGCGGCGAAGGTGATGTGCATGGGCGCCGGGTTATCAAACTGGTTGCTGCCCGCGACCGCGCTAAAAACGGTATTGCCCAGAAAGTAGCCAAGCGCCAGCCCGCCGAAGAGCGTGAGGACGGTCAGCACAGCCCCAGTTACAGCCGGTTTCGAGATCATGGCAAACTCCTTTGGGTGAGAAAATTTTGCGTTTCCACCAGTACGATGGCGGACGCGATCACAATCGCCAGCAGGAGGGCGACCCCTTTCCAGGCCGCCGGGGTGCCGCCGAGGAAGGGGATGTTGTGTCCCGGCCCAATGGCGAAGATGAGACCTGCCAGCCCGGTGGCAAACGCGGCCCGCGAGGTGTGCGCGATCAGCCAGCCAGCCAGCGCCCCGACCACAATGGACGTCAGCGCCAGGTTCAGCACGAAAATCCTGACGGCTTGACCAGTGGAGATCAGGAACGCGCCGCCGGGCTTGATGTCAAAGTCAAAAATCTGCCCGCGGCGTTCGGCGAGGACGATGGCCGGGAGCAGGATGACGGCAATCAGGGCAACCACGGCCAGCGCCGTCCACGGGCGGGGCGGGAGGTGGGGGAGCAATTCCTGATACGCCCAGCCGACCGCCAGCCCGCCCAACCCGGCGATGATCAGCCCCGGCGGGAGGATGAACCAGATCGGTTTAATCCAGAAGTGGTGAATGGTGAGAAACACGAGCAGCCCGGAAGCACCGGAAATGGCACCTGCAATCATGAAGATATTCATCGCTCCTCCAGGATGCAGGACGGGTTTCAAACCCGTTCTGCGCACAGGTGATTTTATCCGGGTTTGAGGCAGGCCGCAGGGTAAAATTTGCCAATACCTCTTGAATTTACTGGAGTCCCCATGATTGAAATCATCCCCCATCAAAGCCGCTGGGCTGCGGAGTTTGCGGAAATTGCCATGCAATTGCGTGCCATTGTTGGAGAGGTCGCCCTGCGGATTGACCATATCGGTTCCACTTCGGTGCCTGGGCTGGCGGCGAAGGACATCATTGACCTGATGATGACGGTACGCGCGTTCCCCGAAATTGAGCGGCTGGCCCCGGCACTGGAAGCGCTGGGCTTTGAATATGTCCCGGAATATAACGCCGACCACCCGAAGGCCGGGAGGGACAGCTCCGCGGAGCAGTGGGAGAAGCGCTATTTCCGGCAGCGGCCGCCGCGGCGCAAGGTCAATTTCCACGTGCGGGCGGCGGGGCGGGCCAACCAGCGGTATGCGCTGTTGTTCCGCGATTACCTGCGGGCCGCGCCAGAGGCCGCGGCCGGGTATGAGGCCGTCAAACGCCAACTGGCCCGCTATCACCGTGATGATATGGATGCGTATGTGGACATCAAGGACCCGGTCTGCGACATTATCATGACGGGGGCGGAGGCGTGGGCGGTGTTGACGGCGTGGGAGCCCGGACCGTCGGATGGATAAGTGAAAGCGCCCCGCACAGATGCGAGGCGCTTTTTGGGGCAGGGGAAATTTCAGGGGGTCAGGCCGGCGTGGTGGGTTCCGGTGCGGTTTGTGCTTTTTCTGCGGCGATTTCGGCGATGACTTGTCCGGCTTCTTCCGGGTGATGGCCGTTGCTGGTGGAGGTCTCTTTGATGATACGGGTGACTTCGATACCGGAAAGGTCGCCGTGTTCGATCAAAGCTCTGGCGAGGGCATCCACTTCTGTCCAATGATCGCGCAATAGCTTCTCCGTGCTGACTTCGGAGCTTTCCCAGAAGTGCTTCATCTCTTCCTGGAAGAGGGCCATCGGGTCGTCCACAGGGGGGCCAAAGAAACCGGAGGCGCCCAGGCCATTTAACAACCGCCGGACCTTGTCGTAATCACTGCCGGGGCCGCCAGCCGCGCCTGTCCAGGCTTCGTTGAAGCGGATGCGAGTGGCTACGTCGCCGGACATGCTGACCATGATTTGTCGCACCCATTCCTGGAGGGGGAGGGAGTATTTTTCGATATTCTCGACGCTGCGGACATGGCCGAGTGAAGTGGAGCGCCGGATGATGGTGGCACGCACGATGCGTTTGTCCGGGAAGAGGTGGTAGATGGCGACGGCGTGCCCGGCCTCATGGTAGGCAACCTGCTCCCGTTGAATGGCTTCCCATTCTTCAATGGGATTTTCCAACCCGGAGGCCTGTTCCTGGAAGGCCATGTCAATATCGCGCTGGCTGACTTTGTTGCGGTCGTCAAAGATGGCGATGCGGACAGCGTCCTTGGTGATGGCGGCCATGATCTGGGCCGGGGTGTAGCCAGGGGTGTCGGCGACGATGGCTTCCACATCCACGCTGGTGTCGTGCTTGATTTTGCTGAGGTAATACTCGATGATGGCGCGGCGCCCTGCGCGGTCGGGATGCTCGACAGCGATCATGCGGTCAAAGCGGCCAGGGCGGATGAGTGCCGGGTCGAGGCTGTCGGGGCGGTTGGTGGACCCCATAAAGAGGACGTGCCATTCGCGCTTGGGGGGCGGCTGGCGCAGGATTTTGACGTGGTACCAGTCTTGTAGTTTTTCGCCGCGTGTTTTCTGTTCCACGCCGTCCATTTCGTAGAGCAGGCGGGTGAGGGCACCGGTGCCCCCGCCAAACATGCCGCCCCCGCCGCCGCCGTACGAAGTCTGGCCGCCCATCACGCCGCCGCGCGACCCGCCGACGGCGTCGATCTCATCAATAAAGGCGATGCACGCGCCATACTCACGCGCCAGCTTGCGCGCCTTCCGCACAAAGGCGATCATCTTGAGGACATCCACGCCAAAAAACATGGCGCGGAACCCGGAGCCTTCAATGGACATAAACGCGACCCCCGCCTCGCCAGACATGCACTTGGCAAGCATGGTTTTGCCGGTGCCGGGCGGGCCGTAGAGCAGGAGGCCGTTGACAAACTGACCGCCCATCTCCTGGAATTTGGAGCGGTCAGAGAGCAGGGAAATCCACTGGCGCACCAGTTTGAGCAATTGCGGCTGGCCTTTGTAATCTTCAAATGACAGCGATTTGGGGTCGCCAGGGCGGATAATCTCGGTCTTGGAACGCGCCATAAACCAGAAAATGGCGGCAAACTGGGCTATCGCAAAGGTGAGCAGGAGCAACAATTGTCCCACTGCTCCGGCCACGGCCAGGGTGGCATTGAGAAAATCCGTGTTGCTCAACGAGCCAATGATGATGCCTAGCAGGGTGAACCAGATCCAGGTGGCGCGGATAAAGCGCCATAACCGGCGCAACGGCTGATTGCGGCGCGCCTCCAGTTCACTCAGCCGCCGCTTTGTCGCCCCCGACTGCGGCTCCCCGGCCAATCTTTGCGGGCTGGTCTTGCCCTCAGGGCTGGTCTTGCCCTCTTCCTCTTGGTCACTTGTCTCTGCTGTCATCGCGCTGTTCCTCCAACCGGCCATGCCCGGTCATCTTACAAGTCTACTGGATATTAAAAACCGAATCAAGCGGGTTGCGCGGGCTCTTAAGGGGATTCTCATTGCGATCCAGCCTATGTGAGAAAAGTCTCATCCCCAACTCCGCGGAAACTTAATCCCAAAAAATTTGACAGGCCCCGGCAGAATCTGGCGAAATAGCCATGGAACCCAACCCGGCCTACAGGGAGGCTGACCCCCAGAGGGGATCTGCAACCCTCTGGACAGAGGCTGAACCGTTGCGCCCCAACACATCGGCACGTACAACGGATCCGGAGCGCTGCCCCCGTTGCGGCGTCCCCATCGAGGAGGTCCAGTGGGGCCATACCAACTGCCCAAATTGCGGCCTGCACTTTGAATGTTGTTAGCCAGGAAAGACTTAGGACTTACGCAACCTGGAAGAAATTGCTGGTCGAGTAGGCGGATGCGCTGGTTTCGATACGCAAAAACCGCACTCAACCAGCGCATCCGCCGTATCGAGACCTATTTTGCGTAAGTCCTGGACTTTATCGCAAAGGGCGCGAAGGTTTCGCAAAGGCCGCAAAGATTTTTTAGTTAAATCTTTCCTTGGCGTGCTTTGCGCTTCTTATTATGCTTTGGGTTAAATCTTTGCCATTACCCGCCCGATTCCAGAATCCCCCGCACCTCAGCCTGTGCCAGGAACCCCGCCCGTAATTCATCCGGGGCATGCCCGGCGATAAACTCAATCACGGCCCGCGCCTCTGCCAGGTGCGCCGCCGCCAACGCGCCTTCGCCGCGCGCCGCCTCCAGCTTTGCCAGCCGCCCCAGGATTTTCCACAACGTCCGGCGCTGGTTGATTTGGGTGGCAACCTGGTACGCCAACGTTAACTGCTCATGGGCCTCCTCCAGCCTGCCGAGTCCCGCCAGCGCTTCCCCTCGGAACAGGTGCGCCTCCGGCATCAGCGCCTTCAGCCCGCGTTTCCCCAGCATCCCGAAGAACGCGTCGCTCCGGGCCAGGGCGAGTTCATATTGGTGCAGGGCGTTGCCCAGTTGCACATTCAGGTTCCCGCCAAACACCTGTACGATCGAAGCCAGTTCCTTCGCGCCGATTGCTTTTTCGTAAAGGGCGGCGGCCCCCTCCAGTTCCCCCAGCGTGATTAGGTTCTGTCCCAACGCTCCCACCGCCAGCAGGCGGGTTTCCGGGTACGGCGAGTTCTCGGAGGCCGCCAGGATTTCGCGGGCGATTGCCGCGCCGCGTGCTGGCGCCCCCAAATCGCTGTGGATATAAGCAACCTGCGCCGGGCAAAAAATCAGCGGTACATAAAAACCCGACAGCCTCCCCAACCGCCCGGATTCTTCCGCATTCTTCAATCCCTCGGCATACCGGCCCAGGTCGCGCATCGTAAAACCCAGGTTCATCAACGCAAATGCCTGTCCCCACAAATTTTGCGTTTGCTGGCTGATCCGGAATGCCTCAGCCGTGTCGGCCAGCACCTGCTCGTACTGCCCGGTGAAATGCAAATTAAGCACATTCCCGGACAGGTTATCGGCCACCATTGGCAGGTTGCCTGAGGCCCGCCAGAACTCCACTGCCTGTTTGAAAAAGCGTTGCCCCTCCTCCATCCGGCCCATCTCGGCCATCACATATCCCAGGTCGTGCCGGGTGTAGGCCGCCTGCTCCACCAGCCCAAGCTCCTCACTCAGCGCCAGCGATCGCAGGCCGAAATTCTCCGCGGCCCCCGTTTGCCCCGTCATCCGGTGCAGGTGCATCTTGATCCAGTAAACCTTTGCCTCAGCCGTCCGGTTGCCCATTTCCCCCGCCAGCGCCAGCGCCCGCTCGATGAGCGGCGTGCCCACCTCCGCATTAAACAGGACGGTCGGCGTACAGCGCAGGAGCGCCTGTGCGATCAAGCCATCCAAAACCACCTGTTGCTCCCCCGCCTCGCCGCCCCAGGTCACCATCTCCTCATACAGCGCCAGCGCCTCGTCAAACCGCGAGGCCAGTTCCAGCGCCCGCCCCCGCCGATGAAACAGATACAGGACGGCCTCCCGATGCTCCGCCGGGGACAGCCCCTTCGCCAGTTCCAGCGCCCGCCCATAGTGCAAAATGGCTTCCGCCTGGGCATAGAGGGCAAAGGCCGCATCCCCCGCCAGCCGGCGATATTCCAGCGCCCGCCCCGGTTCCTCCGCCTGCTCGAAATGGTGGGCCAGCATGGCCGCATACTCCACCCGCTGGGCCGGGAACAACGCCTCAATCGCCTCCCCCACCCGCCGGTGAAACTGCTTCCGCTGGCTCCGCAAAATGGATTGGTACGCGGTTTCCTGCGTTAGTGCGTGGCGGAAAATGTATTCCAACTCTGGACGCCGCGCCGCCTCCAGGATCATCTGCAAGCGTTGCAACTGCGTCAGCTGTTCATCCAACCCCGCCTCGGCATCGCAGATGATTTGCAGCACCCGGTAATAAAACGAACGCCCAATCACGGAGGCCATTTGCAGCACCTGGCGCGCTTCCTCCGCCAGCCGGTCAATGCGCGCCGTCAACAGCGACTGCACCGTGTCCGGGATTTCGATGCTCTCGATTTCCTGCGCCACCCGCCAGTGTTCCCCCTCCCGCACCAGCACGCCGTCATCAATCAGCGTCCGCACGATCTCTTCCACAAAAAACGGATTGCCGTCCGCCTTCGCCAGGATCAGCGCCCGCAGGCTGGCGGGCAGGTCGCTCACCGTCAGCAGGCTGCCCACCAGCGCCTCGCCCTCCGCCGCGGCCAGCGGGTGCAGGACGATCTCCGTATACCTGTGCGGGTACTCCTTCTCCGCCTTCGCCAGCAACTCCCAGCCCGCCGCCTCCCGCTCCGGGCGCGTGGCGCACAAAAACAGCACGGGCACACTCTCCGTCAGGCGGAACAGGTGCGCCAGTAATTCCGTGGAAGCGGCATCCGCCCAGTGGACATCATCCAGCACGACCACCCCCGGATTGGCCGCATATTGCTGCTGGAAGAGTTCCGTCATCACCATGAACAATTGTTTTTTGAAAGCCTCCCCCTCCAGGTTCCCGCCCCCTGGGGCTTCCACCACCCCCAGCAGGCGGGCGATCACCCCCAGCGCAGGGGCGCGCGTACCCTCCGGGAGCGTTGCCCCCCAGGTCTCCAGCCGCCCCAAAATTTGTTCCGTGCCCTCCTCCACCCCGCAGATCATCCGCACCTGCGCCCGCACCAGACCGTAAGCCTGCGCCGTGTCATACGACGTCGCGCGCCGTTCCAGCCAGCCGCCCGCCTCAGCGCCCCAGTACGCGTGCGCCTCGCGGATCAGGCGGCTTTTGCCCAGCCCGGCCTCGCCGAGGATAAAGGCGATCCCGCCGCGCCCGTCGCGCAGTTGATCGAGTTGTGTTTGCAGGAGGCTGAGTTCGCTGGCGCGGCCGATGAGGGGGGCGTCCAACCCCTGGATGCCGCGCAGCCGGCCGGGGGCGGCCTTTTTCCTGAGGGGGCGGTAGACTTGCACGGGGTCAGCTTTCCCCTTGAGGGTCAGCGGCCCCAGGCTCTCCCAGTCAAAAATGGGGGCGGCCAGTTTGTAGGTGTTTTCGGACACCTGGACGGTGCCCGGTTCGGCGGTCTGTTCCATGCGGGCGGCCAGGTTGATGGCGTCGCCCAGCGCGCTGTATTCCATCTTGAGGTCAGAGCCGACCGCGCCGACGACGACCAGCCCGGTATTGATGCCCACCCGCACGCCGATGTCCAAGCCCCAGCGCTGTTTGACCTGGGCCCACCAGGGGGCGATGCCCCGGACAATTTCCAGCCCCGCCAGGATCGCCCGCTGCGGATCGTCCTCGTGGGCGAGGGGTGCGCCAAAGAAGGCGAGGATGGCGTCGCCCATCAGCCGGGCCAGCGTGCCCTCATAGCGGTAGACAGGGGCGATCATGTAATTGAATGCGCCGTTGATGATCTCGCGCCACTCCTCGGGGTCGAGGTGTTCGGCGGCGCTGGTGGAACCGGTGACGTCGCAGAAGAGCATGGTGACGACGCGCCGTTCGCCGAGCATGCTGTTGGCGGCGCGCGCGTCTTCCAGTTTGGCGGCGAGCGCCTGGGGGATGGCGGGTTGAGGGGGTACGGGAACCCGGGGAGCCGGGTCGCTTTTGGCCGGGGCGGGCTGGGCCAGGTTGTGGCCGCAGTTATCGCAGAAGCGGGCATCCGCCCGGTTAACGATGCCGCAGTTGGGGCAGGTATTCTGGAGTTTGTGGCCGCAGTTGTCGCAGAATTTTGCGCCTGGCCTGTTTTCGTGCTGGCAGTTGGGGCAGGGCATGGAGGTCAGAGGGCATGGATGGCGACGAGGGTGATGTCGTCGTATTGGGTGCTTGCGCCCTCATGGGCGACGATGGTGTCCATGATCTGGTCGCAAAGCTGCTGGGCGTTTTGGCGATCCAAACCAAGCAGGGTCGCGCGCAGCCGGGCGAGGCCGAAGAAGTTTTCCTGCTCGTCGGTGGCGTCGGGAGCGCCGTCGGTGTACATGAGCAGGGTGGAGCCGGGGACCAGTTGGACGGAATAGGTGTCGAGGGCGGGTTCGCTGAAGAGGCCGATGGGCTGGCCCTGCTGGTAGGGGATTTTGATTTCCTGGCCGTCCGGGCCGATGAAGAGGGGAAGTTCGTGCCCGGCGCGGGCGTATTCGAAGACGCCGGTCTTGCAGTCGAGGATGCCATAGAGGATGGTGACAAACATGGCGGCCTGGGACATTTCGAATTGCAGGGTGTTGACGTGCTGGAGGACGACGGCGGGGACGCTGCTGCGCCGGGCTTCGGCGTGGACGAGGCTGCGGGTGAGGGCCATGAAGATGGCGGCGGGGACACCCTTGTCGGAGACATCGCCGATGACGATGGCAGTGCGGTGCCCGCTGAGGGGGATGAAGTCAAAGAAGTCGCCGCCGACCTGCCGCGCCGGGTTCATCTGTGCGCCGAAGTTGAAGCCGTCGTAGGTGGGGAGTATTTTGGGGAGGATGTCTTCCTGGATGGTGCGCGCCAGTTCGAGTTCGTGTTCCAGCCGTTCCATGACGATCAGTTCGGCCTGGGCGGTGCGCAGTTCCTGGAGGGTTTGTTCAAGCTGTTGGTTGCGCGTGTGCAGGAAGTTGTTGGATTCACGGACACGGGCGCTGAGGACGCGCGAGACTTCAAAGGCGATCTGCGGGTCGCTGTGGATGAGGACGTTGAAATCGGCGCGGGTCATCTCGAGGATGAGGACGCGGGTGCGGGCGATCAGGCTGGCGGCGCGCACGCCGTCGGGCTGGAAGAGGGACATCTCGCCGAGGAAACTGCCTTCGCTGGTGGTTTCCAGCAATTGCTCTTCAGGTGTCCCATGGGCGCGGATGACATCCACTTCGCCATCGAGGATGATATAGAAACTGTTGCCGGGGTCGCCTTCCCGGGAGATGATCGTGCCCGGCGGGACGTCAATGCGGTTGGCGGATTGGAGTATCTTATGCAGGACGGCAGGCGGGACAAGTTCAAAAATGGGGATTTTGCTGAGGCGATTGGTGGAAAATTGGTCAGGCTGCATGGCACGGATTGTAATCGGTTTTGGGAGGGGGTTACGATTGCAGGAGGGGTTCCAAAAATCGGATAAGCTCCGGTATATTGCTTGCCGCAACCAGCCAAACGCGGTCAATTTTCACCTCGCCGTATTCGTGGGCGAGAATATTTCGCAATCCGACGATGCTCCGCCAGGGAATTTCCGGGTGCGCCTGGCGAAACTCAGGGGAAACATAGCGGGCGGCCTCACCGATGATTTCCAACTGTCGTTCCACAGCGGACTGGAGTTTTTTGTCCCTCAGATAGGTTAAGTGGGTCTCCCCCGAAATAAAGCCAACAATATAACGGGCGGCCTCGCGCATGTCCCATAAATAGGCGGCGTCACGTTCCGACGGCGTCATAGATGACCCTCATTGAATCCAGGATGCTCTCCAGACGGTAAGGATTGCGGAGGCCTGCCCGCTCGATCAGGTCAACTTTCCGCCCAAAAATCGCTTCAAGTTCATCCTGCATTTGCACGAAATCAAACAAGCTCCAGGGGGCCGCAGGCTCAAATGTCACCAGCACGTCAATATCACTTTCCTCCCGAAAATCAGTGCGGAGTACCGAGCCAAACAGCGCGAATTCCACAATTTTCCAGCGCTGGCAGAATTGAACAATTGCCTCCTCAGGGATATTCACCTGAATTCCAGCCGCCATTTTGAGGGAGACTCCATTGGTTTCCATGCATTTATTGTACCGCGGGTCGGGGGCTGGCCTTGGATGGAAGAACGGGCAAGGCGCTTGGCGATAAAGTGCCCTGCCCTTGTGAATCAAAACCGGGCTGGCGTTTGCCAGCCCGGTTTGCACTTTCTGCCACAGGTGCAACGCACCTGCCAGGTGCGTTGCACCTTACTACCGGATGATCACCGGCAGGAAGATTTGCATCCCGGCCACGACGGTGATGGTCATGGTGGAACTCTGCACGCCGCCATCATCCGTGATGGTCAGGGTGACGGTGTAGACCCCGGGGGAGGCGTACACTTTCACGGGGGTCAGTGACCCTTGTGAACTGGCGCCATCCCCGAAATCCCATGCGATCAGCAGGGTTTCCTGCGGCTCACCGGGGTCCAGGTACGTCCCGTTGAAGGTGAAGGGCGTCCCGCTCAGGGCGGTGGCGTCGCTCCCGGCAAAGACCCAGCCGGGGAGGATGGGGTTGCTGAG
>Ga0247727_10016405_pt1 | contig 11962 bp, 8 predicted proteins | sample WisWelCaveWW1625_FD_202498 | JGI IMG/M metagenome (GOLD analysis project Ga0247727, IMG submission 202498) | Biofilm microbial communities from Wishing Well Cave, Virginia, United States - WW16-25 | ecosystem: Environmental > Aquatic > Deep subsurface > Groundwater > Cave microbial mat | place...
CCGGCGATGCCGTTGATAGAACACCAGCCCGGCGACCACCGCGATCCCCAGCATGATCATTTGATTGGTGTTCATGCCCAGCACCTGCGCGTTGTCCAGCCGGATGAAATCCAGGAAGAAGCGCAGAGCGGGGTACATGATCAGGTAGAGCAGGAACAAATCGCCCGTTCTGAACCGTTCCGTCTGGCGGCGGGCGGCGTACAGCAGAGTCCCGCAGATGATCAGGTTGCCAATGGACTCGTACAGGAACAACGGGTGGAAGCGGAGCGCCGGATCCGAGTAACCCGGCACGCGGTGGGCGGCATCAATCTCCAGGCCCCACGGGAGCGTAGTGGGCGCGCCATACAACTCCTGGTTGATGAAGTTGCCCCAGCGGCCAATCGCCTGGCCCAGCGGCAACGCGGGCGCCGCAATGTCAACCCACTCGAAGAAGTTCAGCTTCTTCCAGCGCGCGAACAGATACACGCCCAGCAGGCCGCCTATCACTGCGCCGGGGATGCCCAGGCCGCCCAGCCGGGTGTTGATAGCATCCAGCGGGTGCGTCAGATAGTATTCCGTCGTGATCCCCTGCGCGATCATGCTGGGCGGCGGGGTAAAGATGTGCCACAGCCGCGCCCCGACGATGCCGCCGATCAACGCCCAGATCAGGCCGTCCCAGACGAGCTCGGGATTGTGGCCGCGGCGGCGCGCTTCCACCGACGCCAGGTAGGCGGCGACGAAGGCCCCGGTGACGAGGATGATGCCGTAGTAGTTCACCGGGATGGTGAGTGACCCGATTTGGATTTGAAAGCCGAACTGATCAAACGTCATGGGACTATCCTCAATGTTCTCGTTTAAGGTCTATTTTACAACCACTTGTCCGGCCGCCAGGCTTGCGCGCGGACATGCCAGATGCGCTGGAGCGCAGTGAAATTGGCGAGGATCGCCACAATCCACAGCGCCAGCCAGGGCAGGTTGAGCACCAGACACGGCGCCATCACCAGATAGCGCTCCATGCGCGTGAGAATGCCGACGTTGCAGTCAAAGCCCAGGGTCTCCGCGCGGGACTTGGTGTACGAGACCATCACACTGCCCATTGTAGCCAGAAAAACGAGCAGGCAGTAGAGCCAGGCCAGCGGGTCCTGGCTGGTCAAATAATAATACAGCAAGCCCATAAAGAGGAACATCTCGCTCCAGCGATCGGTGACGGAGTCCACGAACGCGCCGAACTTGCTGGACTGGCCGAGGCGGCGGGCCATGGTGCCGTCCAGGCCGTCAAACGGCCCGCCGATCAGGATGAGCAGGCCGCCACCCGTCATATAGCCCTGCGAGATGAGGAGCGCCCCGGCCATGTTCAAGCCCAGGCCGGCGAGGGTCATCATATTGGGCGTGAGGCCCAGCTTAATGAGGAAGTCCGCGACTGGCTCGGTGATACCTTTCAGGCGTGACCGCATCCAATCAGTGAGGGTCACAACTTTGGGCTTGGGTTTTTCGGCCTGCATAGTTCAAACCTTTTGTCACGAATGGCGCGAATTTCTCAATTTTACAATTCGCGCCATTCGCGTAGTTCGTGGCTGACGATCTTTATCGCTACGCTATACAGAACACGGGAACTGCGCACGGCGTTACGCTAAACGCGCCCGGCGCGTCACTTGCCCGCGATAAACTCTTCCGTCAAACGATGGGCCACGTCATCCGTATACTGTTCCGGCGGCGATTTCATAAAGTAAGAGGCCGGCCCCTTGATCGGCCCGGCGAGGCCGCGATCCAGCGCCAGCTTGGCGCACCGCACGGCATCAATGACCACGCCCGCCGAGTTGGGGCTGTCCCACACTTCCAGCTTCAGTTCCACATTCAGCGGCACGTTGCCAAACGTGGTGCCCTCCATACGGATGTAGCACCACTTGCGATCCGTCAGCCACGGCACGTAGTCCGAGGGGCCGACGTGGACGTTCTGCTCGTCGATCTCAAAATCGAGTTGGGAGGTCACGGCGTTGGTCTTGGAGATTTTCTTGGACTCCAGCCGCTCGCGCTCCAGCATGTTGAAGAAATCGGTGTTGCCGCCGAAGTTGAGTTGATAGGTGCGATCCAGCTTCACGCCACGCTCGCGGAACAAGTTGGTGAGCACGCGATGGGTGATGGTCGCGCCCACCTGGCTCTTGATGTCGTCGCCGATGATGGGCAGGCCGCGCTCGGCGAAGCGTTTTTGCCAGTACGGTTGGGAGGCGATGAAGACCGGGATGCAGTTGATGAACCCGCACCCGGCCTCCAGCACCTGCTCCACGTACCACTTGGTCGCCATCTCCGAGCCGACCGGCAGGTAGCTGACGACCACATCGGTCTTGGTGTCGCGCAAAATCTTGACGATGTCCGCCGTGGGGCCGGGCGCTTTCTTGACCAGCGTGCTCAGGTACTTGCCGATGCCGTCGTGCGTCATGCCGCGCTCCACGTTCACGCCGAGCTTCGGCACGTCGCTGAACTTGATCGTGTTGTTAGGAGGCGCGAAGACCGCTTCACCCAAATCCAAACCGACCTTGCCCGTCACCACGTCAAACGCCGCCGAGAACTCGATATCGCGGATGTGGTAGCCGCCGAGGCTGACGTGCATCAGCCCGGGGACGCGATCCGACTCTTTGGCGTTCTTGTAAAACTCCACGCCCTGCACCAGCGAGGAGGCACAGTTGCCGACGCCGATGATGGCGACGCGAACTTTCTTGGAACTCTTCTTGGCCACGTAAGCCCTCCGATAAAGAAAGAGATAGAGAAAAAGAGATTCGATATTATACCGTTGACATCCGCGCCGTGACGATTGACCCTGGCAAGCGCCCCGTGCTACAATCGCGCAAATTGGTCTATACCAATCCATGAAGACGCCCGCCCGCCCGCACAAGAGCGGCCTCCCCCTCTACGTCCAGATCGCCGAGAGCTTGTCCGACCGGATCGAGTCCGGCGAACTGAAGCCGGGCGAACGCCTCCCGCCGGAACGTGAGTTGAGCGAGACTCTCAAGGTCAACCGGATGACGCTCCGCCAGGCGCTCCACAACCTGGAGACGCAAGGCTTGCTTGTGCGCCGCCAGGGCGACGGCACGTATGTGGCCGAGTCGAAGATCGAGCGGCAGGCGGGCAAGCTCGTGCCGTTCACCAGGGGCATGCAAAAGCGCGGCTATGCGCCGGGGGCGAAGGTGCTCACGTTTGAGCAACGATCGGCGGAGTCCGCCATTGCTAAAGAACTGGGCCTGCGCCTCTCCGCGCCTGTCTATTTCGTGCGTCGGGTGCGGTTGATCAAACACGAGCCGGTCATGCTGGAGAACTTTTACCTCTCGGTCGCGCGCTTCCCTGATCTCGACCAGTTCGATCTCGCCAAACGGTCAGTCTATGAACTTTTAGAGACCGAGTATGGCGTGAGAGTGAGCCGCGCGCGGCAAAGCCTGGAGCCGACGGTGGCAACTGAGTACGAGGCGGAGACGCTCAAGATCAAAGTCGGCGCGCCGCTGATGTTGGAAACTCGCCTCGCCTTCGATGCGGATGATCGACCGGTGGAGTATGGCCGCGATCTGTATCGCGGCGATCGTTTCCGGTTTGTGACGGAGATTGCGCCGTTGGAGTAGTCCTCACCCTCGGCCTCACTCCCGTTCGCAAAGCGCGCGAACGGGAGTGGGGAGCGGAGGCCGATTGAGATGAACACCTTCGCAACATTTCTCACTGCCGAACAAGTTCAGCGCATCCACGAGGCCTCGCTTGAGATTCTGGAGCAAGTGGGCCTGCTGGTGCGCAACGAGAAGGCGCGCAGGCGGTTCGCGCATCACGGCTGTCCGGTGGACAACGAGACGCTGAGCGTCAGGCTTCCGCGCGCCATCGTGGAGGAGTTCATCAAACTTATCCCGCCCACGTTCAAGTTCTATGCGCGTGATCCAAAATATGACCGCGTCTTGCCCGATGACGGCCCGCTCGTAGCGACTGCCAGCTCGGCGCCCAACATCGTTGACCCTGCCGCCGGCTACGAACGCCGCGCCCGCTCCGATGACATCGCCCGCGCCGCGCACCTGGTGATGGAACTGGAGGGCATTGACGTGTTCTCCGTGTCCACCCTGGCCGGCGACGCGCCGCCCGGCCAGTTCAGCCTCTCGCGCTTCTATCCGGCGCTCAAGAACTGCGCCAAGCCGGTGCGCACCTCGGTGATCGATCCGCGCGAGGGCGAGCAGATTCTCAAACTTGGCGCGCTGATCGCCGGGAGTGAAGCGGCCTACCTGGAGCGGCCCTTCATCACCTTCGGCCACTGCGCCATCGTCCCGCCGCTGACGATGGACTTCGACTCGACCGAGATGCTGATGTTCTTCGCGGAGCGCGGCCTGCCGCACTACGGAACCGTCGTGCCGAACGCGGGCCTCACGTCGCCGCTCACGCTGACGGGCACCCTGGCGCAGGGCAACGCCGAGTTGCTGGCCCAGAGTATGCTCACCCAGATGTCGCGCCCCGGCACGCCGATGATTTACCAGACTCTGCCCACGGTCGGCGATATGCGCACGGGCGCATACTCGCCGGGCGCGATTGAGACTGGCATGTTGCTGATGGGCTTCGCGCAAATGGCGCGCTTCTACAACGTGCCGTGCGGTGGCTACGTCGGGCTGACCAACGCCAAGATCAGCGATGCGCAGGCCGGATATGAAAGAGGCATGTCCGGCGTCGCCGCCCTGCTTGGCGGGCTGGATTATTTTGTGATGGGCGGGTTGATGGATGCGCTGATGTCGTTGGATTTCGGCCAGTTGGTGATTGACAACGAGATCGCGCTGATGCTCAAGCGCGTGGCGCGCGGACTGGAGTTCGGCGAAGAAAACCTGGCGCTCGATTTGATCGCCGAGGCCGGGCCGGGCGGTATGTTCATCGATAAGACGCACACGCTTGAACGCATGAAGCAAACCGCCTTCCTGCCGGAGATCGCCGACCGCGACCCGCGCGGTAAGTGGGAAGAAAAGGGCCGTCGCACATCACATGATCGCGCCATGCTGAAAGTGCGCGACATTCTCACCCGCGACAACCCGGCAATGTTCTCGCCCGAAGTGGACGCCCGCATTCGGGCTGAGTTCGCTGGGCTGGTGGCTGGCGAAGCCGTGCCGCCAGATGGCTGGCAGAGGGTGGCCCCGCCGCGCGGGCACAGTCGCGGCGCGGAGCGGCGTCAGCGGGAGACCTCACCCCCTGCCCCCTCTCCTGGCCACGAAAGCGCTGTGGTCAGGAGAGGGGAGCGCGCTGAAATTTAACGAGCTTCTCCCCCTCTCCCGAAGCGAGCCTTTCCGCTTCGGGAGAGGGGGGCCGGGGGTGAGGCCTTGCACGGCGAATCAGAAACGAGAAAAAGAAATATGCAGCAAACAGCTACAAAATCGCCCTCCCATCTGAATTGGCGCTCAACCGCGCAACACTATTTCCTGCTCACAGCCGGCTCTCTGTTGTTGGCCGTCAACGTTGATCTGTTTTTAGCGCCTGCCACCATTGCGCCCGGTGGCGTCTCGGGCACTTCCATCCTGATCAATCACTTCACGGGTTGGCCCCTCGGCCTGACGATGCTCGTGCTGAACGTGCCGCTGGTGATCCTCGGTTTCCGCTACCTGGGGCGCTTTCAGTTTCTCTCCAAGACGCTGTACGTCGTGCTCCTCTACAACCTCGGCGTGGATTTTCTCAGGCCGTTCCTCCCGGCGGGGGTGACGCACGACCTCGTCCTCAACGCGCTGTTCGGCGGCATCCTGGGCGGCATCGCCACCGGACTGGTGTATCGCGGCGGCGGCACGTCTGCCGGAACCGGCATCATCAGCCGCGTCATGCAAATGAAGACCGGCGTTCCCCTCAGCCAGCTCTACATGCTCACCGATGGCAGTGTCATCTTCATCTCCGGCCTGGTGTTCGGCTGGGATCGCGCCTTGTACTCGCTGGTCATGCTCTTCGTCTGGGGGCTGGCGACGGATTACGTGCTGGAAGGGCCGAGCGTTGTCCGCACTGTCTTCATCGTGACCGACCTCGCTGACGATGTTTCGCGCGCTTTGCTCAATCGCTTGCAGTTGGGCGTGACCGCGTGGGCGGGGCAGGGGATGTTCACCGAGAGCCAGCGCACGATCCTCTTCTGCACGGTGAGCCGCCCGGACGTGAACGCCGTGCGCGCGATCCTGGATGAAGTTGACCCGGACGCTTTTGTCGTCATCGGCCACGGGCATCAGGCGCGAGGCGGCGTGCTGAGGAGCAACGGGCGACGAGCGCCCCAGAAACAAACTCCCAGCCAAATCGCGTCGTAGGAGACTCGATGGACTCTCACGCCCGCGTCGTCATCATCGGCGGCGGCATCACCGGATGCAGTATCGCCTACCACCTTGCGAAGATGGGCTGGACGGACATCGTCCTGCTGGAGAAAGGCGAGCTGACCAGCGGCACCACGTTTCACTCCGTCGGCCTCGTGTCGCAGTTCCGCACGTCATCGGCGCTGATGCGCTTGCAGAATTACAGCATCACGCTCTACGACCAACTCAAAGCCGAGATGGGCGACGCGCTGGGCTGGCACAAAGTCGGCAGTTTGCGGCTGGCGTCCAGCGAGGATCAACTGAAGAACTTGAAGCGCCAGTTGAGCCGCGCCAAAGCGCTCGGCCTGAACGTGGGCATGATCTCGCCCGCCGAGGCGAAGCGCATCTTCCCGCCCATGACCGACGAGTCGCTCTACGGCGCGGTCTACATCCCCGACGACGGCTACCTGGAGCCGAACAGCATCACCACCGCCCTGGCCCAGCGCGCCAAACAACTGGGCGCGAAGATTTACACCAACGTGCGCGTGACCGGCATTGGGACCTCCCCTAAAGGTGAAATCACGAAAGTGATTACTGATCACGGTTCACTGATCACCGAAGTTGTGGTGAACGCCGCCGGGCAGTGGGCGCCGCGCATCGGCGAAATGATCGGCGTGAACCTGCCGATGACGCCGCTTATGCACCAGTTCATCCTCACCAAGCCGATCCCCGGCCACGAACTGCCGCGCGCGACTCCGGTGGTGCGCGACCCGGACAACCTGGTGTACGTCCGCGAAGAAGTGGGCGGCTACCTGATCGGCGGTTTCGAGAGCAATCCAAAAGCATGGAGCGTGGACGGCGTGGCGTGGGAGTTCACGCAGAGCCTTCTGCCGCCGGAGTGGGAGTTGTTCGATGAGTTGATGGAAGGCGCGATCCGCCGCGTGCCGATTCTGGAGCGGGTGGAGATCGTGAAGCTGGTGAACGGCCCGGAAGCGATCACGCCCGACGGCGCGTACGTGCTGGGGCCGGTTCCGGCTGTGCGCGGGTTCTGGGTGGCGGCGGGCATGTCGCTCAACGGCATCGCGGGCGCGGGCGGCGTGGGCAAGACAATGGCCGAGTGGATCATCAGCGGCGAGCCGTCCGAAGACGTGCACGAGTTCAACGTCCGCCGCTTCGGGCCGCACTTTGCAGACCGACCCGCCATCGCGGAGCGGGCGCGCGAGGTCTACAAGTATTACTACTTCATCCGCTACCCGAACGACGAAATTGAATGGGGGCGGGGAATGCGCCAGAGTGCGCTGTACGATCACTTGATGAAGTTCGGCGCGGTCTTCGGAGAGAAAAACGGCTGGGAGCGGGTCAGCTATTTTGAGCCGGGCCGACCGGGGCGGCAGGCCGGGGCGGATCAGCGGCCTGTGGGCTGGAACCGGATGCCCTACTTCGATCTGGTCGGCGAGGAGCACCGGGCGGCGCGCGAGCGGGTCGCGCTCTTCGACATGAGTTCTTTCAACAAGATTGACGTGCGCGGCCCCGGCGCGTGCGCCCTGCTCAACCGCCTGGCCGACAACAACATGGATAAGCCGGTCGGCAGTCTGACGTACACGCAGTTCTTGAACTCGCGCGGCGGCATCGAGAGCGATCTGACTATCGCGCGGCTCGGCGACGATTGGTTCCGCGTGACCGCCGGCACGGCTTTCGGCGCAAGCGACATGGGCTGGATACAGATGCACGCGCCGCCTGATGGTTCGGTCGAGATACGCGACGTGACGACGGACTACACCTGCCTGGGCCTGTGGGGACCGAAGGCGCGGCGCGTTCTGCAAAAGGTCACGCGCGATGATGTATCGAACGAAGCGTTCCCCTACATGAGCGCGCGCCACATTGAGATTGAGGGCGTTCAAGTGTTAGCCGCACGGGTGAGTTACGTGGGCGAGTTGGGCTGGGAACTGTACTTCCCGGTCGAACACGCGGTGAAGCTGTGGGACTCGCTGTTAGCCGCTGACGAAGAATTTGGCATCCGCCCGGCGGGCTACAAGGCGCTGGACACGCTCCGGCTCGAAAAGGGCTATCGCTACTGGAGCGGCGATTTGACGCCCGCCGAGAATCCGTATGAAGCCGGGCTGGGCTTTTGCGTCAAGATCAACAAGGGCAAGTTCATTGGGCGCGAGGCGCTGATCAAAGCCAGAGAACGCGGGCTGACGCGCAAGTTGTGCTTGGTGACGTTTACCCCCGCCCCGGTCTCCTCCCCTATCGCGAAGTTCAGCGATGGGGGAGGGTGGGTAGGGGTGTACGGCGGCGAGGCCGTGTATGCGGATGGCAAGATAGTGGGCCGCATTCGCGGGGCCGGGTACGGCTACACCCTCGGCAAAACCATTGGCTACACGTATCTACCGATTGAATTCGCCAAAGTCGGCATGGTGGTGAAGGTGGACGTGTTAGGCGAGCACGTGCCGGCCATCGTCTCACCCGATCCGCTGTTTGATCCTGAAGGGGCGCGTTTACGAGCCTGAGAATCGCGAATTACAAAACCATTCGTAACTGCTCAGCTAGGATGAAATAGGACACAGATAAACGCGGCTTTTCGCGGATAAGGCCAATTCAATCTGCGTTTACACCTGCCCTTGCGGACGGTGCAAGGGTCTGCGGGAATCTGCGTCCCGTTTGCTTGGCCTGAGCAGTTACAACCATTCGTGTCATTCGGTGCAAAGAGCCGGAGTCGATCATGAGCCTCACCTCAGCCAAGGACAAACCCCTCTTCACCCCCGGCCCGCTGACTACCAGCCGCACGGTCAAGCAGGCCATGTTGCGCGACCTCGGCTCGCGCGATTTTGAATTCATAGGGTTGGTCAAAGATATTCGGCGGCGATTGCTGGCGCTGGGCGGTGTGGCCTCGCCTGATTACGAAGCCATCCTCATGCAAGGCAGTGGCACGTTTAGCATCGAGGCTGTGATCTCCACCGCCCTGCCCGCCGATGGCAAACTGCTCGCCATCGCCAACGGCGCGTACGGGCAACGCATCGTCCAGATCGCCCGGACGCTGAAGATTGAGACAACGGTTCTAAGTTACAGCGAAGACCGCCAGCCCGATCTCGCCGCCATTGACGCCGCGCTGGCCGGGGACGCCGCCCTCACTCACGTCGCGGTCGTTCACTCCGAAACCACCACCGGTCTGATCAATCCGATCAAAGGGATCGGGGCCATCGTCCAGAAACACCAGCGCCGCTTCATCGTGGACGCGATGAGCAGTTTCGGCGGCCTCCCGCTGAACATCGCCGACTGCGGCATTGATTTCCTGGTGTCGTCGGCCAACAAGTGTATTGAGGGCGTGCCGGGCTTCGGCTTCATCCTGGCGAAGCGTGAAGCACTGCTGGAATGTGAAGGCCGCGCGCGCAGTCTGAGCCTGGACATCTTGGCGCAGTGGCGCGGGCTGGAAAAGGACGGCCAGTTCCGATTCACGCCGCCCACTCATGCTTTGCTCGCGTTTCATCAGGCCCTGGACGAACTCGATGCGGAGGGCGGCGTGGCGGCGCGCGCTGAACGCTATTGCGCAAACTACCAAACCCTGATCACCGGGATGCGCGCGATGGGATTTCAAGAATACCTGAAGCCCGAAGACCAGGGCGACATCATCGTCTCCTTCCGCTACCCCGCGCACCTCAATTACAACTTCAACGAGTTCTACACGCGGCTGAACGAGAAGGGTTACGTGATCTATCCGGGCAAGGTGAGCAACGCGGATTGTTTCCGCATCGGCTGTATCGGGCGGCTCTTCCCTTCAGACTTCACGGCCTTGCTGGCCGCCATCCGCGAGACGATGACTGAGATGAGCTTCAAGCCGTAATCTCACTGTTTACTGTTTACTGATGACCGATACACTTCATGTTTTTGACTCCGTCGAGCAGATGATCAGCGCCGAGGGGCTGACCGCGATCCTCGGCGGCGCAGTGGAGGCTGTTGAGCGAAGGCCGCTGGAGGTCGAGCATTATTCCGGCAACACGCTGGAGCAGGTGTGCGCGGTGTGGAACGGCCAGCCGGTGCGCTTCGTGCTCAAGCGTTTTTCCCTCGAACGCGACTGGATCATGCGCCTCACGCACGATACCGCCGTGCGCGAAGTGGCGCTTTATCGGGGCGGCGTCTATCAACGTCTGCCCGAGGTGTGCCGGGTTCCCGTCATCGCGGCGGCGCGCGATGGGCAGTCCTGGGCCAGCCTGATGACCGACGTGTCCGACTGGCTCGCGGCGCCTAGCCGTGCGCCTCTCCCGGCGTCTCACCTGCGACGCTATCTGGCGCATCTCGCGGCCCTGCACGCTCATTTTATGAACGATGAAACTCTGCTCGATCCAGCGCTGGGCCTGAGCAGTCTGGAGGATTTCATCACGATCCTGTCGCCCGCGGTGGCGCGCCGCGAAGTGGCAGAGGGCCGCTCGCATCCGGTGCTCGAACGGGCGATCAAAGGCTGGCAGATTTTTGAGGGCCTCGCCAGTCCAGAAGCAGTCCAGGTCGTCAAGCAAGCGCAGGCCAATCCACGCCCGCTGTTGAACATGCTCGCGCACGCCCCTCGCACGCTCGTGCATGGCGATTACAAGTTTGCCAATCTCGGTTCGCACGCGGCCTCGTCGTCCGAGCCGCGCACCCTCATTCTGGATTGGCAGGATGCGGCTTTCGGCCCGCCCCTGCTGGACCTCGGCTATTTTCTCGCCGTCAACTCGGTGCGCTTTCCCATTTCAAAAGAAGCCGCGATCCAAATCTATCGTGACGCGCTGGCGGCGCAGGGCTTCCCCTACCCGCTGGAAGGGTGGGAACGTGATCTGGCGCTTGGCCTGCTGGCTGGCGGCGCACTGCGGCTGATCTGGCAGAAGGCGCTGGGCGCGGAGTCTGCTGACCCGGCGGCGCGGGAGCGCGAGCGCGCGGAGTTGCGCTGGTGGTCGGAGCAGATCATCCGCGCGGACCGCTGGCTGGGATAACTATCGCAACGGTCATCATTCGTTTACGCGAAGCGGTTTCCTATTCGTTGACAGTTTGCTTACTCACCTAAAGGAGAAACCATCATGGAATTCTATTATCAACGCTCGTATCGCGGCCCGCTGAAAGCCATCTTGCTCGACTGGGCCGGGACGACCATGGACTACGGCTGTTACGCGCCCGCCGTCGTCTTCAGCGAAGTCTACAAGCGCCAGGGCGTGCCGATCTCGATGGACGAAGCCCGTGCGCCGATGGGGGCGCACAAGAAAGTTCACATTCGCAAGATTTCGCAGAGCGCGGCTGTTTCCCAACGCTGGCAGGACGCGCACAGCCGCCAGCCGAACGAGGCCGACGTGGAGGCGATGTTCCAGGAGTTTGTGCCGCTTCAACTGAACGTGCTGGCGGATTACGCCGACCTCATCCCCGGCACGCTGGAGGCCGTGGCCGACTTCCGCCAGCGCGGACTCAAAATCGGCTCCACCACCGGCTACACCGGCGACATGATGAAATTGCTGTTGAGTGAGGCCAGGAAGCGCGGCTACGAGCCGGACTCCACCGTGTGCGCCACCGATGTTCCAGCGGGCCGCCCGGAGCCATGGATGTGCGTGCAGAACGCGATGAACCTGGGCGTTTATCCCATGGAAGCCATCGTCAAAGTGGATGATACTTTGCCGGGCATCGAGGAACTGGTGATTGCACACATCTTCAAAATCTCCGAGGAAACGGATGGTTGGTCAAGAACGCCAAGGTCGCGGCGGTTT
>Ga0247727_10016406_pt1 | contig 11962 bp, 7 predicted proteins | sample WisWelCaveWW1625_FD_202498 | JGI IMG/M metagenome (GOLD analysis project Ga0247727, IMG submission 202498) | Biofilm microbial communities from Wishing Well Cave, Virginia, United States - WW16-25 | ecosystem: Environmental > Aquatic > Deep subsurface > Groundwater > Cave microbial mat | place...
CAGCGCCGAGTACATCCTTAGCGAAGGCAACATGAACGTCATGCTCTGCGAACGCGGCATCCGCACCTTCGAGACCTACACGCGCAACACCCTCGACCTCTCCGCCGTCCCTGCGCTCAAGAAAGAATCGCACCTGCCGGTCATCGTTGACCCCACGCACGGTGCCGGCCACCGCGACCTCATCCCCACGATGGCGCTTGCGTCGGTTGCCGCCGGCGCCGACGGCATCATGCTAGAGGTGCACAACGACCCCGAACACGCCATGAGCGACGGCGACCAAGCCATGTTACCGGACAAGTTTGAGGCGCTCGTCAAACAAATGCGTGCAGTTGCCGCCGCGATTGGGAAGGAGATATGATTGCTCAACTCCGCTTCGCGTTGTTGTTCGCGTTGGCAGCAGGCGGAGCGGTTGTATCAGTTGCGCAGGACGCGCTGACGCCGCAGCAGGTCATTGAGCGGATGACCAACGCGTACGCGACTTGCCGCTCGTATCAGGATGTCAGCGAGTTTGTCTACTTCACTGAACCTTCGCGGCGGACAGGAATACAGCCAATTGCTCTGACGAACGCACAATCTTTCAGCATCCGATTTCAGCGTCCGTCGTTGTTGCGCTTCGAGTTTTCTCATCAGGAACAACCTGAAAACGTCACGCCAGAACAGATTCGTAACAGTGCTAGTTGGCCCCGGTACAAATGCATCCTGTGGAGCGATGGGCAGCAGACGCGCATCTACTCGGAGAAGACCCACAGTTATTGGCAGGGCGCTGATTTGTCGAATGGTGTTGCGCAAGCGACTACACTTTCACAATGGCGCGGTGGAGCGATTCTCGATTATCTTACAAATCCCGCTGGCGGCTTCGTTTCATTTGGTTTGCGGGCCGCCTCTTCGGTTCATGAGGATGATTTGGAAGGCACAAAGTGTTACGTGCTGTCCGGTGGCATTACGAACACGTCGACCTTGGTGGAGTTCTGGATTGGGAAGAAGGACTTCTTACTGCGTAAGACAAGATTCGCAATGCAGATGGGAAGATCCTCCACTGTGATTGACCAACTTCATCGGGACGTCCGGATCAACGAGACGATCCCGGATAGTGTGTTCAGGTTTCATCTTCCCGAGGATGCTCGAGAAACCACGAACGCCTTGAGCTTGCTGCCGGATGTGGAACGGCAGGCCGCAATCATGCGGAAACAACTGGACGAGGCGCGGCACAACACTGGCCGAGGTGTGGTCGTAAACCCCAAATCGCCCTCGTATATCGATTGCCGTCGCGATGGCCTGGTGTTGTATCCGGGAGAGACGCGCGTGAGTTGGGATAAGTTGCAGCAACCCAAGAATACCGTTGACCAGATGCTGGACGAGATACAGGAGCACAACCGCGACAGGTACGTAATCGTCATGGTGCGGCCTCAGTCGGTCAAATATTACCGGACCATCCGAAATCTGATCGGCAAGCGGCCAATCGATGTCGGGTACGAACCCATCGACGCCGACTTTGAAGTGAAGTTGGTTGATGGAAAGATTCTTGAGTTGGAACAACCGCAACCCAGGTTTCCGGCGATCGGGTGGCCGGTCAAACCGGTCGTGCGAGCGGTCCCGACGAACAAGACGCCGGTGTTCTTCGAATGCCGGAACAACGAAGTGTTCTTCGTGGACAAGGACGGGTTGGACACGCAGGTCGCCAAGTTGCTGGGACAGGTGAAACCCCAGCAACGCGGCCACGTTGAGGAGTTCCTGAAAGCGATTGAAGGGCACGAGGCGACGAATGAGTATTACCGGGTCGATCTGCAGTACCTGAGGGTCGGAGTGATGGCACTTGATCTACGTACCGGGGCGCATGGCGATGGCTTGGGAGAACTCAATGCCGCGGGGAGCAAGTTCCGGCTGGCGTTGGAGAACTTAGACGCGCAAAACCGTTACATCGCTTTTCTTGTCCGGGACGACAGTTTTGAAGTCTTTCGTAAAGCTCGCGCGATCGTAGAGACCGCCGACTTTGATACTGGTTGGGAATTGCTCGGGTTCGATGAGCCAATCAAATTCGGCGTGGGCGGTGTGACTGTCGCGCCGCAGTGAAGCGAATCATTCCCCGGCAAGATGCCACAAGAGGGCGCGAGGTTGCCAAAGGCATCGAATATTGTTACAACGACTCGGCGATGCTTGGCAAATTCACGATTCTCGGCCCGGGACTTCTCGGCGGCTCCATCGGCTTGGCGGCGCGTCACCGCAAGGTCGCGAAGCACGTCAGTGTCTGGGCTCGCCGACCGGATGCCGCTGACGAAGCTTACCGGCTTGGTGCCGCGGACGAAGCGATCACGGATTTGCGTCGCGCCGTAACGGATGCAGAACTGGTCGTGCTCGCGACGCCGATTGGCGTGATGCAATCGCTCGCGGAACAAATCCGGTCAATCATTCCTCCCGGCTGCATCGTGACAGATGTCGGCAGCGTGAAGTATCCGGTCGTCAACGCGTTGAGCCACACGCTGCCGCGCTTCGTTGGTTCGCATCCGATGGCCGGCTCGGAGCAATCCGGTCTCGAAGCTGCCCGGCGTGAGTTGTTCGAGAACACAGTGTGTATCGTCACGCCGCAAGAAGACACCGACAAGGCGGCGTTGCAACTCGCGCACGATTTCTGGAAAGCGCTCGGTTGCGCGGTGCGCACGCTTGCGCCGCAGGAACACGATGAAATCGTCGCGCGCATCAGTCATCTGCCGCACGTCGTCGCCGCGGCGGTGATCAACGTTGTGTGCAGCGACGGCGCGCATCCGTTGGATTTTGTCGGCCCGGGCTTCAAGGATTTCACGCGCATTGCCAGTGGGCCACCGGAGATGTGGACGGAGATTTGTCTGCAGAACAAAGAAGAGATTGGCCGGACCCTCGATCATCTCATTGAGGAACTCGGCAAAGTCCGCGCGGCGGTGGCGAACGGCGACGCCGTTGAACTACGCACGATGCTCAAACGCGCCAAACATTTCCGGGATGAATTGAAGTTTCGCGCATGAACGATCTGCCGGACATTCTCGAGATCAAACCGCTGCCGAAGGCGCCGAATTGTACCGTCACCGTGCCGGGATCGAAGAGCATCACAAACCGGGCGCTGATTCTGGCGGCGTTGTCGGACAAGAAATGCACGTTGCGCGGCGCGTTGTGGGCGGACGACACTCAGGTGATGGTGGACTCGCTGCAGAAACTTGGCTTCGACGTGAAGGTGTTACCGGATGACGCGGAGCCGTGTAATCGGACGATTGAAGTAGTTGGCCGGGGCGGCGAGATACCGGCGAAGACGGCGGAGTTGTACGTCGGCAATGCCGGGACGGCGGCGCGATTTCTCACGGCGCTGGTTTGTCTTGGCCACGGGGAGTACCGGATTTCAGGCGATGCGCGGATGCACGAGCGGCCGATGGGGGAGATTTTCCGTGCGTTGGGAATCGAAGGCGAGCATTTGCCGGTGATGGTTCATGCGACCGGCATGAAGCCATCCCGGGTTCGCGTGAGCGGGGAGGAGAGCAGTCAGTTTGCGAGTGCGCTGCTGCTGACCGGACACGAGGTGGAGACGGAGCCGAATGCTTACATCGAGATGACGCGAGCGATGATGAAGGCGTTCACGCCGGGCTACGCCATCGAACCTGATTTATCGAGCGCGTCGTATTTCGTGGCGGCAGGTTGGATGTCTGGCGGGCGCATGCAGATTGCGGGGTGGCCGAGTAAATCGTTGCAGGTGGATGGGCGGTTCCCGGAGTTTCTGCCGCCGCCGGCAACGGTGTCGCGGCTGGTCGATCTCGGGGATAGCGTGATGACGCTGGCGGTGTGTGCGTCGTTCGGAAAGCAGGCGATGAAACTGACGGAGGCGTCCCGGATGCGCGAGCAGGAGTGTGACCGGATTCACGCGATGGTGACGGAGTTTCAGCGGGTTGGGGCGAAGGTGGAGGAGCACGACGACGGCTTTACAGTGTGGCCGGCGAAGGCGGGGCAGTTGCACGGGGCGGACATCGAGACGTACAACGATCATCGGATGGCGATGAGTTTTTCGGTTTTGGGATTGAAAGTGCCGGGCATTCGCATCAAGAATCCTGCGTGCGTGAGCAAAACGTTCCCCAACTTCTTCGACAAGCTGGAGCAACTGCGCCGGTGACAGCACCCGTAACAGTCGTAGCGGTGGATGGGCCGGCGGCGAGCGGCAAGAGCACGGTGTCGCGCGCGCTGGCGAAGTTGCTCGGCTACATCTATGTCGATTCCGGTGCGATGTACCGGGCCGTGACGTGGAAGGCGCTGGATCTCGGTATTGACGTGAACGACACGATTGCGGTCATCGGCATGATGCACACGATCAAGATCACCTTCGAGATCGTGGACGGAGCGGCGCACATGTTGATTGATAACGTCTATCCCGGTGACGCGGTTCGCACGCCGAGCGTTACCGAGAAGGTGTCCATCGTCGCAGCGGTACCGGAAGTGCGGCAGATTTTGGTGCAACATCAGCGGTCGCTGACGCGGTTCGGCAATCTCGTGATGGAAGGGCGCGACATCGGCAGCGTCGTGTTCCCGGATACGCCGCACAAGTTTTACCTTGAAGCCAGCCCGGAGGTGCGGGCCAAGCGTCGCGCGCATGATCTCGAAGCGATGAAGATCCAGGCGAATCCGGAAAGTGTGAAGGAATCGCTGACACGCCGGGACAAGCTCGACTCCGGTCGGAGCACATCGCCGCTGCAGATTGCGCTTGGCGCGACGGTGATTGAGAACTCGCATTTATCGATTGAAGAAAATGCGCGTGTGATTTACGACCACATCCAGAAGCAAGCTGTGAAGCGCGGCAGCTTCGGCGTTGGCTAATGCATCCGTCGTATCGCTTCTGCCGGTTTGTCTTTCGCGTCATGTTCCTGACCTACCACCGCGGCCGGGTTTATCACGCGGACCGCGTACCGGACACGGGCGCGGCGATTCTGGCCGGCAATCACGTGAGTTTTCTCGATCCGCCGTTCTTCGGCGCGTCGGTCAAACGGGTGCCGTGCTACATGGCGCGCGACACGTTGTTTCGGACGCGGTTCGGCAACTGGATTATGCGGAGCTGGAACTGCGTGCCGATCAATCGCGAGCGCGGTGACATCGGAGCGATGCGGACGTTGTTGCGGGCGCTGGCGGACGGGCAGGCGGTGGTGATGTTTCCGGAAGGCACGCGCAGCCCGGACGGCCAATTGCAGGAGGCGCGCGCCGGCATCGGGATGATTGTGGCGAAGGCGAATGTGCCGGTGATCCCGATGCGGATTTTTGGGACGGAGCGAGCGTTGCCGCGCGGCGCTCGGTGGCCGCGGCCGGTGCAGGTGACGATTGTGTTTGGCGAGCCGTTCACGTATCCGTTGCCGGCGAACTTCGATTCGTTGCGCCGGGACGACTTGAAAGCGGTGTATTTGGACATCGGGCGCGAGATTATGCGGCGGATTGCGGCGTTGGAGCCGTAGCCAGAAAGGGCTTGCCAAGTGGGGGGAGTTGCACCAGTATTCGCGCGCCTTTCGTAGTCGTGGCCTCAGCGTAGTGCCCGCCCTAAGGCAGGAGAAAAATCACACACATGTCGAGTACGATGGAAAAGCTTTTTGCCGAGGTGAAGCAGTTCAGCCCCGGCATGGTGGTCATGGGCAAAATCATCGAAGTACGCCCGAACGAGGTCCTGGTGGACATCGGTTACAAATCCGAGGGCGCGATCTCGCTCGCGGAGTTCAATGACCCCGCGGCCGTGAAAGTCGGCGACGAGATTGAGGTCTTGCTCGAACAAATCGAGGACGAAGACGGCATGGTGGTGTTGTCGAAGGACAAGGCCGAGCAGAAGAAGAACTGGGACCGGATCATGGCCGTGTGTAGCGAGGGCGGCATTGTCGATGGCAAGGTCAAGGCCAAGGTCAAAGGCGGCCTGATCGTCAACATCGGCGTGGATGCATTCTTGCCGGGCTCGCAGATTGATGTGATGCCTTCGCGCAATCTCGATGACTACGTCGGCAAGACCTACAAGTTCAAGGTCGTGAAGATCAACATCGAGCGCAAGAACATCGTCTTGTCGCGACGCGAGTTGATCGAGGTCGAGCGTGACGAGAAGCGCAAGAAGTTGCTGACCGAGATGGCGGTGGGCCAGATTCGGTCCGGCATGGTGAAGAACATCACCGACTTCGGCGCGTTTATTGATTTGGATGGACTGGATGGATTGCTGCACATCACGGACATGAGTTGGGGTCGCATCGCGCATCCGTCGGAGGTCGTGAAGGTCGGGCAGACGGTGGACGTGATGATTCTCGACGTGGATCGCGAGAAGGAGCGCGTCTCGCTCGGATTGAAGCAGACTAACCGGAATCCCTGGGACGACATCAGCGTGAAGTACCCGGTCGGCAGCCGCGTGAAGGGCAAGGTCGTCAGCGTGGTGCCCTACGGCGCGTTCGTGGAGATCGAAGAAGGCGTCGAAGGCATGATTCACGTCAGCGAACTCTCGTGGACCAAACGCATCGCACGCGCGTCCGACGTGTTGAAAGCCGGTCAGGAAATCGAGGCGGTCGTCCTCGAAATCAAGAAGGACGAACAGAAGATTTCGCTCGGTACCCGGCAGCTCGAAGCCAATCCGTGGTCGCACGTCCCGCACAAGTATCCCATCGGCACCAAGATCACCGGCAAAGTGCGCAACCTCACGAATTTCGGTGCGTTTGTCGAAATCGAAGAAGGCATCGACGGCATGGTGCACGTCTCCGATTTGTCGTGGACGCGCAAGGTCGCCAATCCCGCCGACATTCTCAAGAAAGGTCAGACGTTGGACGCGATCGTGTTGGAAATCGACACGGCCAGCCAACGCATTTCCCTCGGCCTCAAACAGCTCGAAACCGATCCGTGGAAGACCATCGACCAGCGCTACCGGATGGGCGACCTCGTGAAAGGCAAGATCACGAAGCTCACGAACTTTGGCGCCTTCGTCGAATTGCCGGACAAGCTCGAAGGGCTCGTCCATATCTCGCAGATCAGCGAGGACCGCATCGACAAGGTCAAGAACGTCCTCAAAGCCGGCGACGAAGTCACCGCTCGCGTCATCAAGATCGATCCCGCCGAGCGTCGCATCGGGTTGAGCATCAAGGCCGCCAGCTACAGCATGGACCAACTCGAGCACGAGAAGCAGATGTTCGAGGACGCGCTCAAGCCCGGCGAGGCCATCGTCGATCTCGAACACGCGTTCGAGCAAGCCGAGGAAGAGAAAAACCAGTAGGCATTTCTCCCAAGATTCGCTACAACAAACCCCGGCACAGCATGCCGGGGTTTGTTTTTCCATGAAAAACGCCGACGAACAACTGAAGGTTCTCGAACAAGGCGTCGAGACCTTGATCACGCGCGATGAGCTGAAGAAGAAGCTGGAGCAGAACCGGGCGCTCCGCGTCAAACTTGGTTGCGATCCGACCGCGCCGGACCTTCATCTCGGCCACAGCGTCGTGCTCCGCAAACTCCGGCAGTTTCAAGATCTCGGTCACACAGCCGTTCTCATCATTGGCGATTACACCGCGCTCGTCGGTGATCCCACCGGGCAGAACAAAACCCGCCCGATGCTCAACGAGGCCGACATCGACCGCAATGCCAAGACCTACTTCGACCAAGCCGGCAAGATTCTCGACACCGCGCCCGGCAAGCTCGAGATTCGCCGCAACAGCGAATGGCTTGGGAGGATGACATTCGCGGATGTGATTCGATTGGCCAGCAAGATGACGCACGCCCGAATGCTGGAGCGCGACACGTTTGAGAAGCGCCACAAGCTCGGCGAACCCATCAGCCTGCACGAATTCCTGTACCCGTTGATGCAAGGTCAGGATTCAGTCGTCATTCGCGCGGATGTCGAACTCGGCGGCACCGATCAGACATTCAACAATCTCGTGGGTCGCGACCTCCAACGTGATGCCGGTCAGGAACCGCAGGTCGTGATGATTCTGCCAATCCTCGAAGGACTCGACGGCGTCGAGAAAATGTCCAAGAGCAAAGGCAACTACATCGGCATCAGCGACACTCCGAAAGACATGTTCGGGAAGACGATGTCGATCAGCGACGAGTTGATGAGCCGGTGGTGCTCGCTGCTGCTCGGCCGGAAGCCCGAAGGCCATCCGATGGAGGCGAAGAAATCGCTCGCGCAAGCCATCGTAGCGCAGTATCACGGCCCGGCAGCAGCGGAACAAGCCCGCGCCGAATTCGACAAGCAGTTCTCCAAGAAAGATCTTGCCGACGTTGCCGAAAGCCTCAGCGTGCTGGCCGGCGAACACTGGATTGTTGAACTCGTCGAAAAGACCGGCAAGTTCAAGAGCCGGGGTGACATTCGCCGCGTCATCCAGCAGGGCGGCGTCACGCTCGATGGCGCGAGGATTACCGACGACAAAGCGAAAGTATCCGTGAAGCCCGGCCAGATTCTCAAAGCCGGCAAGCTCGTCGTGGTCAAGCTGGCTATTCGCGAGTAGGCGGGCCTTCTTTTGGCGCAGGTTTTTCTTGCCTTTGCCGCCCCGGGAATGTAGAGAATACAGCACTGCCAAGTTCGCAGTGGTGAGGCGTGAGACTTAGGGTTGTCAATCGGGCCATCCGCGCGGCGGTGGCCTTTTTCTTTTTGGCCGGGGCCGGGGCAACTTTTGCCCAGGACCTCAAGGTGATGCATTGGAACATCGAGAAAGGCCTCGGCATCAAGTCCAACAACACTAATGCGCAAGCCAAAGCCATCTCCCGCATCGTTAACTTCCACCAACCCGACGTGTTGGTGGTCAATGAGCTCAGCAGCTCCAACGTCGCCTCCAACCAAGCAGCGCTGATCGACTGGGTCACGAACAACGTCCCGTACCTCGGCACGCAGACGGGCGTTACGTTCTACGTCGCGGTCTCCTCGAAAACCGATGGGTTCAATCGCAACGCCGCCATCAGCCGGTATCCCATCCTGACGCCGAACACCTACGACGACGGTCTGCGTGGACTGCACTCGTTCAAGGTGCAATTGGTCGGCACGAACGTCCTCCAAATCTTTCACGCCCACCTCAAATGTTGCAGCGACGGCACGTCCTGCACCACGAAACAAGGCAACGCTCAATTCGCCGCCGATACCATCGGCGCGTGGGCGGTAACGAACTCGGCGCCTTACATCTTCGGCGGCGACTGGAATGAGGACGAGGAGAACCCCGCGTGCGTGCTCACCTCCACATATCACCCGATTACGACCATCCGCGAAGTCGGCGGGCTGGTCGAATTCAAACCCAGAAACCTCGACGGCGAATACCGGACTTGGTCCACCGCCCCGACAACGCCTTCGATCCGCTTCGATTACGTGCTGGCGGCGACCAATCGGCTCACCCCGTCCTCCGGACTCCTTTTCAGTTCCATGACCTGGGCGCAGGTGGGACTTTACACCAATGTCAGCGCGTTGAACCTCACCAACGACACCAAAGTCGCCTCCGATCATTATCCGGTCATCGTGACCTACTTCTTTGCATCCGGCCCGCCGCAGATTACCGGTGTGCTCGCCACCAACGTCACCGACACCACCGCCGACATCCAGTGGAACACGGACACCGACGCGAGCCGCCAAGTCCGGTACGGCACCTCCGCCGCCGCGCTCACCAACACCACGACAGCTGCCGGCCTCGGCACCAACCACACCGTCTCGCTGACCGGGTTGGCCCGCGGCGCGACGCACTACTTCGAAGTCATCTCGACCAACTCCCTTGGCGCCACCACCAACAACAACGGCGGCGCGTACTACACGTTTACCACGAAGATCCTCGATGTGTTCAACGTCGCAGCCACCAACATCACCGATACGACTTCGACGATCACCTGGAAGACCGACCGCCTGGCCGACAGCCTCGTGCGCTACTGGCAGCGTTCGGCCAGCGTGACCGGCTCGACCTACGTCGCCACGCTCGTCACGAACCACACCGTCAATCTGAGCGGCCTGACTACCGGCAAGACCTACCTCTACGAGGTCGTCTCCGTGGCCAGTCCCGATGTCGTGACCAACAACAACAGCGGCGCATACTTTGAGTTCACCACGCTGGCTCGCCTGCCGGCGTCGTTCGACAATGTCGAAACCGGCACCAACGGCTGGACCTTTGCCGCCGGTCCCAGCGGCGGCTCCAACCTCTGGCACGTCGTCGGCCCCGGCAGCGCTTGGAACACCAACAAGAGCCCGACGCACGCCTGGTGGTACGGCGGGGAATCTTCCGGTAACTATCGCACCGGCAACAACAAGAACAGCGGCAGCGTCATCACGCCGTCGGTCGCCCTCAACAAGAGCCCGCAGCTCAACTTCTGGAGTTGGGAGCAGACCGAAAACGTGTCGGGCTTCGACACGCGCAAGGTGTACATCTCCACCAATGCCGGCACGAGTTGGATTCTGCTCACCAACAGCAGCAACAACGCGTCCAGCTGGTACGCGATCACCAACAACACCGTCGCCGCCTTCAGCAATCGCGCGGTCCAAGTGCGCTTCGAGTTCGACACGGTGGACAAGAACAACAACAGTTTCCGCGGCTGGTACATCGACGACATTCAACTGACGCACCTCTCGTTGCCGGCCGCGCCCGTCGCCAATGCCGGCTCGCCGCAAACGGTCAGCGAAGGCGCGTTGGTCACGCTCGATGCATCAAGCTCGACCGGCACGAATCTCACTTACGTTTGGACCCAGACGTCCGGCAAATCCGTCACGCTCAGCAGCGCCACCGCGGTGCAACCAACATTCACTGCGCCGACCGTCACCAACAACACCGAGTCCGCACTCGTCTTCATGCTCACCGTCACCGACACCTTTGGTCGGCAATCGTCGGCCGCCGTTGCCGTCACCGTGTTCGTGCCGGGCCCGATTGCCAACGCCGGCGCGGACCAGACCGTCTCCAGCGGCACCACCGTCCAACTGGACGGCACCGGCTCGACCGGCAACGCCCTGAGTTATCAGTGGACGCAAACCGCCGGCACGTCGGTGGCCCTGAGCGATCCAACCGAAGACCAGCCATCGTTTGTCGCGCCGACCAACGGCGACCAGACCGTCACGTTCCAACTCGCCGTCACGGATAGCTTCGAGCGCCAGACAAACGATACCGTCAACATCTTCATCAAGGCCGCGCCTGTCGCCAACGCCGGACCGAACCAATCCGTCTTCGACAACGACCTCGTCACGTTGGATGGCAGCGGCTCGACCGGCTACAACCTCGCGTACGATTGGACGCAGAGTTCGGGCACCGCCGTCACGCTCTCCAGCACGAACTCCGTGCAAGCCATGTTCACCTCGCCGGCCACCGGACTACGTGTTTTTCAGTTGATCGTCACCGACGCGTATGGCCGCACATCCACCAACACCACGCAGGTCATCTCCGGCAAGCTCACCATCAACTCCATCGCGCCCGACAACGGCCCGACGGCCGGCGGCACGGCCGTCACCATCACCGGCACCGGCTTCGTGGACGGACAGACGACCGTCACCATCGGCGGTAATTCACCCACCAGCGTCGTCGTCAGCAACGCCAACCTGCTTACTGCCGTCACGCCGGCCGGCACCGCGGGTGCCCGGGATGTCGTGCTCGCCAACGCCAGCCCCGCGCAATCCGCCACGCTTACGAACGGCTTCACCTATCAGTCCGCCATCTTCGCCGATTTCACCGGCACGCCCGTCGTCGGCCCCGCGCCGCTCTCGGTCATCTTCACAAATCTCTCGACCGGCTCAATCACGAACCGGCTTTGGACGTTCGGCGACGGCAACACCAGCAGCGTCACGCATCCAACCAACACATACTCTGCCGCCGGCCTCTACACCGTTACGCTTACCGTCGAAGGCCCTGCCGGCAACAGCACCCGCACCCGCACCGGCTACATCAACATCACCGCCGGCAACGTCCGCCTCTGGCTCGGCGCGGGCACCGACAGTCTCACCAACAACACCGGCACACTCACCGCATGGTCCACGAACGCGAACTGGGGCGGCGGCGTGCCCGGC
>Ga0247727_10016407_pt1 | contig 11961 bp, 9 predicted proteins | sample WisWelCaveWW1625_FD_202498 | JGI IMG/M metagenome (GOLD analysis project Ga0247727, IMG submission 202498) | Biofilm microbial communities from Wishing Well Cave, Virginia, United States - WW16-25 | ecosystem: Environmental > Aquatic > Deep subsurface > Groundwater > Cave microbial mat | place...
GGATCGCTCTCGACCTGTGGCGGGAGGCGTTCGCTCAGACTCACGCTACCGCTCTAGGCCTGTTACACCAGGTCAGATCCACCCCGAACTCGCCCTTTGCCCTGTAACGATGCTACAGTCTCGTAAATTGGGCAGCATCCTTCGACTTCACTTCGTTCCGCTCAGGATGCAGGCTTCCGCTCAGGATGCAGGCTTCCGCTCAGGATGCAGGCTTCCGCTCAGGATGCAGGCCTCCGCTCAGGATGCAGGCCTCCGCTCACGCTTCGCGTGCTTGCTTTCCTTCTTCACCGTTTAGCCACCGCTTCGCAAACTCCAACGCCTCTTCGCGCGAAGTCACTTCGCCCGCCGCTTGCGCCTCGCGCACGGCCTCCAGCACCTCGCCGACGCGCCGGCCCTGCGGCACGCCCAACACTTCAAGCACATCATCGCCGCTGATCAGCGGCACAGGCCGAACGATTTGCTCCGGCTGAACGAAATACGCCTCCAGCAGAGTCACGACGGTGTTGACCCGCGCCGCCCATTCGTCTTGCCCCAACTCCGCGCCGCGCGTGCCGAGCAAGTCGGCCAGGGTGAGCAGGCACACGTCCACGCCCGCCGGGCCGGCGGCTTTGAAGAAGCGGTACGTAGCCCGCGGGGTGACGGCTGACGCGCCCCCCTGCGCCAACAGGACGGGCCGCATGTGATGGGCGACTGCCGCCGTCACCCTTTCTACTTCGTCACCCGCCAGCCGCAGGGCAACCGCCTTCTGCCTGGCCACCTTGGCCCCCTCTTCCTCGTGGCCAAAGAACCGGATGCGCCCGGTATCAGCCTCGACCGTGCGCGTTTGCGGCTTGGCGATGTCGTGCAGGAGCGCGGACAAAAACAGCAGGCTTCGCGCCGGGCGACCCACGCTCAACTCTTGTTCAACGTGATCGGAAATTTGGCGGCGATAGCGCCCCACCCTGGCGGCGGCGTAACCCAAAGCAAACTCCGAGGCGGCATCTACGTCGTGAACCCGGTCAAGCACGGTGAGCAGAGCTTCGAGTCGATCCACGACGGCCAACGTGTGTTGCCACACGTCGAAGACGTGCGGCGGCGATTGAGTCACACCTTTGAGAGCGATGGCTTCGGGCACGATGTGTTGCAGTAACCCCAAGGCCTCGAGCGCGCGCAAGGAGGCCGCCGGTTTGCGGCCACCCAGCGCTTTCATGAACTCGTCGCGCACACGTTCGGCAGAGACTCGCGGCAAAAGTTGGGCGGCCTGGCGGGCCGCCTCACGCGTGGCCCGCTCAAGACGAAAGTCGAGCTGGGCCGCGAGGCGAACAGCGCGCAATGACCGGACCGGGTCGGCGGTGAAACCGTCGGGGCGGCACAGGCGTAGAACTTTAGCCTTGAGGTCGTTTTGGCCGCCCATGGGATCGATCAGCGTTTCGGGCGGAGCCAGACTGACAGCCATGGCGTTGACGGTAAAATCCCGCCCCGCCAGATCAGAATTGAGGTCGTCGCCGCGCAGGCGGGCGAAGTCGAGGAAGAACTGCTCGCCGTCTTCGTTCAACACCGCGCGCCCGGTGCCACGCTCTTCGTCCAGCGGGAAGAATGCGCCGCCCAGCTTATCGGCGACACGCCGGGCTAAAGCGAGACCGTCGCCATCCACCGCAAAATCGAGGTCGTGAATATCCCGCCGCAGTAAGGCATCGCGCACCGAGCCGCCCACCAGCCAGACTCGCGACGGATCGGGCAAAGCCTGGCGCGCGCGTTCGAACACTGGCGGCAGGGCCAGCGGCGGCGATTGGTCGGTTGGCAGGTAGATCACTTGCGCTGGTTCCTTGAGGCGAGAGAGTTTGGCCGCGGTCTGGGCGTCGTCGGCGGTGAGGCCCCGGCCAGCCACCCCGGCCCCGCTGAGGGCCACCCAGCCCGGGTCGCGGGAGGACAAACGTCCGTTGCGCCGTGGTCGGGGAGCGGGCGGCATGGCGGTTGACCCTGTTACCCTCCGGCGACTCCGATGAACGGCAGGTTGCGCCAGTATTCGTCCAGGTCGAGGCCGTATCCGAAGACGAATTTATTGGGGATCTCGAAGCCGCGATAGTGAATGGGCACGACGACTTCACGGCGTTCGGCCTTGTCAAGCAGGGAACACACTTTGAGCGACCGGGGCGAGCGGGTCTGGAGCAGTTCAAGCACGGCGGCGATGGTGTGGCCGGTGTCTACGATGTCTTCGACGAGGATAACGTGCCGGTCGGCCAGCGAGATGTTCAAGTCCATCTCAATGCGAACCTGGCCGGTGGACTGGCGCGCGCCGACGCCGTATGAAGAGACCGCCATGAAGTCCATCGCCACCGGCACGGTGATGTGCCGGATGAGGTCGCTCAGAAACATGACGCCGCCCTTGAGGACACAAACCAACAGCAATTCCTCTCCGGCATAGTCACGGCTGATCTCCGCGCCCAGTTCGGCGATGCGCTGTTGAAGGGCGTCGGCGGGAATGAGAACTTCGACGAGGCGATCTTGGTAGGTCATAGCCAACTTCAAACTTCAAAATCCAAATCTCAAAACTTGCTGCACCATCTGCTACCTTTGGAGGTTGGGGTTTTGGGATTTGGGATTTTCCCTATCTTGGCACTTCGTGATGTTCGCGGCAACGGGCCTCGTAGGCCTCACTGCCGCCCACCTGCACCACCGGGTCGTTGTAGTTGGCCGGGCGGTTGTCGATCAGGCGTTGGGTGCGTGAGGCGGGCAAACCGCACACCACACAGATCGCTTGTAGTTTATCCACCGTCTCGGCCTGGGCCATCAATAACGGCATCGGGCCAAACGGCTCGCCGCGAAAATCCATGTCCAGCCCGGCGGCGATGACTCGCACCCCGCGCGAGGCCAACTGCTGGCAAATTTCGGCAATGTGCCAGTCGAAAAACTGGGCTTCGTCCACCGCCACCACCGTCGTATCGGGTTCAATCAGCGGCAGAATGGCTTCGGCCCTGGCGACCGGCGTCGCGTCAAATTCACTGCCGGCGTGCGAGGTCACTTTCTCCAGCGCATACCTGACATCAATCACCGGCTTGAACACTTGAATTTTTTGTTTGGCAATTCGGGCGCGGCGCAGACGGCGGATCAGTTCGTCGGTCTTGCCGCTGAACATTGAACCGGTGATCACTTCTATTGAGCCTGTGAGGTGTCGCATAACACGTCGTTTGTGAGTTTGTAGTGGCGACTTCAGTCGTCCGGCGACTAAAGTCGCTACTACGAACCAATGTTGTGATGCACTGATTATAAATGAAAAGGGCAGATGCTAAGTTTGGCACCTGCCCTTTGAGTGTTATCTCCAACCGAACATCACGCTTCGGCAGTTTCCGCCGGGGCCTCTTCGGCGGCGGGAGCCGCTTCGGGCAACTCAAAGCCGCGAGCGCGCAAACGTTTCTTGGCGTCGGCCAAACTCTTGCGGCCAAAGCCTTCAACCGCCAGAACGGCCTCGTCGCCTTCCCGGATTTTGTCGAGCAGTTGGCCGAGGGTGGTGATGTTGAACCGGGCCAGCGCCGCTTCGGCGCGGGCGCCAAGATTAAGCTCGGCCAGCGAAACCTCAGGCGAAGTGCGGGCCGCCTTGCGGGCATCTTCCTGCTGTTTGTGCTGGGCGCGGGCGTCAAGCTTCTTGATGAAGCGATCGACCTGCCCTTCCGTGTCTACAATGCGCTGTTCGCCGGTGAAGAACGGGTGGCAGTTGTAGCACACGTCGGTGTGAATCACTTCGCGGGTCGAGCCGGTCGTCCAGGTGTTGCCGCACGAGCAGATGACCGTGGCGTTGGGGAAATACTTGGGGTGAATACCCTCTTTCATGCTGAACCTTTCCGGGTTGAACGAAGCTACGCCGTCTCAGTTTGGGAGACGGGCTCAACGTTGACCCGCTTTTGCCCGCTGGGCAGAGTCTCAAACTTCACCTTGCCGTCAATCACGGCAAAGATGGTGTAATCGCGGCCCACCATCACCCCCAGGCCGGGCTTGATGCGCGTGCCGTGCTGGCGGACGATGATGTTGCCGGAGCGGACGAACTCGCCGCCGAAACGCTTGACGCCCAACCGTTGGGCATTTGAGTCGCGACCGTTTTTGCTGGAACCAGCACCCTTCTTATGTGCCATAATTGCCTCCCTTACCCAACGATTTTCTCAACCTTGAGCCGCGTGTAGTGCTGGCGGTGGCCGCCGCGTTTGCGCTGGCGCTCTTTGGGCTTGTACTTGAAGATGCGGATTTTCTCGCCCCGGAAGTGCTCGACCACGGTGGCCTGCACTTTGGCTCCGGCGACGGTGGGGGCGCCGACTTGCACCTCCTCGCCGTCGGCCAGCAACAGCACCTCAAACTCCACGCTGTCACCGGCGGCTTTGGGCAGAAGGTCCACTTCCAGTAGACCGCCCTCTTCGGCTCGCAATTGTTTCGAGCCGCTCTGAACAATAGCGTACTTCATTTTGAAATTTTCTCCCTTCAACTTCGCCGCTTGTAAGCCACGCCCGACGGCTCCAGTCAAGGGATATAGCAGGTAAGCATCCCTTCGACAAGCTCAGGGCAAGCTCTGAGCGGAACGAAGTGAAGTCGAAGGATGCGGCCTTTATATCCCGCGAATTTGCTGGCACCGGCTACAAAACGGGGAAGGTAATTGGCGCAATGTTGCCCCGGCAACTGACAACCGGGGCAACGGGTGTAAATTATAACGGGCTTGGGCGGGGCTGTCAAACAAAGTTTTGCCGACTCTCGCGCCGGGCCAGGCTGGTAGCGGCGTCATCCCTGCCGCCACTTTGTGGTTCTCTGAGATCTGTTTGCGAGAAACGCCGCATAAGGCTAAACTTAGTTGGTAGATGGCAAAGAAGAAATCAAAAGATTTATCCCGCATCCAACCGGCGCTCGATAATATGCCACTGCCCGAAATGGGACTGGCGAAAAAAGAGTCTCGCCCCACGCCCAAAGACGCCAAGCGTGATGGTCGAGGCAGTGATCTCTTCATTGTTGACAACAGCGAAGAACAGTGGAAGGTCGCGCGCTACCTGCGCGACTGGTGCGAGATCGCCCGTGCTTTTGATATTGCCACCGGTTACTTTGAAATAGGCTCACTGCTGGCGCTAGATGGTCACTGGCAGAAGCTTGACCACATCCGGATTCTCATGGGGGATGAAGTGACCCTCCGCACCCGGCAAGCCTTTGAGCAAGCCTTTCAGCACATTCAAGCCGTACTGGATGACAGCCTGGAACGCGAAAAGGAAAAGAACGACTTTCTCTCTGGAGTCCCGGCGATTGCGGCTGCTCTTGAAAGCGGGCAGATAGCCTGCAAGGTTTACACCGAGCGCAAGTTCCACGCCAAAGCCTACATCACCCACGCGAAGTTTGAGGTGATGCCGCCGGTGGCGTTGGTGGGTTCGAGCAACTTCACTTATCCCGGCCTGCACGACAACGTGGAATTGAACATCCAGGTTCGACATGACGTGGACGAACTACAAACCTGGTACGAGCGCCACTGGGAAGAAGCCAAAGACGTTACCCCCGACCTGCTCAAGGTCATCACCCGCCACACTCGCGAATACTCGCCGTTTGAAGTCTATGCCAAAGCTCTTTACGAGTATTTCAAAGGGCACGAGATGACGGCGGGCGAGTGGGAGCGAACCGAGTCGCGTATGTATCCAGTGTTGGATCAATACCAGAAAGAAGGCTATCACGCGCTGATGAAAATTGCCGAACGGCACAACGGCGCGCTGTTGTGCGACGGTGTGGGGTTGGGCAAAACGTTTGTCGGCTTGATGTTGATTGAGCGTTTGCTGCGGGATCGCAAGCGCGTCGCTCTGCTCGTTCCCAAAGCGGCGCGCAAGCCGGTCTGGGAAAGCAAGATTGACAAGTATCTGCCGGGGATGACGGGCGCGTTCAGCAATTTCGTCGTTTACAACCATAGCGATCTTCTGCGCGGCGGGAAGTACCCGCAGAAGATGGCCGACCTGCAAAAGAACGCCGACGTGATCATTATTGACGAGGCGCATCATTTTCGCAATCAAGCCGCCCAATCACACCGAAAACTTTTCGATATTGTAGAAGGCAAAACCCTCTTCCTGCTTACGGCCACGCCGATCAATAACAGCTTGCTCGATCTTCAGCACCAGATCGAACTATTCTCCCGCCGTCAACCCGATTATTTCAAAGCCGCGCCGCTGGGCATTCACTCACTGCCCGGTCACTTCCGCTCACTCGAAAACGCGCTTAAAAAATTGGTGGGCGAAGACTCACAGGGCGATCTGTCCATAGCCGAAGCAGAAAAAGTTTTGGCGCAAGACGATCTTTTTCGCGCGCTCGTCGTCCAGCGCAGTCGGGCATACGCTAAAAAGAGCCAACAGCAGTTTGGGGGAACGGGCGTCATGTTCCCGGAACGCAAGCCGCCGCAAGTGGCAAAACACTCGCTGGCGAAAACCTACGGCGCACTGCTGGATCACATTGAAAGAGCGTTCCGCAAAGACAAGCCCTTGCTGGCACTCGCCATTTACTATCCCTTGGGCTACTCGACCAAGCCTGAGGAAGCGATTGACAAATGGGTGGAAGGCCGTCAGGCGCAAGTCGTCGGCCTCATCCGCACGCAATTGCTCAAGCGGTTTGAAAGTTCGGGGCGCGCATTCCAGGCGACGTGCGAAGCTTTACTGCTCAAACTGCTGGCCTTCGTTCAAAAGCACAGCCAATCTCCGGCGGAGAAACGGCGGCTGGAGCGCTGGCAAAATCAACACGACGAACTATTGGAGCGAATCAAGAGGCATCATGCCGACGAGGACGGCGAGATTGATGAAGACGTAGTGTCGGCGGAGATGCTGGAAGATGTCGAGGAGCTTTCCCGTGCCGAATACAAAGTAGACGAGATTCTGGACGAAACGTTTCTCGACCTCGATCAGCTGGCTGTCTTTCTCGATGATCTCAAAGACTTCTCGCCCGCGCGCGACGACAAACTTCGCGCGGTGATCGCTCTTCTCCAGACAGACCCGCGCCTCAAAACGGGCAAAGTCCTGATCTTCAGCGAATACATGGCGACGGCGCGGTACTTGGCCGAAGAGTTGAAGAAAGAAGGGATCGGCCCGCTGGACGAAGTGGACAGCGGCATGGATCGCGATCGGGGCGAGATCATCACCGCCTTCTCGCCCTATTACAACGATTCGTCCAGCGCGGAGTTGGCCGCAAAAGGCATCCCCGAAACGCGGGTGTTGATTTCAACCGACGTTCTCTCCGAAGGTTTGAACTTGCAGGATGCGACTCTGCTGATCAATTACGACCTGCACTGGAATCCGGTGCGGCTGATGCAGAGAATTGGCCGCGTGGATCGGCGGCTCGACCCCGCCGCGGAAGCCCGCATGATTGCCGATCACCCCGAACTCAAAAGCGCACGCGGCGTCGTCAAATTTTGGAATTTTCTGCCGCCGGGCGAACTTGACCGTCTGCTTTCGCTTTACCAGCGCGTGGCGCACAAGACTCTGCGGATTTCCAAAACCTTTGGCATCGAGGGCCGACAGTTAATCACGCCGCAAGATGATTACGAAGCATTGAAAGAATTCAACCAGTCTTACGAAGGCGCGCCCTCTTCCGCCGAGGCGATGCAGTTGGCGTACCGCGATCTCCTCAAGGCGCACCCCGGCCTCGAAACGCAATTGGCGCAGTTCCCTCTGCGCGTATTCAGCGGGCGGGAGAATCCAACGGCGGGAGTGAAAGCAGTGTTTTTCTGCTATGCGCTCCCGGCCAGGAATCTCGCATCGGGCGAGTGGGGTGAGCAGGCGGGTTACACGAAGTGGTATCTTTACGATGTTGCCAGCGGCGATATTCTGGAGGAGGCCGAAGGGATTGACGCCGTCATTCGCTCAGAGCCGGACACGCCCCGCCGCCGCGCGCTGGACGACGATACGCTCAAGGACATCCGCAAGAAAATCGAGAAGCATATCGCCAACGACTATCTCAAGTCGGTGCAAGCGCCGGTCGGGGTGAAGCCTGTGTTGAAGGCGTGGATGGAGTTGAATTGAGACTATGTATATTTTCTACATTGACGAGTGTGGCCGCCCGTCGTTGGAAGACAAAGCGTTGGAATTCGCAATTGCTCACCCTGCCCGATTTGGTGGCTTACAATGTCTATCATCGTTTCCGATACGACAAACCGGGCTACCCGTTCCTGCAGCGTATCAAGCCCTATTTGTATCGGGGCAATGGAAAGCTGTGGGGTTATGGGTTGAAAGTTTTTCCGGATCGAAAAGCCCTGCCAGAGGAACTCTAGCAGGGCTGGATAGTTGAAGGAGGGCGGTGACATTTCAGCCACCCATCAGCGCGGCTCGAAGCCGGGCACCCGCCTGTCGAAACGGAACCCTCAAGCCAGCGCATTTGCTGAGTTGAGGCCTGCATTCCGCTTCTGGGTAAGACTATACGCCCGGCACACCGCGCCTGTCAAGTCCTAATTTATGGGAACACCCATGTCCGATTTCACCGCCATCCAATCCATCCGCAACTTCAAGTCCCTCGTCAAATATCTGCGTGTGCATCTCGACTGGCCGGTGGACGAAGAGGACGCCGAGGACCTGACCTTCGAGTACGAGCCGGGCGAACTGGGGCTGGACGAAAAGGTCGCCGTCCAGACTCGCGAGATCAAGCAGATTCGCCCGCTGGTGGACGGCCAGCCATGGGGAGTTTTCTGGATTGACTTCGAGCCGAAGCGCCTGCCGGTGGTGGCTATGCGCCGCATCCTCGCCGCGCTGGTGAAAAAGAAACGCGCCGGCAAGCGCGCCCGGCAGGCGGTGTGGGATTTGCGCGATCTGATGTTCATCTCCGCCACGGGCGAAGGAAACCGCCGGGGCATTTCCTTTGCCCACTTCCGCGAGACCGACGACGGCCAGCCGCAACTGCGCACGTTTCTGTGGGACGCCCACGAGACGCAGTTTTACCATCTGGAAAAGGTGAACCTCGAAGCCCTGCGCTGGCCCGCCAACCCCGCCGATCTGGAAGGCTGGCGCGCAGAGTGGGCCGCCGCCTTCACCGCCGCCCACCGCGAAGTCATCACCACCGCGCAGGCGCTGGCCTCGCAGATGGCGCATCTGGCCGCCGCCACGCGCGCACTGGTCAACGAGGTCTTTCAATACGAGAAGGCGAGCGGCCCGCTTCACAAACTGTACGACGCCTTCAAGCGCGCGCTGATCCACGACCTGAGCACGGATGACTTCGCCGACATGTACGCCCAGACGGTGGCCTACGGCCTCTTCTCCGCCCGCGCCACTCCGGGGGTGGGGCCGCTCGACTTGGAAAACGCCGCCGCTCTCATTCCGAAAACCAATCCCTTTTTGCGCGAACTGTTCGCCGAGTGCTTGAAGGTGGGCCGGGAGGGGAAGCACCAGATTGACCTCGACGAGTTGGGCGTAGGCGAACTGGTGGACCTGCTCAACCGCGCAAACATGCCGGCCATCGAGCAGGACTTTGGCCGGACGACGCGCGGCGCTGACCCGGTGATCCACTTTTACGAATCGTTCCTGCGCGAGTACGACGCCGAGAAGAAGGTGCGGCGCGGCGTGTTCTACACCCCCGATCCGGTCGTCTCTTTCATCGTTCGCTCCGTGGATTACCTGCTCCGCACGGAGTTTGGTTGCAAGGATGGCTTTGCGACGCCGTTGAGCGATGAAGGCTTCAATGTACAGGTGCTCGACCCCGCCACCGGCACGGGCACATTCCTCAAATACGTCATCGAGCAGATTTACAACACCTTCACCCAGAAACACAAACACAAGAGCGCCGCCGAGCGCAAGCGCCTGTGGAACGAGTACGTGCCAAAACATCTCCTGCCGCGCTTGTATGGTTTTGAGTTGATGATGGCCCCTTACGCCGTGGCCCACATGAAGCTGGGGCTAGAATTGAAGAAGACCGAGTACGACTTTGCCAGCGACGAACGCCTGCGGGTATACCTCACCAACGCCCTGCAAAGCGTGGACGAGATACCGCGTGTGGACACCGCTTTTTTGGCTCACGAGGCCGAAGAAGCCAACACGGTGAAGACCAATGTGCCGATTACAGTGGTGATTGGTAATCCACCGTACTCCGGCCACTCCGCCAACGCCAGCAAAAACGCCGATGGCACGCCGAATTTCATTGGCCGCCTACTGCGAGACTATTACTTTGTGGACGGCCAGCCGCTAGGCGAGAAGAACCCCAAATGGTTACAGGATGACTACGTGAAGTTCTTGCGCTGGGCGCAATGGCGCATCGAGCAAACCGGCGCGGGCATCGTCGCCATGATTACCAATCATGGCTATTTAGACAACCCCACTTTCCGAGGGATGCGCCAGCAGTTGATGAAAACCTTTGATGAGATTTATGTACTGGACTTGCACGGAAATACGAAGAAGAAAGAAACGGCGCCTGATGGTTCAAAAGATGAGAACGTGTTCGACATTATGCAAGGAGTGTCAATTTGCCTTATGTTGAAGCGTGTTGGCATTAATGAGAAGGCAAAGGTTTTCCATGTAGATTTATTTGGTCTGAGATCAGCCAAGTATGAGACTTTGTTGTTGGGCAATATGCGGGCTATGGAGTGGAGTGAAATCACGCCGTCATCGCCATTCTATTTGTTTATTAAACAAGATACTGATCTGCGATCAGAATACGAAAATGGTTGGAAAATTTTAGACATCATGCCGTCCTATAATGTTGCGCCAGTTACAGGTCGTGATTCGCTTGTAATTGATTTTGATGAAGGCACACTAAAACAGAGAATCAACAGGTTGCTGAATGGCTCAAGCCCAGATGATTACAGTCTGGGAGATAAACTAAAGAGGGTGCGAGCCTCGCGCACAAAAGGTATTTTCACTAAATGTGTGTATAAGCCTTTTGACCTTCGTCAGTTCTATTACCATCCTGATTTACTAGAGCGTGCGCGTCACGAGTCCTCAAGGCATCTCTTGAAATCAAACTCCGCCTTATTGTTCACTCGCACTACAACGCCATCGCAACCTGTCACCCATTTTGCAATGGTATCCTATCTTCCTATTGGCCGAACGTTTGGGGATCTAGCGGCTGTAACTTATTTTGCTCCCTGTTACCTTTATTTGGGTGACAACAAACAATATAACCAACCTGCTTTACCAATCGGTGGCCTTACATCCCGTGGTCGGCAGCCGAACCTCGCCCCCAAGTTCATTGCGGAGGCCGAGGCGCGGCTGGGCCTCACCTTCATTCCAGACGGCACGGGCGATCTCAAAAAGACCCTCGGCCCGGAAGACATCTTCCATTACATGTACGCCGTCTTCCACTCGCCGGCATACCGCGCGCGCTACGCCGAGTTTCTCAAAATAGATTTCCCCCGCCTGCCGCTCACCCGCAACCTTGAGTTGTTCCGTACGCTGGCGGCCAAGGGCAAAGAGTTGGTGGCCTTACATCTGCTGGAGACCAAAGCGATCAACCACCCCATCACCAAATTCACCGGCAAAGGCGATAACGTCGTCGCCAAAGGCCACCCCAAATTTGAAAAAGACCTGACAGGTCTCCAAGACCTGTCAGGTCTGGGAACAGTTTATATCAACGACGGGCAAGGCTTCGCAGGCGTGCCGGAAAAGGTGTGGGAATTTCACATCGGCGGCTATCAGGTGTGCCACAAATGGCTGAAAGACCGACGTGGGCGTGAACTAAGCGCCGAAGACAAAGCGCACTATGCCAAAGTCGTGGTGGCGCTCAAAGAGACGATCCGGCTGATGGCGGAGATTGATGCGGCGATACCGGGGTGGCCGATGGAATAGTGCAGTGAAGGTAATCAACCATTTTTGGGGATGAGGTGATGAAGGTGTATGAGGTGTGAAAAGACCTGACTGGTTTCAGAAACCAGTCAGGTCTTTTTCATCAGCGCCCCCGCGGCGACTCGAACGCCGGCATCCACCCTCTTGGGCGGCGAAATTTACACCGTCTAAGCAGTTGACAACTATAACTTATACGTTATACTGTTTGCAATGAGCGAAGAGCCGGCGC
>Ga0247727_10016408_pt1 | contig 11961 bp, 11 predicted proteins | sample WisWelCaveWW1625_FD_202498 | JGI IMG/M metagenome (GOLD analysis project Ga0247727, IMG submission 202498) | Biofilm microbial communities from Wishing Well Cave, Virginia, United States - WW16-25 | ecosystem: Environmental > Aquatic > Deep subsurface > Groundwater > Cave microbial mat | place...
CCGTTTACAAAGGTATTCAAGTTTTTAGAAAATTTGGAGGGCGCGTCATGGGTGAATTGATTTATGAAGATTTGACCTATCGCATTCGCGGCAGTCTGTTTCGTGTGTACAATCACCTCGGGCCGGGTTTTCGGGAGGAGACGTACAAACAAGCGGTCATTGTCGATTTTGCGGAGGAAGGCATTCCATCAGTCAGCGAAAAACTATTTCCCGTATTCTATCGTACCAAAAAAGTTGATGAGTACAAAGTTGACTTGATCGCTTTCGAAAAAATCATTCTGGAATTAAAATCAGTGGCTGAACTCCACCCGCGCTTTGAGGCACAGCTTCTCAGCTATTTGAAAGTAACAGGATTGAAGCTCGGCTTGCTTGTAAATTTCGGAAAAGATGAACTTGAAATTCGGAGATTTGTAAATCCCCACCTCGAAAAAGAAAAGTAAACGGATGCAGTGGATTAAACGGATAAAAAACAAAAGCAGCTTTATCCGCTTAATCTGTTAAATCCGTTTACAGAAAAATATTCGATGGCTGAGACTGAAAGCGCAACGCCAGAGCTACGCCGCGAATTATCGCTGCTCGACTCGACGATGATCAACGTCGGCACGATGATCGCTTCGGCGATTTTCATTGTGCCGGCGTCGATTGCCTTGCACGCTCAAAGTTCTATATTTGTCGTTCTGGTCTGGGTCGTTGGAGGAATCATCAGTTTGCTGGGGGCGCTGTCGGTTGCCGAATTGGGCGCGGCGATGCCCGAAGCCGGCGGCCAGTATGTATATCTTCGCGAAGCTTACGGCCCGGTCTGGGGTTTTCTCTACGGCTGGACGGCCTTCACGGTTATCAACACGGCATCAATCTCGGCCATTGCCGTCGGCTTTGCCTCGTATCTCGGATTCTTTGTGAAACTCGACGACTTCGGCATGAAAGCCGTCGCCATTCTCAGCATCATCCTGCTGACCGTGATCAATTGCTTCGGAATAAAACTCGGGGCATGGGTGCAGAACGGATTTACTTTTATTAAAATGGCGGCGCTCGTCGCGTTGGTGGCGTGCAGCTTCATCTTGCCGGGCGGATCGTCTGAAAATTTTTCGCCGCTGCTTCCAGACCAATCGCTCGGCGGAATGCTCGGCCCGCTCGGCTTGGCGATGGTCGCCGCGTTATGGGCTTACGACGGCTGGATTGAAATCACCTACGTTGCCGGCGAAGTAAAAAATCCGCAGCGCAATCTCCCGCTTTCCATTATTTATTCAACGCTCATCGTCATTCTCTTTTACGTCGTCGTCAATCTCGCTTACACCTACGTGCTTTCGGTGGGAAGGATGGCACGTTCGCCGCTGGTCGGATCGGACGTCGCAACGATCATCCTCGGCTCCGCAGGCGCGGCGTTGCTCACGATCGGCATACTCATTTCAACACTCGGATCGAATCATGGCATAGTGTTCACCGCGGCGCGTATTCCCTACGCCATGGCCAGAGCAGGTTTGTTTTTTAAATCAATGGCGCACGTTCATCCGCGCTTCCGCACGCCAACAATGGCGCTCACCGTTCAGGGTGTATGGGGATGCGTGCTGGCGCTGACCGGAAGCTACGATCAACTTTTTACTTACGTTGTTTTCGCATCGTGGGTCTTTTATGCGATGTCGTGCGGCGCGGTCATTATCCTGCGGCGCGCCTCGCCGCAAATGCAACGGCCCTATAAAACCTGGGGCTATCCGGCCACGCCGATTGTCTTCATTCTCTTTTCGATCTGGTTGGTCAGCAACACGATCATCGAAGCGCCGCGCGATGCGGCGATCGGGGCGGGAATTATTTTGCTCGGGCTACCGGTATATTTTTATTGGAAGAAGAAAAGGAAGTAACTAAAAAACAAATCAGCCTATCCTACACTACCCCAACAATCCCCCAAATCCATTTTTTCACTCCCGCCGCTCTACCTTCGCTCCAACTTTCTGCAGCCGCGGAATCAAATCTTCATAGCCGCGATCGATCAGCTCGGCGTTTTCAATCGTGCTGACGCCTCTTGCTGCCAGCGCTGCGATGACCAGCGCCGCCCCGGCGCGGAGATCCGGGCTGCTAAGTTTTTGCCCGCGCAATTGAGTCGGGCCATACACCAGCACGCGATGCGGATCGCAGAGCGTGACGTTCGCGCCCATCGCGATCAACTTGTCGACAAAAAACATGCGCGACTCGAACATCCAATCGTGGCAGAGTGTGATGCCCTGGGCTTGCGTGGCGAGCACGATCAACGGGCTCATCAAATCCGTCGGGAAGCCGGGCCAGGGACGGGTTTGAAATTTTCGAGAGGGAGAAATCAGCTCGGCGGGAAATAACTCCAAGGCCGCACCATCGATAAATTTGAACTTCATATTCATGCGCTCAAAGTAAATCATCAAAATGCGCAGATGCGCCGGCCGCACATCGTCGATGATGAGATGCCCCTGTGTACAGGCCCCGGCGATCATCAATGTCCCAACCTCGATATGATCCGGCACGATGCGATGAGTGAAGCCATGCAGGTTTTTACTTCCCGAGATCGACATCGAATTCGACCCGGCGCCGTGCACGGACGCTCCCATTTTCTTCAGCACTTCCGCAAGGTCGCCAACATGCGGCTCGCATGCGGCATTGTCGATGATCGTCGCTCCGGGAATCGACGCGGCAAGCAAAAGCGCATTTTCCGTGGCCGTGACCGAAACTTCATCCAAGAAAATCCCGGCTGGTTTTGGATTCTCGATCTTCGCCTCGTAATTCTCGCCGTCGGTCATGATGCTCGCGCCCAATGCAGAGAGAGCATCGAAGTGAGTGCCGACGGCGCGGCGGCCAATCACGCATCCGCCCGGCGGACCGAGCGTTGCTTCACCCGAGCGCGCAAGCAATGGACCTAACAAGAGGATCGAGGCGCGCATCTTATCAACAAGAGCACGATCGGGAGTTGACCTGGTAATCGCGCCTTTGATCGAGACATGATTGCCATGCAATCGATTGACGGTCTTTCCCAGATCGCGCAGCAGCGCCAGCATCGTGTCAACATCTTTGATTGCCGGAAGATTTTCAATGATGCATTCTTCGTCGGTGAGTATCGTTGCGGCGAGAATCGGCAGGGCGGCGTTCTTGTTGCCAGAGATGGTGATCTCGCCTTCTAATTTCTTGCCGCCCTCGATGATGAATTTTGCCATTGTTCTTCTCAGTCAAAAAAACTGCTTTTACACGGAGAATGGAGTGCGCGGAGATTCACGGAGTGAAAAAATCAGAATTCTCCAACCAGCTCCACTTCGGTCTTGAGATCGATTCCAAGCTCAGACTTGGCCTTTTCCCTTATCAGATCAACCAAAAATTTTACATCCGAAGCATTCGCATTACCAAGATTCTCGATAAACGCTGCATGGCGAGGAGAAATGATCGCATCGCCGCGGCCTTCTCCCTTTAATTTTAAAACATGATCAACCACGTAGCCGATGGAGGGCGTCGGCAGATTCAGCTTGCGTTGTTCTTCGGCGGTCAGATTTCTAAAAATACATCCAGCGGATTTCTGCGGCTGCAAAGATTTGCGGCGCGCCCACTCACGCGCCGTTGCTCTCGCTCGTTCGACATCGCCTCGGCGCAAAAGCAACTGCGCCCAGAGTACGGTTTCTCTGGTTTCATGCAAAATGCTCCGGTCATAATCAAATTGAAAATAATCACGCTCGACTTCTTTGAGGTCGCCGCCATCGACCAACGCCGCCTTCACCAGCAGATCGCCAAAAAAATGATAGCCGCCGTGCATGTTCATATAAATCGCGCCGCCGACGGTTGCGGGAATGCCGGAAAACCATTGCAGCCCGGTGACGCAGTTTTGCAGAAGCGCTTTGATCAGCGGATCGATCTTCGCTCCGCTGTCAACTTGCACAAGCACAGGCGAATCGTCTGTTTCGGAGTATTCAAGATCGTCGGCTTGATAATACTTATCACCTACCGGCGTTAAACGCGGGGATGTACTGCTTACTGTTTTTTCTGAAAACTGATCACTGACTACCCGCCAGCTTTGCGCACGATTTTGGATCACTACGCCGGGAAATCCGGAATCAGAAATAATAAGATTACTTCCCCAGCCGAGAATGAAAATCGGGACGTCGAAAGTCTTGCAAAGCCGGATGCCTTCTACGAGTTGTTCGGAGTTATTCGCCGTCACAAATCGCCGCGCCGGCCCACCGACGCCGATGGTGGTGTGGTGTGATAGCGGCTCTTCGACTTTTGCCACGAAGAAGATTCTCTTGAGCGCATTGTCGAACGCTGGAGATATACCCATGCTAAAATCTTTCGGGGTGACGATGACAGCTTTTTACAACGACTGTTTGTATCGATGAGAACGGCTGTTGCGGAGGGAATATAAAAAAATTTGCGCAAAATCCAGCGGTTTATCTTGTGGGGAAATGATCTTGCAGAAGAAAGAGACTATCACTCCATGTTTTGGACGGCCTTCAAAACTCCTGTTGCATGACCCGCGCTAAAGAGCGCTTTACTTCGTTCTGAATATTCTTAATTTGCGAAACGACTTCAGGACTTGGATCGTTTGCCAACCATTCGCCATCACCGTGCTTGACTTCATAGTACAAGCGCAGAGTTGCATCAACCAACGTTCTGCGAGAGGTTATGGTGACCATTGCCCTGTGGCGCACTTCGGTGATTTGCACTTCCTGTTCCTGCGCGCTCGGCTCTCCCGAGCGCCACTCGGTCTCGATGAAATTGCCCGTGCTGGTGGTGTGAAGATCGTATGTATATCGGCGCAAAGCGTCTGTAATCACATTGAACAGAAACGCCTGCTGTGTGCTTCGCCCGAAATCAAAACGCGTTTCGGATCTCGATGTTGTCATAGCGCCGGATTTACCGCTGGAACAATTTATCACGGAAAAGCAAAGGCCAGCGATTACCGCTATTCCAAGAATTTTCCGCATCGATGCGCTCATTGAAAAACCGTCGCGTTCAGGCGATGCTTTACTTCTCTTTGCATGTTCTCGATCTGTTGAGTCAATTCCGGGGTGGACTCGGCTGTGACCCATTCTCCGGCCCCATGCTGAGCTTCGTAATACAAGCGAAGGGAGGCGGTCGCCAGCAATTTGCGATGATTGATCATCACCACCAATCGATAACGCATGCCGGTAATCTTTAAGTCACGATCAAGCAGTGATGGTTCACTATAGGCCCATTCTGTTTCTATTATATCTGCCGTCGTTCCCACCTGCCGAAGTTGATAGGTGTTGCGCTGTAAGACATCGACTATCACATTGATAAGAGGCTCGTGTTCGTTGCTGCGGCCAAAATCAAATCTCGTTTGCGCGCGGGGTTCGCTCTTCCCGCCGGATTTTGTGCCTCCACAGTGAAAAAGGAAAGCGCCAGACTCAATAAAAAAGCAAGATATGCGCAGCAGAGATTATCGCCCAACAAGAGCATCGCTTCCCAGTAGCCACTGGTAAACTCGGAAAACTGCTCACACCGCGATCGAGTTTTCTTTAACCACCTTACTGCGCACGTGAGGTACTGCGGGCAAAGACAAGCCTCACTGACGAGCAAGTGTCAGGTGTCTTTTGATGGTGTAATCAACTCAAAAGATTCATCTTAACTTTACATCAAAAAGAAACAGGGCACTCAAATTGTTACTGTGTCCTGATCTCGATCTCTACGAACATGGTTCTAAATCACAGCATATTGCTAAACTTGCGTGATAAGCAAAAGTGTTAAAACTGCTCATCCGGCCAAAAGCCTACCATATTCGATGGATTACTTTCACTGGTGCAGCTTACCCCTACATTTACGGCTCTTACGTCATAAAAAATGCCGGGGTAAAACGTCGAGCCGTCCCTGGTGACGGGACACTCACTGAAATCGATATAGCTTGTTCCGGTGGTACTGAAAATATCACCACCGGTTGATGTTGATTTATATATATCATACCTTGTTGCATTTGGCACGGCATTCCAACTGAGCATTGGATTGCACTGATAAACTGAACCTGTAAGACTGGGTGTGGCCGGCGTTAAGGGTTTTACGCGGTATGTCCAGGTTTCTACTGAAGCTTCCCCATATAGACAAAGCGCGCCGGATCTGTAATGCGCTGCGACATACCAAGTGTACGTTTGATTTCTTTGCGAATATGCCGGTGTAGCATTCCACTGGGTTGTGTTCTGTGATGAAATAGTCACCACAGGCTGACCATTTATATAAACTCGGTAATGACACCATGCGAATCCTGGAGGTGGACCTGGATATTTTTGCCATTTGAGAGTAACATTTGGTTCGACGCAACTTCCATTGGCAGGAGATAGCAAATGAAATTGATATGCGCTCGTCACTGATGGCGGGTTTTTGACTGATTTGCCCAATTGCTCGTTCAGGCTCTGTTTTTCAGGCCCAGCAACCTCTTCAGAAAGCTTACTACAGCTAACTGCCCAAGCGGCCATTGCTAATACTATAAACACAAAGTAAGTGGTTAGTTTCTTCATAAACTTTCTCCTATCACTGATAGTTAATCGGTTGGATGCAGGGGCAGGAGGTGAGATTTCCTTCGGATATAGTACAAGCAATAAATTTGCCATAGATTTCCGTTAAGAACCTGTAATGACTTAAACTTTTTTTGGTAATGAGTTATTCGGAAGGAATTCTAATTCAAACTTAAACATAATATGCAAATTATTGCATCATAAGGTACTTTCTTGCACAGAGAATTAAGGAGACTGAAATTCAACAGCGCAGTCTTGAACTACTTGCAAAATCGATCTTCTGTTGAGGAGATTTAGTGAGAAAATAAGAATGGAAATACTCGAACTTTCGACGCTGGCACTTGCAGCCACAGGTTAACTCCAGTGGTGCAACTTCGAAACTGCAGAGATTGAGCAATTTCCGCTGCAAGATGAATCAAATATGTCGTCTCGCCGACTGCTACGCCCACTTCCCAGAAGCTGCCGCCGAACTCTGAAAATTGCAGGCGCGCGGCGATTGAGTTTTCTTCACCCGGTTCACGGTGCAGAGTGGCATCGTGCGGGCGAAAAGCTACACTTACCGCTGAACCTATCTTCCACAGCGCGGCTTGGTCAACGTACTTTGCGAAAATTGTCCATCCATTTCCTTTGACACTTACTCGCTGCGGGGTGATTTCGGAAATTTGGCCGCGCAGTACGTTGCTGTGGCCGATGAAATCCATGACAAACAAATTGGTCGGCGAATCATAAATCTCTTCGGGGCTGCCGATTTGCTGCGCTTCGCCGTTATTCATGATCAAAATACGATCGGAGAGCGACAGCGCTTCTTCCTGATCGTGCGTCACGTAGATCGTCGTAATCGCCAAACGCTGTTGCAGATGCTTAAGCTCGTGGCGGGTGCTCCGGCGCAACTGGGCGTCGAGATTCGATAGCGGTTCGTCGAGCAGCAAGATCGAAGGCTGCACCGCTAGCGCACGCGCCAAGGCGACGCGTTGCTGCTGGCCGCCGGAAAGTTGGGTCACCGGTCGGGTGAGAAAATTCTCCATCCCTACCAACGCCAGGGTTTCTTTAACTCGTGTCTGCATCAGTTCGGTGTTCATCTTCCGCGCGCGCAAACCGAATGCGACGTTATCGGAGACCGTCATATGAGGAAAGAGCGCATAATTCTGAAAGACCATTCCAGTGTTTCTTGCGTTGGCGGGAAGACCGGTTACTTCGCGTTCATCAAAATAAATTGAGCCGGCGGATGGATCATCAAATCCCGCAATCATGCGCAGGGTCGTGGTCTTGCCGCAGCCGCTGGGGCCGAGAATGCTGAAAAACTCACCGTCCCTAATTTCTACGGACAAATCATGCACGGCAATGTTGTCGCTAAAAGTTTTGCTCAGGTGCTGCAAACGAACAGCAGCCATATTTTTCTCGTGTTCGCCTTAGAATGAAATTCTGAAAGTTTTTTCCCACGGATTGAAGAAACCCACCGATGACCTGCTTTATTTGTGGGTTTCTTCAATCCGTGGGGGGGAACATATTAGGGCTGCCCGAAGGGCTCCGGTCTTCAATCTGTCTGAAAATCTGGCGTAGGCCTTTACCCGCCTTATCTGCTCAATCCGCTTACGCCTATTGGCTTTTGCCTTGATTTCGAATGCGCGCATCCCAGTATTGCATCCACGCGGTGGAGCTATCGGCGAACAAGCGCCAGTCGAGTGGCAATACTTTGAAATGGCGGGCGTCCATCTCAGCCGGAATTTTCGAGAAGTTCAGATCGGTGCGGGTGGGAATTCGATAATATTTCTTCGCTGCAAAGATGAGAGCGTCCGGGGAGGTCACAAACTCGTAGAACTTCTGCGCAAGCGGCAAAGTTTTTGAGCCGGCGACCATCGCAATGCCTTCGATGACCATCGGCACTCCGCTTAACGGCAGCACATAATCAAACGGATAACCATACTGTTCTCGCTGCAAAAAAACATCCGGTAGATTCCAGAGTGTCAAATCAGCTTCACCGCGCGAGAGCGCCAAGTATAAAAGCGTCGGATTGGCTGCATAGGTTTTTGTATTCGCATCAAGACGGCGCAGCCAGTCGTAACCCGACTCAGGCGAACCGCTCTGCACATGATGACGGTAAATCATTGCAAAAAAAATTGCCCGCATGGTGCCGGAGGCGAGCGGGTCGCGCAGCGCTATGCGGTCACGCCATTTAGGATTGAGCAAATCATCCCAATCTTTCGGCGCGTCGTCGATAGAGAGCCTCTCCCTATTGAACATAATCACATCGGGCGTAACGTACGTGCCGTACCACAAGTCGTCGAGGTCACGATAAGCAGAATCAATTGCCGAAGCCCAGGTCGGTCGATAAGGCTGTAACAAGTTTTCGCGTGCTGCTTGAATAAACAACGGAGACGGTCCGCCCCACCATACGTCTGCCTGTGGATTCGTCTTTTCGGAACGCACTCGATCGAGTGCGTCTTGCGAACCCATATCGAGCCATTCTACGCGCACGCCCGGATTTGCCTTCTCAAACTGCGAAGCCATGTCTGTGAGCAATTCCTTGCCGTGCGGGGAATACACCACGAGCCGTTGCAAGTCAGTCCCTCGATTGCACGAATACAAAATGACCGCCATGCCTACAATCGACAGAAGGTGTTTGGATGTTTGCTTTTGCACAATTACTCCAAATGCAGAGAAAGGCCAAAAAAAGGCCAATGCCCTGTGTCGATGGGCTTGGCCTTCGTGATGCCGATAAATCACTATTCAATTTGCAGGTGACACAAAGTCTACGCCGACTTCCTGAGAAAAGCGAGAGTTGCCTGCGGCGTTCAACATTTTCAAACGATAATAATAGCGGCCACCGGTTTGAGGCGTATCGGTAAAGCTATAATCGAATTTCTCGCCCGCTGCTCCATGCGCCGGCAAGAAACCCACGCATTCAAAATTCTCCAGCGCATTGCGCCGCTGCACTTCGATGCCGTAAAGCTCGCGCTCATTTTTTGTTTGCCACGACAATAGGAGTGTATAACTGCCAAAATCGCGCACGCTGAAATCATCTAAAGCCAGCGGCCAGACCGCGGTGCTTTTCGTCAGAGTGAGATCGAAGCTATTAATCGAGACATCGGTCACGATCCGGTTTCCGAAAGGCTCGTCAAAATGCCAAAGCGCAATCGTCGCCGAGTCCGCGGAAAAAGAGGCATCCAGCGATGGAATCGCCTGGCGGGTGTAGCGGGCACACGAAGAAATTCTCGTTTCATCCAGCCGGCCGGAAAAGATCTCGCTCCCCGGCTCGCCGGCCAACCGGATGATCGCCTGTCGCGCCTCGGCGCTTTCTTTGGCAAAGAGGTCGATCTCGTCGCGTGAGAATGCCCGACGATTTCCATTCAGATAAATGCTCATTTCATCGAGATCGTCGTTGCGCTGCAAGAACACTCCGGCGATGTGAATCCATTGGCCGGCGGGGATAAGCTCATCGGCAACGACGCGCCGCGTTGCGCCGCGCGAATCGCTCACTTCGAAATAGAAGCTGTTGCCGTTTTCTTTTCCGAGCCGATAGAATAACGCCTCGTCTTGACCACGCACGGAGAGTATGCTCACCGGCGAATCAGCTTGATTCAAATATAACCAGCCTTCGACTGTAAAACTGCCCGCGCCTATCAGCTCCGAACTATGCCCGGAAAATTGAAGCTCTGCCCAGGCAATTTGCCCATCACAGGGAAGATAATTATTCCATTGGGTTTTTATCGCGGTGGGTAAAAAAAATAATGCGGCCCCTACTGCAAAGAATTGTATCGTCTTCCTCAAAACAACCTCCGAGAAGCATGCTTTCCATAAAGTCAAAGTCTGAATGTAAAAAATCCCGAGTAACTTGCAAGGAAAATTTTGCCCGTTCTTACAATCCGTTAAACCCATGAATTACTGATAGATGCAACAGCATCTTAACAACGGCTGGATTGTTTTTCGATTATTCGGGGCCAGATCGAGAAAAAGAGGCGGGTATCAGTGAAAAAGGTTTTGATTCGAAGCACAGGTCGCTTTGTTCGGTTTGAGGAAAAAAATTATCCGTCGGGTTCGTTCATTGGAATTTCGATTTTCAAAATATTTCTTTGGTGAGAGAAAGATATCACTCTCTGACAGATGACTGTGGCGCACATCACAGGCATCATCGGCATCGAAGCGGGTCAAATTTCAGCTCTTTCTAATTTTGACCAAAGTGATCTCGGTGCCGCCTTTGGAAAAATCGAACGAGACTTCATCCATCAAAGAACGAACGATGAAAACCCCCCGACCGCTCTCCTTCAAAAGATTTTGCGGCTCCAATGGATTGTCAATTTTTTGTGGGTTAAAACCGTCGCCTTCATCGCGGATCACCACGCGCACCGTATCGGCGGTTGCGGTTATGCTTACATGAACATTTTTAACGGGATTCTTTTTGTTGCCGTGCAGGATGGCGTTGTTGACGGCTTCGGTCACGGCGATCGCCATGCTGTCTCTTTCGTCCTCTGAAAATTTCGCATGTGCGCAGGCTTTTTCCGTCAGCCCTTCGACTTTTTCAATGTATTCCACCTGGCTTGGAAACACCAGGCTGAATTCCTTGCTTTTCTTTTTCCCTGCCATCATCCCTCGCTATATTGACCACTGCACGGTTAAGTTAAAATAGGTCTGGTTTTGCCTTCGTGTTCCAGGAGAAAAAACCATTTGCTGCTGGCCTTGAAAATACAACAGCGCGTGAGGAGGGCGTTCATACGTGACCCGGACAAACGGGCCGACGCTGGTCAGCGAGGCCGCCCGGCGTCGTTGTTTACCGGCAGCAGTTGTTTCATAATTCCACTGCGTTTGTTTATAAAAACTTACTCCCGGAGAAAATCTCCAGCGTCGCGACACGACATGATCGAACATCATGTTCAACCAATGCCGGGTTCGCTTCTGCTGCGGCCGGGTGGTAAATTCATCCCAATTCAGCGAGCCAAGCTCTTCGATCTCCAGCGTGTAATAAAACGTCGCGCTCGACCGCGTGCTTAACCGCGCCGCCAAAGAATCGTTTGCAAAGAACGTGCGGCTCGAAAAGCTCTTTGGGGCGCCGGCGAAATCCTCAAAATCGTATGTCACATAGTGGGCGCGGACGCCGAATCGCTGGCTGGCTTGAAAGTTTTCATTCAATCGGAGTAACACCTGCGGCGCCAATTGCAAAATACGCGTCCAATTGTTCGTTGCCGAAAAAGCGCTTTTCAGATAAACCAGATGATCGGCATACCCGCTAAGCTGCCACCTCACGGCAAATCCCGGGCGAAATTTGTGTTGATGGGTGAGACTGAATTTCGCACGGAAATTGTCATAACTGTCCGGGCGGTTCTTGTCGGAGGTGTCGCGCGCAAATCGCGCCATCGAGCCGCTAAAGCCGAGCGAATCATTCTTCGATACCAGCCACGCGCTCCGCTGTGCGATTGAAAAAGAACGATCTCTGATGTTGTAACGGACGATACCAAACTGGGATGAAAATGGCCTGGAGCCGCTCGAGTTGTTGTCT
>Ga0247727_10016409_pt1 | contig 11961 bp, 13 predicted proteins | sample WisWelCaveWW1625_FD_202498 | JGI IMG/M metagenome (GOLD analysis project Ga0247727, IMG submission 202498) | Biofilm microbial communities from Wishing Well Cave, Virginia, United States - WW16-25 | ecosystem: Environmental > Aquatic > Deep subsurface > Groundwater > Cave microbial mat | place...
GGCCTGAGCGCCGGGGAGGAGCGCCGGCTGAAGGAACTCGCGGTGCTGCTGCTCGCCGAAAAGCAGGTCACGCCGGTGCGCGGCCTCGAGCTCTCGGACGACGACCGGGTCGAGATCGCGCTGCAGGCCTGCCTGCCGGTGCTGGAGCTGGGCCTCGGCTGGTACGACGGCTGGGTCGGGATCGTCGTGCACCCCGCCGATTTCCACGTGCAGCGCAGCGAAACCGGCGACGACGGCGTGGTGCACGAGTGGGACGACGACCTGGCGGGCGAATCCTGGCCCGGCGGCCCGGTTGTGCTGTCCTGGGAGGCGCTCGGCGACTCGGGCAGCGTCGCCGAGGGCGGCGCCAACGTGGTGATTCACGAATTCGCGCACAAGCTCGACATGATGGGCGGCGAGGCCGACGGCGTGCCGCCGCTGCCCTCGCGCGCCGCGCGCAAGCGCTGGATCGAGGTATTCGACGCCGAGTTCAACCGCTTCCGCGCCGAGCTGGACGCCGGCAGGGAAACCTTCCTCGACCCGTACGCGGCCGAGCACGAAGCCGAGTTCTTCGCCGTGGCGAGCGAGGCCTTCTTCGAATCGCCCCATGCGCTGAAGGGCGAGTTTCCTGGGCTCTACGAGCTATTCACCAGCTTTTACCGCCAGGATCCGGCCGCGCGGCTGAAACCGTAGCGCTGCGCTGGCAGCGCCTCACCGGGACCGGCCTCAGCGGGGAAGCCTCACGACATAGTGTCCATCCATGCACACGGCGACATCTTCCGAATCGCATCCCGTTACGTTCACCGTCACCTGGACTTTCGCGTGACCAGTGCGAGCCAGGGCTTCCATCATGGCGATTTTTTCCTTCTCGCCGATCGAAGCCTGCGCCCGTAAATCGGCGGCGATCGGGCGGCGAAACCGCGTCCTGTTGTCGTAAATGGCCACCGTCGGCCGCACGCCGTGCGCGTGCATCGTCAACAGCGACAACAGGGCCCAGCCGGTAACGTTGGCCAGCGCGGATATGGAGCCCGCAAACGCCGTGTTCTTGTCATTGCGGTTCACCGGCTGAAAAGGCATGGCAGTCTCCATGCCGTGCAGCGTAGCCGCGCAGATGCGGAATCCCGTCACCCGGGTGAGCGGAATCTGCTCATGCATCAGGGCCTGAAGCGACGCGGCCAAAGACTTCAGTTTCCTGTCGCTGTAAGCCGCCATCAGATGCAGGCGAACAGTAAAATCAATCCAAAGCTGCGCGCGCAACGCTTCATGAACTGCTCCACTCTTTGCTTCATTGAACCGGCCCGGGGCCTTGCAACGGCGATTATGTCGCGTCGCCGGTCGCCGTTGGAAAAAACCAGTTGCGGCGGAGTCCGGGCTCCGGGGGGCGACGCGCGGTACGATATGTTCCGGGAATACTTCCATCAGCATCCGGCGTCGCAGCTTCGCGCTTGAAGACGCTCCTCATCGTCTACCACACCGGCGGCGTGAAGACCGGGCAGATGGCCGAGGCGGTCGAGCGAGGCGCGCGCGCGGAGGGCGGCGTCAACGTCGAGATCAAGCGCTGCGCTGAGGCCGGGCCCGAGGACCTGCTCGCGGCCGACGGGCTGATCCTCGGCACGCCCGAGAACTTCGGCTACATGTCGGGAATGATGAAGGACTTCCTCGAGCGCGTGTTCTATGCCTGCGAAGGCAAGGTCAACGGCCGCCCCTACGCCCTCTTCGTCGGCGCCGGCCAGGACGGCAGCGGCGCGGTGACCTCGGTGGAAAGAATCGTCACCGGCTTGCGGCTGGAAAAGAAGGCCGAACCGGTGATCGGACTGAAGGAACTCACCCCGGATATCCTGGCGCGCTGCGAAGAACTCGGCGCCGCCTTCGCCGCCGGCCTCGCGCTCGGCGTGTTCTAGAGAACCAGGTCGTCGCCCTCGGCGGGCGCTTCGCAGATCACGCTCGACCCAAGCCGTACCAGTTCCTGGCGCGTTTCGTCGAGCTTGGCGTCGATGTCGGTGTCGGTCTGGTCCGGGTCGTGGTGGAAGAGGTGCAGCCGCTTCACTTTGGCGCGCGCCGCGAGGTCGGCCACCTGGCCGACGCAGGAATGGCCCCAATCCACCTTGGAGGGGTATTCGTGGTCGCGGTAGGTGGTGTCGGTGATCAGCACGTCGGCGCCGCGCACGAAATCCGCCAGCCGCTCGACGTAGCGCGCGTCGTGGCGCGGATCGGTCGGCAGGTACAGCTCGTTGTCGGTGACGTAGCAGATGGTCCGCTCGCGGCAGCTTAGCTTGTAGCCGAGGCAGTAGCCGGGATGGCGCAGCAGCATGGTGTCGACGCGTACCGGGCCGAACTGCAGCGTTTCCTCGCGCAGGTCGCGGAACACCAGGCGCGCGCCGAACTCGCGGATGGTGACCGGGAAATACACGCTCTCCATCTGCGCGCTGATGGCGCGCTCGATGGTGAGGTCTCCCTGGTAGGGCCCGAACAGCTCGATCTGGTTGCCGCGCAGGTAGAGCGGCGCGAAGAACGGCACCGTGTTGATGTGGTCCCAGTGCGTATGCGAGATGAACACGCGACCGGAAAAACGCTTGCCCGCCTGCGTCATCACGCGATCCGAGAGCTTTTTGATCCCGGTGCCGCAGTCGAAGATGTAAAGCGGCTCGCCGCCGCCGATCTCGACGCTGACACAGGGCGTGTTGCCGCCGTAGCGCGTATAGGCCGGGCCCGGTGCCGGCAGCGTGCCGTGCACGCCCCAGTAATGCACGACGACGTGGTTGGAAATGATCTCGTTGACCGACTGCAGGAAGCTCTCGCGGTCGATCGGCTTGGTGATGTAGCCGTCGGCGCCCATCTCTTTCGCCCGCCGCCGGTCGAAGTCATAGCTCTTGGCCGACAGGATCAGGATCTTCAGCCCGGCAAGCTCCTGCCGCCGCCGCAGCTCGCGCGTCAGTTCGAAGCCATCCATGACCGGCATCATCAGGTCGGTGATGACGCAATCAGGGCGCGCCTCCGGGATGTCGCGGATCGCGCCGGTGCTGGAGGCGCGCACCGTCACCTCGTGCCCCGCGTCCGTCAGCAGGCGCGAGACCAGCGCCAGCGTATCCGGGTCGTCGTCGACGATGAAGAATTTCATTGCAGGCCCGGATTTTAACAGCGCGTCAGTGGAGCCGCGCCGTCGCGAGGTCGGCACCGGCGCGCAGGGCGCGCAGTTTCTCCCAGACCACTTCGTCGGCGACGCAGCCGCAGCCGGTGGAAGTGTCGAAGCCGCAGTCGGTGCCGGCGAGGACGCGGCGCGGGTCGCCGACGGCGCTGGCGGCGAGTTCGATGCGCTCGGCGACGACTTCCGGGTGCTCGACGTAGTTGGTGGTGGTGTCGATCACGCCGGCGACCAGGAGCCAGTGGCGCGGCGGGTGGCCTTGCCTACGGTCTGCACAAGAACCGCCGGGTTTACCTGCTCACCGCGGCTGACGCGCAACTGCAGGTCAACCAGGTCCGCCGGCCGCGGCAGGCTCCCGGCATGAGTCGTGAGTGTGCGCGACTCGCTGCCCTTCATGCCGCCGTCAGCTCTTGGCGGCAGCTGGTTGCGAGGAATGTTCCTGTTTGGCTGCCTGCCAGCGCTCGAGCTTGGTGCGCGCGCTGTTGTTCGCCGGATCCATGGCCCGATCGTGGCCCGGCATCTTCATGGTTAGCTCGATCACGTAGCCGTTCGGGTCGCGGAAATAGATCGAGTGGATGAAGCCGTGGTCCGAAACGCCGCGCGTCTCGATGCCGCGCGCCTTGCCCTCGGCGAACTTCTGCTCCAGTACCACCGGCTCGACTTCGAGCGCGATGTGCAGGTCGTAGTCGTGCTGGCGCTTGAATTCGAAGGCCATGTCCGGCGCCTCGAAAAAAGCCAGGTAGGAGCCGTCGCCGAGCCGGTAGAAGGTGTGCAGCGTCTCGGTTTTGCGTCCGCTCAGGGTCTCGCGGATCTCCAGCGTATGCGACAGCGGCAGACCGAGGAAATCCTCGTAGAAGCGGCGCGTCTCCTCCGAGTCGCGGCAGCGGTAGGCGTTGTGGTGCAGGCCCTTGATCACGGTCACACCGCCTCGAACGGCCCCTTGAGAGCGCCGGCGAAACCGTCGATGACCTCGTTGGTCTTGGCCCAGCTTTTCAGCCCCTTCATGCTGCCGAGCCAGCGCTTGACGTTCGGATACGCGGCGAGGTCGGAGCGGATCACGCCCGAGAGCGCCGCAAACGGCGCGCCATAGTAGTCGGCGATGCTGATCTTGTCTCCGCACAGATAGGCATTCTTCGAGCCGATGATGTGGTCATTCAACACCTTCATCCAGCCCTGGGCGCGCTCCTTCGCCCAGGCGAGAGTCGCCTTCTGCGCCTCGTCGCTCTGCCGCTTGTGGTGCGGAAAAGCCTGCGGGTACACCAGGCCATAGGCGAAGTCGCGGTTCAGCTGGGTGTTGATCCAGTCCATGCGTTCGTTGACGCGCGCGCGCTGCTTCAGGTCCTTGGGATACGCAGGCGAATCGTTCTTGTCCGCGAGATATTTCAGGATCGAGCTGCTCTCGGTCAGGCGGAAGTCGCCGTCGTCGAGCACCGGCACCAGATGATTGGGGTTGATCGCCTCGTACGGCGGCTGGTAGTGCTCGCCGGTGAACAGGTCGACGACCTGGAAGTCGATTTTCAGCCCGCTTTCGGCTGCGAACAGCATCAACGGGCGGCTGGTGGTGGATGCAGGGTGGTAGTAGATCTTCATGGTCTCGCTCCTCTCCTCGCGGTGTGCGAATCATATGCCCGTTCGGGCCGCTACAGGCTGCATTGAGTTGCATCCCGCGGGCGGCGTGGGGGCTATGATTCGCGCATGACGGACAACGTGCTGGAGCAGGCGGTGAAGGGCTGGGCGCGCACGGCGCCGGCGCGCACCACGGAGCTCTCCTCCGACAAGGCCGGCTTCGGCCACTTCTGGCAGCGTTCGGGCGAGCTGCTGGCGCGGCTGCCGGCAAAACCGCACAGGAACGCGGACGAAGCGGCCGCGGCCGCCGAGATCCTCGCGCTCGCGCGCGATTCGCGCACGCGCTTCATGCGCGCGCACGCGAGCGGGGTCTACGACGCGCTGACCGCGAAGCGCAGCATGTTCGTGCGCGCGGACGAGTTGTGCGCGCGCGCGGCGAAGGAGTACCCCGGCCTGGTGCCGGAGGCGACCGCGCTGGCGCGGGATGCAGGGATCGCGCAGGGCGACAAGGACGGACTGGAGGTGGACCAGGGCATCTTTCTCTCCCAGGTGCTGTCCGATCCGGGCGCAGGCGCGCACCTGTGCCACGCGATGCTGCTGCCGAAAGCGGAGTCGCAGGAGCTGCTGCCGGGTTTTCTTGAAACTGGAAAAATGACATTCGACGGGGCGCACCTCGAACGCCACGGCAAGGCTTCGGTCCTCACCATGCGCAACCCGAAGTATCTCAACGCCGAGGACGAGACGACGATCCCGGGGTTGGAGACGGCCATCGACCTCGCGCTGCTCGACCCGCAGACCGAGGTGTGTGTATTGCGCGGCGACGCGGTCACAAACCCGAAATACGCCGGCCAGCGCCTGTTTGGCGCCGGCATCAACCTCACCCACCTGTATCAGGGAAAAATCCGCTACCTCTGGTACCTGATCCGCGACTTGGGCCTGGTCAACAAGCTCTACCGCGGTCTGGCGCTGCCCGAAGCGTCGCCCGAGGAAGACTCGATCGAGAAGCTGTGGATCGCGGCGGTCGAGGGCTTCGCCATCGGCGGCCACTGCCAGATCCTGCTCACCATCGACCAGGTAATCGCCACCGACAGCGCCTACATGACGCTGCCGGCGCGCAAAGAAGGCATCGTGCCGGGCGCCGCCAACCTGCGCCTGCCGCGCCACGTCGGCGACCGCATCGCGCGCCAGGCGATCCTCGCCGAGCGGCGCATCGACTGCGCCAGCCCCGAGGGCCGCCTGATCTGCGACTACATCGTGAAACCCGGCGCCATGGACGAGGAAATTGAGCGCCTGGTGAATCACGTGACGGGTTCGGGCATGGTCAGCGCGGCCGGCAACCGGCGCGCGCTGCGCATCGCCGAAGAACCGCTGGATGCCTTCCGGCGCTACATGGCGGTGTATGCGCGCGAGCAGGCGCACTGCCACTTCAGCCCGGCGCTGATATCGAACCTGGAAAAATTCTGGATCGCGGCTAACCCAGAAACTCGCGCACGATCCTGATCTGGTTCTCGTGCAGTAGGGTCGGTGCGTGGCCGACGCCGGGTATCTCGACGATCTTCGCCTTGGGCCCGCGTTTTCCCATCGCATCGCAGGTGTCGCGTGTCAGCAGGTCCGATTGCGCGCCGCGCAGCACCAGCGTCGGACAGCGGATCGCGTCCCACAGCGGCCAGAGCTCGAGGTCCTTCTCCGGCATCAGCGCGCGGAACGGCTCGGCCAGCTTCGGGTCGTAATGCATGCGCAGGCTGCCGTCGGCGTTCTTGCGCACCACCACTTCGGTGAGGAAACGCCACTGTGCATCGGTATGCGGCCCGAACGTCGCGCTCACCGCGCGCACGTATTTGTCGGCAGCTTCGATGTTCGGGAAGCTTGGCGTCATGCCGACATAGGTCGCGATGCGCTCCAGCGAAGCCTTGGAAATCACAGGGCCGGCGTCGTTGACGACCAGCTTCTGCACCGGCGTGCCGTGCTGCGCCGCCAGCGCCATGCCGATCAGGCCGCCCATCGAGGTGCCTAGCCAGTGCACGCCCTCGACGTCCAGGCGGGCAATCAGCGTCACGGCGTCGGACAGGTACTGCGCTAGCTGGTAGAGCATCGGATCGGCGAGCCACTCCGAATCGCCGCGCCCGGCGACATCCGGGCAGGCCACGCGGTAGCGGTCGCTCATGGCGGCCGCCAGCGCATCGAAGTCGCGCGCGCAGCGGGTGAGGCCATGCGCGCAGATGAGCACGCGTTCGTTCTCCGGGTCGCCCCACTCCAGATACGAAATGCGGTGCAAGCCTCGCGGCGAGGCGCAGCGCACGAAACGCTGCCGCGCCCTCATGCCGGGTTTCCGTTCGCATTCCTCTCGCCGGTCCATTTCTCGACCAGCCGGCCGCTTTCGATCGCGGCGCCGCCCTTGGCCCCGCCTTGGTCCCAGTCGGCCTCCACGCGCAGCTCCGGAAACTCGGCGCTCGCCGCGACGAAGGTCGGGAACGGGATCCCCTTTTCGATTTGGAAGCGGTACTCCAGCCGGTCGGCGGCGTGATGCTCGGTGTAGGGGTCGGTATCGGGGTCGCGCACCAGCAGCCAGCGGACGCGTTCGCGGAATTCCTCGAAGCGCCCGGCGCTGCCGGTGACGCGAACCACCGCCGAGCCGGGCCCGGCCGTGCTACCCATCAGGCCCCGTACTTGAACGACAGGGACAGGCGCGTGCGGAACTGCGTCACCTTGCCGTTTTCGATCTTGACATCGAGCTTGCCCACTTCGGCGATGCGCAGGTCGCGCAGGGACTTCGACGCCGTCTTCACGGCGCTGCGCGCCGCGTCCTCCCAGGATACCGAGCTGGTGCCGATGACATCGGTGACGCGATAGACAGCGTTGTTACCCTTTTTCGCCATGATGTTTCCTCCGTGAGCAATAGTGCGGGATATCCGCGCGGCCATTATCACCCTAGAGCGGCGCATCGTGCCAGTACCGGCGCCGGGACCGCCTTTCGCCTCTGATTTCGAAATCTTCGTTTGCAAGCTTTACCGTCACAGCACCGTCGCGGTCCGTGCGCAGAAGCTTCATGGCGGACAAGCGCTCCAGCACCTCCGGGCTCGGGTGGCCGAAGCGGTTGCGGTAGCCCACCGGGACCACCGCCGCCGAGGCCCCCACCGCAGCGAGGAATTCCGCGCTCGACGAGCTGCGGCTGCCGTGGTGCGGCACCAGCAGGACATCGGCGGCGAGCGCAGCCGCATCGCGCCTTATCAGGTCCGCTTCGGCCGGCTTCTCGATGTCGCCGGTGAGCAGCATCGAGCGCGCGCCCGCGCTCACCTTCAACACGCAGCTCAGGTCGTTGCTCTTCTTCGCCCGGGCTGCGGCGTTCTCCGGATGCAGGATCGCGAAGCGCACGCCGTCCCAGTCCCAGGCGGCGCCTGCCGCGCAGCGCTGCGCGCCCGCAACGCTGCCGAGCAGAGGATGGACGGCGGGCAGCGACGTGAGCAGCGTGCCAACCTCGAAATTCTCCACCACCGAGGCGGCGCCGCCGGCGTGGTCGATGTCGTTGTGCGTCACGATCATCGCGTCCAGGCGCTCGACGCCCGCGGCGCGCAGGTAGGGCGCGATGATGCGCTCGCCGCTGTCGGCCTCGGCGCCGAACGCGGGCCCCGCGTCGTAGAGCAGCGCGCGGTTGGCAGTGCGCACCAGCACAGCGAGGCCCTGCCCGACGTCGAGCGTGGTGATCCACGCTTCGCCCGGCGAGGGCGCAGGCGGCGGCAACGCAAGCGCGGGCAGCACCAGCGCGAGGCCGGTCGCGCGCCACGGCAGGCCGCGCGGCGCCAGCAGCCAGGCCACGCCGGCCAATGCGAGCAGCACGCTCCAGAGCGGCGGCGCGTGCTGCTGCCAGACCGCCACCGGGAGCGAAGCGCACCATTCGAGGAATTGCAGCAGCCACTCCATCAGCCAGGCGGCCGCGATCAGCAGGCCGTCCCAGGGGACCACTGCGGCAAGCAGCGCGAGCGGCGTCACCATCGCCGAGACTACCGGAATCGCGACCGCGTTGGCGAGCGGCCCCACCACGGAAACCTGCGCAAACAGGAACAGCGCCGCCGGCGCGAGGCCGATCGTGATCGCCCATTGCACGTGCAACCACTGTTTTGCAACGGGTTGGTTTTCATTTGAAACAAAAAATATGAGGGCAACGGCCCCAAAGGACAGCCAGAAGCCCGGCGAGAGCACCGCCCAGGGATCGAACACGAGCACCACCGCCAGCGCCAGCGCGAGCACGCGCGCCGGCGAGGCGATGCGGCCCGACCACAACGCCAGCGCGACCATGGTCACCATCCAGAATGTGCGCTGCGCGGGCACCGCAAAGCCGGCGATCAGCGTGTAGCCGAGCGCGCCGGCGATGGCGGCCGCCGCGCCCGCCTTGCGCGCGGGCAGCCGCAGCATGAGGAACGGCGAGCGGCGCCACAGCCAGCTCGCCAGCCAGGCGAACAATCCCGAGACCAGAGTCACGTGCAGGCCGGAGATGCTCATCAGGTGCGTCACGCCGGTGCGGTTGTACAGGCGCCATTCCTCGGCGCTGATCGAACGCTGGTCGCCGACCGCGAGCGCCGCCAGCGCGCCGCCGGCCGGCGTTTCGCCGAGCACCCGCTTGAAGCGGTCGCGCACTGTTTGCCGAATTCTTTCGATTTGATCGGAGAAATTGTTGCGCGTCCCGAGCCTTTCTGGAAACGATTTTTTTCCGGAACGGACATACCCGGTCGCCCCCACTCCTCGTTCGAGCAACCACGCTTCGTAATCGAAGCCATGCGGGTTGAAGTGTCCGTGCGGCCGGCGCAGGCGCACCGTGAACCGCCAGCGTTCGCCGGGATGGATGACCCGGGAAAGGATCGCGGGGCTATCCTCGCGGTACGGGCTGCGGTACCAGGACAGCAGGATCTTCCCCGGCAGCTTCGCGTCGGCGGATTCAGGTTCGAACTCGAAGCGCAGGCTGCGCTCGCCGGCGGCCGGCAGGCTGGCGATGATGCCCACCACCTCGATGTCGCTGCCCTCGAGCTCCGGCGCCAACTGGTCGGCGAGCCTGTGGTGGGCCATGCCCAGCGCCCAGCAGAAACCGATCACCAATGCCAGCGGCGGAAAAAGGAATTTTTTCCGCAATAAGAAGACCAATGAAAATGCGGCAAGTCCGAACCAGCCCGGGCCGGGCAGTTCGGGCTGCAGCTGAAGAAATAGAACGCCGCAGGCGAACGAAAGGATGACCAACGTCATCTAGAATCGAACGCACCAGCGCCTGCGGGCGCCGACCATGCCCAGAAAATTCTTCCGCAAGCTTCTTCCCGACCGGGCCACGCTACGCGCGAACAAGTACCTGGCGTGGCTGGATTCGTGGGGGACCTGGCTGCACCACCCGAATCTGTGGCACCTGAACCGCAACTCAGTCGCGGGCGGCGTGGCGATCGGCCTGTTTTCCGGGCTGGTGCCGGGGCCGCTGCAGATGCTCACCGCCGTGCTGCTCGCGATCCCGCTGAGGAAGAACCTGCCGGTCGCGCTGGTGACGACGCTCTACACCAATCCCTTCACCATCGCGCCGCTGTACCTGCTCGCCTACGGTTACGGGCGCGTGCTGATGGGCGCGAGCCACCACGCGGTCAAGGTGGAGCCTTTCACCTGGGACTGGGCGCACTGGATCGACTCGGCGCAGGCGCTGATGCACTGGACGCTCGCGCTCGGCACACCGCTGGCGATCGGCCTGGTGGCGCTGTCATTGACGCTGGCCGTGCTGGGCTACGCGTCAGTGCAGATCAGCTGGCGCATCTACGTCACCCTCGCCTGGCGCGCCCGCGCAAGAAAAAGGCAAAGCAACAGGAAAACCTAGAAGCGCTGCTCCTCGTAGTCCAGCTCTTCCTCGAGGTGGTGCAGGATTTCGTCGCTAATCTCGCCCGCGCGCCAGATGCGAATCAGTTCCTGGCGCTCGGCGCGCACAGCGGCGAGGCGCAGATCGCGGCCGAAAGTAAACACGCTGTTCTCCCCGTGCGGCAGCGCCGCGCCGATGCGGTCGTTGAACTCGGCGCGCACCCGCGCCACCAGGTCGCGCGGCATGTTCTCGCCTTTCGCGGTGGCGTCGATCGCCGCGAGCGCCGACTTGCCGAGGGCGACCCGCGCGCGCATGTGCTCTTCGTGCGCGCCGGGGTCGGTGCCCAGGCCGAGCCAGCGAATGAGGGAGGTCAGCGTCAGGCCTTGCAGCACCAGCGTCACCGAGATGACGATGAAGGTGAGGAAGATCAGCAGATCGCGGTAGGGAAACGGCTCGCCCGATGCCACGTTCACCGGCAGCGCCAGCGCGGCGGCGAGCGAGACGATGCCGCGCATGCCGCACCAGCTCATGATGAAGACCTCGCCGCGCCGCGGCGCGGCTTCGGCCGCGCGCAGGCGCGCGCTGAGCCAGCGCGGCACGAAACTCGCCGGGTAGACCCAGGCAAAGCGCACCAGGATCGCCACCAGCGTCACCCAGAAACCGTAGGCGGCCAGCTCTGCTGCGCTAAAGCCCGTTAGCCGGCCCATGACCCCCGAGAGAGCCATGCCGATCAGGATGAAGACCAGGCTGTTCAGCACGAACACCAGGATGTTCCACACCGAGCGCGCGAGGATGCGCATCTCGGCCGACACGATCACCGGCGTGTAGCGGCCGCGGACCAGGCCCGCCGCCACCACCGCGAGCACGCCGGAGCAGTGGACCGATTCCGCCAGCACGTACAGCGTGTAGGGAATCGAAAGGGAAACCAGCACCTCGGTGAAAGCGTCGCCAATCAGGCGGTGCAGCCCGATGAACGCCAGGCCGCCCGCAATACCGATGGCGATTCCGCCGAGCGAAACGATGGCGAATTCCGCGCTCGCGCCGAGGAAGGAGAAGGTCCCGGTGAGCACCGCGGCGACCGCCAGCTTGTAGAGCACCAGGCCCGAGGCGTCGTTCACCAGGCTTTCGCCTTCCAGCACCACCACGATGCGGCGCGGCATGTTGAGGCGCGACAGGATCGCCGTGGCCGCCACCGCGTCGGGCGGCGAGACGATGGCGCCGAACACGAAGGCCGCCGCCCAGGGGATGCCGGGAATCAGGAGCTTGAGCGCGGTGCCCACCGCCAGGGTGGTGATGATCACCAGGCCGATCGCGAGCAGGCCGATCGCCCGCAGGTTGGCCTTGAAGTCGCGCCAAGAGGTGAGCAGCGCCGCCTGGTAGAGGATCGGCGGCAGCACCAGCACCAGCAGGAACTGCGGATCGATGTCGAGCTGCGGCAACCCCGGAATGAAGCTGA
>Ga0247727_10016410_pt1 | contig 11961 bp, 5 predicted proteins | sample WisWelCaveWW1625_FD_202498 | JGI IMG/M metagenome (GOLD analysis project Ga0247727, IMG submission 202498) | Biofilm microbial communities from Wishing Well Cave, Virginia, United States - WW16-25 | ecosystem: Environmental > Aquatic > Deep subsurface > Groundwater > Cave microbial mat | place...
TCTTCGGCGGACGCGCGCCGGGCTCGCACTTGACCGCCGCGCGGGCGCGCCATAAGCGTGAGCCGTGCCACCCCGATCCCCCCAGCGCCGCGCCTCCGAGGCTGATCGGACCCGGAGGATCCTGCGAGGCCTGGGACGCCTCTACCCCGAGGCGACGTGCGAGCTGGTGCACAAGAACCCCTTCGAGCTCTTGATCGCGACGATCCTCTCGGCGCAGTGCACCGACAAGAAGGTCAACGAGGTCACACCGGAGTTGTTCGCCAATTGGCCGGACGCCGCGTCGCTCTCGGACGCCGACCCGGTCGAGTTGCAACGGCTCATCCGCCCCACCGGCTTCTTTCGCATGAAGGCGCGCAACATCCAGGCGGCCGCCCGGGCGCTGGTCGAACACCATGGCGGCGACGTGCCGCGGACGATGGAAGATCTCGTAAAACTTCCCGGCGTGGCGCGCAAGACCGCCAACGTCGTGCTCGGGACGGCGTTCGGCCTCACCGTGGGCGTAGTCGTGGACACGCACGTGCTTCGGCTCTCGCGCAGGCTCGGCCTCACCCAACAGCGGGAGCCCGAGACGATCGAGCGCGACCTCATGCAAAAGGTGCCACGGGGGCAGTGGGTCAATTTCGGGCATAGGCTGATCTGGCACGGGCGCCGCGTCTGCTTCGCGCGCAACCCCGCGTGCGCCGCCTGCGGTCTTGCCCCGGACTGCCCCTCGGCCGGCATCCCGAGTCGGACACGGCCGCGCCTCAGCGCGCGCGGGTCGGTCCGCCGGCCGGGAGCCGAGTCGTCGAAAACCCGGGGAAGCGGTCGAAGTCGCGGTCCTCGGTGAGCAACGTGGTGACTCCCGCCTCGCGGCACAGCGCCACGATCTGCGCGTCGAAGACGAGGTTGCCGTTGGCCCGTCCTTCGACCATGGCCTCCTGGAGCAGCGGCCAGTAGCCCTCGCCCGGCGAGAGCACGAGAAGGCTCGGGGAAGCGAGGACACGCGCGAGCGCCCGGCAAGCCTCATCCACGGTGTACGGCGGATCGAACAGCCGGGGGTGCGTGACCACGCGCAGAAACTCCCCCAGACCAGGGCGCCCAGAGGGTTCGAGCAGGTCAACCGACTGCGTGACGAGCCGTGACGCTGGTTGCCTAGCTCGACGTCAACGTTCTGGTGGCGCTGTTCGACCCGATCGGGGCTGGTTCCACACGGCGCCCCAGGCCGCGGCCGCGAGCACGAGCCAGAGCAGCGGCAACGCGGGCGTGACGGGAGGCGAGGCGCCGATCGCGCAGTCACAGCCCCCGCCGCCGCCCACGCGCACTTCAAAGAGTGATGGGGCCACGCAGCGATGCTCACGGCAGCGCTGGCCTTCGGGGCAGCCGATGGTCGGGTTCGAGCAACTGGCGTCCTCGCAACGGCCGCACACGCAGCCCGCCCAACCGGGGCACGTGATGGACTCGCAGGAATCTCGGCAGGTACCGTCCCGGAGGTCGCAGGCCTGGCATTCCGAGCAGATCACGCCGCCGCAGGCAGTCTGGCAGAAGCAGTCCGGCGGATCCTCACACGCGCATACGAACCCCGTTGGACAAGGGGGCTCCTCTTTCGGATCGCAGCGAGCGGGGCAGGTGCAGTTCTCGCAGCGGCCTCCCCCGGAGCAGACGGCGTCGTCGTCGACCAGGCCGTCGCAATCGTCGTCCAGGCAGTTGCACACTTCGGTCTCCGGGCCACGCTGGCCTAGACAAGGCCCGGCTCCGGTGATGCAACCGGGTCCCGGATCGACGTCCACGCACGGGCTACTCCTTCCGAACACGCACGTGCCCTTACACAAGCCAGCCTTCGGGTCACAGCCGTCGCCGAGGTCAAAGCATGGCTCCTCGGGCGCCTCGTCGGTGAGCCCGTTGCAGTCGTTGTCGAGGCAGTCGCAAAACTCCACATCAGGGCCAACGAGGCCGCAGCAGTCTGGAACTCCGTCCACGCAGCAGGTCAGGCCGCTCACGCACACGCCCACATCGCTGCCGCAGGGGTAGCCGGAGGGTCCCAGGAGCTCTTCGTCGACGTTCATGTCCCCGAGGCAGCACTCGCAGCCATCGCCGTTGGTGTCGCCCGGACAGTCGCAGTCGTCGTCGTACCCGTTGCACTCCTCGGGATAGCACGTGCAGGGCCTGTCGACCTCGCCGTCGCAGTCTTCGTCATATCCGAACTCGATGACGCCATCGCAGTCGGCGTCCTCCAGGGTGCATTGCTCGCAGATCGGTAGCAGACCGCAGCACACGACACTGGTCGGACCCGAACAGCACACGGAGCCGGCGCATCGTCCTTTGCCGCAAGCCGAACCGAGCGTCACAAAATCCTCGTCGATCAGCCCGTCGAAGTCGTCGTCCAGGCCGTTACAAAGCTCAGGCGGCAAGACGCCGGCCGCCACGATCTTCGCCATCACCTGCGAGAGGCCGACGGCGTCTTCGCTGAGAAGCACGTCTGCCGTGCAAAGGTCGGTCCCTCTGCACTGGGCGCCGCAGCCCGCCGCCGCTATCGCGGCGAGACCGCCCACGAGGTCGGGATCGTCGAAGCCCACTACGCTCAGTGGGATGCCGATGTCACAAAGCGCTGCCGCTTCCGCCACGGGGTCGCCGTCGCATCCATCGATGCCGTCGGTGAACAGGAATACGGCGTAGGGCCGGAACGAAAGCTGGGGGTCGAACGGGAGCACGTCCGTCGCCAGATACTGCCGGACCGAGTAGATCGCGCCGGCCAGCGCGGGCTCGCCCGAGCCGCGTAGCTCTTGGTCGCAGCCGCCAGCGCAGTCCGCGCACAGGGCGCACCCAGTGTCGGGCGGCACGCCCGCGAAGTCGTCCTGCAGGTTCATCCACTGCAAGACCACCGCCGGGTCGGACGCGTCGAACCGCACGACCAGGTCCGCGCGGTTCGCCCCGGTTCCCACCGGCTCTGCCACGCAGCCCAGCCCGGCTCCGCTCCAGCCGCCAGCCGGGCATGCGAATACCGCGGGGTCCTGATGGAACCGCGACAGCGCCCAATTCGGCTCGCCGAAGGCGGAGACCAGGTTGCGCGCCGCGCGTTTGGCCTTCCCGAGCCGGCTGTCGTTGGCCAAGCCGTCGCCACAGCCCGGGGCCCCGCACGCGATGCACGGCACGTCCGTGCCCGGGCATTCCATCGTATCGTCCACCACCACGCCGTCGCCCGGCTCGCATTCGCTTTGGAGCATGCCGGAGGCCGTGTCCATGACCAGGACGACGTACGGAGCGACCATGTCGGCGCTTGTCGGGCCGGCAGAGATGCACAGTACCGCGAGCGCTATGACCTGCCGCGACATGACGCTTCATGTACGGATTGGGGCGGGAACCGGCGATCCGTCACGAAGGCCAGGTTCACACGGTGCCGAGCAGCGCCAGCACCCTCTCCGCGCCGGGAATGGCGCGCAGCGCTTCCGCCAAGGCCGCGCGATCCGCGACAGTCGGCGCAACGTCCGGCAGGGCGGGCGCAACGTCGATGCCACGTCCGGCGGCGTCGGCCAGCGCTTGCGCGATCGCCTCCACGAGCGAGCCCGCGACGTGCCGCCGCGCCTCGTCGCCTCGGCCGCGCACGGCCAGCGCGATCGCCAGACGGGCCGCGCGCTCCGGCCCGGGGTCGCCTTCGATGCGCTGGACCTCGGCGGCCATCTCGGTCACCCTTTCCAGATCGCCGGTCTCCCAGTAGAGATCCGTCAGTTTCAGCAATACGGGCCCTGCATCTTCCGCGACGTCCGCCGCCCGCTGCAGGGCCTCGATCGCGCGCTGCGCGTCCCCCAGCCGCCCGTAACACAGCTCGGCCAGCAGGCAGAGCCGCTCGACCCGTGTCGCCGTGTCGCCGCTCAAGCCGGCGAGCCGCTCGATCCCGTCGGCCGCCTCCCCCCAGTCGCCCGCGCGCTGGTAGAGGCCGACCAGCGGATCGAGCGCCGAGGCGCGATACGGGTCGTGCCGGAGCACGTCCAAGAAACCCTTGCGCGCCCGCACCTCGTCCCCCGAGGCGAGTTCCAGGCCGGCGATCCGTTCGCGAAGGTCGACGGCGCCAACGACGTCCTCGGCTGGCAGCGAGTCCAGCATTGCGCGGAGCCGCCCGAGCGCGGCGGCGTCGTCTGTGGCGTCGAGATCGATCCGGGCGATCGCCTCCAGGGCCGGGCCGTGTCGCGGGTCGTGGCGTAGCGCGTTTTTGAAGCGCTCGATCGCGCCACCCTCGCCACGAGCTTCGGCGATCACGCCCAGGCGGAACTCCAACTCGGCAGGGGAGATCCGGCTTCCACGACCGGTGAGACGGTCATAAAGCGCCGATGCAAGCGAGAGATCACCTTCGCGAAACGCCAGGTCGGCCAGCGCGTCGAGGGCTGGAACGTGATCGGGATCCTCTTGCAGCACACGCGCGTAGGCCGCCCTGGCCGCCAGCGCCTGCCCCTCGGCCTCGTTGCGAGCGCCCCGGGCGAAGTCCGCCTCCGCGCCGTCGGGAACGATCGCGTCGAGCGATACCTCCTCGACCGCCTCTTCTCCCTCCTTGGCTTCCAGGGCATCCACGGAAAGCTCATCCAGCACCTCCGATCCGGAAGCCCGCAGCTCTCGCGCCAGCGCTTCGGCCTCCTCCCGGCCCACGGTTTTTGCGAAGTGATCGGTGAGTTTCTGCAACAGCGCCGTCCGCTCCTCGGGGGACGGGTGCGCTTCCAGGCGGACCCGCGCGAGATCGCGCACCTGCCGGCGTTTCGCGGAGTCGTTGGCCAGCCGTGCCAGCGCGAGCAGCGCCTTGTCGCCGGCCACGCCGGGCCGCTCGCAGGCATAGGCGAGCAGCAGCCGCGCCGCGTCCGGCTCGCCGGCGCGGATCCGAAACGCACCCGCCTCGAAGGATCGCTTGCCCTCCTCCTCGGGCGAGCCCGCCAGGCCGACCAGCGCCTCGGCCGCGCGCGCGGCTTCTGAGAACCGACCGGCCGCGCCATGGAGCCGGACCAGGGCCTCGTGCGCCGCGCGCAGCCCTGGATCCAGGCTCGCGGCGCGCTCGTACGCGCCGGCGGCCTCGCCCGGCGCGGTGAGGCGCTCGAGGGTCTGCCCTAGTTCCAGCGACGCACGGGCGCGCAGGGCTTCGCTCTCCCCTTCGGCCTCGTCGCGTAGCAATGCCGCGAGCTCCGGCCAGTCCTCGCGGGCCTCCGCGGCGGCGCGCACCAGGCGGCGCGCCTCTGGTGTCCGGTCCAGCTCCAGCGCCTTGCGCGCGGCGGCGTAGGCGTCGTCGTGGCGCCCCAACGCGCCCAACGCGCGGGCACGCGCCAGCTCGAGCGACGAGCGGCGCAGCGGGTCCGGCTCGAGGGCCGCCGCCCGTGTCGCCAAATCGACCGCCCGCTCGTGATCGTGGGCGGTTTCGGCCCAACCCAGCAAGGCGACCAGCGGCGCAGGATCGTGCGGCGCGCGCGTGGCCGCCGACTCCCACTGCGCAACGGCGTCATCCGCCCGCCCGAGAGCCAGCAGCGCCTCGGCAGCCAGCGTCGCGCAGCGCGCGGCCCTGGCGTCTTCATCGAGCCCCTGGGCCGCCGCCGCCAGGTGTGCGACCGCTCCCTCGCGGTCGCCGAGGCCCAGCAGCAGTTCTCCCAACTGGGCACGCGCGACGAACAGGCCGGGGTCGGCGGCCACCGCCTTGCGAAGGTCCGCTGCGGCCTCGGCCGACCGGCCCGCCAACAGCAGCGCGTCCGCGCGCCGAGCCAAAAGTGGCGGGGCCTCATCGACCGGGGCCGCGCGCAGCGCGATCTCGAGCGCAAGGGCGGCACGGGACGGATCGCCGTGGAGCAGGAGCTCCGCAGCGCGTCTCGCCGGCGCGACCGCCGCCCCAGGGTCGGCCCGCGCCGCCTGCAACCAGGCCTCGGCGGCGGCCTCCTCGGACCCGAGCGGCCCCTCGTAGAGCCGCGCGGCCTGCACCGACAGCGCGGCGGCCGCCGGCCCCGCCGAGCGGCGGGCCGACTCCTCGGCGTAGAGCGCGGCGAGCTCTTCCAACTTCCGCTCCTCGGCCAGCCGTGTCGCGGTCGACGGATCGGCGAGGGCCGCCTCGGGAACGGATCCGTAGAGCTCTCGCAGCAGCGCCAGAAGCGCCTGCGCGTCGGGGACCCCAGGCGCGGGAGGGAGCGACAGCAGGCGTTCCAGCGCCGCGGCATGTTCGTAAAACCGCCCCGCCTCGCCCATCAGACGCGCGATCGCCCAGAGCGTCGGCGGGTGATCGGGATTGGCGTCCAGCGCGCGCCGGTAGGCCAACAGCGCGTCTTCGCGATCGCCGGACGCCGCGCGAAGCTCGCCGATACGCGACGCGACCCTGAAGCGCTCCGCCGGATCGTCCTCCAGATCGAGCAGCGCGCGTAGCGCGTCCAGTTCCTCGAACTCCCGCCCGGCGGCGCCCGCCGCGCGCGCCAACAGCCGGCGCGCCTCGAGCACGAGGGCGTCGCCATCCCGTTGACCGGCCAATTCTGAAAGGTGCGCCCGGGCCTCCTGTTCGTCGCCGCGCTCAAGTGCCATCTTCCCAAGGGCGAGCAGCGCGGGCTTGCACCCGGGCAGGATCGCGAGGCAGCGCAGAAACGCGTAGCGGGCGCCGTCGACCTGACCGGTGGCGAGGCGTGTCACCGCCAGCTCGAGCAGTAGCGTGAGTTCCACCTCGGGCTGCCCGGAAGCGGCCTGGGCCCGACGCTCCAGGATCTCGGCGACGCGCGCGCGATCCCCTCGCTCGCGCAGCAGGTCCTCCAGCGCGCGCAACGCCTCGTCGTGGTCCGGCTGGATGTCGAGCGCCCGCCGCAGACACGCCTCGGCCTCCTGCGGGCGATCGGCCCGCTCTCGCCACAGCGAGGCCGCCTCGATCAGCAGCGCGATACGCTCGGGCTCGGCCAGCGCCACTTCTTCGGCCTCGGCCCGGGTGAGGCGTGCCGCCAGGTCCCAGTCCTGGCGATCGGCGGCCAGCCGCCGCAAGTGCTGGTACGCCTCGCGCGCCCGCGGACCCAGCCCGGCCGCGAGCGCCTCGCGGTACCGCGAAAACGCCTGCCGCCCCTGCCCCATGCCCTCGGCGATCGCTCCCAGCCGCAGCAGCCATACGGCGCGCTCCGACTCTGGAGAGTGGCGCAAGAGCGCCTCGATCTGCTGGCTGGCTTCGTCGAGGCGGCCGAGCGCCACCAGCAGATCCGCCCGGCGGCGCATGGTTTCGGCGTTCTCCGGCTCCAGGCGCAGCATCCTTGTCAGCACGGCCTCCTCCGCGTGGGTCTCCCCGGTGCGCGCCAGCAACTCGCGTAGCGCCAGGAGCGCGGGACGCTCGGTCGCGCCGCGCGCGGCCACCTCGAGCTGGGTACGTGCCTCCACGAGATCGCCCGCGCGCTCGGCCATGCCGGCCAGTTGGAGTCGGGCGCGGTCGGCCGCCTCGCGGTCCGAGAGCATCGTGATCTGGCCCAGCGTTGCGCGCCGCGCGTCGGAACGACCGGCGCGTTCGTGGCTCTGGGCCAGGCGCTCGAGCGCGGCGACGGCCCCGTCCGCTCCCAGTCTCGCCGCCTGATCCAGGACTGCACCGGCCTCGTCGCCACGCCCAGCGCCCGCGAGCAGCTCGCCGCGGCGCAAGAGCGCGGCACCCTTGCGAGCGGGTTCTTCGACGCGCTCGGCGAACCGGCCGAGCACGTCGGCCAATTCGGCGGCGTCGTCACGGGCCTCGGCCACGCGCCCCGCGAGATCCAGGAGCTCCAGTTCGACCTCCGGGGGTTGATGCGCTCCAAGCGCGCGCCACACCGAGGCATGGGCGGAGCGCGGGTCATCCGAAGAGGCGCGCAGGCGCGCGATCTCCACCAGCGCCGAGGCCCGCTCGGCCTCGCCGAGGCACGCCAGCGCGGCCTCGTAGTTCTCCAGCGCGTCCGCGATCCGACCGGCCATCCCGGCGTGCCGGGCAAGCCGGAGCCGCACGTCCCCGCGCGCCGGATCCGCTTCGACGACCCGCCTTAGCCGGGCCATGGCGTCGTCCGGGTCGCTCCGCTCGAGCAACCCCGCGCACCGCACCAGCGCGTCGAGACCGATCGCCCGTTGGCCGGCCCCCAGCGCGATGCTCGCCAGCCGATCCAGCAGCTCGACCGCCCGCGCGACCTCCCCCATCCGGACGCAAGCGTCCGCGAGCGCCGCGAGCGTGTCGGGCTCGTCGGGAAGGACCGCCCGGGCGCGCTCGAGCTCGGCTCGACCCATCTCCACGTCGTCGAGCGACTCGATGTACACGCGTCCCAGCGCGACGCGTAGCGAGGCGCCTCTTTTCGGGTCGCTGGTGAGTGCCGCACGGCGGTGTAGGATCCGTACGCGGTCCGCGGGCCGCGCGCACGCCTGGTAGATCCGGTCGAGCGCCTCGAGCGCGCCCTCGTGGTCGGTGCGGCGGCGCAGCACCTCTTCGAGACGGCTGGCCGCCTCCGCAGGGCGCCCGCGCTCGTGCACCCGAGCCGCGGCCACGAGCGCCGCCATCTGCTCCTCGGGCGCTCCGCCATGAGTGAGCTGCGCCGCCGCTTCGTCGTATCGCAAGGCCGCCTCGTCCTCGCGTCCTGAGCCCTCGGCCAGGATGCCTAGTGCGAGGAGCGCGGACACGGAGCGCGGATCCAGCGCGAGCGCCCGGGAAGCGATCTGGGCCGCCTCGCCGCGGGACTCCGGCAGCACGGCCAGCAGTCCGACCGCCCGCTCCAGCAGGAACGGGTCGTCCGGGTGGCGCAAGAGGTCGGCCCGGGTCGTGACGACCGCGCCTCTGAAGTCACCTCTCGCCAGACGCTGGTCGCCCTCGGCGAAGCGATCGCGCGCCTCGCGGGCCAGGCGCGCCTGTGCTTCATCCCGTCCGGCGAACACCTGATCGCCCTGGAACGTCCCGGAGAACACCAGCGCCACGCGCCCCTCCAAGAGTTCGGCCCGTACCAGTCGCGTGCTGCGACGATCCGGGACGCGCCATCCCACGCTCGGCAACAGCCGTTCGAGCAGATCGTCGAGCGGTCGCACCTCCACCTCGGTCGCGCCGAACCTGCGCGTGTCGCCGAGGCACTCGGCGCCGGCGACGCCCAGCAGGGCCGCGCCGAGCGCCGGGGGCGGCATGTCCAGCGGCCCGTACAACAGAACGTCGAACAGCGAAAGCTGCAGGTCGCGCGTGCCTCGGATCTCCAGCGCGATCCGCGCGGTGAAATCCGCGCGCTGGCCGCCCGAGAGCGCTGTGCCGAACAGCAGCCCGTAGCCGTCGCGCAGCGCCAGATCCACCGATTCCAGTCCGAGCTGCTCCGCGGATCGCAGGCGGAACAGCGGTCGCAGATCGTCCTCGAGCGCTTCCAGCTCGGCGTCGCGCAGCGTGCACCAACGGCGGCGAAACTGCTGCGGCCCTCCCGCCAGGTCGAGCGGGAAGCGTACGTCGGGCACCTCCATCTCGAGGCGCTGGAGGCGCAGCGGACCGAGGCGCTGGCCGCGGCAAACGACCATGGCGCGGCCCCCGGCCAGGCTGAGCGTGAAGGCGGGCTCGGGCCCGTCCATGAGGGTCAGGACGCGCCGACCCTGGGGGTCACTGGGGCGAGAGGGTACTGCACGGCACGTACCCGGCTTCTTCGCCGTCGGCGGCCACCGCGGATTCGCTGACCATGAGGTCGTGCGCCCGGTGCGCGTTTTGGCAACGTTGCAGCACGTAGCTGACGGTGAGCTGCGTCCACTTGGCGAGCCGGTAGTCCTCGACCACCTCGGCCTTGCGGTTGTCGAAATCCTTCATGTCGGGATCCCGCCGGTCCTTGAGCCGGACGACCACGAGCGGGCCGCCGCTGGTGTCGTACACCTTCTTGCCGAGGGGATCCGCGACGTTCATCTCGAAGGCGTCCCGTGCCAGCTCCTTGGCGATGCCGATCGACGGAAGGGCCCCCGCGCTCTTGGTGAACGGCCCCGTCTCGCGGCGGATCAGCGCCCCCATCGGAACCGGCTTGACTCCCTCGTCGTTCTTCTCCTCGGCCGGGAACATCGTCTCCCAGGACTCGCCGGCGCGCAGGCGGCGCAGCCGATCTTCGGCCTCCAGCCTGGCGCGCTCGGTCGCGCGTTGCTCGCGCAGCAGGTCCCTCGCGATCTCCTGCTGCACCGCGGCGAGCTTCTGGTCCCCTTCGCGAAAAGCCTCGGCCTTCACGATGTGCCAGCCGGTGTCGGATCGCACGAGATCCGAGATCCCGCCCGGCTTGAGCGAAAACGCGGCGTCCTCGAAGGCGCCGCCGAAGCCGGAGCCGCCGCGCGCGCGCCAGCGCAGGTCGCCGCCCTCCGCCCGGGAGGGCTCGTGGTCGGAGCGATCGCGCGCCAGCGCCGCGAAGTCCGCGGACGCTCTTGCCTCCACGAGCAGGGCCTCCGCGCGGACCCGGGCCGCCTTCTGCGTCGGCTGGTCCGCATCCTTGGCGACGGTCACCAGGATGTGTCGCGCGCGGACCTGCTTGGGCAGGCCCTTGTAGTCGGCACTCCGCGTGTGGAAGCGCTCCTCGACCTTCTGTTTGTTCTGCGCCAAAAAACCGTCCGCCTCGGCCGCGCTGACCTGGATACCGGCCGCGTAGGCCCCCGGAACGAACCTCACGAACTCGAGGTTTACCTGGCGCGCGCGGTTCTCGAAGTCGGCACGGACCTCCTCGTCGGAGACGCGCACCGCGGCGCGCATCAAGTCGCGCACGCGGGCCGCCAGGAGTTCCCGCCGCTGCTGCTCCTTGATCTCCTTGACCGACTGGTTGAGCCGGAACTTGCAAAAGCGCTCGAACAGCTCGTAATCGAACACGCCTTCGCTGAAGAACGCCGTCTTGGCGTCCTGCTTGACGCCGAGCGCCATCAGCGAGCCGGCGGCCAGCATGTCGTCGATCTCGGCGTCCGCCACGCGAAGGCCGAGACCCTCGGCCCGGCTGGCCAGCAGCTCTCGCTCGATCAGCTTGTCCAGCACGATGCTCCGCACTCGTTCGATCAGCTTGGGGTTGGAGCCCATGTCGGCGCCGCCCACCAGCACGAACGCGTAGCGGAAGTCGCCCTGGCTCACGGTGCGACCCTCCACCTTGGCGACGTACGCCGTGGACGACGTGCAGCTCGCGAAGCCATCTGACGACGGCCCGAACGTGGTGACGAAGACCACGATGATGATCCCGAAGAATACGTAGATCAGCACCGACCGGGACTGCCTGCGCATGGCCTCTAGCATGCGCGCTACATATCACGGTCCCCGGCCGGCCTCCAGCGGCGCGCCAGCCCTAAGTACAGCGACCCGCGAGTTTCGCCCCAGATCGCCGTTGAGGCGCCCCGCTGGCAAGGCGCGCGACCGAGACGTACCGGTGGTACGTTGCAGGGAGCGCAACGCCGCCAGCGGGGATGCATCGGCGGTGAGCTAGGGTGAAAATTACGGGGAGCTGTACTAGGTCCCCAAACCTCGGCGCCGTGTCCTTCGGTGCTCTAGGATCCGGGTTCGGGCCATGGCGCCGAGGCGCGGCGCGCGAGCACTTTTATCTTGTAAAGCCGGCCAGTCGGCGCTACAGACGGGGCACCTGGTTTCGGGAGAAGTCGGGATAACTCATGCTATTTGACTGGGTTTACGGGCTCTTCTCGAACGATCTCGCCATCGACCTGGGTACGGCGACGACGCTGACCTACGTCAAGGGCAAGGGAATCGTCAGCCACGAACCGTCGGTGGTGGCCGTCCAGCGCGACGCGTTCGGAGGCAAGCGCGTTCTGGCGGTGGGCAAGGAGGCCAAGGAGATGCTCGGACGCACTCCCGGCAACATCGTGGCCATCCGACCGATGAAGGACGGGGTCATCGCGGACTTCGAGGTGACGGAGGCGATGCTCCGCTACTTCATCACTCGCGCCCATAACCGCAAGACGCTGGTGCGGCCGCGCATCATCATCTGCGTGCCTTCGGGGATCACCGAGGTCGAGAAGCGCGCCGTGCGGGACTCGGCGCTCGCGGCCGGCGCGCGCGAGGTCTACCTCATCGAG
>Ga0247727_10016411_pt1 | contig 11960 bp, 13 predicted proteins | sample WisWelCaveWW1625_FD_202498 | JGI IMG/M metagenome (GOLD analysis project Ga0247727, IMG submission 202498) | Biofilm microbial communities from Wishing Well Cave, Virginia, United States - WW16-25 | ecosystem: Environmental > Aquatic > Deep subsurface > Groundwater > Cave microbial mat | place...
CGCCATCGCCACTGGCAGACTGCCGGCGACGGCCAGCCACATGCCAAACAGGATTGTCCACCGGGTTTTCACGGTACGCTGACGCATCTTCTTCCATCATCGAGGAGGTTGCAACTTGCGATTTCTTGCTTGCACCGGGGGGCCGGCTGGGGATGATGGGGCTCCATTGGAGAGGTGCCGGGAGGTCATATCCAGAGACGCGTGCGGAAGAGTTATGTCAGTTGATCGGATTGAAACCGTCGAGCAGTTGGAGGAACGACTCAGCGAGCCGACGCCCGGCGTGCTCGACACGTTGCGCGCGGTGCCGGGCGACATCGTCGTGCTCGGCGTCGGCGGGAAGATGGGGCCGACGCTGTCGCGCATGGCGCGGCGGGCGCTCGACCAGCTCGGTCGCAAAGACCGGGTGATCGGTGTCGCGCGGTTTTCGTCGCCGGAGTTGCCGGCAGGGCTAAAACAGCACGGGATCGAGCCGGTCAAATGCGACTTACTCGACCGCTCGGCGGTGCGGAAACTGCCGGATGCGCCCAACGTGATTTTCATGGCCGGCCAGAAGTTCGGGACGACCTCCGGGCCGGACGTGACGTGGGTGATGAATACGGTGCTGCCGGCCTTGGTCGCGGAACGCTACGCGAAATCGCGGATCGTCGTGTTCTCCACGGGGTGTGTCTATCCGCTGGTGCCGGTTTCCAGTGGCGGGTCGCGCGAAGAAGATGAACTCGGTCCGCCGGGCGACTATGCGAACTCGTGCGTAGGCCGCGAGCGCGTGTTCACGTATTTTTCGAAGAAGAGTGGCACGGCTGTGGCGATTGACCGGTTGTATTACGCGATCGATCTGCGCTATGGCGTACTGGTGGACATCGCCGAGAAAGTGTGGCGCGCCGAGCCGGTGGATGTGACGATGGGGGTGTTCAACTGCGTTTGGCAACGTGACGGCAACGCGCACGCGATTCAGTGCCTGGCGCATGCGGCGAGTCCGCCGTTTGTGGTCAATGCGACCGGGCCATGGTTGTTGTCGATCCGAGAAATGGCGACGCGGCTGGGCGGATTGATGGGGCGCAAGGCGACGTTCACGGGCAAGGAAGCGGCCACGGCATGGTTTGCCAATACGAGCAAAGCGCAGCGACTGTTCGGCCCGCCGACGGTGGGCGTCGAGCAGATGCTGCAATGGGTGGCGCATTGGGTAAAACGCGGCGGCGCGACGTTGGGCAAGCCGACGCATTTTGAGGTGCGCGATGGCAAATTCTAGGAAAGGAGGCCCACAGATCACCCAGATGAACACAGATGAAGAAGAGGGAAGATCCAAGGAATTTCTGTATGCGGATGAGACGCGACAGATCATCGGCGCGTGCTTTGAGGTTTACAACGAGAAGGGTTGTGGGTTTTTGGAGCCGGTTTACCAGGAATGCTTGGAGATCGAACTGGGGCTGCGGGGAGTTCGTTTTCTCGCTCAGACGGAAATGCCGCTCAGCTACAAGGGACAGGTCTTGCGCCAGAAGTACCGTGCTGACTTCATCGTGTTTGACCAGATCATCGTGGAGATCAAAGCCGTGACCCAGCTTGTGGACGAGCATCGCGCGCAGTTGCTCAACTACCTCCATGCCACCGGGCTGCGTGTCGGACTCCTAATCAACTTCGGCCATTATCCAAAACTTGAGTTCGAAAGACTCGTCGTATGATCTGTGTCTATCTGTGTAATCTGTGGGCAATCCAAGTATGAGTGCTGTGGATTTCAAAAGCTTGCTGCATCAGGGCGTCGTCATCCCGGCGCATCCGCTGGCGTTGAACCGGAGGCGCAAACTTGACGAGCGCCGGCAGCGGGCGTTGTCGCGCTACTACATTGCGGCGGGCGCGGGTGGGTTGGCGGTCGGGGTGCATACGACGCAGTTTGCGATTCGCAATCCCAAGATTGGGTTGTTCAAGCCGGTGTTGGCCCTGGCGGCGGAGGAGATGAGCCGCGCGAGCCGGCCAGTCGTGCGCATTGCCGGCATTTGCGGGAAAACGAAGCAAGCCGTGAGCGAGGCGGAGACAATTCGCGATCTCGGCTATCACGCGGGGCTGCTGAGTCTGGCGGCGTTGCGCGAGGCGAATGAAAAGCAGTTGGTCGCGCACTGCCGGGCGGTGGCGAACGTGATTCCCGTGGTCGGATTCTATTTGCAGCCGGCGGCGGGCGGACGGCTGTTGCCGTACGCGTTCTGGCGACAGTTTGCCGAGATCGAAAATGTGGTGGCGATCAAGATCGCGGCGTTTAACCGATATCAGACGATCGACGTGATTCGTGCGATCTGCGAAACGGGACGGGACGACATTGCGCTGTATACCGGCAACGACGACAACATCGTGGTGGATCTGATCACGCCCCATCGCTTTGCCGGCAAGGAACGACGCATCGTGGGCGGCTTGCTGGGGCATTGGGCGGTGTGGACGCGGCGTGCGGCGGAGTTGCTGGAGAAATGTCACACGCAGCCGGCCTCGCCGGAGATGCTGCGGCTGGCCATCGAGGTCACGGACTCGAACGCGGCGTTCTTCGACGCGGCAAACAATTACCAGGGGTGCATCGCCGGCATCCATGAGGTGCTGCGCCGGCAGGGGTTGCTGGAGGGGGTTTGGTGTCTCGATCCGAAAGAAGGATTCGGACCGGGCCAGAAAGCGGAGATCGACCGCGTGTATCGGGCGTATCCGCACTTGAATGACGACGAGTTTGTCGCGACGCATCGCGACGAGTGGTTGCGAGGGTAATCGGAGTATATGGCATTCAGAACACGCCTCTCACTGACACCCCGCTTCAGCGGGGTGCTCCGGGCCGACCGAGCGGGCCGAAACCGTTTCAACGGTTTCACCCGCATGCAGCAAACCGCTGAAGCGGGGTGTTACTGGGAGCAGTATGCTATGACCAACGCAGCATTCGCAGGCATTGGACCAATCAAGTACGAAGGGCCGAAGTCGAAAAACCCGCTGGCCTTCAAGCACTACAACGCCACCGAGAAGATCGATGGCAAGGCGATGCGGGATCATTTCCGGTTCTCGGTCGCCTACTGGCACACCATGCGCAACCCGCTGGCCGATCCGTTTGGCGTCGGCACGGCGGTGCGACCGTGGGACGATGGGACGGCGTCGATTGAGAATGCGCAGCGGCGGGTGCGGGCGGCGTTTGAGTTCATGGAGAAACTCGGTGCGCCGTTCTATTGTTTCCACGACCGCGATGTCGCGCCGGAAGGCAAAACGCTCGCCGAGTCGAACAAGAATCTCGACGCGGTGGTCAAGGTGCTCAAGGCGGAGCAGGAGCGCACGGGCATCAAACTGCTCTGGGGGACGGCGTGTCTGTTCGCGCATCCGCGCTATGCGATGGGCGCGGCGACGAGCTGCAACGCCGACGCCTTCGCCTATGCCGCGGCGCAGGTGAAAAAAGCGCTGGAGGTCACGCACGAGCTGGGCGGCGCGGGCTACACGTTCTGGGGCGGCCGGGAAGGGTACGCGACGTTGCTCAACACCGACCTGAAACGCGAGATGCATCATCTCGCGAAGTTTCTGCACCTGGCGGTGGACTGCAAGAAGCAGATCGGGTTCAAGGGGCAGTTCTACATCGAGCCAAAACCGAAGGAGCCGACCAAACATCAGTACGACTCCGACGCGGCGGCGTGTCTGAACTTTCTACGTGAGTACGACCTGTTCGACGACTTCAAGCTGAACATCGAGACCAACCACGCCACGCTCGCCGGCCACACCGTCCAGCACGAACTGGAGGTCTGCGCCGCTGCCGGCCGGCTCGGCTCGATCGACGCCAACGCGGGCGACGAATTGCTCGGCTGGGACACCGACCAGTTCCCAACCGACGTGTATCTCACGACGCGAATCATGCTGATCGTGCTGAACATGGGAGGATTCACAACGGGCAGGCTGAACTTCGACGCGAAAGTGCGCCGGGAAAGCTTCGAACCGGTGGACCTGTTTCACGCGCACATCGGCGGGATGGACGCCTTCGCGCGCGGCTTGAAGATCGCCGTCGCGATTCGCCAGGACGGTCGGCTCGGCGAGTTTGTCCGGCAGCGGTACGGCTCGTGGGATGCCGGCATCGGCCGGGATGTTGAGAAGGGCAAAGTGGGTTTCAAGGAACTGGAAGCCTACATGCTGAAGAAGGGCGAGGCCTCGCCCAACACCAGCGGCCGGCAGGAATATCTGGAAAACCTCATCAACGAGTTCATCCAATAGCGAACCAGGAACAACGACAATGGAAACGACGACGGTGGAACGACCCTTGATCACAGCCACGAAACTCGCGACGGCCAACCTGGATGACTGGCGGACGGTCACGGAGGCGTTGCGGGACACCCCCGCCCTGGAGACGCAGCAGGGGTGGTTGACGACGCCCCAGGATGGTTTCGCCCCCACCCGCGTCCGCACCGGCTGGACCAACGCCGGCTTGGTGGTCTGGGGCGAACTGGACGACGCGGACATCTTCAACCCCGTGACGACCTTCAATGAGCCGACCTTCCGCCACGGCGACGCCTTCGAGATTTTCCTTCGTCCTGGTAATCAGGAGGTGTATTTCGAGTTTCACATTTCTCCCGAGAACCAGCTTTTTCAACTCCGCATCCCGTCCGCCAATCATTTCGCGATGCAGCGCCTGCGCGGCGGGGTGAACATCGAAGCGTTGAAAATCAAACAGCCCGTCATCCACAGCCGGGTGAAAGTGGACCGCGCCGCCGGCCGCTGGAGCGTGCTGGCGCTCGTGCCGTTTCAGGTGGTGATCGAATCCAAGCTCCCGCCGCCCGCCGGCCCGTGGCTCGCGTCGTTTTCCCGATACGACTACACGCGCGGTCGTCACAAGCCCATCGTCTCATCCACCTCCCCGCATGTCCGCGCCGATTTCCACCGGCAACAAGAGTGGGGCGAACTGCGCTTCGGCGAGTGAGCCAACTCGAACAGATTCTCCCCGGCCTCGACCGTTGGCGCTGCGACCTCGCCGGCGCCCAGCAGCCTGTCAACTCGTACCTCTGGCGCCGGCCGTCCGGCACGGTGCTCGTCGATCCCGCCGCGGACCTGACACCCGCCGCCGTCGGTGACGTTTGCGTCACGGACATCCTCATCACCCACCTACAGGAGGAACACGCGGCCGGCAGCGTCCATTTCCCCGGCGCGCGCGTGCATGTGCCGGCGGGGGACGAGTATCTTTGCCAGGGACGCGGCGCCTACGAAAAACTGATAACCAAGTGGGAAGCGCCGTGGGACTGGGAGACGCGCGGCAACTACCGGGGCCATCTGGCCGGCGCGCGCAACGAACGGCCACTCGCCAATCCTTTACCGCTGGCCGAGCCGCTGCATCCGGGCCAGCCCTGGCAGGATTGCGAGGTCCTACCCACGCCCGGCCACGGCAAGAGCGCGGTCACCATCATCGCCTCGATCGCCAAACACCGCGTCGCCTTTTGCGGTGACTTGATCTGCGGCGTTGGGCAATTGTGGAACTGGTTCGACTGCGACTGGGACTACGGCCTGCACGGCGGTCAGCGCGCGCTGCGGGAGTCGGTCCGGCGACTTGGCCGGAAAAAGCTGGACCGATTGTGTCCGGCGCACGGCCCGCTGATCGATGATCCGGCCGGCGCACTGCGCCTGTTGGACGAGCGCTTGACAGCGATACTCACCGACGCCCCCGCGCCGTCCGCCGACGCCATCAACTTCCCCGAGCAACCAAGTCCGGCAAAGGGCTTCCGGCTGTTGTTGCCCAATCTCCATCAGTGGTGCGCTTTGGGGGGCAACTGCAACGTGCTGGTGTCGGCGACCGGCAACGCGTTGATGGTGGACGATGGCCTGTGCTGTTGGCGGCCGTTGCCGGAGCGCGCCGCGCATCATCGCGCGGTGATCACCGAGTTGAAGCGGACGCTTGGCATCCGCCGGTTTGAGATCGTGATCCCCAGCCACTACCACGGCGATCACCTCGAGAACATCCCGGAACTGGTCGAAGCGGAGGCTGCGCAGGTCGTATCACTCGACGTCGTCGCGGATGTCATTGAGCATCCCGAGCGGTACAACCTGGCTTGTCCATTGCCGTGGTACGATGCCGGCCATGACGTGGTGAACGTGGGTCGGCGCTTGCGAAGCGGTGAACGGCTGCGCTGGCATGAGTACGAATTGGAGTTTTTTTCATCTCGGCGGTCAGACGTATTACTCAACCGGTATCGCGGTGGAGATCGGTGGCGTCCGGACACTCTTCGTAGGCGACTCGGCCTGTCTGGCCAGCCCGCTGTGCGAGCCGGTGTTGTGCTACAACGACGCCGAGCCGGCCACGCGCGGTTGGGCATACGCGGTGGATCGGATGATCGAGCATCGGCCCGGTCTTTTGGTCTGCGGACACGCCGGCGCGATTCGAAATCCGATGCCGCTACTCCAGCAGAAACACACCGCTTGGCAGTCCAAACTCGCCGAATACGCCTCGCTGAACCCGAGAGTGTCGTCACGTGAGTTCTTCGATCCGTTTGTTTAAGTGCTTGATAGCTAGTGAGCTGACGATTGAGTCATACTATGTGTTTGACATATCAAACACCCGTGTTGTATTTCAACCGCTCGTGGAGACTTGGAAGGAATTTGAAGCCAACGAGCTGACGCATAGCGGCGCTCATCATTTGCTCGCCATCCATGAACTCGGTCAGCAGTACGGCGGGTGGGCGCGCGTCTCCGACATTGCCCGCCAACTCGGGATCACGCGCGGCAGCGTCTCGATCAATTTGCGGACCCTGAAGAAGCGCGGGTTGGTGGAGACCGACGAGCATCGGATGGTGAAGCTGTCGTCTGGGGGGGAGCAGATCGTGCAGGCGGTGCAGGCGAAGAAGACCGCGCTGAAGGCGTTCTTGCACGAGGTGTTGCGGGTGAGCGAGGAGCAGGCGGAGATCGATAGCTGCAAGATCGAGCACTTGGTGAGCGAGGAGACGCGGGCGCAGTTGGTGGCGTTTCTGGAATTCTGGCGGGCGTCGGCCCTCGACGGAAAATTTCACAGGGAATCGGTGACGCGATGACGAGCAAGCGAGCGGAGCTCATTGACGAGTTGAACCGGCTGATGGCGGAGGAGATGGAGGCGTTCCTGCGGTATTTCCAGATCCGCTACCGGCTGAAGGGCATCGACCGGTTGGCGGCGGATAAATTTTTCGATGCGGCGATGAAGGAGACGTTGGAACACGCCGAGATGATCGCCAAACAGATCCGTTCGTCCGGGCACATGCCGAGGCTGACGATCAAGTTGAGCGCCACCGGCGGCCCGGTCAGTTTGCAGGAGGCGTTGTCGGAGACGTTGGCGGTGGAGCAACAGGCCTTGGAGGCTTACAAGGAATTCCTGCCGCGGGTCGAAGGCGACCCGGTGTTGGAGGATTTCATCCGCAAACAGATTGCGGTGGAGACCGAACACGTGCAGGAGATTGCCCAACTTTTGGAGTAAGAAAGATTTGAGGGTTGCGAGCAGGTTTTGGCACGCCGCGTCGCAACCCTCAACGAGAGACGCGTTCGAGGCGCGTTCCCGACAACGAAAATAGCAGACCGGACGGTGCCAGTCTAGAAATAGTTGAGACTGACATGAAGCGGTGGATGGTGGTGGTCGCAGTGATGGCGGTAAGTACAACAGCGAAAGCAATGGCCGACGGAGAACCTGAGAAGGCGAAGGCAAAACCGCTGGCGCGGACGTTGCCGACCACGCGGGCGCATGTGTTACCGCCGTGGGAGATCGAATATGAGCAGTGGTGGCGCGGCACGTGGGCGCGGGGTGGGGGAGACAGCCATTTGTTCCGCTCCGAGGTGGAGATGGGGTTGCCGGGACGTTTCCACGTCGCGGTGTACGAGGATTACGAATTGACCACGCAGGAGACCTTCCGGCACAGGAGCGTGGACTTCGAGGGACGCTGGGCGTTTGCCGATTACGGCGAGTGTTTGTTGAATCCGACGCTGTACGGCGAGTGGAAGGTGAAGGACGAGGCACCCGACGCGTACGAGTTGAAGCTGTTGTTGGCGGAAGACTTGACCGAGAAATGGTGGTGGGCGTTCAACGTCCTCTACGAACAGGAAGTCGGCGGGGCACGCGAGCAGGAGATTGGGTTCACGCAGGCGCTCATGTACAAAATCAAGGGGCGCAGTCTGGCGGCAGGCATCGAGATGAAATACGAGTACGCGACGGAGAACGGCTCGCGTGACAATCCCGAGCAGGAGGTTCTGGTCGGCCCGAGCGTCCTTTGCAAGTTGCACGACCGGGTCAAGGTGCGGACCGCGCCACTGTTCGGGGTGACGGGGCACTCGCCGCACGTGCAGGCGTTCGTGCTGGTGGAAGTGGAACTCTGGGAACCGAAAGGGCATTGAGAGGCCGACAATGAGAATCGCGATCCTGCTTTATCTCCTGGTGATGGGTGTGGCCGTGCGGGCGGCGGACCCCGAGACGCTCGCGGTGGCGTTCCAGCCGCAGGAGAACCCGGAGAAACTCCAGCTCAACGCCCGGGCGATGGCGGAGTATCTCACCAAGGAACTGGGAAGGCCGGTCAAAATCTTTCTGCCCACCGACTACGCCGCGATCGTCGAGGCGTTGCGAGCGGGTCACGCGCACGTGGCGTACTTCAGTGCGTGGCCGTATCTGCTGGCGCACGAACTGGCGAGCGCGGAAATCGTCGTCGCCGAGGAACGCAACGGCCAGACCTTCTATCACTCGCAATGGTACGCGCGCAAAGACGGTCCGATCCACTCGTTGGCTGGGGCGAAAGGCAAACGGGCGGCGTTCACCTCGCCGACCTCCACGTCCGGTTATCTCTTCCCCTACGCCAAACTGGTGGACGAGGGTTTGGTGGAGAAACGCGGTGATCCCGCGAAGTTCTTCAGCCAGGTGCTCTTCGCCGGCGGTTACGAACAGGCACTCAAGGCGTTGGTCAATGGACAAGTGGACGTGGCCGCCGCCAGCGATTACGCATTCGACAAGTATCTGTCGAAAGAGGAACAGGCGCAGATCGCGGTCATCTCGAAACAGGGACCGGTCCCCACGCATTGTCTGGCGGTGAAGAACGATCTGTCGGCTGAATTGAAAGGCAAGATCACCGCCGCGCTGCTCCACCTGAATGATCCACCAAACAAAGAACTGCTGAAAAGCGTCTATGGCGCGCAGAAACTCGTGCCGGTCACGCACGCCGCACACACCGCGGCGCTCGCGCACGCACTGGAGCAGACCGGCCTGGATTATCCGCTGAAAAACAAATGAGCGAAGTGACGACATTGCATCCGATGGTCGGGGCACAGCACGCTGTGCCCCTGCTGGAGGTGAAGAATGTGACCGTCAACCGCGGCAACCACCGCGCGGTCGCAGACGTTTCGTTCAGTCTGAAGCCCGGCGAATTCGTCGCGCTCATGGGTCGCAGCGGTGCCGGCAAGACGACGTTGATGCACGCGTTGTCGGGCATGATCGCGCCGGCGGACGGACGGGTCCACTGGACGGATTGCTGCCGGGATGCCTGTTGCGCCCACTTGCCGGTCGGGCGAGCGGCGGAACGGCGGGCGATGATGTTTCAGCATTACCGGTTGGTGCCGCAGTTGTCGGCGTTGACCAACGTGTTATGTGGACGGTTGCGCGAGCATCGGTGGTGGGAAACGATGTGGGGCTTCCCCTCCGCGGAAAGGGATCGCGCCCGGCAGTGGTTGGAGACGCTCGGGTTGGGTGCGCGGCTGCATTTACCGGCGCGACGGCTGAGTGGCGGCGAACAACAGCGGGTCGCGGTCGCCCGCGCGCTGATCCAGCAGCCGACATTATTGCTCGCGGATGAGCCGGTCGCCAGTTTGGACTCGGAGACGGCGAATGAGGTCATGCAGTTGTTTCAGACACTGAACCGGGAGAAAGGCCTGACGCTGCTGTGCGTGCTGCACGACGTCGAGATGGCCGAGCGGTTCGCTGACCGGGTGCTGCTGTTGGAGCAGGGGCGGTTGGTCTATGACGGCTCGACACGAAACTTACAGGACGCGGTCCGGGATAAATTGCAATGGAAAACGTTGCTCTAGGAACCGGTAGGAGCGGCGTCCCCGCCGTGACCGGGAGGTCCGGCCGCACGCGGTACGTCGTGGTCGGGGTTGGCGCTCTCACCCTCTACATCTGGGCGTTGCGCGGGGTTGAATTTGATTTGCAGAAGCTGGCGGGCGCGTTCCCGCACGCGTGGGATTTTGTGACGCGGATGCTGCCGCCGGATTGGTCAGTGACCGGCAACGCCGTGACCGCATTGCTGGAAACTATCCAGATGGCGCTGCTGGGGACGACGTTCGGCGCATTGGTGTCGCTACCCCTCGCGGTGTTGGCCGCGCGTAATCTTTCACCCCGCTGGTTGTCGTTTGCCGCGCGCGGCGCGCTCAACCTGATCCGCACCGTGCCGTCGGTCGTGTGGGGACTATTTTTCGTCGCGGCGGTCGGGCTGGGCACGTTTTCCGGGGTGCTGGCATTGACCTGCTACACCATCGGCTATCTCGGGAAGTTTTACTTCGAGACGTTCGAGTCGATGGACGACACCGCGGCGGAAGCGTTGCGTACGGCCGGTGCCGGCAAGCTGCAGATTTTCCAGTACGCCATCCTGCCGCAGTCGCTGCCATTGCTGGCAAACTACACCGTGTTCATTTTGGAATACAGCATCCGCGCCGCGACGATCCTCGGTGTGGTCGGCGCGGGCGGGGTGGGCTATTACCTGTACGTTTACTTGCGCAACTTCGATTATCAGAAAGCGGCGACGCTGCTGGTGCTGCTCTTGGTGGTCGTGGTGGCGATGGACTGGTTGAGCGGCCGGCTCCGCCGCCGGTTGCTGGCCGGCCCGCAATCGTCTCCCTCTCGGATTTGACCGCGGCATCCCTTCCCGAATCTCACCGCCTGTCAACCCAACAGTTGCTGCACGCTAAAATGAACGATCGTTCATTTTAGCGTGCAGAATAGCCTGGCCTTTAGAACGGGAAAGTGCGAAAGTTTGGTTCGTGAAGATTGACTGGAAAGAAGTACTGGGGTTTATGTTGGAGTTTGCGGAACTGTGGTCGCGCCAGGATGTGGGTTGGATTCTGGCCGGGTATCGAAGCCTGCCGGGCGAGGCGCGGAGTGATCGCATCCTGGCGGCCCTCGAACGCGAGAGGTGGGTGGCGCGTTCGCGGCGGGGAAGGGAGGTTCGGTTTGCCATCACCGCCGCGGGGACACAGGTGGCCCTCGCCTCCGACCCGTTCTCCGACTGGAATCGAACATGGGATGGGAAGTGGCGGGTGGTGTCGTACGATTTACCGGAAGTGCGCCGCCGCGAGCGGATGTTATTGTGGCGGGAACTGCGAGCGCGCAAATTGGGGTTATTGCAGCGGAGTGTGTGGATTTGGCCGCACCCGGTCGAGGAAATCCTGTTGGAGGTGATCCATGCCGAGGGGATTCCGGAGTGTTTCGTGGGACTGGAGGGTCAGCGGGTGTTTCTGTGTTCGCATGCTGAATTGGTTTACGCGGCGTGGGACTTTGAAGAGATTGGACGTCGGCACGAACGGTACCTCAAGCATTTGGCGGCAAACGTGAAGTCTGTACGCGCCGCCGCAAACCTGAGAAAACTCGCCGGCTTGGCGCGCGTGGAGCGACAAGCTTATCGGGAGGCCTTCGCACGCGATCCGCTTCTGCCCCGCGCGTTGTGGCCGCCGGGCTATCGAGGAGGTGAGGTGGAGCAGAAACACCGCGCGTTCTGTGCCGCACTGCGGTCGCGCGCCCGGGAATGGCTTTCACCATGATGCACCTAAACGGTAACGATCGTTCATAATAGCGAGCAGTATTTGACAACAGGTGATTCGGGCAACGTGTCGGGCGGGCGAGGGGGGCGAGTGCGGTCAGCCTTTGAGAGCGTGTTTTGAAAGGTGTGATTACGGGTGCAGCCGCTTCAACATGAGCCGAATCATCGCCACGTGAATCATCGTTTCACTGGTCGTCAGAAGTTGTTCGTAGTCACAGCGCAACCGGCGTT
>Ga0247727_10016412_pt1 | contig 11960 bp, 8 predicted proteins | sample WisWelCaveWW1625_FD_202498 | JGI IMG/M metagenome (GOLD analysis project Ga0247727, IMG submission 202498) | Biofilm microbial communities from Wishing Well Cave, Virginia, United States - WW16-25 | ecosystem: Environmental > Aquatic > Deep subsurface > Groundwater > Cave microbial mat | place...
AATATTGGTTCACCATTCTCATTTTCCTCTTCCTCCGAGATATTGAATTGTAATTCTTGTTGACCACCATGATGATATGCATAATACTCCTCAGAAAATTTTGGGTTAGAACCCCAAAAATTATAATTGCTCACATTTTTTCCGAAATGTTTAGCTCTGATAACTTGCAAATCTTTTAACTCAGACTCGCTTTCCAGAATTATCGAATTAAAACGATGAAGTAGTGTTTGAAAATCACTCATTTTTATTTTCTATTTTTTGCTTTTCAAAAGTTCGTTTAAAATAATTTTAGCAGATTCCTTATGTAACATTTGATTTTCATTTCCACATTTAGGAGAATAAATACAAGCAGGGCAACCTTCTTCGCATTTGCAATCCCTAATTAATTCATAAGTCATTTTTATTAATTCATCAAATAATTCAAATCCTTTTTTTGTTAAACCTATTCCACCTTCAATTCCTTCGTAAATAAAAACTGTAGTTTTCTTTGTTTCAGGATTCATTGGGTATGATATTCCCCCTAAGTCCCAGCGGTCACACATAACTTTTAAAGGCATAATACCAATCATAGCGTGTTCCAGTCCGTGAATTCCACCATCTAATGAAAGAGATTTTTTGCCTTCTACTTTCCCTTTTATTTTGTCGGTGAGAGAAAACCAAAATGCTTGAGTTTTAAATTTTCTCGGGGGATAATTTAACAGCTCTCTTTTTATAACCTTTTCGTACATTTTCATCTTAAATCCATAAACTTGTTCGCTCACTACCACATTGCCAAAAGAAACTCTTACTCCATTCACAAACTTGTGTTTTATTTCATCGACTATTTCAAGGTCAATATTCACCATAGGTTCGGTATAATAATCGACATCTTTTTTTACAAGTTCAACGATTGAGAGTTCTTCGTCAAGTTTTTTTACAATAAATGTTTCTCCCTTATGAAAATAAACTGCTCCTTTAAAAGTTTCTTTATAAACTTTATTTTCTGAAATGGTTTCTAAAAGCCTTCCATCGAACATAATTTTATAGACAATCCCCGAAATACTATCTAAGTTCACAATATCAGTTGCCCTAACAGTTGAAACAAATCCGCTTGGCGTTTTCCTAATCATTCCTTCTTTAATAAAATCTTTTAAAAAGACTTCATTATCTTTTCCAAAGTATTTTTCTTCTTTCTTTGGTACAAAAGGCAACTCTGTAATAGCGCAAAGCATTTGCCCTGCCTTTATCATATCATTATCAATATCAATAATAATGTTCTCTGGACTCTTTCCAAATAGAACTTCAGGATGCTTCATCAAGTACTGGTCTAAAGGGTTTTCAAAGGCAATCAGCGAAACAATGGAAGTTTTGTTTCTTCTTCCGGCTCTTCCTGCTTGTTGCATTGTAGAAATAATAGTACCCGGATAGCCTGAAATAAGTACGCAATCTAAAGAGCCAATGTCAACGCCCAATTCTAAAGCATTCGTTGAAGTAATACCATTAATAATTCCTGATTTTAAATTCGTTTCAATTTCTCTTCGGTCTTTTGCTAAATACCCGGCTCTATAAGCTGAAACTTTATCCTTTAGATAAGGTTTTTCCTTTACTGTCCAATGAATAATCAATTCTGCCATTTGCCTCGAGACGGTAAAACATAGTGTTTGACAGTCTTTAGAAATGAAATACTTAAAAAGGTCTTTTGTCTCTGTATGTGTGCTTTTTTCACCGGAACCAATACCACCAAAGAAAGGATTAAAAAGAACAAAATATTTTTTTCCTTTAGGAGAGCCATCATTATTTATTACGGAAACATTTTCGCCAATAAGTTTTTCGCCAAACTCAAGCGGGTTTGCAATTGTAGCAGTAGATAGAATGAATTGAGGGTTTGCACCATAATGATTACATATTCTTTTTAAGCGCCTAATAAGAAATGCAACATTTGAACCGAAAACTCCGCGATATTTATGAACTTCATCTATCACTATAAAATTTAGACTTTGCAAAAATACTTTCCAATATGAATGAGATTGTAAAGCGCGATGAAGCAAGTATGGATTTGTTAAGATTATTCGTGAATTGTTTCTTATGGTTGCTCTTTCAGGTTGTGGAGTATCACCATCATAAACGCTTGCCCTCGAATCAATATTTAAGTAGGCTTCTATTTCCTTTATAGGCAATACCTGGTCATTTGAAAGTGCTTTTGTAGGATAAATGTAAAGTGCTTTACTATTTTTTACATTAATCAGCCGTTCAAAAATTGGCAAATTAAAAGACAATGATTTACCCGAAGCTGTTGGAGTAGTAATAAGTATATGCTCTCCTTTTCTAACAGCTTCTATTGCTTCGGCTTGATGGGAATAAAGTTTAATATCATTTTCAGAAAGATATTGCTCCAATTTTTGGGGAAGTTCGCCTTCCAATTTTTTGTGATTAGCTTCTTTAGGATTAAACGAATGTATATACTCAATTCTTTTTGAATGAGATTTGTTCTTCTTTAATGATTGAATAATATCTTCGATTTTCATCCCCATAATTCGTGAAGTTTCCCAAAAATTTTGACAGTAGAAATAATATCCTGTTTGTTATGCTCAATAATTGGGATGAGCGTTCCAATATTTTTTGATTTCAAATATGAATTGTAGTAATCAGGTACTAAAAAGCTTGGGACATGGTCTTTCCGGGTAACCCGAAACAATTTATTTTCAAGAGTAATTAATTTGCAGTCTTCATATTTACCCTTAAAAGCCCGATTGGAAAAGTGTAGCATATCGAAATGTGGATGCCCTAAACTACCCGTCACGTTATAATATCCCATTCTCTGCTTAATAAATGGAATATCAAATGATTTTCCATTAAAACTTCCAAGTACATTTTTCTTTTTTGATTTTTCGTTCAGATATGAAAGGGCAGATGCTTCTTCATCCATATCTCTTGCGAGAATTTGCTCAACGATTAATTTCTGTTTCTCAAAATAGGCAACGCCAATCAAAAAAAGAGGATAACCATGCAACCCCAACGATTCAATATCTACAAATAAAAAATCTTCAAGTGAATGAAATGTGGAACTAAGAAATACAGACGGATGAGATTTTGGAAATCTCCTTTCAAGCCATTTTTGAAGTTCTAAGCCTTTGTTCATAGAAAGCAATTCCACAAACTCTTTGGCACAACGTCCAAAGCGAAAATGTTTTGTCAAGTCATGAACAGACGAATAGCCATCAGCCGAAAGTTGTTGTGCATAAAAGTCGCCAACTCCATCAATTACCCTCAATTCAGATGTGAGTTTTTGTTTGGTTGCTTCAGGGGTGGAATAATTGATATTAACCTCTATACTATCTGTAATTGAGTAGCATGTCCCAAATCGATTTTTTACAACAGTCCCATTATAATGCTTTTCAAGTTTTTTCCCCTTATATAATTTTTGATATTTTTTCTTCAAGCCGGAATCGAAGCTGTATAATCCGAACTCAAAGGCGTGTTCATCCGATTCAAAAGATTCTTTTCTTTCGACTTTCTGAAGTTTATTTAATCGCTCCTTTAAAACCGAAGCGGTAGAAGATTTAGTAGCTGTTTTCTTTTTAATCTTTGGCTTCTTTTTGTTTGCTTTTTTCATATCATTGAATTTTAAATTTTACGGAGCCAAGGCAATTTCTTAAGCTGGTACTCTCCAAAATTTTTGAGATAATTATTTGCCCACTTTATTCCTTTATCTATCTGCGTTTCTAAATCAACATTTTCATATTCAAATTTTTTAATGCTTTTAAGACGATGATATAAATCCTCAAACATCCAAGTAGCCCCCTTACCTTCTTTTTGCAAAACAATACAAACTAATTCTGCCAATTTAGCCACGTGAGGAAATTCATATAAATGCCCTGTGGGTTCTGTGTTTTCAATAATAACAAATCGTGAAGAAAGCCCATATCGAAGAACTTTTTGAATTACGCTTTCGCCAATTTTTTCAGGTTGCTCTTTAATAATATATGTATAGAATCCTAAATTATCGAGATGAGTTTGAATTTTCTTTAACAAAACGAGACCCGCCCCAGTATCTTTACCCAAAATCAAAACTGAATCTGAATTATCGAGCATTAAGTTTGCCCTCGCATATACTGTTTCATACGCAAGATTGACGTTATTTTCAAGTTCTTTGGAACTAATTGTTACAGGTTCAGTCAATGTCCATCTTACAAATAAATGCACTTCATCTTCATCATCAAGGGTGCTATCAGAAAAGGGAACGCCCTCTGCTGTAAGACGTTTTATTGCTTTTAACATTGCTTCAGCAAAAACGGAAGCATGATATTTATGAAACCAGTATTTCGTATAAATATGCTCTTCGATTTGAATATTAAGTTCCTTACCTTTTCGTGTTATGTAGCAGTCAGGAAAGTAGTTGTCCATAAGATGCAAGGTGACTCCTTTTGGAAGTTTAGCCAAGTCAGTATCATTAATTTCTGACAGATTGGTTTCACATATTCCATCTTCAGTTTCAATATCTTTAAAATTAATCATTCAGTTCTCATTGTATATTGTTAAACAAAAGGTTTTCCTGTGTAAATAATAGTTTTTGTTCTTCAATGATCCATCCGGGAGCTTTCATTAAAGTTGTGGCGATATTTTTTTCCCTGCTATTAAGATGTTTCAAGAATTTATCGTTCTTCCATTTACTATGGTGATTTTTTACATCTTCCTGCTTTTCCATTAAGGAAGAAGGATTGGAAGGCAGAAAGGCTTGCAACGAAGGAAAATATTTTTCTTTGACTCGGATGTATATTTCCAGACCATCGTAATCCCAATCGAATAAATAAAACATTGGATGTTTTGGTTTAGGAACGAACTGAAGTTGTTTCGTATTCTTTCCTCCTGCAAACCAAAATTCAATAAACTCATGTCTTGGAGTTATCAAACGGTTTTTATTTTCGCAAAGAATTATGAATCGTGTTTGCCTCTTCGGATAAAGAATTGAAGTGAACTGCTGGTCTTTACTTTCTTCAGGAAAAACGTCAATCCCTAAAATTGTTTTAATCGCTTTTGAAAGATTACTTTGTACGGTCTTGTGCTTTGAGCTTCCAAAATAGATAGTCAGAATATTCTGCAAAGAAATCTCTTGTTCAATGATTTTTTGCTTTTCGGTTTCAATTTTTATCAGCGATTCAACTTCTTCAATTGAGTAGTGGTTCTCCAAATAATCCAAATCATATTTCGCAATAAAAGAATTACATTGATTGAACGTGGTTTCAATTTCTTCTAAAAAGTTCTCTTCAAATTTTTTTGTGATACTGAACTGTTTTCCATTCGGCTCAATTGCTTTCCTGTCTATCAAGTAACGAATGTAATTTTCATTCTTGTAGCTAACTGGCAAAACTTTTTCTTTTGAAAGTTTCGCTAAATATTGAACGACTTTATATGGGGTATCTTTAAACAGCATTATTAATTATCTTAGGCAAACTAAAAATTTTATCGGAAAAATATTTTTCAATATCTATTGTTTGGTCGACTTTTGAAAAACAAGCATACACACCTTCGTTAAGATATGGCTTGTCAGGATTTGCACTTCCAATAAACTCATAATAAATCTGTTCACCATCTCTGAATCTCAAATCCTGTGGTGAAATTGTCATCGTAAAAATTTGATAGTCCAATTCTTGTGCTAACTCATAAAGCATTTCAAAATTTCCTCCTAAACCTGCAACTTCATCAACTGGCAATATTCGGATTCCCGGCTTAGTGTCTCTGATATTTCTTTTTCCTTCTACTAAAGAAAGTTTGGCAATCCCAATCAACGCAAGTAATCCGTATCCTGTCCCTCCAGTTGTTGCCTTCTCTGTTCCTGTTGTGTCAATGAGTTTGGCTCTTGCGGTATAGTAATTGAATGGGTCTAAAATTTCATTTGCTTTCGGGTCTTTAACTATTGGACAATACTCTTTAAAGATTTTTTCTAAAATGCTATAGGCACTTTCATTTACATTAAATCCAAAGGATTTTAGAAAGGATGCGTTTTGTGAATCGTCTTTAAATTTCTTAATCCAATTCAAATCATATTCATCAGAAAGTCCATACTCCAATTCAATCCTGTGATGGTTTGCCAACTTAAAATCTTTGAAGTGTGTTTGAACTTTTGCTAAATCATTGATGTGCTTTTCAACAATATCCTTAAGCATATGAATTGTTGAATGAATCTTAGTTCTTTCTTCTTCATTTAGCAGGTTGATTTTTTGATTTAACTCCGACAAAATATTTTCAATATCATTCATCAAAGATTCTTCGGGTTTTTCCTGATTCGTTATCAGTTGTCTTGGAATAAGTTCAAAAAGCAATTGATTGAAATCATAATCATGTTGCCGCATTACTGGATTATCTCTTAATTCAGTAGGGAAAAGTTGAATGATTGCTTCGTATTTGTATTTGTAATCCTTAGCAGTATTGATTTCAATAGTTTGAAACTGCTTTAAGTCCTCGTCAGAAATTTTTGGAATTAGTTCGTTGGTGTCAAAAGGTTTTTTAAAGTGCGTTTCATATTTTTTGCTTTGATTTTCAAAAGCTGTTTTCAAAACAGGGATTCTGCTATTGATAATTTCAATCTCTTTTCCGTCCTCACCACTTTTCTTCGTTAGTTCAAGTTCCTTTTGACTTAGTTCTTTTTCAGCAGTAAGATTCTTGTAATTGGCTTTGAATTTCTGAAATAGTTTTTCTTGATTTTCTTTAAACGGATTTTCAATGTTTGATTTCCAATTGATGAATAGAGTTTCAACTGCAATAAGTTCAATATTCTTCAATGAATCAACCTTCTTTTTCAAGCCCTCTATTTCTCCTGTCAGCGTATTGATATTTCCTTCTGCTAAACCTCTTTTTTCCAATGCAATCTCCATTTTTTCTTTGCTGCTGTTCTGTCTGCCAAGTTTTTCTGCATAATCTTTATTCGTTTTTTCAAACAGCATTTTGATTTTTTGTTCTTCTTTTTTCCTGATGTCTGCTTGATAGATTGAAAGCAATTCTTCAAACAATGTAGGTGTGTAACTCAAAAATGAATTGTCTGCTTTGTGTGCTTGAATTTTCTCTCGGTTTAGAAATGCTGCAAGGTGTTCTTCTGAATACTTGAATAACTGGATTAGTTCACTCTGCAAGTCTGCAATTTTGTCTAACTCGCTATTTAGTTTGTCAATCTCCTTTTGATAATCTTTTCCGATTCGCTTAATTTCTTTTTGCAGTTCGTCCGGTTCGGAAAAAATGTATTCTTCTCGTTTCTCAATATGGTAATGCAGTCCTGAAAGGTTAATTACAAAACCTGTTTCAGTTTCCTTTGCATTTTTAAAAGACTCAATAAACTCATTTGGTTCGGGAATAAAATTTTCGGTTGCATTAAATTTTGTAACAGGGTTTGCAGCAAAATGAAACAAAACCGACTCCTGTAATTCGTTCAACTTCCTTTTATTGCTTACTGCCCAACCTGCAAATGAATTTGGTTCTTGGTTGTCAATAATGCTTTTCAGTTTTTCCATTCCTTCAATCTGCTTTGAGAGTTCACTTTTTCTTTGAAGATAAAACTCTGTTGCATCGTGAATGGACTTTGAATATTCGGATTGCTCAAATTCAGCAACAAGTTTTTTTAGTTTTAAAAAATCATTGAGTTCAGTAAGTTTTTGCTTACTGGCATTTACCTCAAGCTGTGTTTCATACTTTGCCTGAACATTCGGAACGGTAGAATATTCTTTAACCCAATTTTCAACTTGTTGAAATTTTTCGTATTGAGTTTTGAGTTTGTTGTTTTCTGCTTCAAGTGCTGGCACAACATCATTCAAACTTTTCAATTCCTTTTCGTAATTCTCAAAATCACTCTTGGCAGAAGCAAAATCCTTTTGATGTCCAGTTAATTTTGCTGATTTTGTTTTAGAATCTGCTTCATGTTTTTCAACCTCAGCCAGAATTTTCTTTTCTCTAACCGCAAGAATTTCCAGTTCAGTTTGGAAAAACGATTGCCGAACTTCTCCTAAATTTTTTTCTTGCTCTGTTACCTTCTGAAAACGATATGCTGTTTCAGATTTTATTCTTGTAACAAAGGCATCTTCCTGTAATTTTTTGAGTTCGAGTAAATCTTTCAGGTTCTGCTTCTTCTCTGTAAAAGTAAAATGCTTTTGAGTGTTGCTTTGAAAGTTTCTGTGCGATTGTTCTATTTCGTCTGACTCTTTTTTAAATCTATCCTCCACAACATTGTCGTAGTGAAAAAGAAACTTCTTAAACTTTGTTCCTTTCGTTTCAATGTCTTCACCTCTTGAAAGGGATTGCAAGGTGTTGGCGAATTGTCTTTGCAGTTTGTCATCTTTACTTAAATCAAGATGAAGAATTTCATTGTCAAAAAGCAATTTGTGATACTCGCTTTCATTGTGATAAAAACTTTTCAAGAAAAGCCCTTGCTTGTCAAGGTGGTCTTTCAAGTTATCAATAGGTGGCATCTCATTTCCGTTAATCAAGAAATCTTTGAATCGGATTATATTATTCAGAGGTTTGAAATTGGAAATTTCCTTGTCCGCATAGCCCAAATATTTTTCGCCTTGAATGATAAAGGGAATCAAAACTTTTCGGCTGTGCTTTATCTGAACCCCGATTACAATAAACTCATTTGCTCCTTTCTGAATGTTTAAGAACGCATAAGCGAAAGGTAAATTAGGAAGCGGGATCGTATTGAACTCACGCATGACACCGCCTTTAGGAGGTGTTGCGGATTTGTAGAACTTTCCTGCGGTGAGAATAAGTTGTGGCAGGTCTGCACCGACCAAAGATTTTCCTGTAGTGCTTTCGCCTGTGAAGTCAGTTCGCAACGGATGAATTAAATAATCAGCGTTGTTATGATTTCTAATTCCAACTGTTGAGATGGAATAAATTCGCGGATATTTTTTGCCTACTTCTTTCATTGGTTTTGTAAATCATAATTTGTTTTAATATTGTCAATATCATAAATCACTTCGTTGAAAATCGTAGCAATTCTTTCAAAGGCAGGCAGTATTTCAAACTTCTCCTTCTCATCATCTTCCGAAAAATATACCCAACCTAATTTCTCCAACTTATTCAAACTATTGTTTGTCCAATTCTCTAAAGTTCTTTGAACTGAAATTGTATCTTCCTTTTCCGTAGTGAAATAGAGTTTGTGAATATGTGGTTTGATTCTATGATTTGAGTTCAGTATTTCAACAAGTTCTTGTTTCGTTAGGTGAAATGAAAATCTCTTTTCAACTTTATGTAGCCAGAAAAGAAAAATTGCAAATAAGGTTGTCGGTTGGTCTAACTTAACTTTATTCAAAACTTTGTTCTGAGTTTCAGTTGCATCTAAATAGAAATACTTGTTGTCAACCGTAGGTTGCTCATATAGTTTTGCTTTATATAATCTCTCATAAAAACTTTTGAGGGGGTTAATGTTATCTTCAATAAAATCGAAAATCTTTCTCTGTGATTTATGATTTTGAATGTGCACACCTGAACGCAAGAGGTTGTCTGCCTCTGCAAAACGTTCAAAATTGTATGAACTAAGATTTAAGAATGTTTCTTGATTCGGATGTTCCATATCGCGTTATTTGGTTGGTTCGGATTAAAAGAAAAATCACTTGTTGGCTCAAGTAAAAAATTTTCGTTTCTCAATGTTTTTAAAATATGTTCTGTGCCTTTGATTGCGAGTTCAATATCTTGTTCCTCATTTAGCATTTCAAGATAGAAATCAGCATAATCTAATTCCTTTTTATCGCGTATTTTTTCTTTCAGGTTGCCAAGCCAGTATTCAATTCTCTCTGCCTGATGCCTCCTCTGTTTACTTCTTCTTGCAGCTTCATTAAGTTTTTCTTGATTTTTTTCTTGAGATTCAACCTTCTGATTCTTTGATTCACTAAAGTTCTCATAGAATTCAGGAAATAAATATTCTGTTGGCAAATCCTTTACTGTTTCTAAATCTTCAACAAAGTCGGGGAGTTTAATGTCCGAAACAAAGAAGAGAGTGCCTTCGCTGTCATGTCTTGTTGAAATTTTTTCCGTTCTTGAATTTTCAAGAACAGTAAAAAAGAAAGTTTCAAATTTTCTGTAAAAAGGTTTTTTATCAATGATGTCAAAAATGTTAGTTGCAAATCCCTTTATTCTTAAAATTTCATCTCCGCCCTTATCAAGTTTATTTCGGTAAATATTCAGCATTTCTTTCAGGATACCGACCTTTTGAAAAAAATCAAAGTCGCCTGACTTCTCTAAGCCACACGCTGATAGTGTGTCGGAAATGGAATCCAAACCATTAAACGCTTGGGTAAGTTTAATTCTCTGTTCAACTACGCTATCCATTTCCTTATTAATATGTTGAGAAAATTCCAACAGGTCCATTGTCTTACTTTTCTCGCTCAAATCATCTCTCAAATTTTTTATGTGAAACTCTAGGGCAATGGTTTGATTCGCAAGTTCCGTTTCAAGTTTTCCTTTGAAATCTTTTTCAAACCAATGATTGAAACTTACAATGTCATTGCTATTTGTCTTTAATGTTTGCAGAACATCGTTTAGTGTCCTTTCAATTTCAGATGGATTGAGAAGCGGTTTTATTCTTTGGTAAAATAAAAGGCATAGTTGTTTTGAATACTGGCTCAGAAAAAAGTGTTGTCGGGCTTCTGCTCGTTCAAGAAAGTTGCTACTCAATAATCTTTGTAATCGGTCAAAGAATTTTTTGCGTTGTTCTTTTTCGGATTCGCTGTCCTCCTTATAGTGTTTGCGAATGAGTTCACGAACTTCTGATTCAGAGAAAATTAGTTTATCGGGATTCTCATGGTTTTTGATATAGAGAGAGAATAAAACCTTAGCATCTTCCTTTTCGGGGAAGAATTGGTTAAACCTATCGGAAAATATTTCTAATATTTTGTCAAAATTTTGCATTATACCATAAATGTGCTTTAAAGAATTACACAAATGTAATTCTACTCATTGTCAATCTCCGTCAATTTTTAAAATTATTTGCTCGAATTTTCTCTTGCAAAAATGTTCTTAACTGGTTCGGCTTCATTACTTCAATCTCTCCTGATAACCCTAATATAAACCTGCCCACACCTTTAAAATCACACACCCAGCCATCAAATATGTATTTGCCCTCAGCCCCTTTTTTTATAAATTTTTCAGATAATGGGTATTCCTCTACTAAAAGATTATACGCCATCAAACTTAAAATAAACTTAATTGGCTTTTTATTATTCCCGCTGATGCGAAAAACGTCTGTTTCACGCTTTCTATGTTTCTTTTCATTCTTCCATTTCTTTCCTGTAACACTAACTGCTTTTATCCGGGCAATCTTAAATGTTTTATTTTCCTTGTCCTCTAAATCATAACACCAAACGTAATTGTAGTTCGGAGAAAAATCGAATGGTTCAATTAATCTATCTCTAATATTATCGCTGTTAGACGAACGATAACCTTTAAGGACAACCAGTTCTTTATTATTTACAGCATCTTTTAACTTAATTACACTTTCTGAACTTTCTTTCTTGACTAATTTATTTACTGCTTTTTCCGAATCAAATAAATAATAAAGTTTCTCATAAAGAGTATGTTTAAATTTATTTTCATCATCAATAAGATGTATGGCGCGACTCAGAATATATGCCTCCTCTTCTGAAAAATGTATCAGCTTACTAAGGTCTTTGAATTGCGAAGAACTTTTATTGATTTTAAAATGACCATTTGTTTTGTCGAGTAAGAAACCTGCATTTTGGAAAGTAGTCAAATATCTGTACGCTGTTCGTTCTGATATTTTGTACTTGGATGCTATTTGCTCGACACTATAACCAAAACTACCGGAAATCATCATAAGTATTTCCAGCATTCTTTGAAATTTGGCTTGGTCTTCCATGCTACTTCTAATTGCTGAGTAAAGATATATTTTTTGATGGTTAATGGAAATTTAAGTTTTTAAGCAACCTCCGATTTCATCATAACTAATTGATAATTAACACAAATAGGTCGAAATGAAA
>Ga0247727_10016413_pt1 | contig 11959 bp, 11 predicted proteins | sample WisWelCaveWW1625_FD_202498 | JGI IMG/M metagenome (GOLD analysis project Ga0247727, IMG submission 202498) | Biofilm microbial communities from Wishing Well Cave, Virginia, United States - WW16-25 | ecosystem: Environmental > Aquatic > Deep subsurface > Groundwater > Cave microbial mat | place...
GGGCCGCGCCGGCGAAAGTTTCAAGGCGCTCGATGGCAACGTCTATGAGGTAACGCCAACCATGTGCGTGATCGCCGACGATGATCGCGTGCTCGGCCTTGGCGGGGTGATGGGTGGGGAATATTCCGGCTGCTCGCAGGCGACAATCGATGTCTTGATCGAAAGCGCGTACTTCGATCCCGTCCGAACTCACGAAACCGGCCGCGCGACTGCAATCGTCTCCGATGCGCAATACCGCTTCGCGCGCGGTGTCGATCCAGAATCATGCGTGCCCGGCTTGGAATGGGCGACGCGCCTGGTGCTTGAGTTTTGCGGGGGCGAGGCGTCGGAAATCATGGTTGCGGGCCAAGCGCCGCCGCCGCCGAAGCCAGTCACGTTCGACACCGACCGCGTGCGCGCGCTCGCCGGCATCGAAGTCAGCGCCATGCGCTCGCGCGCGATCCTGAAAGCGCTTGGCTTTGAATCCGGCGCCGAAGGGCAGGGTTCGAAAAAGCTGATCGTGCAACCGCCGAGCTGGCGGCGCGACATCGAAGGGCCCGCTGATCTGGTCGAGGAAATCGCCCGCATCGAAGGTTTCGACAAAATGCCGGAAGCCGCGCCCCCGCGCGCCAAGGGCTATCGCGCCCCGCCCGCCAGCGTTGGCGAAAGCCGCGCGCGCTTGGCGCGCCGCATTTGCGCTTCGCTGGGCTACAACGAAGCGATCACTTGGAGTTTCTGCTCGCGCGCGCATGCGTTAGCGTTCGGCGGCGGTTCTGATGCCCTGATGCTCGCCAACCCGATTTCGGCCGACCTCGATTGCATGCGGCCCTCGGCGTTGCCGAATTTGCTCATCGCCGCGCAAAAGAACGCCGATCGCGGCTTCGACGATGCGCGTTTGTTCGAAGCCGGCCCGATCTATCTCGACGATAGCGACGCCGGCCAGCAACGCACGCTCGCCGCGGTGTGGCGCGCGCGGCCGCCGCGGCATTGGCGCGCGGCGCCGCTGCCGGATATCTTCGATGTGAAGCGCGATTGTTTGATGGTGCTGGAAACCATCGGCGCGCCGGTCGCATCGCTGCAAACAGCGAACGATGTTCCCTCGCATTGGCGCCCGGGTAAAGCGGGTGCGCTGCGCCTGGGCGCCAAGACGCTGGCCATTTTCGGCGAAATTCACCCGCGTACGCTGGCGGCGATCGATGTCGAAGCGCCGGCGCTGGCTTTCGAAATTTTCCTCGACGCCATCCCGGCGCCGCGCACCAAAGCGGGCCGCGCCAAGCCGCCGCTGGAAAAGCTCGATCAAATGCCGCTGACACGCGACTTTGCTTTTGTTGTGGATGACGGCGTTCCCGCTGTGGATGTCGTGCGCGCGGCCTATGGCGCTGACAAGCAACTCATTGCCGATATCTCGCTGTTCGACGTTTATCGCGGCGAGCGGATGGCGGCGGGCAAGAAGAGCCTCGCCATCGAAGTTACGCTGCAGCCGCGCGAGAGGTCGCTCACAGAGCCTGAAATTGTAGATGTTAGCGCTAAGGTTGTGTCTGCTGTGATGAAGGCAACCGGCGGCAGTTTGCGGAATTAGGCTGGCCGAACCGAACAACGTTGGGCGAGGGCAAAACCTATCTTAAGCGCCGTTAATTGACCGCATAATATAGGTTCTTGCAAAAAACTATATTATGCGCTACATGGATGGCATCATACGGTAGGTTTTCAGTGAATCGGCAGCATCTCATTAACGGAGTTCGGGAGCGCTTGAAGCGGTATCCCCCTCCCCACCAGAACCACTATGGCGTTGTTCCCAATCCGCCTCCCGAAACCTCGGTTGCTCTAGGTTCGGCTCAGACGGCTCACCGTACTGCTCTTGAAGCAATAGGACGAGCAGATGCGCTTGCGAAGTCCTACCCGCAACACTTCTTGCTAAGTCGGGTCCTGGTGCGACAAGAGGCGGTCACATCATCGGCCATAGAGGGCACATACAGTACGCTTGATCAGCTTCTTGAAGACGAAGCAACGTTCGATCCATTTGATCCTGACGGCGAAGTTTGCAGGACAGCGACCAAACAGGTCAAGAATTACGCAGAGGCTTTGGAAGGTGCGCTGGCGGCTGTCGAACGCAACCGCTACGACGCTTTATCAGTAGGCTTGATACGTGATTTGCAGTGTCAGGTCGTGAAAGACGATCCGGCCTACAAACACACGCCCGGAGAAGTGCGTGGACCTAGTCATGTCGTCTGGATCGGCGGCAGCGGTCACATCGCGCGCTCAATATACAATCCTTGTCCGCCAGAGGACGTACACAACTGTTTGGCGGCTCATATCGAATACCTTCGCTGTGATGGGTTGCAGGCCGTACACCAAAGCATAATCACGCGTATGGCTCTGGCGCACGCTCATTTTGAAGCCATTCACCCGTTTCCTGATGGAAATGGTCGAGTAGGCAGGTTGCTTCTGCCGCTTCTTCTCGCGGCGGATGGGCACGCGCCTCTATACATAACGCCACACCTTGCTGTGGACAGATCTGCATACATGGATGGTCTCAAAGTAGCACAGCAACGACTCGAGTACGCGCCGTTGATACAAGCCCTGTCGTTGGCGATAAGTGCGGCAGTGTATCGCGCAGAGCGTGCGCACGAGCAGCTGCAAGCATTGTCTGCGGATTGGATCAAAAGGGCCAAGTGGCGCAAGAATTCTGCGGCGCGCAGGACACTAGAAATGGTGTCGAGTTTTCCCGTCATGACAGCGAAGCGTCTGTCGGCAACTCTTGGTGTTACGCTAAAGTCGGCCAACGACGGCATTAAACAACTGACGAGCGCGAGCATCCTTCGCGAGCGCACGGGCTTCAAAAGGAATCGCGTGTTCGTGGCTCACGAAGTCCTCGAGATATTCAACGCTCCACTTTGATTCCCCTGCACGCGCGAAGGACCACATCATGCAACCGTGGATCATGCTTGCCCTCGCCGGCCTTGCCGAGATCGGTTGGGTGATTGGGCTTAAATATTCGGCGGGTTTCTCCAAGCTGTGGCCGTCGGTGTTCACCATTGCGGCGATGGGCGCGTCGATGTTGGCGCTCGGACTGGCGGTGCGCAGCTTGCCCATCGGCACGGCCTACGCGGTATGGACCGGCATCGGCGCTGTCGGCGCGGCGATCGCCGGCCTCATGTTGTTTGGCGAAAGCGCTTCGGCGCTGCGCTTACTCTGCATCGCGGTGATCGTCGCGGGTGTCGTGGGGTTGAAGCTTTCAACACCGGGCTGAGGATCGCGGCTCAAAACGGATTGATGCCGCGACGGCGCGCATAGTGCAAATAGCCGATATTGGCCCCGAGCCGGAAACCGACGCCGGCGCGCATAGGCGCCAGCGTGACGCCGTCATTGCGCTGGTAGTTCACGCCGAGCCCGCCGATGAAATAGGCCGAGCCGTCCACGCCGGGGAAACGCTGGAAGATCTGCTCTGGATCGGCCATGCCGTAGACCAGCGTGAACACTTTCGAGGCATTGCCGCCGGTGTCGAAGCCGACCGAGGGGCCGCGCCAAAACACGCGGGTTGTGCCCGCGCTCCCCTTTAAGCGCAGCCGGCCATTGCCATAGCGCAGTCCGATCCCGATCGCAGCCGAGCCTTCCTGACCTTGGACATAACCATTGGGGCGGCCCAAATCCTGGAATACGTGGCGCACAATCGCGGCGACGCCCTCGGCGCCCGCGCCGAAGAAGTTTTCGGCCGCGTCCACGACCTCGGGTTCAGCATAAGTGTCGTCCTGCGCCCACGCCGTGACCGGCAGAAGCGCGCAAGCGCCGAGGCCCAATGCGCCCAAGCCTAATGTGATCGAGCGGCGGGAAATTCTGTGTTTCATCGGTCGCGACCTCCAGGGATCTCACCCTGCTACGCATGAGCGCGGGCTGAATAATGCCAAGACTATGCCGAAACCGGGGCGCCTTCGGCCTCCATCCGACCGATGGCGAGGAAGCGGTCGCGGCGATGGGCGCGGATTTCAGCCGAGGTTTTGCTCGCCAGCGCGTCCAGCGCTTCGGCAATGGCGGCGCCCACAATGGCGATCGCTGCGCCTGGCTCGCGGTGCGCTCCGCCCACGGGCTCGGGCACGATGGCATCGACAACCTTGAGCGCGAGCAGGTCCTGCGCCGTGATTTTCAGCGACGCGGCGACGTCTTTCACGCGGTCGGGGCGCGGCTCGTCGCCGTCTTTTTTCTTGTACAAAATCGACGCCGCGCCTTCCGGGCTGATTACCGAATAAATCGAGTGTTCGAGCATCAGCACCACATTGGCCGCAGCGATGGCGATGGCGCCGCCGGAGCCGCCTTCGCCGGCGATCACCGCCACCATCGGCACGCCCAAGGTGAGGCAGCGTTCGGTGGAGCGGGCGATGGCTTCGCCCTGGCCGCGCTCTTCAGCGCCAATGCCCGGGTAGGCGCCGGCGGTGTCGACGAAACTCACCACCGGCAGCGAGAAACGCTCCGCCAGATCCATGAGCCGCACCGCTTTACGATAGCCTTCGGGGCGGGCCATGCCGAAATTGTGCTTGAGCCGTTCCTGCGTGGTGCGGCCTTTTTCGTGGCCCAGCACCAGCACCGGGCGGCCAAGGAATTTTCCCGTGCCACCGAGGATGGCGGAATCCTCGCCGTAATTGCGGTCGCCTGAAAGCTCCACGAAATCAGTGACCAGGGCGGCGACATAGTCGCGAAAGCGCGGTCGGTCCTGGTGGCGGGCGACTTGGGTTTTCTGCCAAGGGTCGAGTTTCACGTAAATTTCGGCGAGCTGTTTTTCGGCCTTGCCCTTGAGCCGGCCTAGCTCTGAGCCCATGGCAAAGGCGTCCGAGCCCGACGCCTCGGACAGGGCCGCCAATTCCTCGATCTTGGTCTCGATCTCGGCGATGGATTTTTCGAAGTCGAGATAAGTACGCAAAGTTGGATTGCCCCAAGCGGCCCGACGCGCCGGACAATACCGAGACCCCGCCCCGCATCAAGGCGTCGCCCCCCGAGATTGCACAGAAGCGCGGCTCGGATCATGTTGCGGGTGCGAGATTGGAGGATACATGAGCAAGCCGGCGGGATTTGGGTCCCCTTCCCCCTTGCGGGGAAGGGGTAGGGGAGGGGGGGCGTGCAGGCGGCACAGCGACGGCGCCGCTTGCAGTCCCTCCTGCACGCCCCCCCTCCGGCTGCTTCGCGGCCACCTCCCCCGCCAGGGGGGAGGTGGGGTCGCGCAATGAAACCACCCCGCCATTTCTACACGCCCCTCGCCGCCGGCGCGCCCACACCGTTGCGCGAGCTGCCGGTGGCGCTGGAGCGGATGCTGCATTTCGTGCCGCCGCATCTGGACAAGGTGCGCGCCAAAGTTGCGGATTTGGCGCGCGAGGCCGATGTCATCGTCGCCAATCTCGAAGACGCCATCCCCGCCGATTCCAAGGAAGCCGCGCGCGCCGGCGCCATCGAGATAGGCCGCGCCACTGATTTTCGAACGCTGGGCGTCGGCTATTGGAGCCGCATCAATGCACTGGGCGCGCCGTGGCATTTGGATGATGTCACGCAATTGGTCGCCGGCCTTGGTGATCGGCTCGACGTGATCGTGGTCCCCAAGGTCGAGGGGCCGTGGGACATGCATTACATGGATCAGCTGTTGGCGCAGCTCGAAGCCAAGCACGGCTTGCGCAAACCGATCCTGTTGCACGCGCTCTTGGAAACCGCGCAGGGCGTGGCCAATGTCGAGGCCATCGCCGGCGCCAGCCCGCGCATGCACGGCATGTCGCTGGGGCCGGCCGATCTGGCCGCCTCGCGCAAAATGAAAACCACGCGCGTCGGCGGCGGGCACCCTGGTTATCGCGTGCTCAGCGATCCGAACGCGGATGCTTCCGCGCGCGCTTCAGTGCAACAGGATTTGTGGCACTACACGCTGGCGAAAATGGTCGATGCCTGCGCCATGCACGGGATCAAGGCGTTCTACGGCCCGTTCGGCGATATTTCCGACGCGGAAGGTTGCGAACAGCAATTCCGTAACGCCTATCTGATGGGCTGCGTCGGCGCCTGGAGCCTGCACCCATCGCAGATCGCTATCGCCAGAGACGTGTTCTCGCCCGACGTGGATGAAGTGCGCTTCGCACTGCGCATTCTCGAGGCTATTCCCGACGGCGCCGGCGTGGCCATGCTCGACGGCAAAATGCAGGATGACGCGACCTGGAAACAGGCCAAAGTGATGGTGGATCTGGCGAAGCTGGTGGCTGCGCGGGAGCCGGAGATGAAAATAGCCTATGGGTTATAAGAGCCCGTCATTCCCGACACGCGCAGCGTGATCCGGGACCCAGGGGCAAACACACCGCCCTACGATCCCCTGGGTCCCGGGTCTCGCGCCGCTCGCCCGGGATGACGGAAGGGGTGGGGGCGCGCTAGACCGCTTCCCGGAAAAGTGTATGCGGTTTTCCGACCAGGAAGCGGTCTAAATGTTGGATTCTGAGCGTTTCCCATTCCGCTTGATCGAGTCGGATTTGGTGGGAAACGCTCTAGTGTGCGGTTGTTGGATCGGACGCGGGGACAGCTTATGAAATTAGCATCTTTATTCGCTTTCGCACTAGCGTGCGTTACCTGCATGGCTCACGCGCAAACGCCCACGCCCGCCGAACAAGCCCGCATCGAGCGCATCTTGGCGCGTACGCCGCTGATCGATGGGCACAATGATTTGCCGTGGGAGCTGCGTGAGAAATACGCCAGCGATCTCGCCAGTGTCGATCTCAACGCCGATACGCGCGTGCTTTCCGCGCCGCTGCACACCGACATTCCGCGCCTGCGCCGGGGCCGCCTCGGCGCGCAATTCTGGTCGGTCTATGTGCCGGCGGAGTTGAAGGGGCTGGCCTCGACGCAGGCGGTGTTTGAGCAGATTGATCTCACCCGGCGCATGATCGCGCGCTATCGGGACACGTTCCAACTGGCCAATTCCGCCGCCGATATTCAGCACATTCACCGGGCCGGGCGCATCGCCTCCATGTTCGGCGTCGAGGGCGGCGAGGCGATCAACAACAATTTGGCGCTGCTGCGCGAGTTTCGCGCCGCCGGCGCGCTCTACATGACGCTGACCCACGCCAAGAATACCGATTGGATCGACAGCGCCACCGATGCGCCCGCGCACGGGGGGCTGGCGCCGTTCGGCGAAGAGGTCATTCGCGAGATGAACCGTGTTGGCATGCTGGTGGACCTCAGCCACGTTTCCGCCGAGGCCATGCGCGATGTGATCGCCGTTGCCCGCGCGCCGGTGATTTTTTCGCATTCTTCGGCTTTCTCACTTGTGCCCCATCCGCGCAACGTGCCCGACGATGTGTTGGCGCTGGTGCGCGCCAATGGCGGATTGGTAATGGTGAACTTCAACGGGCCGTTCATTTCCGAGGAAATGCGCCAATGGAGCGCCGCGCGCAGCGGCGAGGAGGAGCGCCACAAGCGGCTCAATCCCGGCGATCCTGCCGCGGCGGCGGCGGGGCTCGAGGCGTGGGACGCGGTAAATTCGCGCCCGCACGCCAGCGTGGCCCAGCTCGCCAACCATGTGGAGCACATCCGCGACTTAGCCGGAATCGATTCTGTCGGCATCGGCTCGGATTACGACGGCGTCACTTATCTGCCCGATGGCATGGAAGGCGTGGAGGGCTATCCGCGCCTCTTCGTTGAGCTGATGCGGCGCGGCTGGAGCGATGCCGATCTAGCTAAGCTCGCCGGCGGCAATCTCTTGCGCGTGCTGCGCCAGGCCGAGCGTGTCGCGGCGCGGGACTAGCGGGTGCGAATTCGCTTCGCAAATTATGCCGCGGCCGCTTGGGTGACGGCACGGGGGCGGACCATGCGCGCATTGCTTGCTGTCTTGGCTTCGCCATGAGCCAAGATGAGCCTAGCGCCGGCCGTTTCGAGGGTCGGGTCCATCATTTGCCGGTGCGCATCTATTACGAGGACACCGATTTCACCGGGCTGGTTTATCACGCCAATTATTTGCGCTTCTTCGAGCGCGGGCGCAGCGATTTCCTGCGCTTGGCGGGCATCGATCACAGCGCGCTTTTGCAGGGCGCCGAGCCGCTTGGTTTCGCGGTCAACAAGATGACGCTCGAATTTCTCAAACCGGCCCGGATCGACGATGCTCCGGTGGTTAAAACCGCGTTTGAAACCATGAAGGGGCCGCGCATCTTCATTGCTCAGACCCTGGAGCGCCTTGGGGAGCGAACGGGTGAAATCCTGGTCCGGGCGGAGGTCCAAGTCTGTTGCATCAGCCTCACGGGCCAGCCCCGAAAGCCGCCGGCGATGCTGTTAGGGCGGCTTAAACCATTTTTGGGGTCCTGAAGGTCCAGCTTTTGACAAACTCATCCGGCTCTAGCTGGGCTGGGGCGCGGCTAAGGGGAATAGGCCGCGATTGCGGGAGCGAGCATGGAAGCCGGCGCCGAACAGATCACCATCTGGACCTTGTTCTTCGAGGCCGACCCGGTCGTTAAGGGGGTCATGCTGATCCTGGCCGTGGCGTCGCTGTGGTCATGGGCCGTCGCGGCCGATAAATGGCTGCAGTTCGGCGACCTCGAAGCCCAGGCGCGCAAGTTCGAGCGCGATTTTTGGTCCGGCCGCTCGATGGACGAAGCCGAGGACCGCGCCGACCGCGCCCGCGATGCGCTGTCGCGCGTGTTCGCCGCCGCCACCCGTGAATGGCGCGACGCGCGCCGCACCGGGCTTAATGGTGAAGCAGGCCAGCAGCTGCTCGACCGGGTGGATCGCTTGATGCAGGCGCAAGTCGCGCGCGAGATGCAGCGGGCCTCGCGCAATCTCGGCGTGCTGGCCACGGTGGGCGCTTCGGCCCCGTTCATCGGACTTTTCGGCACTGTGTGGGGCATCATGAACGCCTTCACCAATATCGCCCAGCAACAGCAGACCAATCTCGCCGTGGTGGCGCCCGGCATCGCCGAAGCTTTGTTCGCCACCGCGCTTGGGCTGGTGGCGGCGATTCCGGCGGTGATCTTCTACAACAAATTCACCGGCGACCTCGATCGGTTTGGAGATCGCCTCGACACCTTCAGCGATGAGATCGCCGCGCGGCTGTCGCGCCGCTTGAACGAGCGCGGCTGATGGCGGCGGGCCTGGCCCAATCGCGGCGCGGACGCGGGCGCAGGTCGGCTCGGCGATCCCGCCTCAGCGAAATCAACGTCACGCCCTTTGTTGACGTGATGCTGGTGCTGCTGATCGTGTTCATGGTTACCGCGCCGCTGCTGACCGTGGGCGTGCCAGTGGAATTGCCGCGCACCGAAGCCAAGCAGCTCGAAACCGAAACCGATCCGCTCTCCATCACCATCCGCGCCGACGGCACGCTCTACCTGCAGGAAACCGTTGTGAGCAAGGACGAATTGGTGACCCGCATGCGCGCGATTTCGCGCGAAGGCTATGAGCGGCGCGTGTTCATCCGCGCCGATTCCACCGCCGATTACGGCCTCGTCGCCGAAGTGATGGCGAAGCTGTCGCGCTCGGGTTTCCGCAATCTCGGCCTGGTTACCGATACAACAAACTCCGCGCGCCGCCCCGCTCCGGCGCCCGAGCTTCGGAATCGCGAGGAGTGATATGCGCGCCGGTTGGCTTGTCTCGCTCATCGGCCATATCGGCGCGGTCATGATGACCATGCTGGCCTGGGAAGCGCGTTCGACGCTGCTGCCAGAAGTGAGTTCAGTGGTGCCGGTGGAAATCGTCGATGTGGCGGCCGAGTCCAACGTGCGCGCGCTGGCGGAAGCCGTGCCGGAGGAGGAGGTCGCGCCGGAAGCGCAGGAGGAGACGGCCGAGCCGACGCCAGAACCCTCGCCCACGCCAGCCCCGCAGCCGCGCGAACAGCGCGCGCGCCAAAACAATGATTTCGATCTCGCGGCCATCGCGCGCATGGTCAACAACGACACCAAAACCGGTCGCCGGCGCAGCGAAGGCGCGCCCGCCGACCGCACGCAGCGCGGCGCCGGGCTCGGCACGGCGGAAGTGGCGGCGCTTGAGGATCGCGCCCGCGCGCTGGCGCGGGCGCATTTGCGCCGCTGCTGGCGCATGCCTATCGATTTGCCGGAGCCGGACCGGCTCGTGGTCACGGTCGAATTCGACCTCAACCGCAATGGCACGCTCAACGGCGCCCCGCGCATCGTCAGCCCACGCAATTACACCTTCGACCCAGCCATGCGCACCGCTGTCGAGGCAGCCGTGCGCGCCGTGCGCGTGTGCGATCCCTATCCATTCCCCGACGATCCGCTGGTCGGCGAACATTATGACATCTGGCGCCGGACGGAATTCACCTTTCGCCCGAGCTTTTGAGTGGGAAGTGCAATGCGTACGATAAAGTTGATTGGTGCTTGCTTGGATCGCAAGCCTTGGACCGCCGGCGTCTCGCCGGCGCGGACGCCGGCGGTCCAAAGTGCGGCGTCTCGCTTCGCCCTGATCGCGCCCGCTCCGCTCGCAAATCTCGTCTGCGCGTTTGCTTTTCTGTTTGCCTTCACTCCCTCCGCGCACGCTCAATTGCGCGTGTCGATCGAGGAAGGTCATTTGAATCCCATGCCTGTCGCGGTGGTGGATTTTCTCAGCGCCGACCGCAACGCTCAGCAGATCGGCCGCGACGTTGCCCAGGTGATCCGCGCCAATCTGGAGCGCTCCTCGTTGTTTCGCCCGATCGAGCCGGCGGCTTTCATTGAGCGCATCCAGGCGATGGAAATCCCCCCGCGCTTCGCCGACTGGAAAGTCATCGACTCCCAAGCGCTAGTCGTCGGTCAAGTGACGCCTGCGCCGCAGAACCGCGTGCGCATCGAATTCAAGCTCTACGACGTGTTTGCGGAACAATTCTTGATCGGCTTCTCCTATACGACGACGCCAGACAATTGGCGCAAGATCGCCCACAGAATCTCCGACCAGATCTACGAGCAGCTCACCGGCGAGCGCGGCTATTTCGACACCCGCATCGTGTTCGTGTCCGAGAGCGGTCCGCGCACGCGGCGAGTCAAACGCCTGATGATCATGGACCAGGACGGCGCCAATCCCTCATTTCTGACCGGTCCCGAGGCGATGGTGCTGACGCCGCGGTTTTCGCCATCCACGCAGCTCATCACCTACATGTCGTTCGAGACCGGCGCGCCGCGGGTATTTCTCTTCAATCTCGACACAAACCGCCGCGAAGTGCTGGGTGATTTTCCCGGCATGACCTTCGCGCCAAGATTTGCGCCGGACGGGACCGGGGTCGTGCTGACGCTTGACATGAACGGAAATTCGGAAATTTTCACGATGGATTTGCGCTCACGCCAGCGCCGGCGGCTCACCAACCACCCGGCCATTGACACTTCCCCCTCTTATGCGCCCGATGCGACCCAAATCGTGTTCAATTCCGACCGCGGCGGCACGCCGCAGCTTTATGTGATGGCCGCGGATGGTTCGGGGCAACGCCGGATCTCATTCGGCGAGGGCCGCTATTCGACCCCGGTGTGGTCGCCGCGGGGCGATTTGATCGCCTTTACTCGCCAAAGCGGAGGACGTTTCGCCATTGGAATCATGCGCGCCGACGGTTCGGGTGAACGCATATTAACCGAAAGCTATCTCGACGAAGCACCCACTTGGTCGCCAAATGGGCGGGTCATCATGTTCTTTCGCGAGGCGCGCGGATCGGGGCCGCAGCTCTGGTCGGTCGATCTCACCGGGCGGAATCTGCGCCGGATACCGACGCAGACGGACGCGTCGGACCCGGCTTGGTCGCCGCTCTTGCCCTGAAAAATTGCGCTAGGAAGCTGTCGCGAAGGGAACATGATTGTCGGCTAGAAATCTGCTTTGTAAGCTTTGGTTTTCGTGCACAAGGGACCGGCGTCCGCCGAATGCGCCGATTAAAGGGGAGAACTGACCCAATGCGTAACACCTTCATTGCTCTGGCCGCATTCGCCGCGCTCTCCGCTTGTGCGGGCCGTCCCGAACCGGCGCCCACGCCCAGCGGGCCCGGCCCGGCCACCAGCCCAGCGCCCCAGGG